>Ga0210386_10005791_pt1 | contig 9989 bp, 8 predicted proteins | sample IncBWH32OmetaG_FD_160091 | JGI IMG/M metagenome (GOLD analysis project Ga0210386, IMG submission 160091) | Forest soil microbial communities from Barre Woods Harvard Forest LTER site, Petersham, Massachusetts, United States - Inc-BW-H-32-O ... | reverse complement strand
GGCGGCAGAACAAGGGATATCAAAAGCTCCTCGCCATCTCGGGTGCCCGACTGGGCACGTGGCTACCGAATCCCAGACTGGTCGCAAAGCTCTATGACGCCCAATATCGGGCCCAAGAACAGGCCCAAGAACAGGCCGGCGCCGAGCCGAAAGACAAAAACCGACCGCAGCCAGAGTCGCTGCGTGAACGCATCCGCAAGCTGGTCTGCGGCGAGGAGGGCGACGAACATGACCGGGAAGACGAATACGGGCCTTGGCCAACGTCATTGCCTACCATCCGCGGCGCGGGCTATTTCTACCGCGAAGTGCTGGGCATCAACTACGACGATGCTCGGCTTGTACAGGTGACCGACGGCGGCCATTACGAAAACCTTGGGCTGGTCGAGGCACTGCGCAGGCGGTGTCGACTCATCTTCTGCATCGACGCCGGCGGCGATGCTCCTCCGCTACTCAGCACACTGTCCGATGCAATGCGGCTGGCGGAATACGAACTGGGCGTGACGATTAAGTTCAACGAAAGAGGCCCGTACTCGGTGAACGACCTGGCTCCTGGCTCAGGAACGCCGTTTCCCGAAGGACACGCGTTCGCTCGGTTGAACAGCCGAATCACAAAAGGAACAGTAGCTTTCGCCAGAATTAAATACCCGTTGGCAGCGGGATTGGCGAGCCCGCAGAAGCCGAGCGGCGTTTTGATCTTCGCAAAAGCCCTTCTCTGGAAGGATTGTCCGGAGTGGCTGCTGACTTATGCCGCACAGAGTGAAGTGTTTCCTCATGACCCGACATCTGACCAATGGTTCAACGAGGCTCAGTTCGCGGCGTATACCGCACTGGGAAGGATCCTCGGAAACCACGCCGTAGACTGTGCCGCATCCCTGCAACGCGCCGGAATGATTTGAGCCCATGACCGAACCAGTGCAACCAGGTTGGTATCCCGATCGCGTTGATGCGCCCGGCATCTCGGTAGCCATGCTGCAGCCGAACGATGATCCGTTCTACTCGTACACCGGACCCCAGTCGCTGGATAGCATCGCGCCGGGAACTGTGCTGCAGACGCGCACCTTTCGTTACCACATCTTCGGCTTCCCGACGTTGCTCGAGACCACCCAGCTGCTCTACCGGTCGACCAGCCAGACCGGCAAGCCGACCGTCAACGTCACCTCGATCATTGTGCCGCCGATCCAATTCGACGAGACGAAAGTGATCTCCTACCAGTCCGCCTACGACTCCCTCAACCGCAATGACGAGCCGTCGTATGCGATCTCGGGTGGCCGGCGGCTCGGCGGAGTCATCCCCAATGTCGAGGCGGCGGTCTTCGGCCCCTTCATCGCCGACGGGTACACGGTCATCGTTCCCGACACCGAAGGCCAGCGGGCGGACTTCGCCGCTGGCCCTGAGTACGGGATGAACACCCTTGACTCGATCCGCGCCGCGTTGAGCTCGTCGACCATCCCCAGCGATGCGAGGGTGGCGATGCTCGGGTACTCCGGCGGTGCGATCGCCACCGAGTGGGCTGCCGAGCTGGCCCCGACCTACGCGCCCGACGTCAACGAGCGCCTGATCGGCGCGGCGATCGGCGGCGTGCTGGTCGACCCGGCGCACAACCTGCACTACGTCGAGGGCACCGGGTTCTGGGCGGGCGTCATGGCGATGGCGCTGGTCGGGATCGCGCGTGCATTCGAGATCGAGACCGAGCTGGCACGATATCTCAGCACTAAGGGCGCGAGGATCTTTCACGAGATGCAGACCGCGTCGATCGTCAACGTCCTCGGCCAATACCCGGGTATGAAGTGGGCGGACCTGGTCATCCCCGAGTATCCGAGTCCCGAGAAGCTGCCGCTCTTCGTCCAATGCGCCAACAAGCTGATCATGGGCACCGGCGGTACGCCGACGATCCCACTGTTCATCGGTCAGGGCGCCAACGGCGAGCTTCTCGAGGGCACACCGGGCGACAAGAAGGGCATCGGCGCCGGTGACGGCGTGATGATCGCCGGCGACGTGCGTACCCTGGCCCGCGACTACTGCGCGAAGGGCACCAAGGTCCACTACGAGGAATACAAGGCGCTGAGCCACATCTGGAGCGTGCCGATCTGGCTACTGCACTCGATCGCCTGGATCAAGCAACGCTTCGACGGCGTACCAGTGCCGGAGAACTGTTCGTCGATCCTGAAAGGCAACCCGCTCACGCCGATCCCGACCCCAAAGTCGGGCTAGCGCTTCAACATTCGCTTGAGGATCGGCAAGACCAACGGGGTCGGCACGTGGCGGGAGGCCCCCAACGCCAGTCGCACCTGCGGTCCGCCCGGGACCACCGACGCGTGACCATGGTCGGCGGCCTTCAGCGCGTCGGCGACCACCCGCTCGGCGGACACCTGGGTGAATCCCGGCATCCGGTCGACTAGGTAGTTGGCGTCGTTGGTGGCCTGGAACTCCGTCGGCACCGGGCCCGGGCAGACCGCGGTGACCGTCACTCCGTTGTCGGCGACTTCCGCGTTGACCGCCTCCGACAGCCACAGCACATACGCCTTGGACGCGGCGTAGTTGGCGTTGTACGGGGCCGGCTGGAATCCCGACACCGACGACAGATTGATGATCGCGCCGCGGCCGCGCTCGACCATGCCCGGCAGGTAGCGCAACATCAAGTCGGCCACCGCCTCGACGTCGACACGCAGCATCTGCAGTTCCTGGTCGCGGCCTTCGGCGCCGAACTTGGTGTAGATGCCCAGGCCCGCATTGTTGACCAAGATGTCGACCTGGGCGCCCAGCTCATCGATGCGCGCGGCCAGCCGGTCGCGGTCCTCCGGGATGGCCAGATCGGTGCCCACGGCGACGGCGTGTGTGTCGCCGCCCAACTCGGCGCACAATGCGTGCAGCCGGTGTTCGCGGCGGGCGGTGACGACGACACGGTAACCGCGGGCCACGAGCTCGCGAGCGAATTGCTCGCCGATACCAGACGACGCGCCGGTGACCACGGCGACCGCGTCTTGCGATGGGGGCGGGAGAGTCATCGGGTAACCACCTTTTTGAGCGCCTGGCGAATGCGGGAATACCGCGCTGTCGGCGGTCGACGAGACACATAGGGCCAGGGCCGATTTCGCTCCGGGACCGAACTGGCTCGCGCGTGCTTGAGCTGCGTCGTCAGGTGTTGGCGCAACTCGTGCAGGCCCGGATCTGTCGACAGGTTACGGGACTCTGTCGGATCGGCAGTCAGGTCGTACAACTCCCACTGGTCGTCGAGCGGGCTCTTCCGATACGCCTCTCCGCCACGCCCATTCGCCGCGAGGTGGCGGACTCCCGGTTCGGTCCAGGTCGCCGGATCGTCGAAGGTGCGCACCAGCTTCCACAAGTGGCCCTGGCCGCCGTCGACGTCGTCGACGCGTACCACCAAGCCTTCGAAGTTCGACCCCACATGTGCGGGCACCCGGATACGCAGCGGCGCAGGCGGATTCACCGTCCGCTTCAGACGGCGCGCCAGACCCGAGGCGCCGGTGTCGCCCTCGAGGATGTTGTCGCGGGTCATCAGGTAGACGGCGCGGGTGTCGTCGGCCTCCGCCCCGTCCACCACCGGCATCAGGTCGCGGCCCGGCAGCGGGTGCACCTCGGAGAACGACTCGGCCAGCGTGGCGGCCGCCGCCGCGACATCGACACCAGCCGCCCCCAACAGGGTCGGCACCAGGTCGACATGCGACGTCGGCGCGGTGACCACCCGCGGCGACGTCGCGGACTCGCCGATGCGGGCGATCACCAACGGCACCCGGGTGGCCTCGTCGTACAGGTTGAACCACTTCTGGTGCAGCCCGCCGTGCGCGCCGAGCAGATCGCCGTGATCGGAGGTGCGCACCAGCACCGCGTTGTCCGATCCGCCTTCGGTGACCGCCCGCCGGACCCGGTCGATCGGCCCGTCCACCTCGGCGTGCAGCCGGTAGTAGAGGTCGCGGTATTTCTGGGCGTTGCGGGCGTAGGTCCGATCGACGACCGGCACCGGCCCGTAGCCGGAGTAGTACGCCTCCCGGTAGGCGATCTGTGCGGCCGGTTTGGTCGCCAAGTCCTCGTCGGCGGTGGGCGCCGCGGGCACGTGCGGTGGATCCAGCCGTGACGGCTGCAACGGGTTGCGGCGCATCCAGGCCGGGAACAGCACGATGTCGTGCGGGTTGACGAAGCTGGCCACCAACAGGAATGGACGCAGCGCGGCCTCCTCGCCGGCGCGGCGGGCCGCGTAACGATCGATCAGCCAGGCGACGACGCGGTCGGCGATCAACGGGTCGCGGCGCACGCCGGCATCGGCCATCAACGCTCCGTGCGGCTCGGGACCGACCCATCCCGAGAAGCCATACGGCGCAAGGGGATCGGCGTCGAGATAACGCAGCACCGCGACATGGTCGACGACACCGTCATCGTCGTTGGTCGCCAGCACGCGCCCGTCGGCGTCGCGCAGATCGGCGTGCGAGATGTGCCATTTGCCGTCGTAGTGGGTGTCGTAACCCGCGGCCCGGAACCAATTGCCCAGCGTGGGCACCTCTCCTTGGCGCAGCCAGCGCATGCGTGAGTCGTATGCCGTCTTGCCGAGACCGTCGGTCTGGGTGACGCCGTGCAGGTCGGGATAGTGCCCGGTGAAAATGGTTGGACGACTGGGCGCGCAGGCCAGCGATCCGGTGTAGTGCCGCGCAAAGCTGACGCCGTGCTCGTCGAACCACTTCCGGCCGTGCAGCGTTCGGTGGCGCCAGGTGAGCAGCTTGGGTGACTCGTACGGCGGAACCGCCCGTTCCTCGTCGGTCATCAGGATGATGATGTCGGGGCGATCAGACACCAGACTTCTCCAATCGTTTCGCCAGCCCGGCGAGCAGCACGTCGGACTGTCGCACCTGAACGCGACACACCGCACGTTCGACGAGCTTTTGTACTGCGCCAGGCCCGATTTCGACGGTAGTGGTCAATGTCACAACGGTTGTACCGCCTTGGGCCGCCCGGAGTGTCCAGCGGTTGGTGAACCGGCGCAGGCGCTTGGGCAGGCCCTCAACCTCGTAGGCGAGTGCCCATGTCGGATCGAACTCGATGATCCGCTCGACGAGGGCATCGCGGCCGATTTGGACTCGCCGGGTGGTGCCGACCGGGTCGCTGCCGTGATTGAGGATGCAGGAGTGGTCGACGTTGTCCGCCCACGAACTGATCGAGCCGAAGTCCGCGAGAATATCCCAGACTTGCTGCGGGTCGGCGGCGACGGTGCAGGTGCGGTCAATATCGGCCACCGCCTGAGGGTACGCGGCGAGACGGTCGATTGCGCGAAATCCCCAGGTCTCCAGCGGTGGGAGGGTTACTGTCTCTGGTGGGCATTGCAAACGACGCTGGGGAGGGCACATGACCTACCAGACTGTGGTGGTCGGCACCGATGGCTCGGAGTCGTCGCTGCGCGCGGTCGACCGTGCGGCCAAGATTGCCGCCGATTCGGACGCGAAGCTGGTTATTGCGACGGGCTACTTCACCCAGGCGGAAGACAAGCGTGCCGCCGACATCCTGGGCGAGGAGGGTTACAAGGTGCGCGGCAGCGCGCCCATCTACGCGATCTTGCACGATGCCCACGACCGAGCAAAGGCGGCCGGGGCGAAGAACATCGAGGATCAGCCAATTGAAGCTGGTCCGGTGCAGGCGCTGGTTGACCTCGCCGAGAAGGTCGGAGCCGACCTGCTCGTGGTCGGCAATGTCGGACTGGACGCGCGATCCGCGATCGTCGGACGGGTGTTCTCGATCCCCGGAGCCGTCGCCACCAAGGCCAAGATCGACGTCCTGATCGTTCGCACCACTGGCTGACCAGGCCACTCGGGTACGAGTGGTTGAGTGGTTGTCATGAAGATCATTGCTTTCGAGGAGCACTACATGCTCCCGGCTATCGCCGAGGCGAATCCGAACAGTCCCCGCAAATTGTTCGACACGATGCGCAACGAGCCCGGCAGCGATAGCGACCCGGACGGCGGGTGGCCGACAGGCATCCGTGACCTGGGGGAGGGCCGGATCGCGGCGATGGACGCGGCCGGCATCGACGTGCAGATCCTCTCCAACGTTCCCGGCGCGGAGGCCGTGGAGGTGCCGCTGGCGGTGGAGCTGGCCAGGCAGGCCAACGACGCCGTAACAGCCGCCGCCGCAAAACACCCCGACCGGTTCCTCGGCTTTGCCACCTTGCCGATGGGCGACCCGAAGGCCGCCGCGGCTGAACTCGAGCGCACGGTGCGCGATCACGGCTTCGTCGGCGCGTTGATCAACGGCCACGTGAACGGCCGCTACCTTGACGACAAATTCTTTTGGCCGGTGTTCGAATCCGCCGAATCGCTGGGCGTGCCCATCTATCTGCATCCCACCGTGCCGCCAAAGCCGGTGATCGACGCCTATTACCAAGGTTTCGCGCCCGCCGTATCAGCCAGGCTGTCCATCGCTGGAGTCGGCTGGCACATCGACACCGGGGTCCACTGCCTCCGGTTGATCCTCGGCGGCGTGTTCGACCGGTTTCCCGATCTGCAGCTCATCGTCGGGCACCATTTCGAGGCCCTGAGTTGGATGGCCTGGCGGACGGACTACTCGTTTCCGGTCAGCGAAAGCGGCCTCAAGCGCACTATCAAGGAGTACTTCCGGGAGAACTTCTATGGCGGCATCCTGGCCGGCGACTACGCGTACCAAGAGCCGGGCGCGACGGATCCGAGTTGGAGCCTGTCGTTCAACGCCTATCAGTCCATGGTCAACGTGATCGGCATCGACCGAGTCGTTTTCACGGCCGACTATCCGTTCGCCAGCATGAAAGCCGGTCGGCAATTCCTTGAACAGATGCCGATCACCCCGGCCGACAAAGAAAAGATCGCCCACCTCAACGCCGAGCGTTTACTCAAACTGTCGAATTAGGCTCAGCGATTCGCCTTCGACGGCGGGTCTTTCAGTCCTATCGTCGATTCGTGAACTCGCCGGGGCACGAGAAACACAGTCGCTGGATACTGGCGGCCATATCGACAGCGCTGTTCTGCGTGCAGATCGATTACTTCGCAATGAACCTCGCCTTGCCGCGGATGGCAGCGGACCTTGGCAGCACCACGACCGACCTGCAGTGGGTGATCAGCGTCTACATGCTGGCCTTGGGCGCCTTCATGGCACCCGCGGGCCGCATCGGGGACATCTTCGGCCGCCGTCGCACGCTGCTGGTCGGGATCGCGCTGTTCGGAATCGCTTCGGTGTTCTGCGCGATAGCCCCGTCGGCGACGGTGGTCATCATCTTCCGGGCCGCACAAGGTCTGGCCGCCGCTCTCATCTTTCCAGTGTCAGTGAGCATCCTGACGAATACCCTGCCGGCCGAAAAGGCCAGCCATGCAATCGGAGTGGCCTATGGCATCGCCGGTCTGGGTAACGCAGCGGGCCCGCTGGTGGGCGGCCTGCTCACCCAGACGCTGGGCTGGCGCGCGGTCTTTTGGTTGCTCGTGCCATTGGCGGCGGCCGCGTTCGTCATCGGCATGAAATCGATTCCCGAAACATCCGACGAAACCGTGCCCCGGCGTGTGGATCTCAGTGGTCTGGCGCTGATCGTGTTCGGAATCGGGTTGTTCACGTTCGCCTTTGACCGCGCGCCGGACTGGGGATGGCTGTCGGCACCCGTGATCGCTGTATTCTTGCTTTCCGTCGCACTTTTGGCGGCATTCGTCGCCGTCGAGACGCGCGTGCGCTACCCATTGATCAACCTCTCGCTGCTGCGCAATGCGCGCTTCACCGTATTGGTTGTCGCGGGAACGGTTGCCAACATCGCATACGTGGTGACGGTGTTCTTGTCGACGATGAACCTGCAACAGGTGCGCGGACTGGACCCGTTGATGGCCGGGCTGGCTTTCCTCGGCCCGTCCGCGGGAGCGGCGCTGGGCGGCCCGGTATCCGGACGTCTGGCGACGCGCAATAAACCCTTCGCGGTCATGGGTATCGGTTGCACCGCCGCCGCGGTGTCGCTGGCCGTGCTGGCCGCCTCCGACAACTTCGCGGTGTACCTGGCCGCGCTGACGGCATGTGGCTTCACCATGGGCTTCGTCTATGCGTTCACCACCGTGGCGACCCAGGCGGTCGTCGCTCCCGAACGGGCCGGCGAGGCGGCCGGAGTCACCCTCACGTCGCTCGTCACGCTTGCCGGAGTGGGGGTCGCGGTGTCGAGCAGCGTGCTGGAAGTGCTTGAGCATCAAGGTGTCAGCACCGGCGACGGCATCCGAGCCATCCTCGCGGCGATCGCCGCGCTGCTGCTACCCGCCGGCTTGGCGGTGCTGGGGATCACTCGCAGCAAGAACCGCGCGTCGGCAATAGGAGGGGATCGTCATGACTGAGCAACCCGCAACGACCATCGAAAGCGAGCCCGCGGGCTTCCTGTCGCGCCGCCAGACCGTGTTCATGGTCGCAGCGTTGGTCTTGTCGGTGATCTCGTTCATGCTCAACGCCACCATGCTGTCGCCGGCGATCGGCGACATCAACGCCCACCTCGGGCACAACGCGTTCGCATCCATGTCGAGCTACAGCTATCTCGCCGGTGCGATCGCCAACGTGGTGCTGATCCGGTGGAGCGATTACATCGGTCGCAAGCGCGTCCTGATCGGCGTGCTGATCATGATGTGCATCGGAACACTGTTGTGTCTCTTCGGCACCTCGCTGCCGGTGGTGGTCGCGGGCCGGGTGCTGCAGGGAGCGTCCAACGTTACCTTCGGCCTTGCCTTCCTGATCATGCGCGAACGCCTTACCGCTGCGGTGTTCGGCGTCTGCTGCGGTATTCTTTCGGCGGTCAACGGCGGCGTGGCCGGCACCGATGCGCTGCTGGGCGGTTTCCTGGTCGACCACTTCGGATATCGCTCCATCTTCGTCCTGACTCTGATCATTGGAATCGCCTCCGTCGCGCTTGGTTGGAAAGCGGTGCCCGCGGACGAATCTGAATGCGTGACTCCCGGCCGCATGGACTGGGTGGGGGCCGTCCTGATCGCGGTGACGGTCGCGGGGATCACACTGTTCATCGGTAACGGTGGAGACCTGGGCTGGTCGTCGCCGTTCGTGGTCGCGTGTATCGCCGCGGCCATCGTGGCGTTCGTGGCGTTCGTCGTGGTCGAGAAGCGCGTGGTGTATCCCCTGGTGCATATCGATGAGTTGCGCTCGCGATACGCCTGGCCGGTAATCGCCGTGACCATCCTGTCCTTTGCCTCGTTCATGGTCGTACTGGGCTTCCTCATCCCGTCCATCGCCGAGAACCGATCGGTTGGCTTCAGCGCCAACGGAATGACGACGGCGTTGCTGTTTATCACTCCCGCCGCGCTGGTGCAACTGGTCGTGGCGCCATTGATCGGACGGCTCGCGGTGCGGATCGGCTGGGTGACGGTGTTGCGGGCGGGACTGGTCTGTGCGTTGGCTGCCACCGCCCTGCTCGCGGTCTTTGCGCTCGACCGAAATATGGCCATCCTGCTCATGCTCGTCTTCGGAGCATCGATGGGTGTTGCACTCACCCCGCTGGCTGCGCTGGGTGTCATACAAGCGCCCGAGGATGAGCCGGGGTCACTGCCTGGAATCAGCAATGCCGCATTCGGCATCGGTGGCTCACTCGGATTTGCCTGGGCCGGAACGGTTGTCGGGGAGGGGACCAAGGCGTCCTACCACTCGGCGCTGTGGATCGCCGTCGCCATTGGCATCGCCGCCTTTGCGACCAGCCTGATCCTCAAGCCTCGAGACGCGGCTGTTTAGGCTATTCGGCCTTCACGCACCGGTCGACGGCGTCAACGTCATCGGCTCGGCAAAACCGGGCTGATCGATGTCGGCGGTGACCTTCTCCCAGGGAGCGGGTATGGGGAAATACCGGTCAAGGAAATCGGTGACCCGTTCGGTGCGCTCGACCGCCGAGACTTCCGGGAAGCTGCTGTCGTTGAGGCAGAAGAAGTGATACCGGCGGCTCTTTCGCAGCTCGGAAAGTAAATCGAGCCCTTCGCGGGTGGTGGTGTTCACATACAGCA
>Ga0210386_10005789_pt1 | contig 9990 bp, 11 predicted proteins | sample IncBWH32OmetaG_FD_160091 | JGI IMG/M metagenome (GOLD analysis project Ga0210386, IMG submission 160091) | Forest soil microbial communities from Barre Woods Harvard Forest LTER site, Petersham, Massachusetts, United States - Inc-BW-H-32-O ... | reverse complement strand
CCGCCAACACCCCCCGCCGAATTTTCCCGTGGCGGCCGTCGACGCGATTTTTCCCTTTTTGGTTTGTTTGATCATTTTGTCGAGAGTTTAGCCTGTGGAATGCCCCGGAAACCCGCGTCAATAGGGGAGGGGACTTTTCAAATACCTACAAAGGAATCATTTTGTCGAGAGTTTGAAAACTACTAGGGGGGCGCCACAGCAGCGAAGAGCGCCACCTTTAGCAGAATAGCCTTTAGGCGTACCGGCACTTGGCTAAAGAAAGACATTTGAAAATCGAACGGTAGCTACGCGACAGTAATCTCGATATTGCGTCTCGTATGCCTAAAAAACGGCCTTCCAGAGAGCCCCCGCCAATTCTCATCGAGCGCGCCAGCCCGTCAACTCGCAAGAAATTCTTCGAGTTTTTTACGGTCGCGATCCGCAACGCTAACACGCGAGGCGCCTATTACCGGGCGATCCAGCAATTCTTGGCCTCGGCCGAGCGTGCGGGATATCAGGAGCTCGAAGACATTGAGCCGATCACGGTCGCCGCATATATCGAAACACTGCAACGTCGGACAGCACCGCCCACGGTCAAACAGCACATGGCCGCCATCCGGATGCTGTTTTCCTGGCTGACCGAAAAAGGCATTTTGGCCATGAATCCTGCCCGGAAAGTCAAAACGGAGAAGTTTTCGCGCACTGAAGGTAAAACGCCGGCATTCGTTGAAGGTGAAGTTCGAAGGCTTCTTAACGCTGTCGAGATGTCCACGCACACCGGCCTACGCGATCGCGCTCTCCTCGGTACAATACTTTGGCCTAGACTTTCGCCCGGATCGTCGCCGTCGTGAACCTGAAAGTCGAAGAATATTATCCTTGCGGGAAACGGTTTTTGCTGCGCTTTAAAAAAAGGGGGCAAAGAGAAAGAGCTTCCGGTGCACCACAAGCTAGAAGACCTTCTCGATCAGTACCTAAAAGCAACCGGTTTAGAGAAGGAGCCACAATCTCCTTTGTTCCCGGCCTCTATCGGAAAGACAGGGAAGTTATCGCGCCGGCCGCTCGTCCGGACCGACGCCGCAGACATGCTCAAGCGACGCCTCAAACAAGCCGGATTGCCAATCCACTATTCGCCGCACTCGTTCCGAGCGACCGCGATCACGAATTTTCTGGAAAATGACGGCACTCTCGAGGCTGCTCAGCGCATTGTCGGTCACGCCGACAGCCGGACCACGAAGCTTTACGATCGCCGCGGACAGAAGGTGCTGCTCGAAGATATGGAGAGAAATGCCGAGCTCGGCATTTCTCTCCAAATGTCGAGTACGGTAAAATGTGGAGTAAGCCGGATCAATGTGCTCTGGGACTGGATTTGAGGGGAACGCACTCCGCATTTTATTTTTTCCTGAGACGCTTCTCCTATCGCGCTACTGGGTAGAGAAGGAGAACGCTTGATACATTCTTTACACAGATCAAAGTGCGATATCGATCTTGTCTGAGATCGCTGCAATGCTCCATCGCAATCGCTACGCCCTCAGCACGATTCGCCGGCATCCCTTCAGAAAATGGTTCCTGCAGGCCAAGCCGCAGCGAGATTTAAACCCGACGACGCGCTGCTGACATTCCTCGCTTCACAATAAAAAAAATAAAATGCGGAGTGCGTTCCCCTCAAATCCAGTCCCAGAGCACATTCATCTCACTCACTCCGCATTTTACCGTACTCGACATTTGGAAAGGATTAGGTATTGAGTTGAATCTCAACGCCATTTTGAAGATGAATCGGTTGCTTCATTTCTAGTGTTAGAATCAACCCACGGAAGCACATGATTTCACCTATTGGCGCAGCGACGGAAGAAGGACTCAAGACCTTGCCCGAAATAATCAGGGCAGCTGCGGAAAGTCCTCTTGGGATTTTTGCATTGATGATCATATGCGTTAGTGCCTGTCGATTTCAGTTAATTCGTAGACCAAGTCATTTCCCGGTCAGAGTTTTTCAGTTTAATCGGTTCTGACGCATCTTTGGTGCAATCGAGAGTGTGTTTAACAGATTTTCAAAGATGTGGGTGTATGTCGTCGTCAAGCGCTGGCCGGGACGCCCTCCCAAGGGGCGCGACACGCCACATCGATGACCTCGCTGGATCGCTTGGTCTGTCGTGCGTACGGGGCGCAAGCCCTTGAAGAGACGCTGGGTGAAAATTCACCGCTCGCAACCAGCGCGCCGGCAACACCAGCGATCGAGGCGCAGCCTGAGGATCAGCGGAATGCTTTGGGCAGGAAGGTGTTGCAGAAGACGTCAGTATTGCCTAGGCGCAAACACAAACGTGCCACAGGATCCCGCAAGTGCACCAAAGTTGCGTCAGAGCCGAATTAAGTGCAGTAAACGGCCAAAGTCTACGATTTAAGTACAGAGCGACAGCAACTGAGCAACTCGCCTACCCAGCATCACCCGACATCCAAAGTCGCTCTGGGTTCGATGCCCGGTTGCGCGGCGCACGACTCGTGGCAAAAGCGTGCAGTTTTTCCGTTTTTCCAGGTAGGTGGCGACGTCGCAGTTGTCCGGGCCGCAGGGCCTTTCACGATGCGCAGCTGATAACATCAGCCAACGCGGGGTTATGTATGCAGGACGAAACTTCGACGAGATTGGTGCTCACCGGGACCACAACTTCTTCAGCTTCCGCCAATCTCTTTTCAGTGGCTGTCTGAAGCTGAACATGATGAGGCTATCCAAACTTCTTTTTATGGCGCTTGTGAGTCTCTAGGCCACCTTGAAAATCCACCCGGGCTATAAGTAAATGTCGCAGAGATTGTTTTTTCGGCCTCTTGCCGGCGGCCCTCGGCTCGCAGCAGAGCGGCTAGGTTGAAGTAGGCAGTCGCATCCCTCGGGTCGATCTCGATAGCCTTACGATACACCTTTTCGGCCTCATCGGGGTGCCACGGGGCCAGCAGAATGGCGAGGTTGTTGTAGACAGCTGTATCCTTCGGGTTGATCTCGATGGCCTTACGATACACCTTTTCGGCCTCTTGGGGGTGCCACCCGGCCAGCAGAATGCCGAGGTTGTTGTACGCAGCCGCGTCCTTCGGGTCGATCTCGATAGCCTTACGATACGCTTCTTTGGCCTCATCGGGGCGGCGCTGCTCCTCCATCAGAATGCCGAGGTTGTTGTAGGCAGCCGCATCCTTCGGGTCGTTCTCGATAGCCTTACGATACGCCTTTTCGGCTTCTATGACGCGGTGCTGTTTTTGCAGCAGAATCCCCAGATTGTGGGCGCATGCAGCGCTTGAATAATCTGCGCCAGCGGCCCAGGCCTTTTCCGCGATATTCAATCGGCCCCCGTTGTGTGCTGCGAGTCCTACAGCTACCTAGTCGCATTCAGATTGCGGTCGAGCAAGAGCAAGCTTCCAGACCAGCTCAAGAGCGGCAGGGCCCTCGCTCCCCAGATAGTCGCTAACATAGTCAACCACATAGTAACGCTCTTCGCTTTTGTCATCTTGCCAAATGTTCAATAACGCACTGTAAAGCGCGACGGGGCGGCACGCCTCCTCGAGACCAGCATTGAAAACCTCTTCAGTTTGGCGTTCAAGGGGCGCCAGCTCTTTAAGCTGCCGTTTAAAGAGGTCAAAAAGGTCATCCCGCCGGATGGGTGCTGTGAAGCCGGTTCTTCGCCAGTCGTTGGCGGCGCGAACAACTGCACGCATCGCCGGCTCGCCGAAATTGTAGCGATCTCTTAATTCTTTGCCTGCAATGAAGGATTCACCAAGGCCGGGCCCAAGCCTCAAATCAGGATAGATTTCCCGGGCCCCCGCTGTTCTTCCGGAGTTATCCGGTCATCGAGTTTGACAATCTCTGCGCGTTCTCCCTCCATTCGCCAGCCAAACATTGCATGGCCACGACCGTCAACAGGCCCCCAGGTTTTTGCCGGTCTCCGGTTAAAGGCAATTTTTTGCCATCCGAGTGAATTTTCTTACAATTAAGGGCAACGCGACATTCAGTCTACGAGCCGTTGGCATATTGCCGCGAGCGCCGCTGGTATTGTAACCTCCTCCGCGGTTTGGACGACGAATGACTGCGCGACACACTCGAAAGCACATTCGTGGAAACGCAATATGTAGTGACTCAATGTGTTCCAGCGGTCTGCCGTAAATTGGCTGTAAACGGAGTTAATGGCCTCTAGCTCTCTGATCCATGTCGAATTCAGCACACGCAATGGACGGTATGCGACAAGCCCCTTTCCGTGCAGTGGATGGACTGAACCGGAAATTCCAGCGGTACGGCATAAGGTTCTCCGGGTTCTGCCGCCAAGACACGCTCTGCAGCAAGCATTGCTTCGTGGGCCGCGTCAACTCAATCGGGGCACTCTTCATCGAGTTCATGCTCAATTTTCGTTGATCAGATATCGAAGGCGGCGCCCGATGCCATTTTCGGCATTTTTCTAATCGGGTTGATATATTTGATGCCAAGAAGGGCCATCGGCATCTTGGAGTTCATCCGTGTCCACCTTCGGCGAGTGGCGGTCTCAAAGCGGCAAAAAGTAGATAGAATCGCCGGATAATCAATTATTTCAGGAGAGAGAAATGCTAGAAAAAAGATCATTGTTGGCAACGGTCCTGTTTGCACTCACGGTTACGGCGCCGGCCGTCGCGGACGATACGCCGGGCGTGACCGCGACCGAAATAAAAATCGGTAACACGTTTGCCTATAGCGGCCCGCTCTCAGGCTATAGCGTGACACCCAAGCTGGAGACCGCGTTCTTCAAGATGGTCAACGACCAAGGCGGAGTTGCCGGTCGCAAGATCAACTTCATCTCGCTCGATGACGGCTACAGTCCGCCGAAGACAGTGGAACAGGTACGCCGGCTGATCGAGGAGGACCAGGTTGCGTTGCTGTTCAACACGCAGGGCACGGCCTGCAACAGCGCCATTCTGAAATACCTCAATCAGAAGCAGGTGCCGCATCTGTTCTTATCGACCGGCGCGGACAAATGGGGCGACTATCAGCATTTCCCGTGGACGATGGGCTTCAACCCGAGCTATCGGACGGAAGCGCAGATCTATTCGAAATACATCCTCGCCAACAAACCTGATGCCAAAATCGGCATCCTTTACCAGAACGACGACTTCGGTAAGGACTACCTTGCCGGCATGAAGGACGTGCTGGCCGACAAGTTCGACAAGATGGTGATCACTGCTAGCTATGAGGCCACCGATCCCACAATCGACAGCCAAATCACCAGTCTGCAAGGCGCTGGCGCCAATGTGCTGCTGGTGGCGGCGAGCGCGAAATTCGCCGCCCAGGCGATCCGCAAGGTGCATAACCTGGACTGGAAGCCATTGTTCTTCATGTCCTACGTGTCGACCTCGGTCGGCGAAGTGATAAAACCGGCGGGACCGGAGAACGCCATCGGCATGATCTCCGCCCGCTACACGAAGGATCCGAACGATCCCACTTGGAAGAACGACGCCGGCATGAACGAATGGCGCGACTTCATGGCAAAGCGTATGCCCGGGGCCGACACCGCCGACAGCAATTATATCTTAGCCTACTCCGTCAGCAAGGTAATGTTGCAGGTGTTGAAGCAGTGCGAGGGCAACTTCACGCGTGAGAACATCATGAAGCAGGCAGCCAATCTGCACGACCTGGAGCTTCCGACGCTGATGCCCGGCATCAAAGTGAACACCAGCCCGACTAACTATCGTCCGATCCGACAGATGCAGCTCGCAAAATTCGACGGTACCCACTGGGTCCCCTTCGGCGACGTTATCACCGGCGCCGGTAACTGACCGACAGCCGCGGGCCGCCGTGGCGCTTGTCCCGGCCAACTGTTTTGCGAGGGCCTCGATTCTGTCCGCACCTTGTTCGGGAATCCTCCTTTAGCTATTCTCATGAATGTGGTCCAGCTCGGATGTAATCGGTCAGCAGATCGTCCTCCGCGCGGCTCGGCGCTGGGTCGAGCGCTACCGAAAAAGCGGCCTTGCTGGTTTAGTATGCAAAGAACGGAACGACAAGGACGAACGCAGGTCGTTGCCTGAGCTCCAGGAAATCATTGAAGGGTTGGCCTTAAGCAGGCCAAAGAGGAGTAGGACGTGTTGACCACGCGCTTCACCAGGCTGATCGGCTGCAATGTGCCGATCCAGCAGCCCAGGGTTCCAACCCGGAAGGTAAGGCCGGACGCCTACTTACGACCGCCGGCGAACCGGGGTGTTCGAATACCCCTTCTGTCCGAGTATGTCCCGCCTATCCGCCATAACTGTCATTGATTCACTTAAGGCCAGAAGTCTTGATTGATTCGACCAACTGGCGTTGGAACACGAAGAAGAGGACAAGGGTCGGCAGAGCGACGACCACCGATGCAGCCATGATATAGTTCCAGGCCGCGGAATATTGATTTTGGAAACTCGCTATCGCCACCTGCACGAGCCAAAGGTTTTGATCGGTCGTGATTGTTAACGGCCAGAGAAAAGCGTTCCAGTTAACTAGAAAAAAGAACACCGCCAACGCCGATAAGATGGGCCGGCTCAACGGAAGCATAATATTCCAGTAAATGCCCCAGTAGCTTGCCCCATCGATAATTGCCGCTTCTTGCAGATCAATCGGGATTCCCAGATAAAACTGACGCAGCAGAAAGATCCCAAACGCGTTGAACGTGACCGGCACAATCAGCCCTGCATAGGTATTCACCATGCCCATTTTCTGCACAAGGATGAACAGCGGGACGATGATTACCTGTAACGAAACCAGAAAGGTCGAAAAGATGGTCAGAAAGATCGTTTCGCGACCGGGAAATTGAAGGCGGGCAAAAGCAAATCCAGCCATCGAGTGAAACAGCAGCGCAACTACAGTGATCGTTCCCGCCACGAAGAAAGTATTCATCATATAGCGAACAAACGGTAGTTGCGTGAAAACATACCGGAAGTTGTCGATGGTCGGATGCTGGGGGATCAGGCCGGAGTTAAAGATTTCACCCGGCTCCTTGAGCGATGCGGAGACCATCCAGACCAGAGGCGACGCCGTTACAATCGCGAACGTTGCGGTTGCGAAAATCAACATCCCTCGACTAACTCGAAAGGCAGACAAATTTTGCCGGCTCATGCCTGTTTATTGGAGATGGAACCGTCCCCCGCGCGTCAGGGCGAATAGCACAACGCTCATTCCCAGAAGGACCACCACCACCACCGACGCCATGGCGGCGGCGTAGCCGTAACTGTTGAATTTAAACGCCTGTTGATAGATGTAAAAAATCACCAGTGACGTCGAGTTGGCCGGCCCGCCATTTGTCATGACATAGATCAGATCGAATGCCTGAGAACCCGAAACCGCGGACACCGTAGAGACCAGGACGACGAAGAAGCTCGTCGGTCGCAAGAGGGGCAGCGTGATCTGGGTGAACATCTTCCAGGAGCTCGCTCCGTCTATTCTCGCCGCCTCGTAATACTCTCGGGGGATATCCTGCAACCCCGAGAGAAAAATGATCATGTAGTAGCCCATCAAAAACCAGATCGTCACCACCAGAACTGCGCCGAGCGAAAGGTTTGGATCACCAAGCCAGGAACGGCCCCGCAGACCGATAAGTTCAAGGATCCGATTGATGAAGCCGACTTTGTCGATGAGCATCACCTTCCAGATCAAGGCAACGACAACCAGGCTGACCACGTACGGCATAAAAAATAGACTCCGCCAAAGCCCGATCAAAGGGATCCTTTGCCGCACCAGTAGCCCGAGCCCTAGTCCGCTGATGTAGAGCCCGGGAACAAGGCAGAGCACGTAAACTACCGTCACGCCCAGACTTTTCATGAACAGAGGGTCTCGAAGCATGCGGTTGTAATTCGCCAAGCCGACGAATTTGTACCCGCCGAAACCGTCGACGCTGAAAAATCCCAGGCTCAGCGCGAGTACCATTGGAATCGCTACGAAGACGAGCAATCCGATGCAGTCGGGAAAAATAAACAACCACGCCGCGAGCGTCTCTTTGCGTGAGCGTGTCCAAAAGACGCGGCCAGCCTGTTGCCCACGCTTTCCCTCGGGTTCTCGATTGTCTCCCGGTTGCGAAGTCATGCGTCCCAGGTTGTCGAGCGGCAACCGAGTCAAGTCATCCATGCAGCGGCGCCAAGCTCATTAACGCAACGGGGCACCCGTGTATCCGGAGAGGAAGCTTTCGATTCGCTGGGATCCTTCCTCGGCGGCCTGGTTAGGATCGGCTCCGCCCAGTTGGCAAGCTTGGATAGTATCCGAGACTGCCTTATAGACCTCCGGTGGAACCCGAGGCTCACTTCTACCGGTCAGGAGTGTCAAGTCCTTAAATAACTTCATCGGGGCGCTGCTGTACCCTCCTTCGGTGGTCGCTTTTTCCAAAGCCGATTTTCGCGGCGAAACGCCACCGTTCGCCTTGGTACACCAGTCAACGACTCTTTGAATGGAATCTTCCTGCATGGAACCCACTGCCCAAACACAGAACTTTGCCGCTACCTCGGGATTTTTGCCCTTGGCATTGGCGACGAAGGCCCATCCGCCCAAAATCGTTCTTTGTTTGCCGTTGGGAGGTAAGGGAAGGGGGAAGACGCCATATTGGAAATCCTTAGCGTTGTCCCGCAAGGCGCTGACTCCCCAGATACCCAGATTTTGCATGGCACAGAAGCCTGAAGCCAAATTCGCTACGACGTCCCCGCCACCGTTACCCAGGATGTTGCGCGGTGCGACATTCTGCTGAATGGTGGCTTGCCAGAACTTCAGAGCCTGAACGGTGGCCGGCGATGCGAAGGCGCTGTGTTTACCGTCTGGCGTAGCGATATCACCACCTCCTTGCCACATAAATGGGTACCAGGTGAACGTCTGGTAATAACCCGGTGTAGTTTCGAATAGACAGCCAAATCGGTCCCCTTTGGTCAGCTTGTGCGCGATTTCGAGGAACTGGCCCCAGGTTTTCGGGATATCGCTCTCCGAAAGTCCAGCCTCCTCGAATGCCTTGAGGCTGTAAAACATCGCCAAGGGTACAACGTCGAACGGGACTCCATAGATCTTTTCATCAACGATCCGGGTTTCCATCACGCTTGGAAAAAAGTCCTTTTTCGCGGCGTCCTCCATGTAAGGAGTGAGGTCGACCAGAACGCCACCATTGTAGTAACGAAGAAAGTCCCCGGGGCTGATGATGAAAATATCCGGACCCTGACCCGAGGCGAAAGCGGTCTGTAGCTTGGATCCACCTATATAGTCCTGAACTGGGACGTACTGCAGCTCGACCTTGACATCGTGGGTCGCATTCCAACCATGGACGCAGTCTTCAAACCATTTGCTTTGAATATCAAGCTGTCTGGCGGGAGCATAGAACTGCCAGAATGAGAGTGTTTTTGTCGCGGCTGCTTTTCCAGTAAAAACAAAGGGTGAGAACACTGATGCTACCGCTGCAGCTGCGGCAACCTTTCCGCTGCTTTTCAGAAGTGCTCTTCGGCTAATGCCGGCAACGGGTTGAGGGTTACCTGAACTCATATTCTCGAATCCGTTTTCCACCATAGTGGCTTTGATGGCGCGATGTCATTGCTTTTGCAGGATTGCCTTTACCTACTGGTGGAGCGGAGCTTGGAAGGTGAGTAGGCTCGAATCATTGATTCGATCGTCATTTTCCTGAATGCCGCCCAGCATATCGGGTCGCGTGCGATGACATATACTTGCTGCCGTACCAGGAATTTTGTTCCTAAACTACTTTCGGGCGTTATTGTTGGGTGAACTACGGAAATCTTGTGGAACGCGATCATTTTCTGGAGCGATGGAGTTCTGTCCGGTGCATGCTTCGCATGGCTCTTGCTGGCGGGGTTGAGTCCGGCGAGTCTTCGTCTGAGGATACACACAAGCCGAAAAGATTTGAGCACTACGAGCTGGTGACGGGTGAAGACGAGAAACCGCTCGAGTTGGGTCGCGGCGCGATGGGGGTCACTTACAAGGCGTTCGACATCAATTTGCACTGCCCAGTGACTCTGAAAGTCGTCAGTGAACGGTATCTCGGTGATGAATCGGCACGGCTTCGTTTT
>Ga0210386_10005785_pt1 | contig 9992 bp, 7 predicted proteins | sample IncBWH32OmetaG_FD_160091 | JGI IMG/M metagenome (GOLD analysis project Ga0210386, IMG submission 160091) | Forest soil microbial communities from Barre Woods Harvard Forest LTER site, Petersham, Massachusetts, United States - Inc-BW-H-32-O ... | reverse complement strand
CATCGACAGCACGGTTGGGAAAGCCCAATATCTCTTCTTTCTTGAGAACCCGATCCAGTCCGCGTTTCCGACCTGGGTTCCTCGCCTCGTGGACCGTATGAGCTCGATGCCGGAGTTCGAGAACGTGTCAAGCGATCTCGAACTCAACGGCAAGCAGCTCAAGATAACCATTGACCGCACGACCGCCGCGCGCTTCGGCATCACACCCGCTACCATCGACAATGCGCTCTATGACGCGTTCGGTCAGCGGATCGCATCGACCTATTTCACCCAGACGAACCAGTATCGGGTGATTCTCACCGCCGACATGAGCAATCTTGATAACGTGCGCCATACGCTGGACGGCATTTATTTGCCGTCCGCCACCGCAACGACCGGACAGGTTCCGCTCTCCGCCGTCGTCTCGCTCTCCGAGGCCGCGGCACCCCTGAAACTCGAGCATCTCGGGCAATTTCCCTCAGTATCGATCTCCTTCGATCTTGCGCCGGGGGCCTCGCTCGGCGACGCCGTTGACGAGATCAAGAAGGCGGAAGACGACATCGGGCTTCCCGACACGTTCACGACCGCTTATCAGGGTGCGCTCAGCGCGTTCCAGCGGTCGTTATCGAACGAGCTCTATCTGATCCTCGCCGCGGTCGCCGCCGTCTATATCGTGCTCGGCGTCCTCTACGAGAGCTTCGCCCATCCGATCACCATCATCTCGACGCTGCCCTCGGCGGGCGTCGGCGCCTTGCTGGCGCTCAATCTCGCCGGCGCGGGCCTCGACATCATCGGCATCATCGGCATCGTGCTTCTGATCGGCATTGTGAAGAAGAACGCGATCATGATGATCGACTTCGCGCTCGAGGCGCAGCGCGTCGAAGGCAGGAGTCCGCGCGAATCGATTCATCAGGCGTGTCTCTTGCGGTTCCGGCCGATCCTGATGACGACGATGGCGGCGCTGTTCGCCGCGTTGCCTTTGGTGTTCGGGCAGGGAACCGGATCGGAGCTGCGCCGGCCGCTCGGCATCTGCATCGTCGGCGGACTGCTGTTCAGTCAGCTCTTGACGCTCTACACGACGCCGGTCGTTTACTTGGCGATCGACCGCCTCAGCGCGCACCTTTTTGGTCGCGGCTCGAGCGCCGCGCCGAGCCCCGCGCCTGCCGAGTGATGTTAAGGCGCGGCGGCCCATGAACATCTCGGCCCCATTTATCGCCCGGCCCGTCGCGACGACGCTTCTCACCATCGCGATCGCGCTCGGCGGATTGCTTGGATACGAGGCCTTGCCTGTCTCGCCGCTGCCGCAGGTCGACTTTCCCACGATCTCAGTGACCGCGCAGTTGCCCGGCGCGAGCCCCGACGTCGTCGCGACCAGTCTCGCCGCGCCGCTAGAGCGTCATCTCGGCCAGATCGCCGACGTGAGTGAGATGACGTCGCAAAGCCAGACCGGGCAGGCGCGCGTCACCCTTCAGTTCGGCCTCGACCGCGACATCAATGGGGCGGCGCAGGACGTGCAGGCCGCGATCAACGCCGCGCAGGCCGATCTTCCGACCAATCTTCTGTCCCAGCCGACCTATCGCAAAGTGAACCCGGCGGACGCGCCCGTGCTCATCCTCGGGCTCACGTCTTCAACGCTAACGCGCGGACAGATGTACGACGCCGCGAGCAACGTGTTGCAGCAGCAACTTTCGCAGATTTCGGGCGTCGGCCAGGTCATCATCAACGGCGCCGCGCTCCCCGCCGTGCGCGTCGATCTCGATCCGATGGCGCTGTCCCGTTATGGCGTCGGCCTCGAGGATGTGCGCTCAGCGCTGTCAAACACCAACGCCAATGCGCCCAAGGGCGCGGTCGATATCGGCGCCGAGCGCTGGCAGATCTATACCAACGATCAGGCCAACCACGCAGAGGACTACCGCAACCTCGTGCTCGCCTATCGCAACGGCGACGCCCTGAGGCTGAAGGACGTCGCTGATGTCGAAGATTCGGTCCAGGACCTAAGGAACCTGGGCCTTGCCAACGGAAAGCCGGCGGTTCTGGTCATCGTCTTCCGCCAGCCGGGCGCCAACATCATCTCGACCGTGGACGAAGTGCGCAATTCGATCCCGCGGCTGAAGGCGGCGCTTCCGGCCGACCTCGACATCACCTTCGCCGCCGACCGCTCGACCACCATACGCGCGTCGCTGCACGAGACCGAAATGACGCTCATCATAGCGATCCTCCTCGTCATTGGCGTCGTCTTTGTTTTCCTGCGCAACGGTCGCGCGGCGGCGATTCCGGCGGTCGCCGTTCCGGTTTCGATCGTCGGCACATTCGGCGTCATGTATCTGGCTGGGTTCTCGCTCGACAATCTCTCCCTCATGGCGCTGACGATCGCGACGGGCTTCGTCGTCGATGACGCGATCATCGTTCTGGAAAATATCTCGCGCCGTCGGGAAGAAGGAATGACGCGGATTCAGGCCGCTTTGACAGGCGCGCGCGACGTCGGTTTCACGGTCGTGTCGATCACGCTCTCGCTCGTCGCGGCATTCCTGCCGATCCTGCTGATGAGCGGGATCGTCGGGCGGCTCTTTCGTGAGTTCGCGATGACGTTGGCGCTTGCGATCTTCGTTTCGATGGCGATCTCCCTCTCGACGACGCCGATGATGTGCGCGCTCTTCTTGAAGGGTGCTGAGCGCAGACCCACGCGCCGCACGCTGTTTGAGCGCGCGCACGCCGCTTATGGCCGGTCGCTATCCTTAGCGCTCGACCATGGCCCGCTGGTGCTGTTGACCCTGTTTGGCGCTGTCGCACTCAATGTCTGGCTGATCATCATCATCCCAAAGAGCTTCTTTCCCGAGCAGGACACGGGACGCCTCATTGCAAGCCTCGTCGCCGATCAGGACATTTCCTTCGGGCTCGTCAGCAAGAAGCTCACGCAGATGATGGCGATCGTGCAGCACGATCCCGCGGTGCAGAATGTGGTCGGCTCGACCGGCGTGGGGGGAGGCGGTTCGTCAGCGCAAACCAATACTGGCACGGTTTATATTTCGCTGAAGCCCCTGGGCCAGCGCGACAGCATGGCGACCGTCATGACCCGGCTGAGGCGCAAGCTCAATCAGGTGCCTGGCGGGCGCCTCTATCTCAACCCGGTTCAGGACATCCGGATCGGCGGACGCACCGGCAACGCCGAATATCAGTACACGATTCTGGGCGACAGCACGGCTGAAGTCTACGCCTGGGCGCCGAAGCTTCTCGCCGCGGTGCAGAACGATCCGGCGCTCGCCGACGTCAGCTCCGACCAGCAGCAGCGCGGGCTCGAAACGGATGTCAGCATCGACCGCGACACCGCCTCGCGGCTCTCCCTGACGATGTATCAGATCGACAACACGCTTTATGACGCCTTCGGGCAGCGGGCCGTCTCAACGATCTACAACGCCCTGAATCAGTATCACGTTGTCATGGAGGCAGCGCCGCAGTTCCTGACGCGTCCGTCGATTTTGCGGCGGATGTGGGTCAGCACCTCGGGCGCGCAGGCGAGCGGTTCGCAGACGAGCCAGCTCAGCGCCGGCTCAGTCACCCCGGCGACGTCGCTCGCCGTGTCCCCGGCGTCGGTCGCGTCGGCGCCCGCCGTCAGGCAGCCGCTTTCGGCCGCGCTCGCCTCCGCCGCCAATCCGACCTTCGCCTTGTCGAGCAATGCTTTTCTCCCCTTGAATAATGTTGTGTCGCTCGCGCTGACCAACACGAGCGCAAGCGCCATGGCGCCCAGCGCAAGCGCGGCCTCAAACAACGCGGTGCGAATCGCGGCGCAATCGACGATCGCATCGACCGGGAACTCCAGCGCCTCGAGCGCCGCGTCAGTATCGACTTCGGCGGAAACCATGACGCCCCTTCTGGCTTTCTCGGACTATAAGTCCGGCAATACGCCGCTCGCGGTCAACCATCAAAGCCAGTTCGTGGCGACGACTATCTCTTTCAATCTTGCGCCAGGAAAGTCGCTTAGCGACGCGACCGCCGCTTTCGCCCGCGCCACCCAGCAGATCCACATGCCGAGCGATCTGACCGGAGGATTCGCCGGCGCAGCGCTCGAATATGAGCGGTCGCTCGGCGCCGAGCAGCTCCTGGTCGCAGCCGCCATCGTGGCGATCTACATCGTGCTCGGTGTTCTGTATGAGAGCTTCGTCCACCCGATCACGATCCTCTCGACCCTTCCGTCGGCGGGCGTCGGCGCGGTGATCACGCTCCTCATGTTCGGCATTCCGTTCACCATCATCGCGCTCATCGGCGTCATCCTGCTGATTGGCATCGTCAAGAAGAACGCGATCATGATGATTGACTTCGCACTCCAGGCCGAACGCGAGCAGGGCATGGACAGCCGTGAGGCGATCTTCCACGCGGCCATGACCCGCTTCCGCCCGATCATGATGACTACGACAGCAGCACTGCTGGGAGCTCTGCCGCTTTGTTTCGGCATTGGCGAAGGGAGCGAATTGCGCCAACCGCTTGGCGTCTCGATCGTCGGCGGCTTGGTGGTGAGCCAGGCGCTCACGCTCTACACCACGCCGGTCGTCTATATGTATCTGGATCGTCTCGCCGTGCGATTGGTTTCGCTGCGTAGCCGCGTCCAAGCTCGATCGCGGGACGGATCAAACTCGCTTGCGAGGAATGGCCGACCGAGTTCTCCGCCGCCAAGATGACCGCAGCAACGATAGGGGTATAGCGATCGCACGCATTAGCCGCATTTTGGGCACCACCTCCCATCCGTGATTTGAAAGGAGCGATGGTGGGGCAATTAGGTCTTGACCGGCTTCGACCGGCTACCGCTCTTGCGGACACCGGCTTTCCGCGGAATCTGGCCAAGTCCAATTTGTTTCGCTAACGCGGATCGCTGCGCCGCGTAGTTGGGCGCGACCATGGGATAGTCGAACGGCAGGTTCCATTTCTCGCGATACTGCTCCGGCGTCTGGCCGAGCCCGGCCAGGTGACGCCGTAGAGACTTGAATCGTTTGCCGTCGTCCAGACAGATCAGGAAGTCCGGGGTGATCGACTTGCGGATCGGCACCGCGGGCGCTTTTACCTCGATTTGAGCCGGCGCACTCTCGGGCGCGCTTGCGAGCCTCGCCACAGCTGCGTGAACCGCGTGAATCAGAGCTGCCAGCTCGGCCTTCGGCAAAGGGTTATTGGAGACGAAGGCTGCAACCATTTCAGCGGCCAGTTCGATCGGACTTGATGTGCTCATGCTTAGAATCCCTTGGTAATCCAGTTGCCTCTCGCACATCCTTACGCCCCGCCAATCGACTCGTCGACTGGCGGTTTAAAACGGGCCCCATGTGCCGCCGAATTGGTGGCAAGTTCTCCACCTGAATTTTGCGCCGGAAAAACCCCGCGGAATCTATAGCTCTCGAACGATGCGAAAAAAGAGATATTTGCACGCTACGTCTGCCCATCTCCGATCCTCGCATCGGTCGGCTTCCAGAGGGTCTTGCGCGTCGCCACATCGAGAAATGTCGCATGACGATCCGAAACTGCGCGAGGCCAGAGCCGATGCATTCCTCTGGAATTAGCGATGGCCTTGGCGGTGGAACCACGGCCCCCACGACAACCGATTCGCTGGCCGCCCTCGAAATTGAAATGCGGATGCTCGATTTCATTTTGAATCGCGCCTTTGAGATCGTCCGGCCGCCGATATCGACCAAGGATCTCGAGGCAGGCGAGCTTGGCTTGGTAATCGGCTAACGGCCAGATGCAGCCCACGCGTTGGTATTCAGATGCCCCGCGCTGGCGGCCGACGCTGATGAAAGACGCCCGCGGTCCTCGAGTGCACGGCAGGGGGTATGCACTAAGCGAACGGCCTCTCGCGCGCCCGCTTGCGACGGAGCTCGCAAGCCCGCGTCGTCGTTCGGAGCTCAACTGCTCACATAGCGTTAGCGCATCATCGACCTCGACCCGAGGCAACGAACGCTTCTCTCGATCTTTGCGTGTCCTAGAACCAGCTGGACTGCTCGCAGACTCCGTGGCACCGAGCCCGACATCGGTCGAACGACGTCTTGGAAACGACGCAGCCGTGAAAGGTTGCTTCCGACAGCAATCAAAGGGCGTTCAGCAGATTCCGGCCGACGGAGTTCAGATGCGTGAGCATCGCCTTCTCGGCCGCCTCCGCGTCGCGGCACAGGAGGGCTCGAACGATCGCCGAGTGTTCGTTGCAATAATCCGCGCGGCGCTCGGCGCTGAAGGAGCGCCGCTTAATCCCGAGCCACTGTTCTTGATTGCGGATGAGCCTGAGCATCGCATGCAGAGAGGCGAGCAGCTCGTTGCGCGAGGCGATGAAGATGAGCTCATGAAACGCCGCGTCGCATTGCTCGAACGGCTCGAACCCCTCCGCCCCCACCGCCCTCTCGTGAGCGGCGGCGATAGCGTTAAGATCGGCGAGATTGCTTGTGGTGGCGGCGAGCGCGGCCGCCTTGGGTTCGACGATCTGTCGAACGGCCATCGTGTCCGCTGGGCTCACGCCGATCAGCGTCCGTATCACAGCAGTGAGATCGGCGTCAGGCGATCGCTGCAGAAACGTGCCCCGTCCCACTTCGCGCCGCAGGCCCCCGTCCGCGCCAATTCGCTCCATCGCCGCGCGCACCGTGTTGCGGGCAACCCCATATTCGCTCGCGAGGTAGCGCTCGTTGGGAAGCCGGAGGCTTCCGCTCCACTCCCCCGCCTCGATGCGCCGGCGCAGTGACGTTTCGACGTCGCTCGACACGCGCTTGGGCATGTGCCTCCCCGACCTGAACCATTTTTGAGCCATTTAGCACGCTGGCGGAACGACGCCAAGACTTGCGTTTTCATCTCGCTCGCGACTGCTAACATCCAGCGCGGCCATATTGGTCCTCGGGGTGCGTGGCGCCGACCGGTTCACGGAGAGCGTGAAGCGTAGGACTTGCGTTTTGAACCAGCCTGCTCTCTATTGGACCAAAATAGGGAGGCAAGGCCAGATGAAGGTGGCGACCTATCGCCTTGGCGGAGAGCGGCGGGTCGGTGTCGTCGACGAGCGGCGGAAAACCGTGTCCGCATTCGACCTTCCGTTGGGCGAAGCTGAGCGCGGCGTGCTGGCCCTTGTCGGGCGCAATCCTCTGCCTCCCTGTCTGTCGCCGACGCCCATGAGCGAGGTCGAGCTTGAAGCGCCGATCCCGCGGCCGCGGCGAAATGTCTTCTGCATCGGCAAAAACTATCACGAGCACGCCAAGGAATTCGCCTCAAGCGGGTTCGATTCGAGCGCGGCCGCCGGCGTCACGCCAAGCTTCCCGATCGTCTTCTCGAAAGTCCCTGAATCCGTCGTAGCGCATCGCGAGGTCGTGCGGATCGACCGCTCGGTTTCGGAAGCGATCGACTACGAGGCGGAGCTCGGCGTCATTATTGGCAAGGGAGGGCGCGGGATCGAGCCGTCGCGCGCGCTCGCTCATGTGTGGGGCTATACGATCATCAACGATGTGACGGCGCGCGACTTGCAGGGCCGGCACAGCCAATGGCTGATCGGCAAGTCTCAAGACACGTTCTGCCCTATGGGCCCTTGGGTCGTGACAAAGGACGAGATCGATCTAGCCGACACCCAAATCCGCTGCTGGATTAACGGTGAACTCCGGCAGAACGCAAATACGCGGGACCTCATCTTTGATGTGCCGACAATCATCGCGACCATTTCCGCTGGCGTGACGTTGTGCCCGGGCGATGTCATCGCGACCGGCACCCCCGCCGGCGTTGGGATCGGCTTCAGTCCGCCCAAATACCTCGTTCCCGGCGACGTCGCGCGGATCGAGATTGAAAGGATTGGCGTGCTCGAGAACGAGTTCCGGGAGCTTCGCGGATGAGCGGCGCTTCGCTCGGTAGGATCGAGATCGAGATCGACGGCGATGGCCCACCGATCGTGTTTCTACATGGCCTCGGCGCGACCTCAAGCTCGTTTCAGCCGCTTCTAACGGCGCTGCACGGTTTCCGCTGCATCCGGCCCGATTTCCCGGGCGCCGGGCGGTCGCCGCGCCCGTACGTTCCCATTACGATCGACTTTTTGTCCGGGACCGCGCGCGACATCGTGAAGGCGATTGCCGGCGCGCCCGCGCATATCGTGGCGCATTCGATGGGAACGCTGGTGGCCCAGCATCTCGCCGTCGCGGCGTCCGAGTGGGTGGCGAGCCTCACCCTCTTCGGCCCGATCGGCGAGCCCGGCGACGCCGCGCGTGAACGCTTGCGGGACCGAGCTGCGCTTGCGCGGCGGAGCGGTATGGTCGCCATAGCGGATCCGGTCGCCGCGGCCGCTCTCTCGTCGTCGACCAAGACCGACAATCCGGCGGTCGAAGCATTCGTTCGCGAGAGTCATCTTCGCCAAGACTCTGAGGGCTTCGCAGAATCTTGCGAGGCTTTGGCTTCGGCGAAGGGCGCCGATCTTCGGCTCATAGGCTGCCCAACCCTCCTCGTGACCGGCGAGGAGGACCCCGTCGCCCCGCCCGGCGCGGCGCAAGGGCTTGCAGAGAGGATCAAGGGCGCTAAGCTCAAGACGCTGCCGAGATGTGGCCATTGGACGCCGATCGAGCAGCCAAAGGAATGTGCGCGCTTCGCCTCGGAACATATCCGGGCGCACGCGTGAGGAGGAACAGTCGCTATGCTCGAACCAAGCAAGCGATGAAGGAGCAGGCCCATGGCTGATGAGAGATTCGGCGGATCAAACGGCGTCGTTTTCACCAACGTCCGCATCGTCGACGGGTCAGGCGAAAATCCTTACACCGGCGAGGTCGTTGTCCAGGGGAACAGGATCCGTCAAGTCACCAGAGGCTCCTCACGTCTGACGCCCGGGTCGGGCGCCGGCGGCGGCCAAACGGTCATTGACGGCATGGGCGCGACCTTGATGCCCGGGTTGTGCGACGCGCACCTTCATCTTTCGTGGAACAACGCTCCGGGCATCGATCCGATACAGATGATGCCGCCGGAGGAGCACACGCTCGTCACCGCGCAGATGGCCAAACTCGTGCTCGACGCCGGATTCACCGCCGGACGGGGCGCGGCCGCAGCAAAGCCGCGCCTCGATGTCGTCGTGCGCAATGCGATCAACAGCGGCATGATTCCGGGTCCACGCTACCTCGCGGCTGGACCGGAAATCACGACGGTCGGCGGCTTAGGAGATTCCGCGCCCTCTCACATCCCGCATGAGGGCCTCAATCTCGGCCTCGTCGTCTCCGGACCGGAAGAGGTGCGCCGTACGGTGCGGATGCTCATCAAGTATGGCGTTGACACCATTAAGCTCAATCTCTCCGGCGAAGAGATCACCGGCATGGGCGCCGAGGAAACGCCGATGTCGGAGGAGGAGGTGGAGATGGCGGTGCGCGAAGCCAAGCTTCGCAACAAATCTCTTGCCGCTCACGCTCGGTCCTCCGGTTCGATCAAGCAGTGCGTTCGTCACGGCGTCGGCGTCATCTACCACGCTTCCTTTGCCGATGAGGAGGCGCTCGACATGCTCGAGGCGGCCAAAGACCGACACTTCGTTGCGCCTGGCCTTGCCTGGCTCATCAACACGGCGCGGAACGCCGGCGAATACGGGATCAAGCCAGGCACGCCGCTCACGATCAAATATGAGCGCGAGCTCGAGCACGCCGTCGAAACTTGCCGCAAGATGCATCGACGCGGCATTCGAGTCCTGATCGGCGGGGACTATGGCTTCGCTTGGACGCCGCAGGGCACGAACGCCAAGGACCTCGAGTATTTCGTGGACTTGGTCGGCTTCTCGCCGATGGAGGCGATACTTGCTGCGACGAAATATGGCGGTGAGATTATGGGCATGGGAAACGAACTCGGGCAGATCAAGGTGGGCTACCTTGCCGACATGCTGCTAGTCGACGGCGATCCGGCCGCCAACGTCCGGGTGCTGCAAGACAAGTCGCGCATCCTCGCCATCATGAAGGACGGCGAGTTCTATAAGGCGCCCAGGATTAACGAACAGCGGCGGCGGGTGACCGCGTGAGCCTCGCTCTCACAAATACCGCAGCCGGCCCCACCGCGCG
>Ga0210386_10005784_pt1 | contig 9994 bp, 6 predicted proteins | sample IncBWH32OmetaG_FD_160091 | JGI IMG/M metagenome (GOLD analysis project Ga0210386, IMG submission 160091) | Forest soil microbial communities from Barre Woods Harvard Forest LTER site, Petersham, Massachusetts, United States - Inc-BW-H-32-O ... | reverse complement strand
CTGCGTGAATTGCTCGCCACCGTGAACGACGCGATGGCCGATCGCATGAATATCGGCGGTGCTGCCGATTTCGGGGACGGCGGAGCGATCGGAAGCGATGTAGTGCACCAGGTATTCCAGCGTGGATGAGATGTCGCGCAGCGGAGCTGTGAAGGTCTTGGCAGGCTGATCGCGATAGCGAATGTGAATGATCGCCTCGCCGCCAATGCCTTCCACTTCACCACGACAGATGCGGTCGTCCTTGTGTTCCTTGATACGCTCCAGATCCGTGGCAATGACCTGAAATTTAAGGCTGGAACTTCCCGAATTCAGCACCAGAACATTCATTGGCAGCGATTCCCAGACCCGTCAGGGTTCACCAATCATAAGTTGCGCCTGGATTCCGGGCAACGCGACGATACCGACCAGTCCGAGTTTTGAGTTGATTGACCGCCCTGTCCGAAGACCGCGACGCTGAGCTTTGCCGAGCGACGGTCGGTTGCAGAATGCGCGGCGGCCCGTCTTTTTTGTGATCGCGATGATAAGAAATATCTATTGGACGCGATGAATTGGCGCAATTTATTTTGCCCAGAACTAAATTGCCGGTGGTGTCGGGTGGAAGCAAACTGCTCGTGTGGTGCGGATACTGAGCCGGGCGGATGCGCAAGGGCCGCTGTCATCTTGAACGAGAGACTTCCTTTTCTATTCACAGATAAACAAATAGGGGCAACGAACGTATGAAAAACCGGGCCGACAGATTCGCTTGGCGCCGATCCTTGGCAGTTTCGAGTGGGACGATTCTTGTCGTGACCGTGTTGATTGCGGGATTTGCGACGGCTTGCTTTGGGCAAGATGCAGCAAAACCCGATCCTGCGGGTACTGCAACCGGAGACAAGAATTCGGCAGTGGACGCGGCGGGCAATCCTTTTGTGGTTTCGGAGCCGACGGATAAAAGCGCCCCGGACTATGCCCAGAAGAAGAAAGACTACGACGAGTTTCAAGCGCAAGCGGCGAAAGAACCTTTGGCGGTGAAGTTAGCCGATAGCGTGGGTCACACGCGGATCGGAACGAATTTTGGCTGGACGCTGAACACCGGATATCTCGTGCTATTCATGCAGGCAGGCTTCGCGTTATTGACGTGCGGCCTGGTGCGGAAGAAAAACGCAGCGCACCTGATGATGCTGAACTTCGCAGCTTACGTGTTCGCATTTCTTGCTTACTACGCGATTGGCTACGCCTTCCAATTTGGAGGAGTCGCGATCAATGCGGCACCCAGCAGCCTGGGCGGCATTCCCACGCTGAACAAGTTCTTGATTGGCAGCGGACAGTGGGGCTTCGTTGGAGGCAAAGGCTTTTTTCTGACCGGGCCCGCCTACGATGCGGGCAGCAACTGCCTGACGTTGTTTGAGGTCGTGTTCATGGAGACGGCCGGCTACATCATCGTGGGGTCGGTGTGCGAGCGGATCAGCTTCTGGGCGTTTCTCGTCTGTGAGCTTTTCATCGGCGGAATTCTTTATCCGATTTCGGGTTGCTGGACATGGGGCGGAGGCTGGCTATCGCAAATCGGCTCAACGTTGAACATGGGCCACGGCTATGTGGATTTCGCCGGATCGACGGTGGTCCATGCGGTCGGCGGGTTCTGCGCATTTGCGCTTGCGATCATTCTCGGCCCCAGGCTCGGGAAGTACGGTCCAGGCGGGAAAATCCGGGTTTTTCCGGCGCATAACATCGTTTACGTAGTGTCGGGCACGTTCATCCTGCTGTTCGGATGGATGGGATTCAATCCAGGATCCACGCTGGCTGCAACCGATCTCCGGATTTCGGTGGTCGCGGTGAATACAAACCTCGCCGCCGTGGCAGGTTCTGCCGCGGCTCTGCTGCTGTGGTACATCCTGTTTGGGAAGCCGGACGTGACGATGGCGTGCAACGGAATGCTCGCCGGGCTGGTTGCGATTACAGCTCCGTGCGCGTTTGTCTCACCGACGTCGTCGGTGATCATCGGCACAGTAGCTGGTTGCCTCGTATGTGGTGGCGTCCTATTTAACGACCGCGTGCTCAAAGTGGATGATCCGTGCGGAGCGATTTCCGTTCATGGCTATTGTGGTTGGCTGGGCGCGGTCTGCGTGGGGATCTTTGCGGATGGGACATACGGCTCCGGATGGAACGGTGTTGGTGCGACCAGCTACTTGGGTCGCGCCGGTCAAGGCGTGACGGGCCTGATTCATGGAGATGTCCGGCAGTTCGTGTGTCAGTTGCTCGGTGCGACGTTATACGCCGTGTGGGCCTTCGGTGCGACGTTCGCGGTCTTCTGGGTCGTGAATAAAGTGAAGAGCATGCGTGTAGCGCCCGAGTCAGAAGAAGAAGGCCTGGATGTTCCGGAGTTCGGGATGCCGGGATATCCGGAAGACGCGGTAGTTACGTCGTATTGATGCCGGCACCCAAGAGAGTTTGAGTTCTACCTGGTCGCGCTCCTGTATCAACCGGCCACGAACGAGATGCCGTCGGCAAAACAGACGTCGTACGCGATCATTGTTGCTTGAGAAGGCGGTCTCCCGATCTCCGTTCTCGAGGTTCGGTCGTCGTTTTTGATGTTCATTCGTCCCATGTGGTTCCTTGCCACCCCTGATCGTCTCTTCGCCATTTCCATCGATTGAGAACAAATGGATCGTCGCTCCTGTGCGCAATGCACAGGCCAATGACGCGGATCTTTACGCCATTTCTATGAACTGTTTACGGAATTTTTACGGTCCAGTTGCTGTAATGTTGTCAGCTCTGGACCAGTCACACGTGTGCGCAGTCCAGAGGAAGCGTGCTCGGGCGTAGTCGCGAGATGGTGACGCGCGTCGAGCGCGCGCACGGAACACCTATGAATATTTTTTTTTGCAATTTCGTGAAGAAATCTTCGCTGCCAACCCTCTTTTCTTTTCTTCTTGCGATCGGTGTAGCACAACGATGTGAGGCGCAGGCTCCGCCTTCGACTGCCGATAACCCAGCGACAACGAGAACCAATCCTCCTGCAAATGCCGCAGACGCAGCGAGCGAGGCAGACATCCCTCCCGCCATCGCGCGCGAATTGGCTGCGTTAAAGGCGCGCATTGCGCAATTGGAAGCGGCCCAAAGAATGGACGCCGCCCAAAGGGGCGCTCCCGTCACAACGGCGACTCCATCTCCCGCGGATCCGCCGCCGGCGGCCGTCGCGACAATGTCTAATGCTAGTCCGGAGATCAGCACGTCAAAGGCGCTTGAGGCGAATCCGCCGGTTGTGCAGGATTCTCACGCCGGAACGGCTGCGGTCTCAGAGCAAGCCACGCCAACGGCGCCGTTTGCCTATGCAGACTGGACCTGGCTAAATGGGAATCCCCGCAACAAGGACACCGTGTGGGACTCGAAGTTCTTTACGCCCGAGGTGCGTCTAGACGCGCATTTCATTATGGATCTCAACCATCCCAGGGACGACACCATGGGAGGCTCGACGGAGATGTTCCGATCGAATGAGCTGCAACTGGAGCAGGTCAGCTTTGGCGGAAACTTTCACTGGCAAAACGTGCAGGCTCGCATCCTGACGATGAATGGAATGTTCGGGGTGACGACACCGCGCAATGATGCCAGCCCGGGACGCGGTCAGTGGGATCTGCGCGGCGCATACAAGTATGTTTCCGAAGCGAACGGCGGCTATCACTTCGACGTCAATCACGGACTCAATCTCGATGCGGGAATCTTTGTTTCTTACATCGGTTTGTTCAGTTATTACAACTTCGATAACTGGGCGTACCAGCCCTCTTACGTGTCGTCGAATACGCCATGGTTTTTCAATGGGGTGCGCATTCAGTGGTTCCCGACGGACAAGTTGAAGATCGAACCCTGGATCATCAATGGATGGCAGTCCTACGGACGGTTGGGCAGCAAGCCCGGATTAGGCGGGCAGATTCTATATCGGCCGAAGCCGTGGCTATCACTTGTGTTTAACAACTACGGAATGGGCGAAGACACGCTGGGCAATGGAGACGGGCACTTTGGACGCTCGCGGATCCATACGGATGACAGCGTCGAGGTGAAGTATTACGACAGGCCAGAGAAGTTCCTGGACAAGATGGCTTTCTCTCTTACGGGCGACCTGGGATGCGAGTACGGTGGCAGTGGGAGCTTTGTGAGCGCGCAGGGCCGAGTCATCAACAACAATGTCAATTGCCATCACAATACGGCGACAAGCAGCAAGCAGACGTTCGCTGGATGGATGCTTTACAACCGCTGGTGGTTCAAGAAGGATTTGTACGGGATCACGCTAGGCGGCGGTGCCATGGATAATCCGGGGCGCTACCTGACGCTGCTGCCGCCGATCAACGGCGCCGATGCGATCTCGGGGACGCCGTACTTCACGCAAAATCCGGGGGATCCTTTCAGGGCGTGGGATGCTTCACTCACGTTCGACTGGATGCCGCGACAATACATCACGTTCCGCGCGGAATACGGATATCGGCATGCGAACGTGCCGTACTTTAGCGGGCGCGGAGGGATCACGCCGGGTGACAATCTTTCAACGAGTACGATTCCAAATCTGAGTGCGGGCTCGGTGGTGGGAAGCACGACGTTTGTGCCGGGTCCAGTCCTGTCGCCGACGCCGGGCTATGCGTGTGTCCCCGGACCTACGGGTTTTTGCCCGGATCTCCGCAAGGACGAACCGAGCCTGCGGTACGCCATCATGGTGAAGTTCTAGCTGCTCCGTGTCCGTTGTGGGATGATTTGCCAGGAGTTGATTGTTGGTTTCTCTGCCGTGGCGGAACTGACGACATCTCCTGGCGTGCAATGGATTTTTCCAGGCCAAGCTGGCAGCGAATCGGCGAGCGCAACCGCAATCGGGGAATGCTGTCGAGTGGTAGAAGGGGGAAGTGAGTGGGGAAAACCTGATCGTTCAGAAAGATCAGGCGGCGCGGGAAAAGCTCTTCGCCGCCTGTCTTCGGGCTTCGTACCACAGCGCAAGCTCAACGCGGTTGTGTATACCAACCTTGTCGTAAATCTTGCTGAGATAGTTTCGCACTACCTGGTCACCAATTCCGAGCTGGTTTGCAATCTCGCGATTCTTGAAGCCAAGTGCCACCAACTCTGCGATTCGAAGTTGGCGGCGGCTAAGCTGCCGTGTTCCGTATAGATCTCGCAACGCGACTCCTCGAGAAAGGTTATGGGGCCTATTGCCGGAAGAACCCAACATGAACGGCGAACAAGAAGATGACCGTAAGAACCCCGCTCCAGAACGCAATCTCAGCCGCTAGGGGAACGTCTCCAGCAGAATGGCGTGGTTTCCAGACGATCGTGAAATACGCCACGATTATCGCCACAAGCAATGGCGTGCTCAGGACCAACTTGTCAAAAACACCGGGCATGTCCCCTGAAGCCACTGTCAGAAGGAAATTCCAGCCTTATGCGGTGTGACCGTAGATGCCGAATATGAAAATTACCTGAAAGAACGCCCTGGCACCATCGCGGTCGTTCAGAGGTAATACGCAACATCAAGCACAGATTGTAATTGATCGGTCGGCCGTACCTCACGCCTCCCTGAATAGGAAGTTCATCCAGTCTAGGTGAGCTAGCCTTTGTAATGGGCGGATGCGGAGGATGTGGCGCCTGATCGTAGGCGAGGCCAGCGGTGTCGCAGCCAGTGAGGCGAAAATCAGGCGAACCTAATGAACGACGTCCCGCGAACAGATCGCAGGACGTCTTTTACTTACCCAATTGGATCGATTTCTTACAAAACCACTGACATCGCAGGATGGCTAATTCGCCGGAGCACTGGGAACCGTTCCTCCTGCGCTGCGAAGAACCTCATTTTCTTTGCTGTGGCGATTCTTCTGGAGAGTGCGGAGAAAGTGCACCAGGTCCCAGGCATCATTGGGCTGAATGACGTCGGCAAATGAGGGCATCGGTGTGCCATCGAGGCCGGTCATGAAGATGCGGTAGAGATCCTGGTTCGTGGTCCCGCACTTGAAGCGCGAATCGGAGGAAGCGTCGGCGAAGTTATACGGACGGATGGGTTGATCTTTGCTGTCGGTCAAAGTTGCAGCCGACGGACCATCGCCACGACCTTGCTGGCCATGACACTTCCAGCATTCCATCTTCTGGAAGAGTTCATTGCCATGGGCGATGCTCTGCATAGTGATCGCGGGCTCGGGCGGGACAGCGATCGGGTCGCCCGGCTTTTCCGTCTTCCAGCGCGCCGAGAACGTCTTGATGTAGGCCACCAGATCAAGGCGGTTCTGATCGGTGAGCGCGTCCCAATGGGGCATATTCGAGTTATAGAAACCGCGCCCCACGGAATTGTAGAGATCCTGGTCCGTGGGAAGGGTGCCGGTGGGAGTCGATCTGCATTTGAATGTGGCAGCGGTAAAGTCCCGCGGCTTGGGATCGATCCATGGTGCATTCTCGCCGTTGCCGTCTCCCAGTGGGCCGTGGCAACCGACGCAAGAGCGCCGATAGAGTTTTTTCCCTTCCGCTGCATGCCCGGTGAGGTTCCCAACGTGGGCTTCCTGCGCCAAGGCAGGTAGTTGCAGTGCCGCTGCAAAGGCCAGAGTCGCGATAGCCCATTTCGATATGATTTTCATACTTAATTCGTCCTCGAAAAATCCTTCTTCCTGAACTTCAGAATCAGAAACGGTACGATTCCTTCTAGTAGTCGAAATCGAACCCAACCATGACACTGCGATTCGTCTGATCCGACATGGTCAGAATCGAACTATTGCCAGTCTTGGCTTGCGAGTACTCGTTGTGAAAGGCAAGTCCAGCGCGGCTCAACATGATCGGATACCAGCGATAGCCAACTGTGAACGAGTCGACGTTCCCCAGATTCGAAGGATTCGCCGGATTCGCCTGACGCGACATATGCACGAGTTCATAGCGGCCGGTGAAAATCAACTGCGGGTTCACGGTGTAGTGCGCCTCAACAAACCCTCCATTCCAGCTTGGTCCCGCGGCTCCTGGCGGCAGTCCTGCCGGATTGTTGGCCGGGATGTTGTTGCCAAGAAACACGTTATCTTGCCCGTGCATGTAGAGCGTCTCGATGTCGAGGTCTTTGAAGAACCACCAACCGTACGCACCTACTCGGGAGAAGCTCTTCGCGCCCTGTGCCTGGACAGGCGTTCCGCCGCTAGTCAGGAAGTATGTCGGAGACTGGCCAACGTAGCCGTAAAGACCAACGCGCTGCACTCCGAGTCCCTTCACCTGGAAGCCTTCGTTTACGTTCGCGAAGACATCGTAATTCCGCGCAGTACCTGGCTGCCCAGCGGAGGTCAGCCCGGGATTTCCATCGACGCTGCTGAGCAAGGCAATCGAATAACGCGCGTAGCTGTTTTTCGAGTGTCCCGACAGTTCGACGCCCAGCTGGTTATCGCCGATGCCGCCGAAACCGTTGCTGTCTCCCGGCGGAAGGAATTGGTAGTTGTACCAGAAGCCGCCAACATTCGAGAGCGTCAGGAAGCGCTTCTGGGAGAGCAACATGTCCAGCTCGAACTTGCCGAACTTCAGGTTCATCCACGGCGTCTTCAACAGATTGTCGAAGCGAACCCATGCGTTTTCGAAGTGGAAGGTGTCGCCTTCCCCCATCGACGGCAACACCGAGAATGAGATGTTCTTGTAGAGCGTGCCGGCGGTCCAGATGTCCAGACCCGACAGGTCGAAACCGGTGGTGGTGACCGTCTGTTCGGCTTGAGTCTGATCAACGAGTACCTTGTTCTGGCTCTCAACATGCCAGTTCGGAGTGACGCGAAATGTAATGGGCCAGTAAGCCGGGTTCTGATAGATCGGCGAATCACGATCATTGCCGAGTTGATATCCGTTGTCGCGGAACTGCTGCCCGAATGTGTTCAGAATCGGCCAACCAATGTGGCAAGCAGAGCAGGGAAGCCCATACTTTCTCGCAAAGGCTGGAATGGCGTGGCTTGGCTGATTGGCAGTGATAAGCAAAACAAAGACAGACAACAGAAAAAAGCAGATCGACTTCCAAGGTGCCGTTTGGATCTCGGGTGTGTGACGCGTGGGAACCGCCTTCATTCCATCCTCCTAACAAACCAACGTAGTACAGCCATAAGTCGCTGAAATAGTTGTACGTCCCTTGCTTGCACAGACACTGTGGCGCAGCACAATCCAACAGATTGCCGGGGAGATCAGAAACTGGTGGTTTGGTTCAAAACAAAGTGTTTGGCGCTATCCTGCTTCTCCTCAACTCTCGCGAGCACGACGAGAGTCTCTGCCGTCAGCGCGGCGGTTGGGGTATACCGCGCAGAACGTAGGGCCACACAAACAGGTGCGGCCGCACAGTGATTCACACAGTCGGGGGAGTATCCCGTTGGAGCGAAGGTAACCGATGTCGGAGCAGAAAGAGAAGATCAAAACAGGGTACGTTCTGTAAATTTGTTGTTAAGCAAGTGACTTACAAAACTAATGCGCACTCATCCTCAAAACCGCGTTTCGGACGTATATTGGCCGTCGTGACGCGGAGACTCTGCTCGCATCGCAGTGCCAACTCAGTTCGTTCGTCAACCGCTGTTGATCCACCACCGGCGCCTCAGGGCCGCGTCAAGAAGATCGGAATGCCGAGTTTGTGGTCGTATTTCGGGCGGTAGCGTTCCGTGTTGTACATAGATTCGATATCCACCTTGCGTGGGCCCAGCTTTGGGTCGGGAATCGGTTCCATGGCGTAGCGGCCTTCGTTGATTGCAGTCATCAGGCCGGATTTTCCTTCTTCCAGCGCGTCCATGGCCATGCCCGCGAAGGTAAATGCCACCAGGCGATCGACGAAGTCGGGACTGCCGGAGCGCAGATCGTAGGTGAGGTCGCTGACGACAGTTTCTTCGCCAGTGGTGCGCTTGATTTCGTCGCTCAGATCTTCGGCGACGCTCATTTTTTTGCGATGGCCGAATGCGTCGGGATCGCCGTATTCCCTGACCGTGTAGCCCTGCCATTCGGCGCCTTCGGAAAGGACGACGAGTGAGTAGTTGCTCGGGTTGTTTCGCTTGTCGTTAATGAGCAACTCGATCAGGCGCTTGAGATCGACCTTGTACTCCGGGATGCAACAGCGAACCGCCGTTACATATGCCGTGTAGAGCGAAGTGTAACCGGCATCGCGGCCGAATACGCGAAAGATGCCAATACGCTCGTGTGAGCCGACGGTCGTGCGCTGGCGGTCGATAGCATCCATGGCGCGGGTAATCGCCGTCGAGAATCCGATGCAGTATTCGGTATTGCGGACATCGTTGTCCATAGTCTTCGGCACCGCAAGCACTTTCACGCCCTTGCGATCGAGTTCTGCGGCATAGCTCAAGGTGTCGTCGCCACCGATGGCGATCAGGTAATCGAGTCCGAGGGTCTCGATGTTCTTCAGCACCGCTGGTGTGACATCGTAGACGGTGCTGGTCACGCCCTTCTTCGTCGATTCTTTGGCTTCGAATTTCTGACCCTGCAGCGCGGGAGGCACCTTCTTCATTTTGGTGGGATTCGTGCGCGACGTGTGCAGGTAGGTTCCACCCGTGCGATCGATTGTGCGTGTGTTCTCGCGGTTCAGGGGCAGGATGTACCGCGCCTTGCTGGCCGGGTCGTTCAGATCGACGTGGGTCAGGCCCTCCCAGCCCCGGCGAATTCCAATCACTTCGCATTCGATTTCTGCGCCACGGTAGACGACCGATTTGATCACGGCATTCAAGCCGGGAACGTCGCCACCACCAGTGAGTATGCCTATGCGCTTCTTTGCCATGGATGACTCCTTTAGGAATTAAGCAGTAGTAAAGTCGAAGCTGAATTCAGGAGCCGATGCCAGCGCGGCGTGGCTCCTCAACAAAAACCCTATATTTTATCGGGTGCAGGCCATGTGCTCCAAGCGCAGAACTCGTAGTTGGCGGTAAGTATTTTGATGGCTGGCCCGTTCTGGCAAAACAAGGAAACCACGCGGCGAACCGAGGAGGTATCTCAGGGCTGGATGAGGATCAGTGTCCGAGTGCCAGGTAGTTGCCGTAACCGACGATGACGGTCGAGC
>Ga0210386_10005781_pt1 | contig 9998 bp, 11 predicted proteins | sample IncBWH32OmetaG_FD_160091 | JGI IMG/M metagenome (GOLD analysis project Ga0210386, IMG submission 160091) | Forest soil microbial communities from Barre Woods Harvard Forest LTER site, Petersham, Massachusetts, United States - Inc-BW-H-32-O ... | reverse complement strand
TTCCACCGGTAATTCAACTTGCCATCCGTGAGAAGAAGATTACCATGGGCCATGCCCGGGCGCTTATAAATATTGATAATCCAATCAATCAACTCAGCGTATTCGATAAAATTCTGGATGAAGCCCTGAGCGTAAGGGATACAGAAGAAAAGGCAAGAAGCGCAAAAAGTAAATCGCCCGGAAAATCAAATGGAGTAGAGAAGGGAGCTAATGCCGAGGATAAAAATATTGAAAAGAATTTGTCGGGATTGCTTGCATCGAAGGTGAAGGTTTCCCGTTCGGGTGGCAAGGGTAAAATTGTAATAGCTTTTTCGTCGGATGAACAATACCGGAAGATCTTAGAGTTTTTACATGCAGGTCAATAAAATATTGACAAAAAAAGTCATTCATTTTCTTCTTACAGGAGTTGCCTGTTTATTTTTCTTCACGCTATCTGCTCAAGATGCCGATTCGGTACAAGTGAAAAAACCGAAAGTGCATTCTCCTGCCAAAGCAATGCTCTATTCAGCCATCTGTCCGGGGCTGGGGCAGATATACAATAAGAAATACTGGAAACTTTCCATCATATACGGAGGCTTGGGCACCGCGGCCTATTTTGCCATTACAAACACCAATTATTACAAAAATTATTATAATGCGTTAGCCTTTAGAACTAACGGTGGCATTGATCAGTACTATAATATTTACTCTTCTTCGGAACTATCTACTATTGTTGCCTACTACCGCCGTAATGTGGACCTTACCTACATCATTGCTGCCGGAATATATCTTTTGCAAATAGTGGATGCTAATGTAGACGCACAAATGCATGGCTTCAATGTATCGGACGATATTTCCCTGCATTTTTCCCCCAACCTGATGCCTAATCCTATGACGGGAACCATGTGCTTTCAGCCGGGGTTTAAATTGGTGAAGAGGTTTTAGTCCGGGCCGGGTCGGAGCCCGACGGGCAATTATAAAGTTAACAATATAACCTGGGAAGTTCAATCACTTTTGTATTTAGTGCTTATCATGGTGGTCATCATCATGGTGGCCCTCATCAACATGGTGATACTTGCGGTTCTCGTGCCATTCGCGTCCGCCTCTATCGTGATAGTACCAAATGTTTTCCCTCTGGTAATAGCCACCTACCGGCTCTGCATATGCTACACACCCTTGAAAAGCGAGTGTTCCCAATAAGCAGATACCTAAAATTAGTGTTTTCATTTTGTTTCTTAATTGATTCAAACATAAAATTACACCGGGGAAGAACCATTTTTGAGATTATTTCTTTCAATAGATGAAAACCGTAGCTAAACTAACGATATTGTTCTTTTAAAAGTTACTGGCCTCAAAGTGCAACTTTGTGGGTATGGGGGACGGGAAAAGAAGTTTTAGTCCGAGCCGGACCGGCAATTATAAATTGCTTTTTTTTCAAGTGGCTTACTCATTTTACATCATCATAAAGCCGACTGTCTTTGATGTATCTTCCTTTGATTTTTCCAGTTTAATACTGATTTGTTTATTAAATTTCTTTACATCAAAAATGATGTTACGTTCTATATAGCCGTAAACTAACGTCTCGAGCGTTATTTTTTTATTCAGATAATTATCAGGTATTGCTAAAGAGAAATGCCCTGTGCTATCGGAATAAAACAAAGCAGTATTCACACTGTCGAATTGCATCAGCATTTCCGCATTGGGTATGGGCTGGCCTGTTTTTTTATCTTTAATGATACCTTTTAATACGTTGGAGGCCTCTGTAGGTGCGGGTTTATCAGGCAATGAAGTATTACCCGGATTAACAATTCCGGACGAGTTGGCGCCATTAATATTAGGTGTAACATTACTTTGGCTTTGTGCCGTACCAGCAACTCCCGCAGCCAGGGCTGTACTAAGTAATACTCTCCGGAAAATAGGTGTATTGGCCGGTTCTCGAATTGCAATTACCCTGTTTAATTGACTATTATCAAATCTGCCGCAGACTTTGCCTTTTATTCCTGAAAGGTATTCTACTAATTCCTTGTCAGTGAATAGGGAGAAGTCGGTAATGATGTTGCAACAACGCTCGCAAAACCTGCCATTATCAGTAAGTGTCATTTTGTCCCAATTCTCAGAACATGGGTGAGGGACGGTGAGTTTTAAAGTGCGTTTTTTGCCCATGAATACAAATATAATGAAATTAAGTCGAGGGGCGTAAAAATATAATATCTTAATATCAGATACTTACATGTTTTTAAATAAATTATTTACTACTATGCTATACATGGTATTAGTATTTATATATATCTTTGCATTGTCAATACGAAACAGAGATTAATCTTAATGATCAATCAAATCATTTAATCATAGTAAATATGGAAACAGAAAACACAAAAGCCCCGAAAAATGATCCGCCAGCTGGCGGACAGGTTCAAATGCGAAAAGGGGTGCTTGAGTTTTGTATTCTTTGCATCTTATCAGAGAAGGAAGCCTATCCTTCCGAAATTATAGATGCTATGAAAGAATCGAAACTGATAGTAGTGGAAGGCACACTTTATCCATTGCTTATGCGGCTTAAAAATGAAAAGCGACTGGATTACGTTTGGAAGGAATCTACTTCCGGGCCACCGCGAAAATATTACAGGCTCACTCCCTCAGGCCATGACCTACTGAAGGAATTATATTCTTCCTGGAGTGAACTGGTAGGCTCTGTTGAGCAAATAGTAAAAAAATATTCTTCAAACATATTATAACAAAACCCATGAAAAAAACAATCAGCAGCAGCATAGGAGGCATTGTATTCAACGTAGAAGAAGATGCACATGCAAAACTTTCAGCTTATATAGATGCTATCAGCGCTTCGCTTAAAAGTTCGGAAGGACATGATGAAATTATGGCCGACATCGAATCGCGCATAGCCGAAATATTGCAACAGAAGCTAAGTTCTTACAAGCAGGTTATAACCCTTGCCGAAGTGGACGAAGTAATAGGCATCATGGGTAATCCCGAAGATTTTGGCACAGGAACAGGTGAGGCAAAGCAACAAACCTATACCTCTGCAGGCGGCCAGTACGGCTCATCAGGCCGCAGGCGTGTATATCGTGATACTGATGATAAAATAATTTTTGGGGTTTGTTCGGGGCTTGCACATCATTTTGGGGTTGATCCTATTTGGTTGAGACTTGCCTTTGGCCTTTCTATCTTTCTTGGTGGATTTGGTTTGATACTCTATGTACTGTTAGCCATTATTACCCCGCGGGCCCGCACCTCTGCCGAAAAGCTGGAGATGATGGGGGAGCCTGTGGATGTGAATAATATCCGCAAGATATTTGAGGAAGAAACCGAACATTTTAAAAAAAAAGTAAAGGATTTCGGAAATGACATACGATCGGGCCGCAGTAAGGACCATGCCCGTGAGTTTGGTAAAAACATGGGCGATTTCTTTTCTTCGGCAGGCAGTGGGCTGGGAAACATGGTTGGCTCTGTTCTTAAAACCGCCCTCACTATCATCAGTATTTTTATCGCATTCATCTTTACCATTCTGCTTGTAGCTTTTATTGTGTCCCTCACCAGTGGTGTCAATATTATTCATATTGAAGCCAACAACCACCAGATGATGCACTATTCCTTAAAGAGCTTTTTCGACATGCTCTCCGTTACGGGCGGTATGAGGACAATTTTGTTGACCGGAATTTTTCTTTTCCTCGGCATCCCGATATTAGCTATTATCATGCGCTTCATAAGAGCGGCTATTGGAAGAAGGCTTCCATTCCCTTGGTTTACTATTACCGCCGGTATACTATGGAGCATTTCCTGGGTATTAATGATAATTGGGATTGCATCTGTCTACAGCCATTTTGCAGTGAATGATTTTGAACGCACCAGTGTAATGGTAAACCCTACACCCAATAAAATACTTTATGTAAAGATGGATAACAATAATACGGGGGATAATATTATTGAACTCGATTCACTGAACGTATATATATCTGACGAAGACGGATTCCGCGGCAACCCTTCCTTATGTATTGAACCAAGCCCTGATACCAACTACCACCTGGTACTTACCAAAATTGCCCGTGGTATTAATAAAGCCGAGGCCGACGATTTCGCCGAAGCAATTGACTACAACTACATCAGCCGCGACTCTACCCTGGTGCTCGACCCATACTTTAGCCTCGAAATAAACAAAGGCTGGAGAAAGCAAAGGCTCGACCTGTCGCTGGAAGTGCCGGTAAATAAGAGTGTGGATTTACCTGTAGGAATTGACCATATACTTTGCCGCGCCCTGCACCACAAAGGCCAGCACATTGGAGGCCAGAAATGGACTATGAGCCAGGGGGGATTGGTGCCATATAGCAAGTGAAGAACTAAGAACTGAGAGAGAAGAATTATAGGGTGAGTGATAACAAGCAGGAGAAATATACTCTGCACTCACACTTATTCTGTTTTGCTGACTGCGTCCGCCGTAGCCGAGCTTCGGCGAGGCGAATGTCTCCTTCGCAACCTTTTTAGCGGACTGCGTCCGCCGAAGGTCGCTATGGCGACCGAAGGCGGAGAGTGGGGGATTGTATTGATGATTTCTAATTGTATTGATTTATAGATACATTAAGTATTATTTTAGGAGGCAGGTGAAACATTGGTGAAACAACCCCCTCAAGCCCAATACTGACAATGGTTTCAGAAGGGTTAATATTTGAAATACGCTGATTTTGGTCAGAACTTGAAAATGAAAAGTTGAAAGTGGAATTTATCCCAGGAAGCCTAAAAAAATGCTTTTGTTCGCCTGAGTGTCAAGAAATGATTTAAACCTCCCAATTATTGCATTCGACGAAAAAGATAACAAAAAGGCACATTCAGGCCTTTATTTTGTATTCATAATTGAAAAACTAAACGTTATGAACAAACAAAATGGAAATCAAGGTAAGGATTCTCGTTCTGATAAATCAGAACAAAAATCCGGTAAATCTGGTTCACAAACCGGGGGAAATTCTGGCTATCAAAGCTCGGGAAAATCAAATTCCCGTAGCGGTGATATGTCAACCAGTGGCAAATCGCAATCAAAAGAATCCAACGGGAAAAAGAAATCTCGTGAGGAAGATGATAGCGAATAGTGCCGTCTGATTATTGAAAAACTCCGGCATTTTGCCGGAGTTTTTTTCTATCACAAGAGTAGATACAGCCAAATACAAGCCTAAGTGTAATGGGAAACATAAAATCTTCTTCTTTATGAAAAGGAATACAACAGGCACAACCAACTGGCACCACAGAAGAAAAATACTTATTCGTATTTTAGTAGTCTTATTAGTTCTGTTAATAGCTTTCCGCATTTATTTACCTACCATAGTTTTGCATTATGTAAATAAGGAAATAAATACTATTCCAGGCTATCAAGGACATGTTGATAATATAGGCATAAGTTTGTGGAGAGGGGCTTACCAAATAAATGGAATAACGCTGAATAAATTATCAGGTGAGGTTCCCGTACCTTTCTTTGCATCTAAAAAAATAGATCTATCGGTGGAATGGGGAGCTTTGTTTCATGGCGCAATCGTTGCCAAAATAAAGTTTTTTAATCCGGTAATAAATTTTGTGAACGGTCCAACAGAAGCTTCTTCACAATCTGGAGTTGACAGTAGTTGGATTCAGGTGGTGAGGAATTTGATGCCCTTGGACATTAACCGAGTTGATATTATTAATGGAGAAGTTCATTATAGGGATTTTCACAGTACACCCAATATAAATATTTTTATAAGCAGTATAAATGCCAAAGCTGCCAACTTAAGGAATAAAGTAGATAAAGATAAAGTACTTCCATCAACTATTTCAGCATCTGCTACCTGTTTTCAGAGTGGGAATCTTAAGCTCGATATTGCACTTGACCCGTTGAATCAACAACCGACATTTGAACTGAAAGAAGAAATGAAAGGTGTTGAATTAACCGCATTGAACGATTTTACGGAAGCGTACCTTAAATTCAAAATTACCGGTGGAACACTGGAGGTATATACCGAGGTTGCTGCTGCCCATGGGGCCTTTGATGGATACACTAAACCATTGTTTCATCATATTGAAGTAGAAACGAATATTAAAGAAAATAAAAACATCTGGCATTGGCTTGTTGCAAATGGCGCACAGTTTATTTCAAATCTCTTTTCAAATCATAGTCACGACCAGCAGTTTGCCACACGTATTCCAATCCACGGCACTTTTAAAAGCCCTAAACCTGATAATTGGGCTGCCATAGGAGGGGTAATAAAAAATGCCTTTATTCAAGCCTTAACACCTACACTGGACAGTACTTTGCACATTAGTGATATAGATAAAAGCAACGAAACCGCTGCTAAATAAGATTTATTCGTTATATTGCCTAAAAGCGAAATAACACCAATGGAAGAGATCAAACAACTGGAAAATCCAAGCGACCATTTAGCGAACGAACGTACCTTCCTTGCCTGGATGCGAACAAGCATAGGGATAATGGCTTTTGGGTTTGTGGTAGTAAAATTTGCATTGTTTGTAAGGCAATTGTCGGTGATACTTGGAAAAGAAAATGATATACACACACAAGGATATTCGGGTATTATCGGGATAATTTTGGTCGCAATAGGCGCTATTAGCTCAATCTTTTCCTACATCAGGTATATTGTAACTGAAAAGCAATTGACAAAAGGCACATACAAGCATTCGACTTTATTGATAACCGTATTAACTGTACTAATTTTTTTAGTCAGTATATGTTTACTGATTTACCTGCTGAAAGAAATTTAATACCTTCCTGCAATTCAACGTTTAACCAAATAAAAAAACTCCGATTGTTATACCGGAGTTTTTTAATAGAGCGAATAGTTAACCATGCCTATTCGCTCGCATATTCCCGTAAGGAAAATTTTATATAAACAAAGAATTACTGGTGATTCGGAGGGGTTGGGGTAGTGGAAGTCCCTGAATTGGTAGGAGGAGTAGCCGGAGTAGCAGGGTTTGAGTTCCCTTTATTTTTAGTGCTTTTTGATGGCGGATAAGTTGTCGACTTATTTGTTCCTGATTTCTTCTTATTACTGCTCTTATTCGTACCATTATTCGTACCATTGGTAGCGCCTTTATTGGTACCATTATTAGAGTAATTGGGATTGTTGTTATTTCCCGTATTGCCACTATTTGGCGTTTGATTGGGAGTTTGGCTTGGAGTTTGATTAGGAGTTTGAGTCATAGTATTCTGAGCCTTTACTGCTCCTATACTTAGGCATGCGATAAGCAGCCCTGCGATGTTTAAATTTATTTTTTTCATGTTGTTTGATTTTTAATTTTTAAGTTCAGTTTTTAATCTTCAAAAAATTATTGGTATTTAGCGCTATCCCCGGCTGTTGCATCGTAAGTTGCGCCTGTAACACGGTTAGCAGCATCTGATGCCAGGAATACCACTGCGGGAGCAACTTCTTCGGGTTTCATCCAGGGTATTCCCATTACAGCGCTCGGCATTCTGGCAGCAATTACGTCTTCTTCTTTAGGCTTATCTTCCGCCGGTTTTCCGGCTTCTTTCAATGCTTCATTCCATCTACCGGGGTTGCGGGTCATGTAGGTATCTACTAATCCGGGTTCCACTGTGTTCACCGTTATCTGATGCTGGCCCAGTTCCAGGGCAGCCGATTTCATAAGGCCGATAACGCCCCATTTGGAAGCAGAATAAGCTGAACCATCCTTAAAGCCATGCCTGCCCTGGCCCGAAGCAATTACAACAATACGTCCATAATTCCGTGGAATCATATACGGAATCACTGCCCTTAGTGTATTGGCAGTGCCGGTAAGGTTAACATCAATTACATCTTTCCATTGCCTGTCGGTCATTTCCGCCAAAGAACTGTATACTTGTATACCTGCGTCAGCAACCAAAATATCAATTTTTCCAAATTCTTTTTGTGCGCGTTCGCAGGCCGATTTTATTGCGGAAATATCGCGCGTATCCGCTTTTACGGAAATATATCTGCGGTTTAATGCCTTCACCAGTTGCCCCGTTTCTTCCATATCTTCTTTGGTGGCAGGCGGGTAAATTACATCAGGGCTTGCGGCCTCGGCAATATCTATCACCATAATATCCGCGCCTGCACTTGCCAGGGCAACCGCTATAGCACGACCAATACCTCTTGCACCTCCGGTAACTATAGCCGACTTACCTTCGAGGCTGAAAGGGTTTTTGGGTTCGGAATCGGGTGCCGTTTGTTTTTTTTCAGCGGCAAAAATAGTTCCGCTGCCCAATAAGGAAACTCCTGCAAGAGCGCTTAACGAATTTGTTATCATGCTTCGGCGAGAAATGTTACCGGAAATATTTGTATCTTTTGTATCCATAGCGTAAAAATTTAAACATATTTTAGGCCACAAATTTACCCTTCTCTTTTACCAATTGTTTTGAATATTCGATAGATTAAAATAATGACAGGTTAAATCTTAAAATGAAAAGGTCGAATATTTAGGCGCATCTTATCTTATCATAATTTTAAGAAGACCACCTGAAACTAAATTTTGTAGCTTTCTTAGGTGGTTAGGAGAAAATTGAGTAACTTGTATTTCTATAAAATGCATCTAAAAAAGATAGAATGAATAAACATCCTGAAAAACATGAAACGATTTCGTATTTGTTAAATGATGACGGTCAATTTCCTAATTCAATATATCCCGTATTGCTTTACAAAGGTATTTTAAACGTGCCTTTTTTCAGGCCGGCTGCCTTTATTGAAACCTTATTTAAACAAAACGGATGGTCCAATTTTTGGAGAGCCGGTATTTACGAGTACCTCCATTATCACAGCAATACACATGAAGTGATGGGGGTGTATAAAGGAAAAACAACATTATTATTGGGGGGGCTTAAAGGAATGAAATTAGAAATAGAAAAAGGAGATGTGTTAATTATTCCGGCTGGAGTAGCTCATCAAAACTTAAATTCTGAAAACAAAGTAAAGTGTGTAGGCGCTTACCCCGGTGGGATAAAGTATGACATGAAATACGGCAAGCCGGATGAAAGGCCGCAGTCAGATAAAAATATAAAGAACGTGGATATGCCCATGAATGACCCTGTTTTTGGCAGGTTTAACGGAATATCCGAGTATTGGAAATAACGCTATTTCAGTTTTACTATGCCTAAACTATATTTCAATTCTGCACGGCATGCTGATTTGCCTTTACACTATGGTAAGGTTCCTCCATGGTTGGCAGAGCGCATGGGATTGCTTGGCGGTGCAATAGTAGAAGCTATTATTTCAGAATATGGGAAATCGGCTGTGCTAACCCGGTTGAGTGACCCTTTGTGGTTCCAGGCATTTGGCTGTGTGCTGGGTATGGACTGGCATTCTTCCGGCATTACTACTTCCATAATGGGTGCCTTGAAACGTGCGTTAAACCCCAAATTTGAAAGTATGGGGATTTATATTTGCGGTGGGAAAGGAAAATATTCAAGGCAAACTCCCGCAGAATTATTAAAAATTTCAGACCGAACAGGGCTAAATGGTAATGAACTTGTAAAATTTAGCAAACTAACTGCCAAGGTTGACAATACTGCAATTCAGGATGGGTTTCAGGTTTACCTGCACACCTTTATTGTTACAAATGATGGCGAGTGGGCCGTGGTGCAACAAGGAATGAATGAAGCCAGTTCAATGGCGAGGAGGTATCATTGGCACTCAACACATGTTAGGGACTTCTTAGAGAATCCGCATACTTTTATTTATGGTAAAAATCAAGGAGAAATTTTAAACCTGACGGATACAAATGCTAAAGCCGCAAAGGCGGGTATGCTTGGAATTGTAAAGGAAGATCCTGCCGTTATGCTGCGTGAAATCCGTAATATTATAATGCCCTCTCACCACGATGTGCGAAAAGAAAATGTAAACATGAAAAGGCTGGGAAGTGTTATTGCCCTTGCCCATGATAGTGGCTTACAGAACTTTGAGTCTCTTTTATTATATGAGGGCGTTGGCCCCCGGACTATTCAATCGCTGGCATTAGTCAGCGAAGTGATACATGGCGCTCCTTCACGATTTACT
>Ga0210386_10005780_pt1 | contig 9999 bp, 11 predicted proteins | sample IncBWH32OmetaG_FD_160091 | JGI IMG/M metagenome (GOLD analysis project Ga0210386, IMG submission 160091) | Forest soil microbial communities from Barre Woods Harvard Forest LTER site, Petersham, Massachusetts, United States - Inc-BW-H-32-O ... | reverse complement strand
CATTCGTGATGTACGTTTTTTCGCCGCGAAGAACCAGATCGTCTCCTGAGATTTCTGCGGCGCACGACAATGCAGCAAAATCCGACCCGGCACCCGGTTCGGTCACGGCCATGGCTCCGATCGCTTCGCCCGCCTGCAGTCGTCGAAGAAAAGACACCTTCTGCGCCGGGCTGCCAAATTCCTGAATCAGCGGAATGATCAGATTCGCTTGTACGAAAAAACTCAACGCGAATCCAAGGGACTCACTGCATGGAAACTCCTCCGCCAACACTCCGTTCAGCCACGGATCGTCCTGGAGAAATCCTCGCTCTGCACACTTCTTCATTACATCGCGGGGAAACTCTCCTGCCTGCTCCCACTCCCATGCGTGCGGGCGCAACTCGAGGGTTACGAATTCACGCGCTCTCCCGCGAAACTGTTCGTGCTCCTGTGAGAAGAAGGTGTTCATCACCTAGGCGGAGGCAGGCGCAACGCGGCGGACGGCGTCGATCACATCCTGCACGGTTTTCAAGCGCCAAAGGTCGTCTTCCTTGATTTCGATGTGCAGGGCATCCTCGAGCGAAAGAACGCATTCGAGTTTTTCAAGCGATTCCATGTCGAGGTCGGCTAGCTTTGCATCCGCTGCGACGTTATGGGCGGGCAGACCGGCAGCACGACCGATCATTTCCTTTACTTTTTCCTCGATATTCATGAAGCTGCCCCTTCGTCCGTCATCTCGGCAATCTGCGAATGCAAAACTCGCGCCACCCGCTCGTCAATCGCAGTCCATTTTTCTCGCGCCGATTGTAATCGCTCCGCGGGCAATGTAGAGAGCCAGTGCTCGGCCCATCCGTGACCGCCACTGTGCTCTTTTTCTTCTTCCACGATTTGCTCGAGCACTTCTCGTATTCTGGGATGCACGTTCGCGCGCTGCAAATGCGCGCGATAACTGGATAAAACGCGAGCCTCCAAGACTTCAGAAAGGACGAGCAGATCTACCAGATCTTTCGGGATTCCGCCGTCCTCGGAGTAGTGCTTCTGAATCGTTTCTCCGGTCGGTTCGAGCGCGCCACCCAGGCTGGCGATTACCTCCGTGAGCAACGCCGCGTGTTGCGCCTCAGTGGCGCAATGCCGGGTCGCCCCCAAAAGCACCTCCGGATTCGAGACGCTCCGTGCAATACGCCCCATCAGCAGCGCGCCATGGAGTTCGCTGTTGCGATAAAGATTCAGCAGATACAATTCACGCCTGGTTAGCGACATGCATGCCTGCCTTGGCAAACTCCGAAAGCCCCACGCCGCACAGCCGATGAAACTTCTGATCCAGCGTGAGGATCGCTTGCAAATCATTCTTCTCTGCAATCGGAACTGACACGACATCGCTCCCAACATGACGGAAATGCAAACCGGCATCGAGACATTTCTCTCGGGCGCCAGGATCCCGGCGCACACGAGACTCGAGGAGATCAAAGGCAAATTGCGTGTGCCGGAACTCGTCTTTCGCGATGTAGGCGGTGATCTTCGACAGCACCGTCTCCTTTGCCTGCCGCGAAGCTCGCAGGAAGAAGTACGCAGCAAAGTGTTCGCTGATCATGTATCGCGCCAATTCCGAAATCGGATCAGTGATTCCGTTGCCGATGTTCTTCGCCCGAGCAGCCACGAGTTCCGCGTCCGAAACTGGCCGATAATCCACAATACTCAGATAACGATTCAACACGTAGAAGTGTTTATACGATTCGTATAACTGGACGGAAAAGACCGAAGTCACGTCAATCTGATCCCACATCGCCCGCAAGATCCCGCTCGTATAAACCGGAAAATATGATTCGATCAATGCCGAGTCGTGCATCTGGTCGAGTAACTCTGGCTGAGACAGCGCCAGTTCACGGTCGATCTGGTTCCACGCAACGTCCACCTCCAGAATCCAGCGCTGCATTTCCGCGGTGGTCAGATATTCGTCGTAAATCACGCCAATATTCCTTCTGCGAGGTTGAAGGCTCGAGACGGGCCCAGTTCAGCAACTAGCGCCAGTGCCCATCGCTCCAATCCGAACGCAACACATCCAGTGCAAGCATCCGCTCCGCCAGGCAAGTGCAATCCGAAACGCTCGGCGAAGAATCTCTCGTGGAGGTTAAAAGACGCGATGGCGAGCCCAGGGACGGGTCTCCCGATTCGCACTTGCATTTCGAACTTGAGTTCCTTCAGTTGCTGCACCAGTTTGCGGCCGCGCGTTTCGCCCGCGCCAAAGAACGGATCGGAGGCCGAATGGAGTTCCCCCCGCAACCCCAGAGCGCGCGCGAACTCCGAAATCTTGTCCATCCATCGACCACGCTCCTCGCGCACCCAGTTCGACGATCCAACGAGCACGATCTCGCGCATGTGGAAATTGCGCAGACGCCCCAATCCCGTCTCCTCTTCTTTTCGTCCGCAGGCCGCGATGCACGTCCACAACCCACGTTCCGCATGCTCGACCTGAGACAAGCTCGGGTAGCACTGATAGCAGGCCGCGGGTGGGTACAACTTGCCCTCTGAACTCTGGACCAGCCGGTCGATTGCAAATGATTCGAAATATCCTGCTCTCTCGAGCACACACTCCTCGATAGTGTCCTCGACTTTAATCTGCCGGGCGCCGGCATCGATCGCCATCTGCAAGAATCTGTCGTCGAGCCAACCTATGAGTGTCGCAACGTTCGCGGGCAGCGCCTGGCTGTCGTGTGCCGCCAACTCGGGTTGCAGCTGAACGATCTGTTCAGCCAGTTCTTCGACATGCGCGCAGAATACAGTGCTCACTTTATTGAACAAAACGCTTTGCAATGGTTTCGACGGTGCGGAAATTTTCCATCACGACCTCTTCATCCCTAATTTCGCGCCCGATCATCAATTCCACGAAGGCAATCAGTTTAAGAATCGAAAGAGAATCGATCCAGCCGTCAGCGAACAGCGGCGTGTCAGGTCCTGCCCGCAGATTGCGATCCGCAAGCAATGTCTCATTCACGTAGGCCAACAACCGGTCGAGCTCGCTGCCACTCAACGAACCACCGCCTCAGCAGTGATCGTGCGGTCGGCCCAGCCTGACTCTACCAGCCATCGGATGGACTTGGGATAAAAATCTGCCACACGCGGCTTTTCGATGTTGAATGCGGCCAAGGCTTGCGTACAACCAGCATCATCAAAAACTTTCGGATAGGCGAGCTGAGGTGCGAAGTGCCGGATCACTTGCACGCTATGCCGCAGAAGATAGTCGCCCACGTCGTCAACAGATTGCGCGAACAGCACGAAAGTCGGAAGATCCACGATCGCCGGCATCGCAATCGACCTCTTTCGCCACGATGGCCGATACGTCATGAACGCGTCGTGCGTCTGCGCGAGCAGTTGCGCAAGGGTAAGGAAATCATTGCCCCCACAAAGATGAAAGGTCTTTCCACCTCGAAACCCGTCGCATGCTAAGGCGGCGATCCCGGACGCCGCGTAGTCGCTCGCGATCAGATCGACGGGACAATCTGGAGTACCTGGGATCATTGGAGCCAGAGAATGATAGTAAAGTCGGAGACCTTGGTGGATAGCAGCTAGCTTGGAAATCTCCCCCGTTTTCGAATCGCTGAGCACCGTGCTCAGGCGGATCACCGCGATCGGCAGATCCTTCATCCGCTCCCGCAAAATGAGTTCGGCCTCGTACTTCGACTGCTCATAGTTGTTCACGAATCCAGCATCATGGCCCAGTGACGATTCCTCGATCGTACCAGTTCGCTTCCCCGCGACGTGAACGGTACTCAAGGCAACCAGTCCTCGCAATTGCGGACACACACCTGCGAAGGCCAGCACGTTCTTCGTGCCCTCCACGTTGATCGCTCGCAATTCGGGGAGTGGCGCTGAGAATCGCGTGTCGGCGGCCGCATGAATGATGAGTGTTGTGCGTTGTCGTACCTCGCCATACTCCCGTGGAGACAGTCCCAATGTCACCAACCGGACATCCCCTCGCAGCGGAATGACTCCGGTCTGCGATTCTTCGACATCGGCTTGACGCGACAGCGCGTAAACGACATCGACGCTCGATCGCTTCGCGAGTACTCGCACGAGTTCTTGTCCGATCGCACCCGTTGCTCCCGTAAGCAGGATCGTGTAGCCCATCAGTGTTCGAGAATCATGCAGAACCAGTTCGCTCCAAAGCCGAAGGTGAACAGGAGTAGTTTGTCACCCAGAGCCAAGCCTCCGTCGGTTGAAACATCGCGGAGATTCATCCAATTATCTGCGGCGATGACGTGCCCGAATTTCGCAATGTTCTCGGCAAACAATTTTTCGCGGCCCACTCCGATCAAACCCAAAAGAATCTCCCAACTGCGCAGTGAAACGTTGTGTGGAACGATCCGAGCCAGCGCAGGCCACTCGATCCCGGAACCCTGCAGACAATCACGAATGATCGCACGCGCCGTCGGGAAATAAGCGGCTGCGATTTCATTCTTTTTGTGCAAGAAGTCCCAGTAGTAGCCCTTGGTGATCTGTCGGTAACTCATGATCCGATTGGTGGAACCTCCCTTTTCTACGAGCAGCGCGCAAGCCCCGTCGGAAACCACGTTGTAAATCATTTCGCGCCGGCTGCCCGCAGGAAGCACATCGGAGCTCACGCACAACACGCGTTCGGCAGATTGATTGGACAAGAGAAAGTTCCGGGCGAGCGAGACAGCGGCCATCATCCCGGCACAACCGACCTGGCTGACGCCAACGGCAATCGCGCCTGTCATCTCCAACTCGTATTGAAGTTGTGCCACGGGATAGTGAAAAGCCGACCGGGGATCGCCGTTCATGAGCGCATGGCTGTCTGGCGTTGCTCCAACGTAATAGATTGCGTCGATTGTGCGGGGGTCGGTGTGGCTCTTCTCTACCAATTGTCGCGCAGCCTCAAAGGCGAGTTCGTATTGCGATTGGCTGCTGACACGCACATACTGAAACCCAAACTCCCGCATTCGGAGAGCGGGCGTCTCCAATAGGCCGCGTGCCGCAAGCTCCTCCACGGACACGGTCTCTTCTCCGAGAACGTACTCGATCAAACTCACGCCTACCGATGTCTTTGCCGTAGCTGGCATAGGCTGCGAGCGAAAATTCTCGCACAATCTGAAGTGCACCACAGCCGCAAAATCCCGTTCTAGGCCCGCGCGTCGTTTCTGTAACCACCTCATCGCTAATGCTTTAGCTCGAAAAGCTCATTGAATGCCGGATCATTGCATGATGCATGATTCATGCACGGACGAGCCGACAGAGAAAAAGTGAATCAGATTGGTGATTTGAATCACTTCCCTACGTCTCTGTTCGGGAGAATATCCAGCCAAACGAGATGGTCCAGCCAACGATCTCAGACTTTCAGGAGATTGCAATGCAGGCAGTTGACACTTCTTTGGGGCGTTTCATCGAAGAGGCGCCTTTTGCTTCGGCGATGTTTGACAGGGACATGACCTATCTCTACGTTAGCCCACGCTGGCGCGAGGACTATGGGTTGGGTCAACGCGAAATCTGCGGTATTTCTCACTACGACGTTTTTCCTGAAATTCCACAGCGATGGAAAGAGGCTCACCGGCTTGGGTTAACTGGAAAGGTAGTGCAGAAGTCGGAAGACCGCTTCGAACGCGCGGATGGATCAATACAGTGGCTGCGCTGGCAGATCCGCCCCTGGTTTGAGGCCGACGGGCGGGTTGGCGGCATCGTGATCTCATCCGAGGACATCACAGCTCAGAAAACTCTCGAACAGGAACTACTCCTGAGCGAGGAACGGTACCGGGGTCTAGTCGAAGCCACAACTGATCTCGTCTGGACCGGGCGTGTCACGGGCACCACTGTCGATGTACCTGCTTGGCGGGAGTTTACTGGTCAATCGTTGGAAGAGGCGCAACAGAGTTGGACGAATGCGGTCCATCCTCAGGATCGATCCGAAGCTGATGCAGCGTGGTCAGAGTTCCTTGCCAAGGGAGGCGCTTACAAAAGCGCATTTCGAATGAGGCGGAGCGACGGGGAATATCGCTGGATCGCGGTCACCGGTATCGCCCTGCAGAACAAGGACAAAAGCATTCGCGAATTAGTCGGCACCTTCAGCGATATCACCCTTCGCATGCAAGCGGAAGAAACCATCCGCCTCCGCGAAGCGATGTTGAGAGGCATTCTGAATAATCTTCAGGATGCCTATCTCCGCACTGATCATGCTGGCAGATTGATCATGGCGAGCCCCTCGGCGGCGCGGATGTTCTCATATGAGTCCAATGAAACAATGATCGGCATACCTGCCGCAGATCTCTACGACAATCGAAAAGACAGAGAGGTTTTGCTGGAGAAACTCGGGGAAAACGGTCAGGTCTTGGATTGGGTGGTGCCTGCGAAAAGAAAAGATGGAAACAAGCTGTGGATCTCAATCAATGTTCAGTTTATCCATGATGAGAACGGGCAGATCGCCGGTACCGAAGGAGTCGTGCGCGATGTCACGGATCGAATCCAGCTTGAGCAACAACTCTATAAAGCGAAAGAAAAACTGCGCGAGGAAAAAATTTACCTTGAGAACGAAATCAATTCAGACTTAGGTTTCGACGAGATCATTGGACGCAGCGAGTCGTTGAGGGCCGTCATGGAAGACCTTGTAACCGTCGCCAAAACAGACGCGACCGTCCTTCTCCTCGGCGAAACTGGCACTGGCAAAGAACTGGTCGCGCGCGCCCTTCATCGCCTGAGCAACAGGGCACAAAATCCTTTTATAAAAATGAACTGTGCTGCGATTCCCACCGGCCTGCTGGAGAGCGAATTGTTTGGCGCGGAGAAGGGCGCTTACACTGGCGCTGACAGTCGCAAAATTGGCAGACTTGAGTTAGCCGATCGCGGGACCTTATTTTTGGATGAGATCGGCGAAATTTCCCTGATGCTCCAGCCCAAGCTCCTTCGGGTCCTTCAGGATCAGCAGTTTGAGCGCCTGGGCGGGACAAAGACTCTGAGCGTCAATTTTCGACTGATCGCCGCCACTAATCGAGACTTGGCAAAACAAGTGCAGGATAACGCCTTTCGTCGCGACCTGTACTATCGTTTGAAAGTTTTTCCTATCTGTCTGCCTCCTCTACGGGAGCGCCGGGATGACATCCCGCTTCTTGTTGAACATTTTGTGAAAAAGAACTCAGCTCGAATGCTGAAAACAGTAACCACAACTCCTCAGCGCACGATGGCGGCGCTCCAGGAATACGACTGGCCCGGGAACATCAGAGAACTCGAAAACTTTATCGAGAGATCGGTAATTTTGAGCACCGGATCCGAACTCGCGGCACCGGTCAGCGAGTTGCTTTCGCAATCGCCCGAGAATGCACAACCTGAGGAGGGCGCCACGCTAATCGAGATTCAGCGTCTGCGTATCATCGAAGCCCTGCGAAATTCTGCTGGAAATACATCGCGGGCTGCCTCTCGATTGGGACTCAAGAGAACAACGTTGCAATCAAAAATGAAACAACTAGGAATCGACGGAAAAGGCCACAGATTTCGCTCAATGTAGCGAGTTCGATGTGCCAGTGGGTTCGGCTGAGCTCTGCTCTCTCCAGGCCCTGCACCGTTAGGTAGGCGACATTGGTGCCGGGAGGGGGAGTTGAACCCCCACGAGGGGTGAACCTCGGCGGATTTTGAGTCCGCTGCGTCTGCCAGTTCCGCCATCCCGGCTAGTGTGAAAGTGCTTGATTCAACGGCTAATTTCGCGTTCTACTTCGTTGCCATCCCAACCGACAAATGTAAAACTGTGTAAGAAAGTGTGTCGGTTTTCGCCGATTCCCACAGCTTCTTGTCCCCAACCAGAAGCGCTGTACCGACGATTCTCGGGCTCAGAGCCCATTGCCAGGTCATAAGAGACTACCCGTTCGAAATTCTACCATTCATTAGAGCTGCTATCTTTTGATTTCGCGCGAAGCGGACCACTTGGCGTCTGTGTACGTATGGCGGAGCGGCGCCAGGCGCTGTGTTTTCCCTTCCCTTATGGCATTTTTGTCAATTCGCAACTTCACACAGCGCACCCGGTCAGAAGATCTTTCCTCTCTACCGCCTGCAGACCGAGAATTGAATTAGCGATTCGTCTAAGCGCGAAGCTTTCGACACCGCCGGCAAGGGCTCGCACGCCAGTCATTTTTTCACCAGCCCAGATCTGATTGTGTTGCACCGTATTTATGCTATTGCGCTGTACGTTAATTATCCTATTCAGTCGTACTATTTTTATCTTAATTGTGTCGAGAGAGGACTGATCCCGCTCGCTTGGAAGTGCGGCCCCGCACTTCGTTGCAGATAAGCTAATCTCGCTGTTTCTTCGTCAGGTGGATTAGCGTCGGCGAGGGAGTCTCTTTGCCGAGGCCTCGGATCCAGGTGGTTCACGGAACGGTTCCACAGAAATGCGCTCGTAACACACTTCCAGCACGGTCAGGTGTTCTGTACCGCCCGGCACCTGAAGGATTACGCTGTCACCCGCTGCCGACTTCATCAACGCGCGCCCCAGAGGTGACACCCAACTGATGTGGTTGCGGTTGAGATCGACCTCGTCGGTGCCCACGATGCTCACCACTCGCGATACTCCCGCGGCATTGGCATAGCGCACGGTCGCTCCGAAGAATGCCCTCGTCGCCGCCTGCCCCGCTCTCGGAGCTTCCGGGACCACCACTTCCGCGGCTTCGATTCGCTTCGTGAGAAAGCGAATCCTCCCATCGATCTGCCGCAGCCGCCGCTTGCCGTACTGATAGTCGGCATTTTCACTGCGATCGCCGTTGCTGGCAGCCCACGCCACCACCTCCGTCACCGCCGGGCGTTCCCTGCTGAGCAGAAACCGGTGCTCGTCTTTGAGGCGCTGCAGCCCGCTCGGCGTTATATAGTTTTTGACACTCGTCGCGGGCTCGTCCGGTTTTGGTTTTCTGGTAAACCCTTTCCGCATCTCGTAGTCCTTCCAGCGCGAATCCAGTGGGTGCCCCTAATGAAAGCGGATGGACGCCGATAGAAAGCACAGTAGGCCATCCGCGTTCACGGGAGTTCATCTGCGGCACTGACTGATTTTTTCACGTCTTCCGGTCCCTTAGCGATCCTATCCATCATCTCGCACAAGTGCCGGCGAAGGCATGCTTGGGAGAATCAGCACTGAAGCCGGCTGTGTGAATCGATTACAGAAACTTCTGGATCACGGGCAAGCGGGAAGTCCCCCAAAAGAAGGATTGCCGACGATCCACTCGGTAGCTGAAAGCGGCGGCTTCTCCGACCTCTTCGTATTGCGCTCATCTGAGTTCTTGGGCGAGTCCGATGAGAAGCCCTTCAGGCCCGCGGATGTAGCAGAGCCGATACGCGTCTTTATACTGGACTACATCGCCTACGAGCTGCGCGCCGCGCTTGCGGAGCCTTTCAAGCGTCTCGTCGATGTCGTCCACGGCGAACATCACGCGAAGGTAGCCTAGAGCGTTCACCGGGGCGTTGCGATGATCCGCGACGGCAGGCGGCGTGAGGAAGCGGGAGAGCTCGAGCAGCCGTGTCCGTCCGGCATGCGCATCATGGCAATCTCGACGCGCTGATCGCCCAGTCCAGTGACACGTCCGGCCCATTCTCCTTCGATCATCGCCCGCCCTTCGACCTCGAGGCCGAGCTCGCGAAAGAAATCAATCGTCCCTCCGAGGTCATCGACGACGATTCCTACGTTGTCCATTCGTTTGAGCGCCATGTGTCCAATTTACAAGGTGCCGTCTAAGTCTGACAACGGACCCTTTTTGCAAGGCCGAAGCACGAGCGGCGTGAGCCCGAGAGATCGCTCCCGAATAGCGCTTACTCGGGGCGGATCACGGGCAAACCTTCAATAGTCCAACGCGCCAGCGTTGTCCGGCAATTTTCTGGCCGGGCTACACTGGAAGAGGCACGGTGCCGCAAGTTGCTCCTTCAAAATGATCTCTTTCTCAAACATCAATAAGCAGTATGGCAAGCAGTTGCTCTTCGTAGATGCCTCGTTTCAGTTGAATCCCGGCGAAAAAGTCGGACTGGTCGGTCCCAATGGATCGG
>Ga0210386_10005778_pt1 | contig 10001 bp, 10 predicted proteins | sample IncBWH32OmetaG_FD_160091 | JGI IMG/M metagenome (GOLD analysis project Ga0210386, IMG submission 160091) | Forest soil microbial communities from Barre Woods Harvard Forest LTER site, Petersham, Massachusetts, United States - Inc-BW-H-32-O ... | reverse complement strand
TGAAGACATTGGGATTGGTTTGGATACTGAACGCGTTGGCGCCGTACGTGTTGTCGCTCGCGGTGCCCACTGTCTGGAACACAAGGTCGACCAGGCCGAAAACGATCGGGAGCGTTTGGCCTTTGGGGGGGCCGCTCGGCTGCGCGATGGAGTTGATCGAATATTGCAACTGCATCGGCGGATAATGCGACTTGGCGTAGGCCGCGCTGGCGCACGGAACTGTTGTCCACACACCGCCCTGGAAGGTGTAGCAGCCGCTCTTTGCCGGCGGCGTGGGCAACGTGGCTTTCGCGTCCGCCTGTGTTTTGGCGGGCGGCGGGGTGGCAACGGTTTGGGCATCGGCGGGGGCCAGTGCCAGACAATACAGGGCGAGCAGCAGCGGTAGCGCGCGAAAACCGGTCATGAACCTGCGTTTCCTGTGCAATGGCGGCCGAACGTATTGGCGGAAGCTTCGAGATGGGCGACCGGGTCGGCCAGTATCGTTAGCTGACTATACCATACACTTCCATCACCTGCGCGCAACTCGACGGACTGGGCGAGTGGCGCGGCGGAGTTTCGCCGCCGCGCTCTCTCAGAACCGGACGTGAACCTCTCAGCTCATCCGGCTCCCAGTATCCGGCCGCGTCGCATGTAGAAGCTGCCAGTGCGCGAAGAGCGCTGGGTTGGTCCTGATGATCCGGGCGAACCACTCGCGCGCGCCTTTCGGCTTGTGCCGGAAGCGCTTGTATTTGCGGCGTGCCCATTGCCTCAGGTGGAAGTCAATCCGGCGCAGGCTGTCGTACAGCGCGGTCTTGTAGAAGTGGCTGTAGTAGTTGATCCAGCCCCGGATGTGCGAATTGAACATCCTGGCCAGATCATCGAGGGCCTTGTCGGTCCGGGTCCGGAGACCCCAGCGCCGGACCTCCTCGCGCATCTTCTTGAGCGCCGTGTCGGCTGCCGCCGGCAGGAACGAGACACCGTATTTTCCGCCGCGCCATGCCGCCAGTCTCGGCCGGAACGAGTAGCCGAGAAAGTCGAACGTCACGGCAGGGTACGTCCCCTTCCGATTGGTGTCCTTGCAGTAGACGATCTTCGTCGTCTGCGGATGGAGCACCAGCCGACGAGCTGTAAAGCGCTCTTGCAGAGCGTCCTGCAAGGCTTCGGCCTCGTCACGTGTTCGGCAATGACAAATGGCATCGTCGGCACACCGTTCAAACGGAACGGCAGGCCACGCAATCTGCCAAAGCGATGCTGGCCAGCCTTCGAACCGGACGCACCGCCGCGAGTTCCTGTTGAGCGGCCTCCTGATTTGCGATTGCTGCGGTGGCGGCTACACGATCCTCGGTAAGGACCGTTACGGCTGCGCCACACGGCGGGCCAAGGGGACCTGCACCAATGGCCGGACGATCCTGCGTCAGCGGATCGAGACCCGCGTGCTCAGCGGACTCAGAGACCGACTGTTGACGCCCAAGCTGGTTGAGGAATTCGTTCGGTCGTTTGCCGAACAGATGGCCATATCTAGCGGCGGGCGCGTAGCAGGCGGGTGGAGCACGAGCGAGAGCTTGCTGACGTTGAGCGCCGGCTGGCAGGCGTGTTGCGCGCGATAGAGAACGGGCGTGGCACGACAGTGTGCACAAGCGCCTGGACGAGTTGGAAGCGCTAAAGGCCGAGCTCGTGGCGCAACTAGCGGCGGTCGACGCGAGGCCGGTGCCGATCCTGCTGCATCCCAATTCCGCTGAGATCTACCGGGTCAAGGTGGCGAAGCTGGAGGCATCGCTGAATGCAGCAGGGATCAGGTCCACTCTGACAGAGCTTCCATCAGTCACCACCTCATGGGATCTTCACCATCCGCGATGTTCGGGACAGAGACCCGATCTCTCGATACCGGACCTTCGTGTGCGACATCGCTTATGCCCACTTACCACTGATATGCGGGTGCGTTGCGGCACAGGCGGGTCGAGAACCGCTGCGGGTCTGAGCATCCGCTGTTATTGCCTGAATTTGATCGGGCGCCACAGACTGGAAATCACCGTCCTTGTCCAGATTGCGAGCATGCAATGCTTGCTTCGGTGCGGGAGTGTCATATGGTTGTCACGAAACGACAGGACTTCGAACGATGCTGCGGCAGACAATCCTCGGTTTGACGATTGGGCTTTGGCTTGCAGTTCCGGCCGCTGCGGCGTCAGACGACGACGCAGACATATCCGGCGATCTCGCAGGAATGCTGCGCGCAGGTCGAGCGGTCGTCTCCGCTAATCAGGACCGCATCAACGACCCCTCGAAAGGGCAGGAGGGGCTCGACGGTCCCGGCTTTCTCGCCCAGGTCAGTGCGCAGTTCAAGAAAACGACCGGCAAGGATCCAGCGGCAATCGACCCCAATACTCGCGGCGGTCGGTTGGTGCACATGGAGATGGATGCGATTGTCGAGGTGATTGACGCCAATCAGGCCACGTTCAAAGCACCGGGCCCGACGTTCAAAGGTTTCATTCCAGCGGTATTCTCTCGCCTGGTCAGTGAGGCGTTCAGCCGCCGCGCGGGTGGCGAGGCCGAAATGAAAGTGACGGCACCGCCGGAGCTGGTGCGCAACCGTAAGTCGCTTCCTGATGCGTGGGAGCTCGACGCGATCACGCAACATTTCGAATCACCTGACTGGCCGAAAGGCCAACCGTTTTCGGCCGTGATCGGTCAGCCGCCCGGTCACGCCGTGTTTCGGATCGCGGTGCCGGAGTACTACGCTGCCTCCTGTCTTGTATGCCACGGTAACCCGAAAGGCGCGATCGATATGACCGGCTACCCCATGGAAGGCGCAGCTTTAGGCGACCTGGGCGGCGTCATCAGCATCAAGCTGGCACACTAGGCCCGTGCTGGCCCGGGTCTCGATCCGAACGCGGCTGGTCGGATTGTCGGTTGTCCTGTTGCTCGTCATGGCGGCGACGAACCTTTACCTCACCGGCGCACTGGACCGGTCCTCGGCTGCCGCGCTGCAATCGGATCGGCTGTTGGCGTTGATCGGCACCGTTGATGACGTGCGCTCTTCGTTTGCCGATCTGCGCTACTGGCTGACCGATTTGTCCGTCAGCCTGCTGACCCAAAGTGACCGAAACGCCACAGCCGCACGCGCACGCCTGGCCGAACGGCTGAAGGCGCTCGCCGAAAATCGGCCGGCGGAATCAGCCGCGATCGCGGCCGAGGCCGACAGCTTCGATGCGGAAGCGCACCGGGCAGCGGACGCCTACACCGCAGACCAGCGGGTGATCGGCAATTCGCTGACCGCCCAGGCGCGAATGCATGGCCTCGCAGTCGATGACGTACTGGGCCGGCTGGATGCCGATCTGGCGCGCCAGGCACACGAGGCGAGCGCTGCGGTCAGAGCGTCCGCCACGTGGGCGAGCCGCCTGTCGTTCGCGATCGTTGGGCTGGCAATCCTTCTGGGCCTCGCGCTGACCACCCTCGTGCTGCGCAGCATACTGGGGCCTCTTGCGCAACTGGTGGCCGCGATTGAAGCCGCGCGGCGGGGCGACATGACCGCTATGCTGCCGCCCCAGGCTCCCGACGAGATCGGTGCGATGACTCGCGCCATGGTGCTGCTGCGCGAGTCTCAGGGCGAGCGCGACAGGCTGGCTGAGGAAGCCGAGCGTCAGCGGCGCCGCGTGGTCGACGCCATCGAATCGTTGCAGGAAGGCTGTGCCCTGTACGACGCGGACGACCGTATGGTGCTGTGCAATGAAAAGTTCGTCCAATACGTTGGCGACCCGGAGCGCGCAGTGCCGGGCGCCACGTTCCTCACTCTCGTCAACACGATCGTCGAACGCGGCACCGTCAATCTGGAAGGCATGACCGCCGAGGCATGGGTCGCCGAACGTATTGCCCGCCGGGTGCACATGCGGCGGACCGGCCTGAAGACCAGCGCGGTTTACCGCTTTGGTGAGGCATGGGTGCAGGTCGACGAGCAACCAACGCACGAGGGTGGCACGATCGTTATTTACACGGACATCTCCGAGGCCAGGCGACGCGAACGCGACCTCGAACGTGCCAGTGCCGATGCGGAGCAGGCCAGCCAGGTCAAGAGCGAGTTCCTGGCGAACATGAGTCATGAGTTACGCACGCCGCTGAACGCGATCATCGGCTATAGCCAGATGCTGGCCGAGGATGCCGAGGACGAGGGCAACAGCGCGCTTGTCGCCGACCTCAAAAAGATCGAAGGCGCCGGCAATCATTTGCTGGCGCTGATCAACGACGTGCTGGACCTGTCGAAAATCGAGGCCGGCAAAATGGAGGTGTTCATCGAGCCGTTCGACCTCGCTGCTCTGGTCGAAGACGTGCGCCTGATGGTCGAGCCGCTCGCGGCACGCAATGGCAACAAGCTGGTGGTGTCGTGCCCGCCGCACATCGGCCCTATCCAGTCCGACATGACCAAGGTCAAGCAAGCGTTGCTGAACCTGCTGAGCAATGCCTGCAAGTTCACCCGTGACGGCGACGTTGGGCTCGAGGTGTCCCGCGACGAAGCGCGTGTCACCCTGCGTGTACGGGACAGCGGCATCGGCATGACCCCGGCGCAACTGGGCCGATTGTTTCAGGCATTTACCCAGGCCGACAGCTCCACCACGCGCAAGTATGGCGGTACCGGGCTTGGCCTCGTTATCACCCGCAGTTTCGTCCGCATTCTGGGCGGCGACGTCACAGTGGAAAGCCAGCCAGGAGTTGGCAGCACTTTCTCGATTTCCCTACCGGTGAGCCCAACGGAGGCCGCCAAGGAAGTGGCATCCCCGGTCGTGGAGATGGCTGCCCCAGACACGATGCCGGACGCCACGTTGGGCACCATACTGGTCACCGATGATGACCCTGGAGCCAGGCGGATCATCGGCTCTCATCTGGCGCGCGAAGGCTATCGCGTACTGTACGCCAATTCCGGTCCAGAGGCGCTTGAACTGGCCCGGACCGAGCGGCCGGATGCGATCACGCTTGATATCATGATGCCGCAACAGGACGGTTGGACCGTGTTGCGCCAACTCAAGGCCGATGATGATTTGCGCTCGATTCCCGTGATCATGGTATCGGTGACTGGCGATCGCGGGCTTGGCTTTTCTTTGGGCGCTGCGGCAGTGCTGAACAAACCGGTCGATCGCTTTGAACTGGCGGCGACGATCCACGCCCAGATTTCAGCCGGAGTGCAAGATCAGGATGGCACGATCTTGGTAGTGGACGACGATCCGCCAACCCAGGCGCTCACCGTCCGCACGGTCGAGCGTCTCGGCCTCACTGCCGCGGTTGCGGGCGACGGGGCGGCGGCGTTGGCGTGGCTGGACGCCAACCCATTGCCGCGGGCCATCCTGCTCGACCTGCTCATGCCAGCGATGGACGGTTTCGAATTCCTGCACCATATGCGCGCCCGCCCAGAGTGGCGGGACGTGCCGGTGATCGTGCTGACTGCCAAGACCCTGACATACTCCGAGCGTATGGAGCTTCAGGCGATGACCCAACGCGTTCTCGCCAAAGGACTGGGCGGCTATCTCGAGTTGACACGCGTGGTACGGTCTGTGTTGGAGCCGGTCTGATGGCGCGCATCCTCCTGGTCGAAGACAACGAATTGAATCGGGATATGCTGTCTCGCCGTCTCGTTCGGGTCGGCCACGCAGTGTCGATTGCGACCGACGGGCAGGAGGCGATCGACAAGGCGACCGCCGAGGCTCCCGAGGTCGTTCTTATGGACCTGAGCCTGCCAGTCATCGATGGATGGGAGGCGACGCGCAGGCTCCGCGCGAACCCGGCGACAGCCGCTTTGCGCATCATCGCGCTGACCAGCCACGCAATGTCCGGTGATCGGGAAAAGGCACTGGCGGCCGGGTGCGACGACTATGAAACAAAGCCGGTCGATCTGCCCCGCCTGCTTGGCAAAATCACGGCTCAACTGGCGCGATAAGGGGTGCGGCGGAGCGGCCAGGCCTCAGGCCGACCGGGGGCCAATGCGCACCGCCAGTGCAGTTACGTCATCGGCCTGTGACGTGCCAGCCGCGAATTCCATTACCCGGGCCGCGAGCTCCGTGACGATCCGAACGGCCGTGCCATTGGCCAGGCTGGCGATGTCGGTAACGACACGGTCCATCGTGTAAAACGCGCCGGTCGCGTCCATCATTTCCGGTAACCCGTCAGTGATGACGACGAGCGCGTCCCCTGGTTCCAGTGTCGCCACGTAGTCCCGGTACGTCGAGCCGGGCATCATGCCCGGTGGCAGGCCTGGTTTGCAGGGAATCGGTGCGGGCTGCGCTCCGGAGGCGATACGCCAGGGCGGCAGATGACCAGCATTGGCGAAGGTCAGAGTACCTGTCTCGATGCACAAAAAACCCACGAAGAGCGTGACGAACATGCAAATGGGATTGTTTTTGCACAGTTCCTCGTTCAGCACCGCCATCAGCTCGGATGGAGCCGGTGGCCGGCCTGTTACGGCAAACGTCTGCAGGGCCGAGGCGCGCAGCAGACTGCGCGTGCGCGCCATGAACAGTGCAGCCGGCATTCCTTTGTCTGACACGTCGCCGACCGCCAAGCATAGCATGCCTGGTGCCGCCTCAAAACAATCATACAGATCGCCGCCAACCTCTCGCGCCGGATGCATGACGGCATGGACCTCAACCGGGTGCGCGGGATCGGGCGGCGGGAAATTGTCGGGCAGCATGCTGAGTTGCTGGCTGCGCGCTTCCGCCAACTCGCGCTCCATCCGATCGAGTTGCCGACGGACTTCGTCGCGCAACCGTTTCTTTTCCAGGACCGTGCCGAGACGTGCGCGTAGCAGCACCGGATTGAACGGCTTCGGCAGGTAATCTTCGGCCCCCAGCTCGATGCAGCGTACCACCGTGTCGAGTTCGGTTGCAGCGGAAATCATGATCACCGGGGTGCCCGACAAGGCCGGATCCGCGTGCAATGTCTCCAGCACTTCCACGCCGCTCATGCGAGGCATCATGACGTCCAGCAACACCGCGTCGAAGGGCGCCGCCTCTGCCACAGCAGACCGGATTGCGGCGATCGCCTCAATCCCATCGGCGGCGGTCGCTATGTCGTTGTGCCCCTGCCGTCGGAGGCGACGAACCAGCAAGTCGCGGTTCTCGGGCACGTCGTCGACGACAAGCAGGCGCGAGGGATGATGTTGGCCGGATGCATCCCGGGCAGTTGCGGATTGGTTGAGCGATGCCATAAAGTCCCCCGTGCGGTGTCGGTTTCCGGCCGAACGTCTTGCGCCAGAAACACGTTCAGCGCACCACGTCCCTGGGCGGCAATGCAACTTCGAGGATGAACCACGGAATGGACATGCAGGTCGTTGCCATCGCAGAAGGTGCGGTGCAGGTTACGTTGAAGGGTCGCTTCGACATTCAGGGCGCGGCGGAGATCGACCTCAGGTTCAATGCGGTGATCGGTTCGAGCCGGGCCGTCGTTGTGGAAATGTCCGAAGTGACGTTTCTAGCTTCCATGGGCATTCGGACCCTTGTGCTCGGTCGCAAGCAGCTGCAACGGCGGGGCGGCAATCTGGTGCTGTTGAGCCCCCATCCGGACGCCGAGCAGGTGTTGGAAATGACTGGCGTCACAGACCTCCTACCGATCCTGCGCGACGAGGCCTCTGCGCTCGCCGCTGTCTCGGCCTGACGCCGCCGTGGCGCGGCTGTCGCTGTCCCACAGCCGCGCAGAGATGGCACGATTGTCCCGCTGGCTCGATGAGCAGGAACGTGCGTTGGCGATGCCGGGTCGCGTTGCTCATGCGGTGCGCATGTGTTTGGAAGAAGCCGTCGTGAACCTCATCGATCACACCCCGGCGAGGAGTGGAGGACCCGATATCTCGGTTGATCTGGGCTGGCAGGGAGACCGCATGGTCGCAGTGATCGAGGACAGCGGACCGCCTTTCGACCTCCGGCAGGCGCAGCGGCCGGAACGGCCGAAAAATCTGGAAGACGCCATCCCGGGCGGCCTTGGGATTTTGCTGATCCGGTCGTTCGCCTCAGAGATCGATTACACGTCCGAACCTGGTCGTAACCAGCTGACATTGCGATTCATCCCGCCGGCGGCTGATGGGTTGGTTAATCTGTGAGCGTAACCGCCTGAGCCTGATCGGGTGGATGCGGCAGAGTTGTCCGCGCATAGCCACTGATGCTGGACTTCGAAACGGTGATGGATGGCGGCTGGAGGTACCCATTCCTTGCTCGGGCTGCGACACCAGCCTGTGCAACCCGAAATAGGCAAAAGCACTCGTTCTGCGTAGTTGCGCGGCAGTCTAAATCGAGAATCTGAGAAGGCTTGATCGCCTTAGATAAACGACCACCTCAGTTCGAAATGGGAAGAATGGTCAGGCGGTGTGAACGGCAGCTTCGCGATCTCGCTTGCTCCAGAGCTGCCATTCCGGTTTCGGCCAGCCCAGGCCGACGGGACAGTGCCCGCGAAGGGCCGCTCAGGGTCGAACGCAGTGATATTCCGTTAAGTCGTGACGCCGTCGACGCGCACCCGCCCGGTCGTCATCGCCGGCAAGCGCGAGCTCGTCAGCTCAAGCGGCGCTTTCCTCGAGCGCCTTCCGATCTCACTGACGAGACGTTTGCGCTCACCGATCCGGCGGTCCAGGCATTGGCTCCGTAGCACGCCAATTTCGATTTCAACCATATTCAGCCAACTTGCATGCTTCGGCGTGTAATGGAACTCCAGGCGCTGGAGCACCCTGTGCGCCTCGTGCGCCGGGAAGGTTTCGTAGAGCGCGCCCGCACTGTGCGTGGACAAATTGTCCAGCACCACGCGGACAAGATCGGCCTGTGCGTAGTGAATATCGACCAGATCGCGCATGCAGTGCGCAAAGTCGGCCGCAGCGCGATGATCGGTGACCTTCACGTGACGCCAGGATTTGTGTGCATCCAAAAACACAAATAAATCCGCGGTGCCATTGCGCCGGTACGCGCAATCATACCTTTCCGGCTGCCCAGGAGATGCTGTGATCGGCTCTCGTACCTCGCCAATCAACTGCGTCGGGCTCTCATCGAAACACACGACTGGATACTGTGGATCGCCTTCTTCGGCATAGAGATCAAGTACATCCTCCATGCGGGCGACATAGGCGCCATCCACTTTCGGGATGCACCACATGTCCTTCTGCCGCGGCTTCAATTGCTTCTCGGCCAGGCGACGACGCACCGTCTCGCGCGACATCGCTGCATGCTCGGTCAGCTTCACCATCTCGCCCGCCAACAACTCCAGTGTCCATCGCGCACACCCCGCAGGCGGGTTTGAACAGGCCGTGGCCACCAGCAGCGCCTCTTCCCGGCCGGTCAGTTTGCGTCCGGCACCAGGACGCGCTTCCTCGGCCAACGCAAGTTCAAGATTGCCCTCCACAAATCGACGCTTGGTGCGATAGACGGTGGATCCGCCAACCGACACGCTGGTGGCAATCGCCTCGTCGCCGACACCCGCATCGGCGGCCAGCAAAATTTGCGCCCGCTTGATCTTGCGAGCCGGGTGCTTGCCCCCGCTCAGCAGCGCCGTGACTTGGTCGCGGTCATCTTGGCTCAGCTCGACGCGATACCGTATGTTCATCAAAGGCCCCCTCGGGTTGAGGGCAAACCAATGAAGCACATGTCCGAGCCGGGTCACGCCGCGGCCCCACCCAACTTCACCGCAAAGCAAGGGCAGTACCTGGCCTTTATCCACGCCTACACGCTGGTGCTGGGTCGTCCCCCCGCTGAAGCCGATCTGCAACGACACTTCCGCGTGACGCCACCCTCGGTGCACGGCATGGTGCTCTCGCTCGAACGGGCAGGCCTCATTCGACGCCAACCAGGGCGCGCCCGCAGCATAACTGTCCTGGTCGACCCAATCGCGCTGCCACAGCTACAGCCCAGCCAACTCCAAACCGTCAAAACCTCTGTGATGAGGCACTCTCATGTTCGCCACTTCAAGTAGCAGGCAAGACAATTCCATTGCTTGTGCGTCAAGCTGTTCAGCATGGCCGCCCCTGGGCAGGGCTGGAGGCACGATCATGAAACGACGGTTGATCATGCTCT
>Ga0210386_10005775_pt1 | contig 10008 bp, 7 predicted proteins | sample IncBWH32OmetaG_FD_160091 | JGI IMG/M metagenome (GOLD analysis project Ga0210386, IMG submission 160091) | Forest soil microbial communities from Barre Woods Harvard Forest LTER site, Petersham, Massachusetts, United States - Inc-BW-H-32-O ... | reverse complement strand
CCTCCGGGCCCGGGCCCGCCCCTTCGACGCTGCGCGCGACACGGCGCAGGTTGAGCAGCCGCAGCGCGGTTTCCTCGGCCAGATAGTAGCCCAGTCGAATTGCCGCGCCCGCCAAGCGATCTGCGTGCTGTTGGGCCAATTTCACCAGTTCTGGCGCCAGGCCCTCGTAGAACGATCCGCTGCCGCCGATGCTGACCCGCTCGTTGCCCAGCGTCGCCCGTGCGACCGTCCACCCGGAGTTGGGCGCCCCAACGACGTCTTCGTCGGGAACGAACAGGTCGTTGAAGAACACCTCGTTGAATTCGGCGCCGCCGGTCATCTGCCGCAGTGGGCGCACCTCGACCTCGGGCGCCTTCATGTCGACGATCACCGTGGTGATGCCGGCATGCTTCGGGGCCTCCGGGTCGGTGCGCACCGTGGCAAGGCCGCGAGCGCAGTAGTGGGCCCCGCTGGTCCATACCTTCTGCCCGTTGATTTTCCAGCCGCCGTCCACCCTGGTGGCCCGGGTCCTGATGGACGCCGCATCGGACCCGGCCTCGGGTTCGGAGAACAGCTGGCACCAGATCTCGTCTTTGCGTAACGCCTTCTCAACGAATCTCTCGATCTGCCAAGGTGTTCCGTGCTGGATCAGGGTCAGGATCACCCATCCGGTGATTCCGTAGTCGGGCCGCTTGATGCCGGCCCCGCGGAACTCTTCCTCGATGACCAACTGTTCCACCGCGTCGGCGGCACGGCCCCACGGTTTCGGCCAGTGCGGCATCACGTAGCCCGTCTCGATCAGCTTGTCGCGTTGGGCCCGCTTCTCGAGGGCAGCCAACTCGGCGGCGTCGGCATGGATTTGGGTGCGCAGTTCCTCGGCCTCGGGCGGCAAATCTAGGCTGTTGTCCCGCGCCGCACCGGCAGCGGTGCGATCGAAGACATCCCGGGCCGGCGCGTCACCGCCGAACAGCGCGGCGGTCACGATCGCCCGGCGCACATGCAGGTGCGCGTCGTGTTCCCAGGTGTAGCCGATACCTCCGTGCACCTGGACGTTGAGCTCGGCGTTGCGCGCATAGGCGGGGAAGGCCAGCGCGGCCGCCACCGCGGCGATCAGCCGGAACTGCGCTTCGTCTTCTGATGAATCCTCTGCCGCCGCCCGCGAGGCGTCCCACACCGCGGCGATCGCCGATTCGGCGCCAACCACCATGTTCGCGCAATGGTGTTTGATCGCTTGGAATGTGGCGATGGTGCGGCCGAATTGCTGACGCACCTTGGCATACTCGACGGCCGACTCGACGCAGTCGGCGGCCCCGCCCACCGCCTCGGCGGCCAGCAACGTCCGCGCGCGGGCCAGGGCCGATTCCCGCGCCCCCGGCAGGATGTCGTCGTCGGACACGGTCACGTTCTGCAGCCGGACGCGCCCAGACCGCCTGGTCGGATCGAAGTTCTCGGGCACCTCGACCGACACCCCGGCGCGATCGCGTTCCAGCACCAGCACGTCGTCACCCACGGCGATCAGCAGCAGCTCGGCCAGCCCCGCGCCCAAGACCACCCCGGCCTCACCGTCGGCTTGCCCATCCTTGATCTGCACCCGGCTGTCCAGACCGATTGCCGCGGTGACCGTTCCGTCGATCAGCCCCGGCAAGAGCCGGGTCTTCTGGTCGGCGGCGCCCTCTTTACCGATCACCGACGACGCGATCACCGTCGGGACGAACGGGCCGGGCGCCACTGCCCGGCCGAGTTCTTCGACCACCACGACGAGCTCGGGCAACCCATAGCCGGAGCCGCCGTGCTCTTCGTCGACGTGCAGGCCAAGCCAGCCCAGCTCGACGATGCCGCCCCAGAAGGGCGGGCGCGCCTCCTCCGGCGCGTCCAGCAGGGACCGCGCCGCCGAGCGCGCCTTCTGCGAGGTCAGGAATGCGCGGGCGACCTCAGCGAGCTCGCGGTGGTCGTCGGTTAGTGCGATACCCATCAGGGCCCTCCTCGCGCGGCGTCGCGGCCCGAGCGTCATCGCTGGGCGCGATAAAGAGTGTACTTAATCCGCGCGACCCCGAGCTCGCACGGTCCGGGCGTCTACTTGGGCGCGAACCGCTGCCCGGCGTCCAGCCGCAGGCATTGGCCGTTGAGCATCGGATTGTCCACGATCGCCGCCACCAGCTTCGCGTACTCCTCGGGCCGGCCGAGCCGCTTGGGGAACGCGGCGTCTTTGGTCAGCGCCGAAGCGAATTCGTCGGGGATGCCCTTGGTCAACCCGGTGGCAAAAAGGCTTGGGGCGATTGCCAGCACCCGAATTCCCAGCGACCCCAGGTCACGCGCCATGGTCAGACACATGCCGGCGATGCCCGCCTTGGCGGCGGTGTAGGCGACCTGCCCGATCTGGCCCTCGAAGGCCGCGATGGAGGCGGTGTTGATGATGACGCCGCGTTCCTCGTCCTCGGGGTCGTTCTTACTCATGTGCGCGGCGGCGAGCCTGCTGATGTTGAAGCTGGCGATGAGGTTGAGGTCGATCACGGACTGGAAAGATTCCAGGTCGTGCGGACCGGTCTTGGTCATCGTGCGCTTGGCGATGCCGCCGCCAGCGGTGGTCACCACGACGTGCAGCCCGCCCAGCTCGTCGACGGCCGCCTGCAACGTTTCCTCGGTTCCCGTGAAGTCGGTGACGTCGACCGGATAGAACGTGCCACCGACACCCTCGGCGACCTCCTTGCCGTCGGAACCCTCTCGGTCGAGCACCGCGACCTGCGCGCCACGCTCGTGCAGCAGCTCGGCACTAGCCCGCCCCATCCCCGACGCGCCGCCGATGACGACGACCTTCTTCCCGCTGATCTCCATCCAGACCTCTCCTGTTCTAGCTTGTCAGAATCCCTGATATTTGTAACGTTGCCTAGGTACGCTAGCGCGTCCGCCCCGAGGCCTTGTCCCCGCCTTGGCTCAGCCTTGTTCAAGAGCCATGCCAAGCTGAATCGTGCTCCTTCTCGACGTAGCAAGCACATCGCTTAATGTGGGCGGCACCTCGTCGCGGCTGACCAAGGTTGCCCACATCGCCGAGCTGCTCCGCCGCGCCGCGCCCGACCCGAAACTCATAGCGATCATCGTGTCGTGGCTCGCCGGCGAGCTGCCGCAACGCCAGATCGGCGTCGGCTGGGCAGCGCTGCGGTCACTAGCACCCCAGGCGCCCGCGGCGACGGATCCGGCCCTGACCGTCACCGACGTCGACGCCAGGTTCTCGGAGATCGGCGCCGTGTCGGGCAAGGGGTCCCAGGCCCGCCGCGCGGAACTCGTCAAGGGTTTGTTCGCCGCCGCGACCGACACCGAGCAGACCTTTCTGCTGCGTCTGCTGGGCGGTGAGCTGCGGCAGGGTGCGCTGGCCGGGATCATGGCCGACGCCGTCGCCAAGGCCGCCGGAATCTCGGCCGCTGCGGTACAGCGCGCGGCGATGCTGGGCGGTGATCTGCCGGCGGTCGCGGCGGCCGCGCTGTCCGGATCAGACGCACCGTTGGACTCTTTTACCCTGCGAGTCGGCCGGCCCGTCGGCCCGATGCTGGCCCAGACCGCCACGAGCGTAACCGATGCGCTCGAACGCCACGGCGGCACAACGGTTTTCGAAGCCAAGCTGGACGGCGCGCGAGTGCAGATTCACCGGTCGGCAGACGAGGTCACGGTCTACACCCGAAGCCTTGACGATGTCACCGCCCGGCTGCCCGAGGTGGTGGCGGCAACGCTGGCGCTGCCGGTGACCGAGCTGATCGCCGACGGTGAGGCGATCGCGCTGCGGCCGGACAACCGCCCGCACCGCTTCCAGGTCACCGCGTCACGCTTCGGCCGTTCGGTCGATGTGGCCTCGAAAAAGTCAAGAGCCGTTGCGGCCCAGACACTTTCGGTATTCTTCTTCGACATCCTGCACCGCGACGGCGTCGACCTGCTCGATGCGCCGACCACCGAGCGGCTGGCCGCGCTCGACGCGTTGGTGCCGCCGCGCCACCGGGTGGACCGGCTGGTGACGTCCGACCCTGCGGCGGCGGCCGCCTTCCTGGCGGTGACGCTGGCTGCCGGTCACGAAGGGGTGATGGCCAAGTCGCCGGACGCGCCGTATCAGGCGGGCCGTCGCGGAGCCGGCTGGCTGAAGGTCAAACCGGTGCACACCCTCGACCTGGTGGTGCTCGCTGTGGAGTGGGGGTCGGGGCGGCGGGGCGGAAAGCTCTCCAATATTCATCTGGGCGCGCGTGATCCGGTCACCGGCGAATTCATCATGGTGGGCAAGACTTTCAAGGGCATGACCGACGCCATGCTGGACTGGCAGACCAAACGGTTCGGCGAACTCGCCACAGCCGGCACGGATGATTACGTCGTGCACGTGCGCCCCGAGCAGGTGGTCGAAATCGCGTTGGACGGGGTGCAGAAATCGACGCGCTACCCCGGCGGGTTGGCGCTGCGCTTTGCCCGGGTCGTCCGCTACCGCGACGACAAGAGCCCCGCCGAAGCCGACACCATCGACGCCGTGCGCGCGCTGTACTGATACCCCACGCGCCAGATTCCCAGTCGTCGTAGGGTTTGACCGTGACTGTGGACGACAAAGATGTCAGCTTGATCCGCACCGACGACGACCTGCCACCCGTCGCGATTATCGACCGCTCCCCTATCACCGTTCGGCACAAGATCGTCTTCGGAATCATCGCCGTGATCGGTGCGATCGCCTGGGCGGTCATCGCGTTCGTCCGGGGCGAGACGCTGAACGCGGTGTGGTTGGTGGTGGCGGCGATCTGCACGTACATCATCGGATTCCGGTTCTATGCGCGGCTGATCGAAATGAAGATTGTTCGCCCGCGCGACGACCACGCCACACCGGCGGAAATCTTCGACGACGGCACGGACTTCGTGCCCACCGACCGGCGCGTGCTGTTCGGCCACCATTTCGCCGCGATCGCCGGAGCGGGGCCACTGGTCGGACCGGTGCTCGCCACCCAGATGGGCTATTTGCCGTGCAGCATCTGGATCGTCATCGGTGCCGTCCTCGGCGGTTGTGTCCAGGACTATCTGGTGTTGTGGATTTCCACCCGGCGACGGGGTCGCTCCCTGGGCCAGATGGTCCGCGAAGAACTCGGCGCCACGGCCGGGGCGGCGGCCCTGCTCGGGGTCCTCGTCATCATGGTGATCCTGATCGCGGTGCTGGCGCTGATCGTGGTGAAGGCGCTGGCGGAAAGCCCGTGGGGTGTGTTCTCGATCGCCATGACGATCCCCATCGCGCTCTTCATGGGTTGTTACTTGCGTTTCCTGCGTCCCGGTCGGGTCGGAGAGGTATCGGTGATCGGCGCCGCGCTGCTGCTGGGATCCGTGGCCGGTGGCAGTTGGGTCGCCAAAACGTCTTGGGGCGCATCATGGTTGAACCTGTCACCGATCACGTTGTCGTGGTTGATCATCATCTATGGTTTCGCGGCGTCGGTGCTTCCGGTGTGGTTGCTGCTCGCGCCCCGCGATTACCTGTCGACGTTCATGAAGGTCGGGACCATCGCCCTGCTGGCGATCGGTATCTTCATCGCGCACCCGGTCGTGCAGGCCCCCGCGATCTCGCATTTCGCCACCCGAGGCGACGGGCCCGTGTTCGCCGGTTCGCTGTTCCCGTTCCTGTTCATCACCATCGCGTGCGGCGCACTGTCCGGATTCCACTCGCTGATCTCATCTGGCACGACGCCCAAGCTGCTGGAAAAGGAAAGCCAGATGCGGGTGATCGGCTACGGGGGCATGATCACCGAGTCATTCGTCGCGATCATGGCGCTGATTACCGCGTCGATCATCAACCAGCACCTGTACTTCACCCTCAATGCGCCGGCCCCGCAGACCGGAGGCACCGCGGTCACCGCCGCTGAGTACGTCAACAAACTCGGGCTGTCGGGCGCCCCGGCGACCGCCGCGCAGATCAACGACGCGGCCCGCGGTGTCGGCGAGCACTCGATCGTGTCGCGCACCGGCGGAGCGCCGACGCTGGCACTCGGCATGTCCGACGTGCTGCACCGCGTTTTCGGCGGTGACAGCCTCCGGGCGTTCTGGTATCACTTCGCGATCATGTTCGAGGCACTATTCATCCTGACCACCGTCGATGCGGGCACCCGGGTCGCACGTTTCATGCTCTCCGACACGCTGGGCAATGTGGGCGGTCCGGCGGCCAAGTTCAGAAATCCGAGTTGGCGCCTCGGCGTGTGGGTCTGCAGTCTGGCCGTGGTCGCCGGGTGGGGCAGCGTCCTGCTGATGGGCGTGACCGATCCGCTGGGTGGCATCAACACGCTGTTTCCGCTGTTCGGTATCGCCAACCAGCTGCTCGCGGCTATCGCGCTGACTGTGGTCACCGTGGTGGTCATCAAGAAGGGCCTACTGCGGTGGGCGTGGATTCCCGCAATTCCGCTGCTGTGGGATCTGGTGGTCACGCTGACGGCGTCCTGGCAGAAGGTCTTCTCCGGGGATCCGGCCGTCGGCTACTGGACACAGCATTACAAGTATTTGGCGGCAAAGCACGCCGGTAAGACGGCGTTCGGCTCGGCCAAGAACGGCCCCCAACTCGACGCCGTCATCAGGAACACCTTCATCCAGGGCACCCTGTCGATTGTGTTCGCGCTGGTTGTGGTCATCGTGTTGATCGCCGGAGTCATCGTGGCGATCAGGGCAATTCACGGTGGCGGCAGGCCCTTGAGCGAAGACGACCCGGTGCCGTCGAAAAGGTTCGCGCCGTCGGGTCTGATTGCCACCGCCGCCGAGCGCGAGCTGCAGCACGCATGGGACGCGCTGTGTTGATTCGTACCTAGCCTGCCTGCGGTGGGTAGTGACGCAAAAGCAGGTAGTCGACTACGCATCCCAAGGGGTGGTCACCGACCTTACGGTGAGTGCACGAACCGGCCGACTCCCCTCAACACGGCCGCTCGCAGGAGGTAACCGAAATGTTGGTTTCACCAGCGGCACTCGCCGACACAACCGAGCACGTCGACGAACCCGCGCCTCAACCACTTCCGGCTGCGCACCCCCAGGCTGACGCGGCATCCGCCGAGGTTCTGATCACCACGCAGCAGGTGCTTTTCAGCACGGCGGCCGCTGCGGGGGTGCGCCGCGAGAACACCGGTGGCGGGCTCGTCGCCGTCCTGCGGCGAATGTTTGCGGCCTCAACGGAGCCGGCACGCCCGCGATCCCAGTACTACCCGAAGCGCTACGCATACATCGAGAACGCCGCGATGGCACGCGCGATGGACAGATTATGAGCGCGATCATCTCGCTCGGCTCCACAGCGGTGATGGTGATGTTCGCGACGGGGATCTACAACCTGCAATGGTGGCTGGAGCGCAGCGACTACGAGCGCCATTTCGAGGATTGACCGACCCGCGCCCTGCGGCGCGCCGAATAACGAGGCAGTGCCGAGCCTGCGGCACCACCCTAAGATTGTGCGGAATGAGAGTCGGCATCGACTTTGGCACCACCCACACAATCGTCGCGGTCGTCGACCGCGGTAACTATCCGGTCGTCTCCTTCGACGGCGTGGATACCTGGCCTTCGCTGATCGCCGCCAGAAACGACACCGCCGCCGGGCAGTTGTGCTTCGGGGTGGACGCCGCCGCCAGGCGCCACGAGCCGGGCTGGTCGGTGCTGCGATCGGTCAAACGTCTGCTCAATCAGGCCGGTCCGCGGACCGAGGTGACCCTGGCCGGGCGCACCTACCGGCTGGCCGAACTGCTCACCGGCCTGCTGGCTCAGCTGAAAAGCGACCTGCAGAACCGCTCGAACGCCGGTCTCGCACCGGGTGAAACCGTCGAGGCCGCGATCAGCGTGCCGGCCAACGCCTCCAGCGCCCAGCGTCTGCTGACGCTGGATGCCTTCGTCTCGGCGGGTTTCCACGTCGTCGCCCTGCTGAACGAACCGTCGGCCGCGGGCCTCGAATATGCCCATCGGTACCGCTCCACGATCACCGCCAAACGCGAGTACGTGCTCATCTACGACCTCGGCGGCGGCACGTTCGACGCCTCGCTGCTGAAAATGACCGGGCAGGTCAACGAAGTGGTCATCAGCGAGGGCATCCAACGTCTCGGCGGCGACGACTTCGACGAGGCAATCACGCAACTCGTCCTGGCCCGCTCGAAGCTGAGCGTGGATGCCACCGCGCGCGAGCTCTTGCGAGAGGAGTGCGCCGCACGTAAGGAGGCGGTCGGGCCGCAGACGCGCCGCTTTTTGGTGGACCTCACGGCGATCGACAACGGGGAGCGGCCACCGTTCTCCTGCCCTATCGACGACGTCTACTCGGTGTGCTCGCCACTGGTCGACAAGACGACCGCACTTCTCGACCGCGTGCTGCGCGACCCGACTCGCGACGACAGGGACGTCGCGTGGTCTGAGGTGGCCGGCATCTATGTGGTGGGCGGGACCGGGGGTTTCCCGCTGGTTTCCCGGATCCTGCGCACGACGTTCGGCGAGCGGCGGGTCAAGCGCTCGCCGCACCCCTTCGCCGCCACCGCCATCGGTCTCGCGGTCTTTCTCGATACCGAATCCGGTTTCGCCTTGTCCGAACGCTTTTCGCGCCATTTCGGGGTGTTCCGCGAGGCGAGGGCCGGCGACGACGTCGTCTTCGATCCGATCGTGCCCAAGGACGCCTCGTTGCCGGCGCACGGGCGTTCGCCGCTGGTCGTCAGCCGGACGTACCGAGCGGCGCACAACATCGGACATTTCCGGTTTGTGGAGTGCAGCCGCCTGGTCAACGGACGTCCCGATGGCGATGTGGTGCCCTACGATCCGGTCCTGTTCCCGTTCGACCCGGCGCTGCACGACCAAGACGATCTCGGGCGCCAGCCGGTAGGCCGCTGGAGCGACGGACCGGAGGTCGAGGAGCGCTACGTCGTCGCCCCCAGCGGCGCGGTGGAAGTGACCCTGACGACGCAGCCGGCCGGCTTCAAGCGCACCTTCCGGCTCGAACGACGCATCGCGGGGGTGTGAGACATGGAACTGTACGACGTCATGCGAACGACGTTCGCCGCGCGCGAGTTCACCGACGACCCCCTGCCCGACGACGTGTTGTCGCGCATTTTCGACAACGCTCGGTTCGCCCCCAGCGGCGGCAACCGGCAAGGCGCCCACATCACCGTGGTGCGTGACGCCGACGTCCGTCGCCAGCTGGCCGAACTCGGCACCGCCACCGCCCGGCGCTACTTCGCACAGCTGACGGCCGGCGAAAACCCTTGGAATTCCGTGCATCCCAGCGAGGTACCGCAGGAGGTGATCGACAGCACCGAAGTCCCGGACACCTTCACCGCGCCCATCATCAACGCCCCGGTTGTGCTCGTCTTCACCGTCGACCTCAGCGTTGTCGCCTCCGTCGATCAGAACCTGGACCGCGTCGGCCTGGCCAGCGGGGCATCGGTGTATCCGCTGATCTGGAACATCCTGCTGGCCGCCCGCAACGAAGGCTACGGCGGCACCATCACCACGATGGCGATCGCTCAGGAGGACCAAGTCCGCCGGCTGCTGGGAATCCCGGACACCCACGCGATCGCCGCGATCGTGCCGCTCGGCAAACCCACGCGACAGCTGACCAAACTGCGCCGCCGGCCGATCGCGGAGTTCGTCACCACCGGCCGCTTCGACGGCCCCCCGCTCCAGGGGTAAGCGTCGAACTATGGCAGAGATCGATCTGGAGTCCCTTTCAACTCCCGAGCACGGATACACCATCGACGACGAGGATGACGACGATCCGGTGCTACTCGACCGGGAGGGCAACCATGTCGAGACGTGGCGCGAGCTGTATCCCTACGACGACCGGATGACGCGCGACGAATACCAGCAGCTGAAGCGGCGGCTGCAGATTGAGTTGCTGAAGCTGCAGCAGCACAGCAAGCGCACCGGCGCCAGACACGTGATCCTGTTCGAGGGTCGTGACGCCGCCGGCAAGGGCGGCACCATCCAGCGCTTCATGGAGCACCTCAATCCGCGCAACGCGCGGGTCGTGGCGCTGGAGAAACCGGGCGAACGCGAACAGACGCAGTGGTATTTCCAGCGCTACATCAG
>Ga0210386_10005774_pt1 | contig 10009 bp, 5 predicted proteins | sample IncBWH32OmetaG_FD_160091 | JGI IMG/M metagenome (GOLD analysis project Ga0210386, IMG submission 160091) | Forest soil microbial communities from Barre Woods Harvard Forest LTER site, Petersham, Massachusetts, United States - Inc-BW-H-32-O ... | reverse complement strand
CTGCCCGAGCGGAGTATGTCGTGGCCGCCGAAAGACAAGTGCAGCTTGGACAACTCGCCGTCGTCCCAAACGGGAGCTCCGTCGGCAACCAGTTCATCGAGAAACCCGGGGAAGAGCTCATCCAAGATCTGCGCTCCGCGGGCCAGCAGAACATGAACGTGACGCGCCTGCGGTACCCCGCGTCGAACAGCGGGGTCGTCGTCCGGCAGCGCATCCCGCTCGACGACAGTGACGGTTTCAAAGAAATCGGCCAGGACCCTCGCGGCCAGCAGCCCACCCATGCTCGCACCGAGAACGACGGCGCGTTCGCCCAGCCCTGTCATTACTCGGTCACCGAATTATGCTGTGCTGCAGTCAAATTCGAGTCCATATCGGTTATCAGAGCATCGAAGCCTGCGGCTGCCGCCTTGGCGCGGTGTTGTTCCAAGAGTTTTCGGCAGCTGCTTTCGTCGCGACGCGCAAGCGCGAGCAGCGCCCGCGAGCGCAACAGCGGCAGTTCGTGGAGCACGAAACCGGGATCGGTGGGTACGGCGGCCAGTTGTTCGATCGCGGCCTGTGCTTCGGTCTGGTCGCCACTGGAGCCGCGTCGGACCAGCAGCTGCACCAGAACTTCGGTGGCCCTACCGCGCCAGATCATGTCGCCGCTTTCGTACGCCCCGCGCACGACTCCCCGCATCAATTCGATGGCGCCATCGAGATCGCCGGTGCGGGCCTCCTCCCATGCGAACTCGGGTTCGACGATCGTCAGCGCGCTCAGCGAGAATCGCTCCGCCACGGCCATATCGCGGGCTTGACTGAATAGGTCGAGACCCGCCTCACGTTGCGGGTCTTCGCCGACAACCAGAACGAGGCCCCGGCAGAGTCGCCCCATGCCGAGGACGAAGTCGTCGCTGAAACTTTCGGCGATGCGCAGTGCCTCGGTGGTCTCACGCATCGCGGTCGCATCGGCCGGCAGCGCCCCGAAAGGTATAGAGGCGACGTATTTCCAGAGCAGGGCGAACACGTAACTGGTCGGATCCAGCGGAGCAGCCATCGCGATTGAGTCGGCGGCGTCGTCCAGCCATCCTGGGATTCCCAGGCACATCTTGACGTGTCCGCGCATCGCGATCGCGGTACTCAGCGGTGAACCGAAGATCAAGTCGCCCTTAGTGGCGTCGCCATCGGCCAAATCGATGAGCCGGTCCGACAATCGCAGCGCCTCGGTCATCTCGCCCGCCTGACATTTGGCGTAGATCGCCGCGAACAGCAGAGCGACGGTCAGCGTCGGATCTCCGATCGATTCCAGCAGCTCGCTCTGCTCGGAGGCCACCTGGGCCGCCTCGCGGAAACGGTTGTGAAACGTCAGCGCCATGATGAACCCGGTCATACCGATCGCCAGCGACACTTTGTCATCAGCCGCTGTACACAGATCTCGCAGTTCGTCGAAACCCGTGGCGGCGACGCTGCCACCGGTTCGCCACAGGGTGCCGCAGAGCAGGTTACGCGGCGCGATCTGCAGCGACGCCCGATACGGGACGTCAGCCGGTAGCCGGTCAGCAACCTGGCGCGCGCGCTGCCAGTTGGTGCGGGCCGCGCGAATATCGCGAAAAGCCGACCAGGCGCCGGCGCGCATATGCCAGTCGAACGCCGCACGCAAATCCCCAGCGGCTTCGAGGTTTTCGGCAATCAAGGCGGCGTTCTCGTCGGCCGCCCCGGGATCCTGCTGTTCGATCGCGACGGCCAAGCGCCGGTGCAACTCGGTGCGTCCGGCCTTCAACTGTGACTCGTAGGCGACCGTTCGGATCAGCGGGTGCCGAAACGCGTACTGGGCCCGCGGAGTGAACATCACCTGATCGATCAGCTCCACCTGGAGCAACTCGGCAATCGCCTCCCCAACGTCGATGTCATCGATCACGGGGGCCACCAGCTCAGCCCTGAATCGCGCGCCGACAACCGCAGCGGCGTACAGGAACTGTTTGGCCGGCCTACCGAGGCGGTCGATGCGGGCGGCGATGGTGGCCTGCAGCGTGCCCGGCACAGTGATGTCGGCGGCGTCATCGCGGCAGAGGTAGGCGCCGCGATCGCCATCGAGCACACCGCGTTGAGCCAGATCAAGAACCATCTCCTCGGCGAAGAACGGGTTCCCGGCGGCTCGTTCGGCGATCCGCCCGGCCAGAGCGCGCACCGACGAGTCGGTACCCAGCAGCTCGGTGGTCAACGCCGCGGTCTGCGCCGCGTTGAGCGGCGCCAAGGAGATCGTCTGTGCGCCCGGTGTCCGCGACAGCGCGCCCCGGTATTCGGGTCGATAAGCCATCAACACGAGCGAATGGCTTTGCGGCACAACGGTGACGAACTCAGCGAGCATGGCCTCGCTGACCTCGTCGATCCAGTGCAAGTCCTCGATCACATACAGCGCCGGCGTGGTGCGCGCCAAGAGGGCGGCGTTCAACAGAGCTGCCAACCGTCGCCGACGGGCATCGGCGGTTATGGCGGGCGCCGCGGCGTCGGAGTCGCCGATTCCGAGCAGGTCGTCGAGCAGCAGCAGGTCCTCGGGGTTGGCGTCGGGGATGCGGGCCCGGACCTGCGCCCGACCCGCCTGATCGTCGAGCCCGCTGACTCCGAATACCGTGCGCAGCAGTCGCGCGACCAGACGGAACGGGACATCGCGAGTATGGGATTCGCAGGCGACGGAAAACACGTCGACCCCGCGGCCGGTCGCCAGCGTCACGGCCTCGCGCATGATGCGACTCTTGCCGATACCGGGTGGCCCGACCACGCTGGCCACACATCCCGCACCGCTGATCGCCTGCTCGAGGATGCCGGCGACGGTGTTCATCACCCAGGTGCGTCCGACCAGGGTCGGCTCGCGTCGGCCGATCCCGATGCGCTCCGCCGCGGCCCCAAGCAGTCGACGCGCCGGTAACGGCTCTTCGGTGCCCTTGACGTGTACCGACTCGGGCGCCCCCAGCACGGTGACGTGTTCGACCAGCCGCGCGGTGGACTCGCTGAGCATCACCCCGCCGGGCGGGGCGACGGATTCCATCCGCTGCGCCAACCCGACCTGCTCGCCGACCGCGGTATATGCCCTTGCGTCTGAACTGATTTCCCCGGCGATCACCCGGCCCGAGTTCAGCCCGACGCGCAGCCGCAGCACGACGGCATCGCGGCGCTGTACTTCGTCGGCCAGCAGCGCGATTTGCTCTTGGATATCCAATGCCGCCAGGCAGGCTCGAAAAGCGTGATCTTCCAGCGCGACTGGCGCCCCGAACAACGCCATGATGCCGTCGCCGGTGAACTTATCGACCGTGCCACCGTAGCGCCGAGTAATCGTTGCCGCGCAACCGAAGACGTCGGCCATTATCTCGCGCAACCGCTCCTCGCCCACCCTGGAGGCGATCGTCAAGGAATTCACCACGTCGGCGAACAACACGGTCACTTGCTTGAACTCAGGCTGCTCTCCCGTTTCCGGCGCGGGCGCCCCGCAGGCGTCGCAGAACCGGGCACCGTGGCGAAGCTCGGTGCCGCATGCTCGACACACTGCGCCTGCTGGCCCCATCCGCCTCTCCCGCCACTTATCCGTGGTGCGGACCGCCCGACGCACCAACAGAGAAGATTATCGACCCACGGCGCTGCGTAAGCAGCCGTTTGGGTCACACGACACACGGAGGCAACGCTTTTGGCCAGCAGTGGCCGGGTGACTGTTCTATGCTTTTCACCTGAATGGTTAAGCCATATACGATAATCGGCTTCGCCACTGGTGAATTGCGAGTTTCATGTCCTCCTTTCCACCCATGCGAGTAGTTTTTAGCTTCGAGTATCGCCCATGCAAGGAGCTTCGTATGTCTTACGACAAGGCGCTGGAAGCCATGCGGAAGGGCGAATACGACAATGCCCTGACCGAGCTTCAGTGCCTTTCTCCCGCGGAGATCAACGGCGACACCCACGCCCTGGAGGGCCTGGCCTGGTTCCAGAAAGAGTGCTACTGCAAAGCCAAGGACTGCTACGACAAGGCGGTGAATGCCGGCGGCAAGGACACCACCGACTGGGGCAAAATGAAAGCCCTCGCGGAGGCCAACGCCACCGCCAAAATCTATGTCGAAGTGCCCAAACCGTATTACTTCAAGTACGACCCCAACCTGCTGAAACCTCCTTTAGTGCGCAACGGCGACCTGCCCTGGCCACCGTGGCCTGCGCAGCGGCGCGGCTGCTTCAAGCGGTTGCGCTTGTTCCTAGGCGAGGCGCTCGGCGCAGTATTGACGCGGTTTATGGATTGGCTCACCAATTGGGTAGGCAGGAAATACGGCTATCGCGCGAAGATCTGGACCAACTGGTACCGCCACCCGTGGGTGGTTGGAGTTCTGATATTGGCCTACATCCGGGAACAGCTGAACGCGAAAAACCTGAAAAGCACCTACCCGCCCGGAGAGTTGGTCGCCTTCCAGAACGCGAACCTACCAGTGCCGCAGGGCGTCGAGCAGTTCCGCACCGCCGACGGAAGCTGGAACAACCTCAAGGATCCGAAGGAGGGCGCTGCGCGCACGCGCTTCCTGAGCAATGTCAGGCTCTCAGCCATCCAACCCGAGACCAGTGCGCGATTGCAGGAGCCGAACCCGCGCGAGGTCAGCCTGAAGTTGCTCGCCCGCCCGGACGGTGACGATGGCCAACCAGAAATGGCGACAGTTCAATTTCTTAATCTGTTGGCCGCATCGTGGATCCAGTTCATGAACCATGACTGGATTAACCACGGCGATACCCAGCCTGACGACTTCATCACGGTGGCGCTGGACAAAGACGACCCAGCGCGCGCTCGGTACCTGCAGGACAACTTAAAGATCGGCAAGACCCAGGCTGACCCGACGCGTAACGCAGGTCCGAAGGAGCCGTCCGCCACGAGTTTCATCAACGAGGTCACCCACTGGTGGGACGGTTCGCAGATCTACGGCAGCGACCAGGACACCCAAACACGCCTGCGCAGCGGTGATATGGGCAAGATGGAGTTATGCAACGACTTGCTGCCGGTCGAGTCCATCACCGACGTGGTCCAGCCCTGCACCAAAGCCGCCGACCCCGATACCGAAGTGGTCCAGCCCGACACCAAAACCGCCGAGCCCGGCACCAAAGCCGCTGAGCCCGACACCGGCGTGGAGGACGCCGGCTTCAGGCGCAACTGGTGGGTGGGCCTTACGATGCTGCACACCCTATTCGTGCGCGAACACAACGCAATCTGCGACATGTTGCACGAGGCCTACCCAAGCTGGGACGACAACCGCCTCTTCAATGTCGCGCGGCTGATCAACGCGGCGGTGATGGCCAAGATTCATTCCGTCGAATGGACCCCAGCCATCCTGCCCAACCAGACGCTCGAAACGGGGCTGAACTCGAACTGGTACGGCTTGCTGACCTACAAACTGCGTAAAGGCAAGGCGCGTAAGACACTGTCCGATGTGAACATACGCAACCCCGAGCTCGGTGGCATCGTCGGCAACCCAATCAACAGACACCACTGCGCGTTTGGGCTGTCCGAGGAATTTGTTGAGGTCTACCGCCTGCATTCGCTGTTGCCCGAAACACTGCAGCTGCGACGTCGCGGCCAAAGGGTCGACCCGAAGGACGTGGTGCCCCTGCCCGCCACGCGCCAGCACGGCTCCGTGGAAATCACGAAGAAGTACGCGATGTCGGATCTGTTCTATTCATTCGGCAACCAGCATCCGGGTGCGTTGGCGCTCAACAACTATCCGCGCTTCATGCAAGAGCTCAGCGTCGCGGGCAAGGCTTTCTTGGACATGGGCACCGTGGATATTGTGCGTGCGCGCGAACGTGGCGTACCTCGCTATAACGCGTTCCGCCGCGAGCTAGGGCTCAAACCGATCAACAGCTTCGACGACCTCACCGACTGCCCCGACCTCCGGAAGAAGCTGAAGTCGGTTTACAAGGATAAGGTCGAGGACCTCGATCTGCTGATTGGCACGCTGGCCGAAGGCCACCGGCCAACCGGCTTCGGTTTCGGTGAGACGGTGTTTCAGATCTTCATCGTGAGCGCGAGCCGCCGCCTGCAGGCTGACCGGTTCTACACCGACGACTACAACGAGGACATCTACACGCCGGAAGGACTGCGCTGGATCGACCGGACCGACCTGAAGACCGTCATTCTGCGCCACTACCCTGAGCTCGCGGACACCGGCCTGGCCAATATCAAGAACGCTTTCGAGCCGTGGGACGAAACGCCCGAGCTGGACCCCGATCGTCATCCACTGCGCGAGTGGGACGCCGATTTGAAGCCTGACCCGTGGCGCGGCGACGCCTACCGCCGTGCCTGAGCATCTTCGGGAGCACGAATGCTGAAGTGGTTTCTGCGACGCAAGTCTTGGGACTTGATAGCTTTGCTGAAATATTTTTTCGCTAAGCCGGTCGACATTAAGTTGCCACCAACACAATGGCGGCATATCTATCCGGAACCGATGATCGAGGCGATTCCCGAAGTGCCCCTACGCAAAGTGATGGTTTGTCCGCGCGCCCAGATCCCACGGGATGAGCGCACGCTAGTTCCCGGCACGTTCTATGACATTCAGGTCTGGCTATATACCCGCTGGTCACCCATGCAGCGGGGTCTTCCACGAATCGACCTTGACCCGGAGGTGGCGTTGAAGCGAGCGTTCAATGGGTTGCGCCGCAGACTCTTCCACGACCCCAAAATGCCGGCCGAGTATGTACCCGCTCCCGACCTCGGGTTGCTGGCAGTGCGCGGACCGTTCGCTTGTTACACCAAGCACGTGGGGGACGCCATCTGGGAGTGGGACCTGACTATGCTGGACCAGTACGAGCAACGCGACGAGCTAATAAAGATTGGCTCACGTGTGCGGTTCAGCGTGGATACAGTCCAACGTTCGCTGCAGGCCGAGAGCATCGAATGCGCGCTGAGCAAGCAAAAGGGCACGGCCGCGATCACACCGAACGATCCAGAGTGGGGCCAGGCCTGCAGAATCGCATTGTGCGCCGCGTCGACGCACCTCTCGCTGGTGCGCCACTTCAACTGGGTGCACTTGGCAGGCGGGGCGCAGTTGGCCATCGCGACGCGCAACAGCCTCTCCCAGGACCATCCGCTGTTCAGGCTGCTGTGGCCGTACATCTACGGCACCCAGCAGAGCAACGACATGGTCACCCGGGGACAGATGGTCCGAGGTGGCGACTTCGAGACCACCTTCAGCTTTACTTTCACGGGCATGTGCGACCTATACGACGCCACCTACGGGCAATATCAGCACAGCGTCAACGACCCTGCGGAGGACGGTAAATTGCGCGGTCTGCCTAAAGCCGCCTTCGAAACACCAACGCAGAAAAACCTGGAGGATCTGTTCAACGTCATTCACCAGTTCGTGTGCCAATATTTGGAGATTTACTACCCGCGGAGTGCCACCGGCGCCAATGACGTGCACAACGACACCGAGATCCTGGACTGGCTCGATGAACTTAAGAGGCTGGTTCCCAACGGAGTTGGCGTGGACCCGAATAACTTCACCTGGGACGATTTCGCGCGGATGGTGGCAGGCCAGCTGTACCTCGTGACCGTGCAGCACGAGATCCTGGGCAGTTTTATGTGGAACTATCAGCTTTGGACGGACCGCCAGCCGCCCCGAATATACAAGGATTCTCCGCGTGAGCCGCTGGACGTTTATCAACGATTGGTCAACGCGAACTACATCCTGAACGTGCGTCGCCGCGCCCTGATGCACAACTTCAATGACATCGCGCTAGACGACAAAGCCAGGGCAGCGATGTCGCGGTTCCAAAGCGCGCTTCTCGAACTGCAGGCAGAGATGGACAGCCAACCGTACGCGGTATGGAAAGTCTACCCACGCGACTTGAAGGTCAACATCAACGCTTAATCGCCTTGAGCCGGTGGCCCGTCCGGCTCGCCGGTAAGCGGCTCGCCGCGACGAAGCGACCCGATCCAGGCGTCGCGCCGCTCGCCGCGCTGCTCCAACAGCCCACGGACCGTCCCTTCCATGCGGAACCCACATCGCCCGGCGACCCGTCGTGACGCCCAGTTGCCGACCTGGGCACGCCAATACACCACCCCAATGCCCGGCAGCCCGAAACCCCAAGCCAGCACTAGCCGCAACGCGCGGGTCATCACGCCCTTGCCCCGTGCCCACGGGGCAAGCCCGAAACCCACGTCGGCACCGCCCACACCGTCGAACCGCAACTCCACGCTGCCCGAGAAGCGTCCCTGGTACGCGACCGCGAACATCGCCACATTGGCTCGCCAGCCCTCGGCGACCCGCTTCAGGAAGTCCTGCGCGTCTGACTCGTGGTAGGGCACCGGGACCCGTGTCCAGCGCTGAAACTCCGGGTCGCGGCATTGGGCAACGATGTCGTCCAGGTCGCCCGGAAGCGGTTGCCGCAACACCAGATCCGGCCCGTCGGTCAGCTCGGGCGCCGACGACAGCTGCACGCGTTTGGCCGACGTCATGCCGAGCGCAATTCGTCGGCCAAATCGCCCCGGTCGCCAACGGTTACGCCACCCAATCCCAGCCACGACGCCATCGTCGCAAGCTCCGATGTCAGCGCCGCGGCCACCCGTGACGGCGAGCGACCCGGTTCGACGAACGCACCGACGACGTGCAGGGCATCCGCGGCACGGTCGGCCTTGAGATCGACCCGCCCGACCAACTCGCCGTCCAGCAGAAACGGCCAGACGTAGTAGCCGAATTGGCGCTTGTTGGCGGGTGTGTAGATCTCGATGCGGTAGTGAAATCCGAACAGCCGCTCCACCCGCGGTCGGAAGAATATCAGCGGATCGAACGGACACAACAGCGCCGTGCCGCGGTCACGCCGCGGAATCTTCTGCCCCGCAACCAAATACGCGGGCGTCGACCAGCCCTCGACGTCGACGGGCTCCAGTTCACCGTCGGACACCAGTGTGGCGATCGCCGGTTTGGCCTGGCCCGGGGCCAGCCGGAAATAGTCGCGAATATCGGCCTCGGTACCCACTCCCAGCGCGCCGGCCGCCCGTAGCGTGAGCTCTCGGACGGCGTCGTCCTCGTCGACCTCCCGCGCCAGCACATCGGGGGGCAACACCCGCTCGGTCAGGTCGTAGTGCCGCGCGAACCCGACCCGGGTCGCCGTGGTGAACACCCCGGCGGCGAACAATGCCTCGGCGACCCACTTGGTGTCGCTGCGGCTCCCCCACCAAGCTCCCCGCGGACCGCGCGGCCCGGCGGCCAGGTGCGCCTCGATCTGCCCTGCGGTGCTCGGACCGAGTTCGGCGACGGCGGCGACGATCTTGTCGGCCAGCTGGGGGTTGGCCTTCACGATGTGGGTGCCCCACCGGCCGTGCCGGTATTGACGCATCCGCCAGCGCAGCAGCGGCCAATCATCGAGGGCCATCAGGGCGGCCTCGTGCGCCCAGTACTCCACCAGCACCCGCGGCGAGCGGGCGGAGTGATCCCAGGCCGCACGGTCCAGAACAGCTCGGTCGTAAGGACCCAGCCGGCTGAACACCGGTGCGTAATGGGCCCGCACCGCGACCGACACCGAATCCAGCTGCAGAACCTGGATGCGCGAGATCAGCCGCCGCAGGTGCGCACGGGTGACCGCGCCGCTGGGCCGCGGCTCGCTAAATCCCTGGGCCGCAACGGCTATCCGCCGGGCTTGCGCGGCGGTGAGCCTAACGGGCCGGGTCGACACGGCGCCGAGAATACCGCTCGGCAGGGACACGCTCTCAGCGGCGAGGCTTAGCCCGTGCTGTCCGGCGGATTCTTGAGCTCCTGGTATGCCGACTCGAGAGCGGCCGGAACCTCTCCCAGGTCGCGGTATACGCCCATCAACTGCTCCAGGACCTTGACGCGCTGCTGCATTGCCTCTTCGGTCGCCTTCCGGGACTGCTCACGATAGCGATCAGCCTCGCGCTTCGCGTCGGCGAGCAACTGCTCGCGCTCCTCCTGCAGGTCAGCGCGCATGCCGGCCAGTTCGGCTTCCAGGGCTTCTCGCTGTGCGGCCATCTCCGCTAACAGCTCTTTCCGTTTTCGCT
>Ga0210386_10005773_pt1 | contig 10010 bp, 7 predicted proteins | sample IncBWH32OmetaG_FD_160091 | JGI IMG/M metagenome (GOLD analysis project Ga0210386, IMG submission 160091) | Forest soil microbial communities from Barre Woods Harvard Forest LTER site, Petersham, Massachusetts, United States - Inc-BW-H-32-O ... | reverse complement strand
GTCACCGCCTCGGCCGGCCGCGCGGCGCTGTAATAGGAGTGCGCCAGCCGGCTGCGGGCCGCGATGGTCTCGATGTGCTCGGGCCCGCAGTTACGCTCCCAGTCGGCCAGTGCCGCGCTGAATACCGCGATGGCGTCGGCGGACCGCCCGGCGGCTTCGTAGGCCGCGGCGAGCCGATCCCTAGCCTGCACCGTGTTCTGGTGGGATGGGCCGAGCAGCCGGGTGCTCGTAGACATCATCGATTTCCAGTACGCGATGGCCGGCTCGGCCAGCCGGCCGCGGTCGAGCGAGAGCCCGACCCGGAAGAGCAGCGGGTGGGCGGCGGGCCGCCACAGGGCTCCGTCGTCGGCGGCCCGGAGCACCGCCGCGCAGTCCCGCATAGCCTGCTCGAGTTCGTCCCGGCCGGCCTGATCCTGGCGGGGCTGATCCTGGCCGGGCTGACCTTGGCCGGGCTGGCTCGGGCCGCGCTGATTCGGGCTCAGCTGACCGCGTCCGGGCTGACCGTGACGTGATTGGCCGCCGCTGCCGCTGGTACCCCCGCCGGCGCCTGGGGCGTCGGTCGGCCAGGCCTGCAGCAAAGCGTCGGCGGCGGCCAGCACGCCCTGCTCCAAGTCGGCCTGCGGCAGGTAGGCCCGCACCGCGGCCTGCACGCTGGCGTGCGTCTGCACCGTGCGGACGCCGCTGGCCTGGTCGAGGGTCACCAGGCCGGCGGCGCCCAGGTTGCTGACCGCGGCGGCCACCATGTCCTGATCCGGCCCGGCCGCGCTGCTCGGGCGGCCGGCGATGTAGCTGCAGGCGGCCGGGGTGATCAGCACGGCGCCCGGTATCCCGTGATGGTCGAGCAGTGCCACCAGGACCAGGGTCGGCCAGGCCAGCCCGGCGGGCGGCAACTCGTGCGCGCACTCGGCGGCGATGGACCAGGTGGCCAGGACGGCTTCCGATACGCCCGGCACCGGGGGCATGTGTCCGCGTCGTTCGGCCAGCTGCGCGCGGTACTCCCGGCAGCCCTGCCCGCGAGCGCGCATCACCGCGGTGGCCTGAGCCAGCCCGAGGGGCAGACCGTCCAGATCCTGGCCGAGATCCAGCGCCTCAATCCGCTGGTCCGGATTGTCGGTGAGCCTGGCGGTCAGGTAGCTGAGCGCCTCCCGGCGGCTCAGGCCGGATACCGGGATCACCGTGATATCGGGGCCGCCGAAGGCGCCGGCTGGCAGCCGGGTGGTGATGACGACCCGGCCGGACGGGCCGCCCGGCCACAGCTCGGCCAGGTCGGTAACCTCGGCGAGGTCGTCAAGGACCAGGGCCCACGGCCGCCTGGTATGCGCGAGCCAGGAGACGAAGCGGGCCGCGGACACTCCAGCGTCCTCGTCAGGCTGGCCGGCGTCGACGGTGTTCGCCGCCCGCGCGAAGCCGGTCAGCACCGACTCGCGGCTGGCCGCGTTCACCCAGATCACGGCCTCTACCGCCGGGTCCGCCCGCATCGCGCGGGCGAACGCCACGGCGAGCTGCGTCTTGCCCGTGCCGCCCTGGCCGGCCGGCGCCGAGCCGGTCTCCTCGCCGGGCACCAGGACGGCAGTACGTCCCGCGGGCAGGCTCCGCGCGAGGTCCGGCGCGCTCTCCGCACGCAGGACATAGGCGTCCGCGAGCGGCGGCACGGTCCCGCACAGCAGCACGCCAGGAGGCGGCGGTAGTCCGTCTTGCTGCGCGACCATGAAGGGCCTGCTCTCTCCCCCCGGTCGAAGAGAATCGGTAGCTGTTCGTGCACGATCTGTGTCGTTACGGCGGTGTGATTCTATGGCGATCGCACCGCTTGTCTCCGGCTTTAGCCCGATCTATCGTCTTTCCCGGCTGCTCTTCGCCGGCGCCTTAGGTTCCGGGCCTGGTCGCGGCCTCAAGGTTCGCGCGGACGGTCTGGGTCATCGGGTGCTCGGGTCCGAGTCTCTCCCGCGTGACCGGTAGCCGGACAGGCGATCGCGCCCGGCCGTTACGTCAATCCTCGATGTCAGTCCGTGCTGCCGACCGCTGTTCCTGTGCCTACCGCGGCGCCCGGCATAGGGCATATTAGTAGCGCCGGTGAAGCCGGTCCTTATGTTAGGAAAAGTTGCCGCAAAAGCCCGAATAGGCTCCGATAGGCCACGGTATCGGTCAACTTCTCGCCCGCGCCCTGCGCTATCCGCAGCCGAGACGCATAACCGTCGGCTTGTCATCGCCTACGCAATTGAGCACCTAGCTGCAAACGATTGCTTCGCATTGGGTGATAACCGATTCGGTTGATATTGGCCTGCCTCGTCGGCTAGCGGACGGCAATCCATGACGCAAGCCGGGCGGCAATCCGGGCCGGCGCAGGCCAAGGTCCCGCCTAGCTCGCCGGAACGATCCGCCTAGCTCGCCGCAGCCCAGATTGCTCAGATGCCCGCCTCGCCAGCTCCCACTAGCAACACCAGCACGTCAGATCCATTCTCCGAATCATTGTGTGTGCTGGACCACCCAATCAGGGGCTTTATCGCACACAATCACGGATAACGCCTACTTCAAGGAGCTAATTGTGGCTGGTGTTACAGGTCGGACTCATCCAAGGGCGGCCGGCCCTTCTTCGCGCCCGTGCGACATCCGCTCCCGGACCGCACGCCGGTGCCAATCCGGGCCCGGTCAGACCACGCAGAACTCGTTACCCTCCGGGTCGCGCATGACGACGGCGCTGCCCCGGACGTCATCGGTTTCCCAGGCGAGGCTGCCGCCCGCCTGGACGAGCCGTTCGACGTGCTCGCTGACCAGTCGCTTGCGTTCTTCGCCGCGCACCTCGCGCCCGGCCACCCGGACGTCGAGGTGAACGCGGTTCTTGGCGGTCTTGCCTTCGGGGACCCGCTGGAAATAAAGCCGCGGCCCGGCGCCTGCCGGGTCGATCCGTGAGGCCTGCTCGCCGAAGTCCGACTCAGGAATTCCCGCCGACCCGGCAAACTCCTCCCAGCTCGCGAAGCCTTCCGGCGGCGGCTCGGCGACGTACCCAAGCGCCAGCCCCCAGAACTCGGCCAGCTTCTCCGGTTCGGCGGCGTCGAATACGACCTGGATCTTCGAATACATGGTCAGGCTCCATTGGTCATGAAACTCAGGAACTCACGAAAGGGCCGCACTCATGAAGGCCGTCCCGCACCGTTAAAGTGCCATAGGTACAAGTCGCGCAGCAGCGCGATCTCGGCGCCGTGGTGCAACATCTCCCGGTTGATGTGCAGGACGAGTTCGGCCATGGACGATTTCGCGTACGGTCCCTCGGCGGGCCCGCAGGCCCGCGCCAGGCCATCCTCGCCCAGCCCTCGGACGCCTGCTATCCAGCTCGCGTAGACGGTGTCGAGCTGCTCGAGCGCGGACACGGCATCGCCCGGGTAGCGATGCGAGGAGTAGTCCACCGGCGGACCGCCGAAATGGCTGGCCACCCGCATGCCGAGGACGCCGACCACGATGTGCCCGATCCGCCAGGCGATCGTCGTCACCGGCGCCGGGTCCGGCGCCGGGATCGCGAAATCGACGGTGAACTCGCCTGCTCCTGCCGCGATGGGTGCCGAGCCGGTGCCGCGCGGCCGGACGTTCCACGCGCCGGGTACCGGCTCCCAGCGGTACTCCTCGTCGGTCATCCCGGTCAGCCGTGGCCGCAGCTGCCCGCGCCAGTGCCAGTCGAGCTGCTGCGCCAGCTGGAAGGTCCAGTCGATATCAGCCATGCCGATCACCCTAAACTGCGGTGCTGTCATTGCCCGTCCGCCGCCACCGGAATGATCACCAGCGAGGTAGCTAACCCATGATCGATTTTGAGGTCAGCGACGGCGTCGCGTTCATCACGCTGAACGCCCCGGCGACCAGGAACGCCCTGAACAACGAGCTAGCCGACCAGATCGTCGCGGCCTGCGACGCGGCCGACCGCGATCCCGCTGTCGGAGCCGCCGTCATCTCGGGGGCGGGCGGCACGTTCTGCTCAGGAGCCGACCGGGGACACCTCGCCGATGTCGCCCACGACCCGACGGAGGACCGGCGGTACGCCTCGCTGAGCGGCATCTACCGGGCCTTCACCCGGGTCGGGCAGCTGGAGATGCCGGTCATCGCCGCAGTTTGCGGCGCCGCCGTCGGCGCGGGGATCAACCTGATGCTCGCCGCCGACCTGCGGATTGTCGCGGAGGATGCCCGGCTGATCAGCGGCTTCCTGCGGATCGGGCTGCATCCCGGCGGCGGGCACTTCGGCCTGCTCGCAGGCCGCGCGGGCGCCGAGGCGGCCGCGGCGGCGGGCCTGTTCGGCGAGGAGATATCCGGCCTGCGCGCCGTGCAGCTCGGCCTGGCCTGGGAGGCGCTTCCCGCCGGTCAGGTGGCTGACCGAGCCGCCGAACTGGCCCGCAGGCCGGCCAGGGACCCGGCACTGGCCAGGAAGGCGACCGCCAGCTTGCGGACCGAACTCGGGCCGCCCCGGCTGCCGTGGGCCGCGGCGCTCGAGGTGGAACGCGGCGCTCAGCTATGGTCGCTGCGCCGCCGCGCCGATGGCTAGCGCGACGGTTAACCGCCAAAGCAGTGCCGTTAATGATCTTTCCCGAATCACCTGATCCGCGAGAATTTCCCGCGCGCTGATATCGTCGGGGCCGGAAAACGCTGTACCACCCTAAACTCCCGGCCGTTATTTCGGTGGTTATGATGCCTGCCAGCGGCCTGGCGAATAAACTCCCATCAGCTACGAGCATGATCGCCGCCTCGCCGTAGGTTACGTACATTTGCCGCCGGATTGGAGGTGCGGGCGCCCATGCCCTTGTCCCAGGAGCCCCGCGAGGGAGGGCAGCCTGAGGCGCTGCTGTCGTTTATCGAGCGCCGGGTTAAGCAAGCCGTCATCTCCGGCGAACTACTGCCGGGCGCCAAGCTGTCACCGAACACCATCGCGGCTGACCTCGGCGTCTCTCATATCCCGGTCCGGGAAGCGCTGACCTCGCTGGCCGCGTTGGGGTATCTCGAGCACCGGCCCAGGGTCGGCTTCTTCGTCCGCGCCTTGTCCGCGGCTGACCTAGCGGATATTTACCGCTGGCGCGAACTGCTCGAGGCCGAGGCATTCCGGTTGGCGATTCCGCAACTGACGACTAGCGATTTCACCCAAATGCGTGAGCTGACCGCCCAGATGCGGCCGCTCACCGACGCCGGGCGGTGGCCTGAATACCTGCCGCTGAATCGTCAGTTCCATTTCGTGGCCTTTCAGGCCGCCGGAAGTGCCCGGCTGGTTCGCTTCCTCGAGTACCTCTGGGATGCCGCCGCCCCCTACACATCCGCCGGGGTGGTGGGCAGCCCGGCCTCGCAACGGGACCACGACCAGATGGTCGCCGAGATGGAAGCAGGCGACGTCGACGCCGTCATCAAGACGATGACCCGCCACCGTGGTGCCGCCGTCGACGCCGTAGCCCGCTGGGAAGCCCGCACCCGCGGCGAAACCTAGCCCCTGCTCCAGATGCAACCGCAAAGCCCGCGCTAGCCCCGAAGCCAAGCCGACGAAGCCAGCCTCCGAGCGAGCCAGCTCCCAAAGCGAGCCAGCCCAAGCCACCGAACCGAACGCGTCACCCAGCTTGCCCCGGTTTGCGCCCGGAAAGCGATCTATGCGTTCTTCTGTTATTACGATGAGTAACAAGCCGTAAAGTTACCGTCGGTGGTTTTTGAACTATTCTCGGTCTGCGGCCGTCCACATGTGGACGGCGTTCTCCACAGCCTCCGATGGCCTGTCGGCAAGGCTCTGCCGCGAGGATGTCCACAGCCCGGCCGTCGTTTCCCTCCGTCCGTCCACAGGTTGCCGAGGCTTGTGCACATGGCGATCCACAGCCGGCCAGAGGTAGCGTGCTCTTTCCTGGGCAGTGCGTATGACATCGATTGCGCCGGGCAGGGGCTCAGGTCAAAAGGGGTGGGTAGGGGCGCGCGGGATGGCGGTCACTATGGGCACAGCGGGCGACATCACGATCCCTGTGGACGTTCATCAACGTCGCAGGGTAGTCGTGGACGTCATTCTCCTGCTGGTGAGGAACGGGCGGATCCTGCTGCGGGAGCGGGCCAACACCGGGTTCGGTGATGGCGCGTACGAGCCGCCGACAGGACAGCTGGCGGAGCGGGAGACGATTGTCGAGACGGCGGTCCGGGTGGCCCGGGCCGAAGCCGGGGTGGTGATCAGCGCCGAGAACGTATCGCTGGCCCACGTGATGCAGGACGTGTCCGGCAGCGGCCGGATCGCTTTCTTCCTGACCGTGGCGGGCTGGGAGGGGGAGTACACCTCTCCCGACGTGTGCTGGTTCGGCGTCGGCAACCTGCCCACCAACATGCTCGACCGGTCCCGGGTGGCGCTGCGGAACTACGCGGACGGGATGCGCTTTTCCACCTATCCCGCGTTCGGGCCCGCGGCCGGCATCGGCGGCTCCGGTCTGCTCAGCGCCTCAGCGCCGTGGCAGGACGCCTTCAGCGCCTGAAGCAGCACCGCTTAAACAGCAACGGATAGGCTAGCCGCGATGGCCGAGATCCTGAACGCGCACGGCTCGAAGAACGACATCTTCGTGGCCGCCATGACGCCGCGCGACTTCGCGTCCGAAGCCGAGCTGGCGGCCTTCGTCCGGCACCTGTGTGACCGCGGCGGCCCGTTCGGCGGTGACGGCATCTACTTCTACGACGCCGGTCCGCAGGTGCCGCAGGCCTGGTTCTTCAACCCTGACGGCTCGTCCGCCGAGTTCTGCGGGAACGGCATGCGCTGCCTGGGCCGGGTCATCCTGGACCTGCGCGGGACCGATTCGGCCGCGATAAGCAGCGGCGGCCGCCAGTACACGGTGCGCCGAAGCGCGACCACCACAACAGGCGTGCAGCAGATCGCCCTGGAGCACCCCGCCGTCGACTTCAGCCCCGCCGTACCCGTGGTAGCGGGCCGCAGCCCGCTCGACGAAGCCGAGCTAAACGAGCTTGACCCCGCTCTGAGATTCACCGCCGTCACGATCCCGAACCCGCATCTCGTCGCCCTCATCGACTCCTACGTCGAGTCCGACCTGATCGAGATGGGGGAGCGGATCGCCGCCCGGCCGGACGTCTTCCCGGCCGGAGCTAACCTGTCGGTCCTGCTCCCGCTCACCCCGGACGAGGTCTTCGTCCGCACGTTTGAGCGCGGTGCCGGGCTGACCGCCTCCTGCGGTTCCGGCATGGCCGCGTCCCGGGCGGTGTACTCGCGGCTCGGCCGGATCGAGCCCGAGCGCCCCGTCCTCGTCCGCAACGCAGGCGGGGTGGCCGGGGTGTCATTGCGGGTGCGGGACGGCGAGTGGTTCCCCGTCCTGGAGGGAAACGCGACGTTCGTCTACCGGGCCACCGTCGACCCGGCCACGCTGGCCCAGGGCCGCCCGGCCGCCACCGACCGCGTGTCCTACCAGGACGAGATCGCCGCCTACGCCGCCCTGGATCAGCAGAACGCCAGCCGCCTGCGCGCCGTGGGCATCGAGTCCGCCGTCCTCGACCTCGTCTCCTGACCGCCGACTGACCGCCGGCTCTCCTGACCGCCGGCTCCCCTGACCGGGCGCTCAGATCACGAAGGCCTCGCGCGTCTCGGCCGCGAACAGCGACGCCGGCGAGCGCTGCTCCTTGACCAGCCCCTGCTCGTAGCTGTGCCGGATGAACGTGCTGAGCGTGCCGGTGTTCCCGGCCAGCCCGTAGGTCCAGAAGTCCTGGCCCATCACCCGCCGCGTCAGCTCCGCCTCGGCGTAGGCCCAGGGCAGCATGGACACCCCCGCCGCCGTCTCCGCGACGCGCGCCGCGGCGGCCCGCCTGGCCTCCTCGAACGCCTTGTACAGCGACTGCGCGAGCCACGGCCGCTGCTCGTAGACGTCGCGCCGCAGTACCACCACGTGCATGATCGGGAAGATCCCGGTCGCCGCGAAATACTGTTCCTCCTCGCGCCGCACGTCGCCGAACAGCCGTCGCACCCGCCCGTCGGTGAACGACCACGGCACCCGCGGCGTGTACAGCGCGTCGATCTGCCCGGCGGCCAGCATCTCCGACAGCGTCTGCCCGGCCGGGATCGGCTCGATGTCCACCTCGGGCGGCAGGTCGTGCACCAGCTTGGCCACCCGGCCCGGCTCGTGCTGGCCGCCGGTACGGTACCGGACCGATGCGGCGGGCACCTGGTAGTGGTCGGCCAGGATCCCCCTGATCCACACGTTCGCGGTCAGCTGGTACTCGGCCACCCCCACCAGCCGCCCGACCAGGTCCGCGGCCGTCTCGATGCCGCTGGACGGGCTGACGTAGATGCCGTTGTGCCGGAAGGCGCGGGACACGAAGGCCGGGATCGCGACGAACGGCGCCCCCTGATCCAGGCTGATCAGGTACGACGAGAGGGACATCTCGGCGGCGTCGAACTCGGCGTGCCGCGTCATCCGGAAGAACGTCTCCTCGACCGGCAGCGCCAGGTAGGTCAGGTCGACCCCTTCGGGCGCGATGGCGCCGCGTGCCAGCAACGCGGTCCGGTCGTAATCACCGCAGGCCAGGGTCAGGGGTACGCGCATAGGCATAGAGGTATTGAATCCCACGGTCCCCGGCCGCGTCCGCCTAGCGATAGATCGTTCTTCACAGCCGAACGGGCCGGATGCCTGCGGCCTGTCTGCCTCAGTCCAGGTCAGTGAGCGAACGCGGATCGAAGCTCATCGCGAACGGCCGGATGCTCACGGTTCCTACCCCTCTCCAGCGCAAGCACCGGACGGCGCCCGGGCCTCATACGAAAATCCCGTCCTGGATCTCGCTCACGCCAGCCCGATCGCCAGCCTGACGGGCGCGCGGCGGGAAGATCACCTCAACCGCCAGACCGCCCGCCGCCAGCGTCGAGGCCCGCAGTTCGGCCCCATGCGCCGCCGCGATCGCACTGACAATCGCCAGCCCTAGCCCAGATCCCGTCCCGCCGGTCCCGGTCCGGGCTTGGTCTAGACGCTGGAACGGCTGGAAGAGGCGGCCGAGCTGGTCCGCCGGGATAATCGGCCCGGTGCTGGTCACCGCGAGGAACGGGCAGCCGTTCCGCGTACCGGTAACGATCTCGACCCGGCCGCCGGCTGCGTTGTACCTGATGGCGTTGTCGACCAGGTTCGCGGCCAGCCGCTCGGCCAACCGGGGATCACCTGCGGTGCCGGCCGGGGCGAGTTCGGCCGTGATGGCCAGGTCGTGGTCGGCCGCGTCGTCACGCTGGGCGTCGAGCACGCTGGCCGCGACAGCGCCCAGGTCGAAGGCCTCGAAGGTGTCCAGGCCGCGTTCGCCGCGGGCCAGCGTGAGCAGCGCGCCGATGAGCCGTTCCTGCTGCTCGCCGGCCGCTAGCGCCCGCTCGCAGGCGGCGCGCAGCGAGGCCACGCTGGCCTGCGGGTCGCGGAGCGCCACCTCGAGCAGGGTCCGCTGGCGGGCGAGCGGGGTGCGCAGCTCGTGCGAGGCGTTCGCGACGAACTGGCGTTGCGCGGCGAACGAGGCGTCGAGCCGGCCCAGTAGCTGGTCGAAGGTGTCGCCGAGCTCCTTGAGCTCGTCGTCGGGGCCGGTCATCGCGATCCGCTGGTGCAGGCTGCGTGCGGAGATGCGCCGGGCCGTGGCGGTGATGGTGCGCAGCGGCCGGAGCACCCGGCCGGCCATCAGCCAGCCCAGCCCCACCGAGACCACCGCCATGATGCCGAGCGCGATCCCCGACTCGATGAGCAGCTGTTCGAGCGTGTCGCTGCGCAGTCCCGCTGCCGCCTGCTGAAGGCAGGTGTTCAGCTGCCCGGCGTCCGGCAACGTCGTGCTCCCCGGCAGCGGCCCGCAGGCCACGACGCTACCGGCGCTGCCGGCCCCGCCCGTCACCACCTCACCGCTGGCGGCGCCGCCCGTCGGGCTGGCGTGCAGCGCAAAGGTCTGCGGCAACTGCCGGGCGACCAGCAGGTAGGTGATCAGGAGCAACCCCGCGGCGCAGGCGAGGAACAGCCCGATGTACAGCACAGTAAGCCGCAGCCGGACCGTCCGCCGGATCGGCTTGATCG
>Ga0210386_10005771_pt1 | contig 10011 bp, 8 predicted proteins | sample IncBWH32OmetaG_FD_160091 | JGI IMG/M metagenome (GOLD analysis project Ga0210386, IMG submission 160091) | Forest soil microbial communities from Barre Woods Harvard Forest LTER site, Petersham, Massachusetts, United States - Inc-BW-H-32-O ... | reverse complement strand
TACCGGTATGCCTGTGAGCATGGATAAGGATAAGCCTGATTTTACCGAAATGGATGCAGCATTAAAAGCATTGCTTGATGCGCAATTGAAAAATGCAACGGCTACAGGTCATTTGAATCCTAACTGGTTTGCAGCTTTCCAGGGTGCGCTTGACGGTTATATGGGTAAGGTACCCACTGAATTTACATACAACGGTAAAAGCTACACACCAATGTCGTTTGCAAAGTTCTTAGGCATAAACCCTGATGACTATGTTGAGATCACTTCATTTACACACCACCCTTTCCATACCAAGTTTGCACTTGAGGTAGAAGATAATTTTGAGCATGAAGAAGCATACAACGTGCCGCTTGATGAATTTCAGAAAATAACCGACAATGCGCTTATGAACGGCTACACTGTAGAATGGGGTGCTGATGTAAGCGAACCGTATTGCGATTTAAGGCACAGCAGCCTTGCTGTTGTTCCTGACCAGGATATGGGCAGCATGGGTTCATCTGCCAAGGATTCTGTTTTTATGTATCCTGTAGCTCAAAAGAAAATAACCCAGGAAATGCGCCAGGAGGCATTTGATAACCTTGCCACCACCGATGACCATGGTATGCAGATATTAGGTATTGCAAAAGACCAGAACGGTGATGAGTTTTATATTGTAAAAAACTCATGGGGAACTGGTAATTATTGCAAAGGATACGACTATGTATCGCAACCATATTACCTGTACAAAACCACCAGTATTATGGTGAACAAAAACGCCATACCTGCTGATATTAGAAAAGAACTAGGTATAAACTAAATAGGTTTATCATTTAAGCCCTGCATTCTCAATAATTAAGAGGGTGCAGGGTTTAATTTCTAAATGAGTTAACAAAAATTAACGCATAGGTAATTGGCAGAACTGAAATTATATTGTTACTTTGTTCTCTGAAACTCATTTGTTTGTATTTAAAATGAAAAGGTATTCGAAATGGCTTGTTCTTGTTTTGCTCTTCCTTAGCGGGAATGCAGCATTCTCGAATGCATCTGTATCAAATTACCAGGTACCCGATACTTCAGTTTCGTTTAACAGCTGTTATTCTGTATCGCAAAACACACCTGCCGATTTTCCTTCGCATGGATATGCAATGCTTATACTCAGGTATAATGATGACAGCAAGGGTAAAATATTTTCTCTTCTGCTTTCTAACCCCGGTGCTCCATGTATTGCAAAACTAAAGCCGGTTTTCGATAACAGTAAAACCTGTTCAACATATTCTTTATACTTCCCTGAAAAGAAGCTTCGCTACGAGGCATTTCTCTATTCTTTACCCCTCCGTTCCCCGCCGGCTATTTGCTAAGGGAAATAAGCGCTTTATTTATTCTGTTTTTGTAAGGTGCTTGCCCACTCAATTCCTGTTAATTCTTTCGCATAGCGAGAATTAATAGTCCCAGTTTTTATCGTACTCTTAAATTGATACATTATGAAATACATAATTTGTATAGTTGCATTGCTGGCATTAGCAGCATGTAATGATTCGCAGCAACAGCAGAGGTTAAAAGCAATAGTTGCGCAGGATTCCGCAATGGCAGCACAAAGCCAGAGAAAAGACTCCGCCATAACTTCTTATATAACCGCCTTGAACCAGATACAGGACAACCTCGATAGTATTAAGTCGAAGGAACACCTGGTATCTGTGAAAACAGCCGGAGGTGAACCCTTAGGCTCAAATACGGTGGCCGAAATAAGGTCGCTTGATAAGCTGATAATAAGGAACAACAGAGAAATATACCGGTTGGAATCAAGGCTAAAGAAATCGGATAGTAAAAACGCATCGCTTGAAAAAATGGTTGCTCATTTAACCAAAGAGCTGGCTGAAAAAGATGCAGAAATAGCCTCATTACAGGCAAAACTGGCTGAGGCAGATAATTCATTAACGGTTCTTACCCGCCAGTTTAACGATAGCGTAGCTGTTATAAACAGGCAGCGGTCTGAAATAAATGCCATGCGTAGTGAGGTAAATACTGTTTTCTATGCCATTGGCACTGTAAAAGAATTAAAGAACAAAGGCCTTATAGATAAAAAAGGCGGGTTACTGGGTATTGGTCGCACTGCTGAGCTTAACCCCGATGTAAGTATATCAAGTTTTACAAAGGCGAATATGACAACGCTTCACTCACTGCCCTTAAATGGAAAGTTTATGAAAGTTATAACTGATCACCCTGAGAGCTCATATAAAATAAGCGGAATAGGTAATGCTGACTCATTGGTTATAACAGATGCTGAATCGTTCTGGAGCAAAGGCAAATACTTAATCATATCTATAAAATAATGAAAGAAGCACGGGCACTTGCTTTGATTGATGAACTGCTTTACTAAGGATTAAGGTTGGTTTGTCTTCAATCATACCACTCAGGCAAGTGTCTTTTTTTTTACAAGTAATAATTAACAAACAACAATAAACCCAACACAATGAAAATTCAACACATCTACCCCCTTTCTGCTCTATGCATTAGTGGTATTTTAATTGCAGGTTGTAATGGCATGTCGAAAATGATAAAGGACGCGTCGAAGATCACCTATACTGTAAAACCGAATCCCTTGCAGGATAACGGAGACAGCGTTGCCATTAATATAACGGCAAACTATCCGGCAAAATATTTCAATAAAAAGGCTATTGTAACTGTTACACCCACATTAAAGCTGGCCGATGGCACAATACAGACATTGAAACCCGTTACACTGGTGGGCGAAAAGGCTTCACAAGCAGGGCAAAAAATAAACTACGACCAGGGTGGCAATGTTAACTATAATGATAAGGTAGTCTACACGCCGAACATGAAAACCGATGAGCTGGATATCAATGCAACGATTGAGAATAATAAGAAAACATTGCCTGCCATTAAAATAGCCGACGGAACTATTGTAACTGCTTTGCTGGTGCAGAAGGATGCCCGTCCAATATTGGGTAAGGACAATTTTACAAAGACAACACCGGAAAAAGATACAACACATATTTTCTATACCATAAGCAATGCAACTGTTCGCTCCATGGAACTGAGCAGTAAAGAAATGAAAGCCTTTAAAGCATTTGTTGAAAAAGGTGTGAAAGACGAGTACACGTTTAAGAATATAGAAGTGTCGGCATACGCATCGCCCGACGGAGAAACCCAGTTTAACACACACCTTGCCGATGACCGGGCAAAGTCTGCTGTGGTTGCCATTAAAGAAGTGTTCAAAAGCATGAACAGCAAAAAAATGAATACCAAATTCGGCGCCGAAAAAGATTTTTATACAATAGATAAAACAGGTATGGACTGGGATGGGTTTCAATCATTGGTGAAGGCATCTAAAATAAAAGACAAGGATTTGATATTGCGTGTCCTTTCCATGTATACTGACCATGATCAACGCATGAAAGAGATAAAGAACATGTCGGCAACCTATACTGAACTGGCCGATGATATTTTGCCAAAACTGAGAAGGTCGGTAATACAATTGAATGCTGAGAGAAAGAGCAGAACAGATGAACAGATAAAGCAATTGGTTACTTCGCACCCTGATAGCTTGTCGGTAGAGGAAATACTTTATGCAGCGACACTAACGAACGACATAGCTCAGAAACTTACCATTTATAAAACAGCTGAAAAGCAATTTCCTAACGATTGGAGAGGATTTAATAACAGCGGGTATGAGGAGTTAATGCAGAACGAAACAGGAGCAGCTAAAGCCGATATTGATAATGCTGCACGTTTATCACCATCTAACTCAATTATTGAAAACAATGAAGGTGCTATAGCGCTTATGAATAATGATATAACTACTGCACTGGCCGATTTCAAAAAGGCATCGTCCGCAGGGCCTGAAGTGGGGTATAATATCGGTCTTATTGATATAAAACAAGGCAATTATTCTGATGCCGTTGCTAATATGAGCAATATCAATTCCTTTAACACGGCACTTGCTATGTTACTTAATAATGACCCGCACGGCGCTGAAACAGCAATTGATGCATCGGGTAACAGAAGCGGAATTGCCTATTATCTTAAAGCAATTATTGCAGCCAGCGAAAATAATAAAGCCGATGTGATGAGTAACCTGCAGCAAGCTGTAGGGCAGGACGCATCACTAAAAAAAATGGCAGCTTCTGATTGTGAGTTTATCAAGTTTAAAACTGATAACGATTTTAAGTCATTAGTTGGTAATGCAATGTAAAACCTATAGCCATGCCAATGCATGTTTATTATTGCGCTGAGTGCGCAAGTGTGGAATATAAAGTTGTTTCACCCGCAAAACAAGGTTGTGCTAAAGCTCCGTTTCACAGATGGATAAATCTGGGGCTGGAAGGTGGTATAAGATATAGATGCAGTATGTGTAAAAAAGAGGTGAATACCCTGAAAAAACCTGTAAGCTATGGCTGCAAAGAGGATATTTTTCATTGTTGGGAGGAAGGGGTAGTTGTGTAATAGCAAGGTGTTTTTGTATATTTGTGGAAGATAACGCCACACTATGAAGAATATCCTTGTTATTGCACTCACCCTTATTGTAGTTAATTGCTTTTCTCAGGCAAGGGAGCAAAGTGTTGTATCAAAAGCACCAGCATCTAACTGGCTTTCGAATAGTCCAGGTGGTGAACTCAGAAAGGCCGGTACATATTATTTTATTGGCCTTGGTTTAATGGTGGGAGGTTCTATACTTGTTAGCGTGGGTAGTACTGAGCAACAAGCTGTGAATCCTACAGGGAATGGTAAAAACACTTCAGGTGAGGGTTCTATTGCAGTTGGATCTATAGCAATTATAACAGGTGGCGTATATGGTGTATTAGCATGGGTACACATTATACGTGCCGGCCGGCTTATGGATGCCTATAAAAAAGTTTCTTTTGGTCCAACCCGGAACGGGATTGGCCTTGCCTATAACTTTTAAAAGCAAGCTTTATTTCTTAGCAGGAGGAATAACAGAAGCTGTTTCCATCTTCTTCATATCAACACCGCACATGCTGCATTTGCCTGGTTTGGCTTGGGTCATGTAGCAATCAGGGCAGTAGTAGTCGCCAACTTTTACAAAGCCAACTTTGTCTTTACTGCACTCGCCAGCCTTTGCTGATGTTGCGCCACAAACAGGGCAACGATACGATGCAGAAGCAGTTGTTTTTGCAGTAGCCGGTTTAGCAGCGGTTTTTGTTGTTTTATCTTGTGCAAATGATGTTAAGCTAAGTAAGCTTAGTGATAGGGCTGCGAAGAATGTTTTCATGATATGTATTTTATGTTTGTTGTTAAAATTATTTACCTAAAAGGCTTTCCAGTTTTGCATCTACGGCAGGTACTTCAAGGCCTTTAGCTACAATATTACCATCAGCGCCTACAATTACACTGAAAGGAATTCCGTCGAAGCCATATAGGCGTACTACTTTAGAATCCCAGTATTTCAGATCACTTACGTTGGTCCAGGTGAGTCCGAATTGCTTAATACCGGCCAGCCAATGATCTTTGTCTTTATCCAACGACACACTGAGCATAGCAAAGTTCTTGTCTTTGTACTTGTTGTATATGGCCACAATGCCCGGTAATGAAGCACGGCAAGGTCCGCACCAAGAAGCCCAAAAATCAATAAGTACCACTTTACCTTTAAGGCTGGAAAGCGAAAAATCCTTGCCATCTGTATCCGGTAATGTAAAATCAGGTGCGGGAGAACCTACAGCAACTCTTTTCAGGTTTACAACATCGGTATGGAACATAGTTACATATTGCGAAGTAGGGTATGCCTTTGTCAATGCATCATCTAAGGTAGTGTAGCATGAAGTGTATTCTTCATAAGGCAGTTGCTGTATAGCAGCAAGGCAGGCAAATGACGAAGGGTTATCTTTTATAAACTTGGCTATGTAAGCCTTCTGGTCTGCCATAATAGCATCATACGGTTTTTCAAATACATGGCTTAGTGAATCCATTTTAGCTGTGTCATTGCCGTATGTACCCAATAAAGCCTGGTATAGTTTCTTTATGGAGTCCATTTGATACGCTGCCTTTTTCATATTTGTATTCATCTGGCTGAAAAGCTTTGAGTCAGCCGAACCATTTACCGCATAAGTATCACCAAGCATTTGGGCATTACCGGTAACGGTTACCTGTTCGGTTGAATCAAGTATAAGGGTAGCATAACTTGCATCGGTTATACGCAGCGTGTAAAAACCCTTGTACATACCTTTGGTATGGAAACTGAATTTTCCTTCTTTATCCAGTTTGGTAGAATCAATATGGTTTGTTCCTTTTGGGGTAAGCCTGTCAAGGTATATATTCACACCATCACTGGCATTGGTAAGCGTACCGCTTAATTCAAATGTTCCTGCCTTTTTTTCATTACATGCTACAAGCAGCAATGCTACGGCTGAAAGAAAGGCGATGTGTTTTAATTTCATTGTGTGTGCTTTATTGTTTATCAAGTGCAGTTTTTACTAATTGATTAGCCATTTTTGGATCGGCCTTACCCTTCGATAATTTCATTACCTCGCCCATAAATAGGCCTAAGAGGCTGCTTTTGCCATTCTTGTATTCAATAACTTTTTCAGGATACTTTGCAATTGCCTCTGCTATAAATTGTTCCAGTACACTGCTATCGCTTTCCTGCATAAGGTTGTTCTCTTCAGCAATTTGCGCAGCAGTCCTGGCAGGGTTCTTTACCATTTCAGGGAATATGCGTTGCGATGCCATGGTGTAACTTACCTTACCGCTTTCTATAAGCGAAATGATCTCTGCAATTTTATTGGCAGGTAAGGGAAACTTATCAATGGTAACAGCATTTTCATTCAGGTACGATTTTACATCGCCCATCATCCAATTCGCAGCTGCCTTGTAATTGTTCGTGCTGCTTGTCAGTTTCTCAAAGTACAGTGCAAACTCTTTATTATCTATTATAACCGATGCATCGTAATTGCTCAGGTTGAACAGTGTTGTATATTTTTCCAGCAATTCATCCGGCAGCGGTGGCAAAGTAAGCCTTACACGCTCCACATCTTTCTCGGTAACTATAACGGGTGCAAGGTCGGGTTCCGGGAAATAACGGTAGTCGTCCGACGATTCTTTGCTACGCATGGTAGCAGTTGTACCTGTTGCTGCATCAAAATTCCTTGTCTCCTGGTAAAGTGTTCCTCCACTTTCCAATACACCAATCTGCCTTTCTATTTCATGATTAATAGCGGTATGCACATTACGTATCGAGTTCATGTTCTTTACCTCAACCTTTTTACCGAATTGTTTGGCGCCTTTCAGCCTCACCGATATATTGGCATCGCAACGCATACTGCCTTCCTCCATATTACCATCGCATATTTCAAGGTAGCGTACCAGCCGGCGCAGTTCGGTTACAAATTGGTAAGCCTCGTCGGCATTGGCAATAACAGGCTCGGTAACCATTTCAAGCAATGGCACACCTGCACGGTTAAGGTCAATAAGGGTATCGTAAGGGTCCTGATCGTGTATGCTCTTACCTGTATCTTCCTCCATGTGTATGCGGGTAAGTTCCACCTGCTTTTTACCGTTAGGGGTATTTATGGTAATAAAGCCACCTGTGCAGATAGGGGTAAGGTGCTGTGTTATCTGGTAGCCTTTTGGCAGATCTGCGTAGAAATAGTTTTTACGGGCATACTGGTTTTCGCGGGTAATTTTGCATTTGCACGCAGTGCCCAGCAAAATGGCGTACTCAATTACTTTTTCGTTCACCTTAGGCAATGTGCCCGGGTGCCCCAAGGATATTGGACTTACCTGTGAATTTGGCAATGCGCCATACTCTGTTGAATCGCCGCAATAGGCTTTGCTTTTAGTCAACAACTGAATGTGAACTTCAAGCCCTATTATAGGTTCGTATTTATCGAAAATCTCTTTCTCCATATTGAGGCGTGAAATTACATAATTATACGCAATAAACTATAGGGCGGATTTGGGCAATAGTGTAGTCTTAACTAATTTTAACAAGGGTAGTTTACCTCACCCTTCCCCTCTCCTTGCCAAGGAGAGGGTGAGCAGATGAAAGAGTCTCTGTGCTGATATGCTCTTTCTGCACATAAAAGAAATGAGTAGGAAAAAGAGATGATCTTAGGAATTCCCTCTCCTATTTCAAGGAGAGGGACACAGGGTGAGGTCACAAGGCAACAAATGCCGCCCCATATCAGCATCACTTTTAACCCATTTTAACACTACAGAATAAGAACTAAGCCAAATTTGCCTAACTTTGTGGCATGAATCGGTTAATTAAGATAGTATTACTGGTAGTGTCTTTCTTAATGGCGAATAATAGTTTTGCCAGGCAAGCCATTCATCTCAATTCCACTCACAGTTCAATTGTAACATCTCCGGCGGCGAATTTAGTGAGCGAAAAATGCCCTATACCTCCTGCTACAAGTTTGCCTGCTTACAGGTTCCGCCATGGTATTGACAGGGGTAATGTTACTGTCTCTAAACCTATTGAAGTTTTAGTTTTTGTTGCCCCGACTATTGATGTACCTAAGAACATAATTGTTTCTTCAGATTATTTCTTTTCGCATACCAGTTTATTACCACCACCGCCCGATTTTCTCGGCTGTTTTTCTCTCCGTTCCCCTCCGTTTAGCTGCTAAGTAGAAGAAATCCTTTTCTTCTCATTTGCCTGTGATCAGTATTTACAGGCCATTGCAGTGTATTCATTCAATTTACAAATCAATTGGTATGTTTTTTACAAAACACCGTTCGGGAATTTTAGCAAGCGCCTTAGTATTAAGTATCTGTACAGGTAGTTTTGCTCAAACCAAAGTAGGCTTAAAACAGGCAATAGACTCGGCAATTAACAATTACCCTGAGCTACGTGCAAAGCAGTTAGAAACAAAAAGCGCTGATGCAGCAGTGCGTGATGCTAAAGATGAAAGATTACCATCGCTTACCGTAAGCGACCAGGTTGATATAGGTACGGCTAACAGTCTTACCGGTTCGTATTTCCCTATGGGAATAATTCCATCTACATCAGGCGGAATAAGTGCTGAAAATAATTCAACTCCGTTTTCAGGCAATATTGGTGTAGCCTACCTGCAAGATGAGCTTTACAACTTCGGGCTGAACCATGCACGTATTGCATCTGCTCAGTCTTTTGCCAACATTACTAAGGCCGATTATAATGCCACTGCGTATTCATTGCAGTATCAAATTGCACAGTTGTTCTTCGATATGCTTAAGTACAGGTTACTGACCAGCATTCAGCAAAAGAACATTGAACGCTACAATGTTTTATATAACTACATTAAAGCATATACCGGCAGCGGAATTAAAGCGGGTGTAGATTCATCTGTAGCAAATGCGGAGGTATCTAAAGCTAAAATTCAATACATACAAACACAGGAGATATACAGTAAACTAAAGTCTGAGTTTATTTATTATACCGGAATAAAGAATAAGGATTTTGAAATTGATACCACAGTATATCATTTACCGAATGCATTACTAGATCAACTGCAATTAAACGTTTCTGCCGATTCTGTAAGTGTAAGTAACCCCATACTACTCTTTTATAACAGCCAATGGCAATATGCTATGTCGCAGGAGAAGTTAATTAAAAAGAGTTACCTGCCTAAACTTTATTTAGTAGGTAGCGGTTGGGTGCGTGGCTCCAGCATTTCTCCCACAGATGGCTACCAGGACCTTTCAACCGGCATAGACTATAGCCGCTACAATTACATGGGGGGATTGGCATTAACATACGATCTCTTCGATATTGTTCACCGGAGAGATAAAGTCGCAACGCAATACTTTCACGCCGAAGCTATAAATGAAGAGTTGAACCAGCAAAAACTGGTACTGCAGAATCAGTTGCAGCAGGCCGACATTGCCATTCAATCGGTATTAGACAGGGAAAGAGAAATTCCGATTCAGCTCAAGGCAGCCCGGGAAGCATTCTCTCAAAAGTCGGCACAGTACAATGCGGGCATTGCCAACATTGCAGAACTGACCGATGCATCGTACTTGCTTTACCGCGCTGAAACCGATGCGGTAGAAATACAGTCGGACTTGCTGAAT
>Ga0210386_10005770_pt1 | contig 10011 bp, 10 predicted proteins | sample IncBWH32OmetaG_FD_160091 | JGI IMG/M metagenome (GOLD analysis project Ga0210386, IMG submission 160091) | Forest soil microbial communities from Barre Woods Harvard Forest LTER site, Petersham, Massachusetts, United States - Inc-BW-H-32-O ... | reverse complement strand
TCTGCGATCGCATCTTCCGCGGCAAATGAAGCTTGAACACTTTCGCTCAATCGGATTCTGTCCGATTCCATGGCGGCAATCGACAAGGTCTTTAAGAGTAATCTGTGCGCGTTCTGAGTAGCGTCAACAAGATCGCTTGCTTGATGATATCGTTCAAATGCGATGTCGTTGAGTTCATGGACGCTATTCGCACTCGCTTGCAGAAAGTAAATCGCAGCGGCAGCCATGACCAGCAAGGCCAGCAGAACGATTGCCGGCGCCGCCATGACCTTTAATTTAATCGGCCAATCCGCGAACAAGCGCCGCCCCCCGTTCGCCCACGGGCTACGACTTATAGGCGCCTACAAATACAACGTACTCACCGAATTTGCGGATGTAAGATGTTTTCAATTCGACCTTCTTCGTGACGGGGTTGGTCATATGATATTCGACCCACGAGCCGTCCTTGTTATGCGCGGCATCGATGATGTCTTTGCCGAATTCCTTGCCCGTCACGTCGGTAAGTGAGCGCGCATTTTTTCCGATCAGAGCGGGAACTCCAGTCATGATTGTAGCATTTGGATCGTACACGATCACGAAAAGGTCGTGATCCATATAACCGCCCTTCGGATCGTTGAAATCCTTGATCGCCGTTTCGGGTCCGACTTCGTTCAGGTGAAGCATGGCACGATCGCAAAGGGCTTGTGCCTGCTCTGGTGTTCCCCGCTCTTGAGCGACGGTCGGAGCGATGGAAACGGCAACGAACGCTGTGGCAGCTACGAAATGTTGGATCATATATTTCATGATTGCACCTTTGGGGAGCAACTCGCGCTCTATCCGCCGGGCCGAGGCGCAAGGTCGGATACGGTGATGGCGAGCAATGAAGCAGGCCAACAATGCATTATTAATATCATCCTCAAATATTTAGACTTTGTTAACGTGCGCACAGCGCGTGGTTACACTTGGAAGGCGCTTGCGGATTCAATTCTTCTGTAGCTCGGGCTTAGAATCTCGGGGCCCGAGTCTCGGATAATGTAACGGACTGCTTTGAATTCGCTTACGGATAGCCACACGCTACCCGTGCTGCATTGCACCGAATTCACGTAGCGAAGCGCCGCTCTCGGTCATACGGCGACATCGAGGCTGGGCGGCGTAATGTCCGTTCCAGCCTCAGGAGCGGACATTTGTCAGAGATCGTGGCATGTCAGCGACGTGCCATTGACGGAAGTCGGCGACCCTATTCGATCACTTTGTCGGCGAGGGCGAGGAAGGATTCTGGAATTGTGACACCGAGCATTTTGGCCGTCCTAAGGTTGACATAAAGATCAAACTTTGTGGGCTGTTCTACCGGGAGTTCACTTGGCTTCGCGCCTTTCAATATCTTGTCGACATAACCCGCAGTGCGCCGGAAAAGGTCGGCATCGCTTGGGCCATAGCTTACTAACCCTCCCTCTTCGACAAATCCTTGAAAAAAGTACACGGCCGGCAGCCGATATTTATTAGCGAGATCAACGGTTCGCTTTCTTTGACTAAACAAAATAGGATCCGTCAGAACGATAAGAGCTTGTGCAGCGGCCTTATTCATCGCACCGAACGCATCTTCCAATCCCTTTTCAGTCGATATTCCGCTCGGATGAAGCCGCAGTCCCATTGCCTGGGCTGCTGTCTGCATCTCTTCCATTTCTATTTTCGACTGCGGGTTCTGGACATTGAGTAACAGTGCCACTGACGACAGATTGGGCACAATCTCTTTCAGCAACTCGAGCCGCTTTGTACCTAATTCGGGGGCAATAATACTGAAGCCAGTAGCGTTACCGCCCGGATGTGCAAGATTATCGACCAAGCCGGCTGCGGTAGGATCGGCCACGATGGCCATCACTATTGGGATTGTTCGTGTCGCTTCTTTGAGTGCCTTGGCGGCGGCAGTTCCGCCCGTGACGATTACGTCAACCTTGCTGCCCACAAGGTCTGACGCAAGCCCGGGCAATGTGTCGACCTGGTCGTTTCCCCACTTCCATTCAATCTCAACTGTTCTTCCTTCCACATAACCGAGTTCTCTCAACCCATCGAGGAATGCCTTAGTGCGGAGCGAGAACGATTCCGGCGTTCCGGGCAGGAGTACGCCGATGCGAGGTATCTTTCGTGACTGTTGGGCAGAAATGCACAACGGCCATATCGTTATGCCGCCGATAAGAAGGGCCGTAAAATCACGCCGTTTCATCCGGCCACCGATGTTCCGCTGGGTATCCTACCACTTCGACCAACGCTCTAGAAGAACGTCGGTTAAAACAACCGAAATCTACCCTCACACCGGAGGGGGCGCAGACGGCCAAGTTTAGTTTGGGCGGCTGCGTGAAGCTTGATGGTTTGCGCGCATTGAACACGATCGCCTGCAACTTCATACGCGGCGCATTCTGGCCGAATTCGCCCCGCAACACCGCGGTGGCTGCCTCCGCAACCGCCGCGGCATCGGCGAGAATTATTAGCTTTCATTGGATCGGTGGCCCTGTGCCTGACATCGCTCCAAGCTGGCCTTTGCTCTGCTTTCCAAGGCTTTGGCCCCTTGCTGCTTCGCAAGTTCGACTGCAGTACGGATCGACTTCCTTGCTTGGTTTTTGCAGCTGTCCGACAGTTGAGCGAGTAGTTCGCCTTTAAGCCGATGGAGTTCCGCGATGTAGTAGCGCTCCCCGCCCGCATCGGCGAGTGCGATGCCCTCGTCGGCGGCCTTCAGCGCGCTGGCGTTGTTTCCGAGCCTCATATGCGCTTCGGCAAGCAAGCCCAGCAGATAGGGCATGAAGTGCTGAGAATGTGCGGCGCGGAGCGCCGCGACTGCCTCCATCAGTAAAGCCACTCCGCGCTCAGGATCCCCATTCTCGGCAGCACACCAGCCGCTGACCCCCATGCTCCACGCTCGGGGCATCGCCAGATCGTGCTCCGTTGCGAGCTGGCTGCTCGCTTCGGCGTGCCGAGCGGCGAGCGCGGTGTCGTCGAGAATCTGCGCGGTGGCCGCCGCGAAATAGAGCGCCAATGCCAGTGAAAATGGATCGTCCAGCTTCCGGGCGACAGCAACAGCAGTTTCGGCCATTTTGCGTGCGCGATCATTTTCGCCGGAGAGCGCCAGCGACAGCGCAGTAAAATACCTGGCGCAGGTGGCGGCATCGTGGTTGCCATAGCTTGACGCCATTGCCTGGTGGATTTTTGCGTCATAGAGGGCGAGCCCCGCTTCGGCGTGGGCACCCACGTCCGCTAACCTGCCGAGCCCGAATGAGGTCGCCCACGACGCATGGTGGGCCTGCAGCTTGAGCCGGGCATCGCCCAATTGCTCGGCGAGCGCCAACAACCGTTCGCACAGTAGCCAAGCAGCCTCTATCTCACTTCGTCCCCAGCGAAACAGCCATTGGCCCCAAAGTGCAGGGAAAATATCCGCATCCAGGCCCAGACGATCACAAAGCGCTTCTGCCCTGGAATAGGCCTCCAGCACTTCCGGCACGCCGAATCCTCGCGTCGCCATGAATGCAGCTCCGAGATTGACCAGCAATTCGACTTCGACCTTTGTGCGTCTGACTTCGTCTGTGATGGTGGTAGCGGCACTGAGCGCCTGCTGAAGGTGATTGATTGCTTCCGCATTGGCGCTGCGCCGCAGAGCTTTGGCGGCTGCCCGGTGGTGGTGGGGAATAGCGCGCACCGGTTCACGAGCGCGTTCGAAATGCTCTGCTAGTTCGGACGCAACGGCTTCGAGATGGCCGCTCCAGGCTGCCTCAAGGCGATTACCGACGCGACCATGGTAGAGCGTGCGCCGCGTTGCCGACAGGCGCTCGTAGAGCAACTCACGGTAAAGGTCGTGCCGAAACGAGTACAGCTCCGTGGGCGTACCGTCGGGCCAGGCAACGGATGCGACAGATACCGTATGTTCGGACTTCCCAATGAATATGCACTGCCGTGCCAGACGCGCACAGCCGGACTCGACTTCTTCGAACTCACACTTCAGCGCAGAGGCTACGGCAGAGGTAGCAAAGCCTCGGCCAATCACGCTGGCCGCGGTCAGCAGATTACGATCTTCCTCAGCCAACTCGTCGATCTGCCCATCGATGAAGCGCCGCACGTCATCCGGGATTGAACCAATTGCATCGAGCGTTCGGGCGGGGGTACTTCGCTGAGCGAGCTGATTGACGATGCTAGTCATAAAGAGCGGATTGCCGCCGGTCCGCTCCCGGAGCAGTGGCGCCATCTGGCGCAGCTCGGGGATGCCCCCATCGGTAGCGAATCGAACCGTTAGGTAGGTTTCGATAGCCTGCAAACTGAGCGGTCGAAGCGCGATTTCCCGACACGACCCGTGCATAGTAAGCTCGGTGACGAGGCGGACGAGGCCGGGCTTGGCAGCTGACGCATCGGCCGGTCGGAACGTTCCGAGTAGTACCAGTTTCGCGGCCTCCGGTCGGCGTGCCACGTGGCCGATCCAATCAAGGGTAGACTCATCGCACCAGTGAATGTCTTCGAGCTTGAGCACGAGCGGTGCATCCGATGCGATCGCTTCGACCGCATGGGTTAGTTCGCGCATCATGCGCTCGCGCGTCGGCCGGCCGCGAGCTTCCAGCGTGCGGCGTTCGGGGCCGGTCCACAGTGATGGCATTTGCGCCAGCCAACTCGGTGCCTGGGCCGCTAGAATTTTCCTCACCGGCCCGCCGTCCGGCGCGCCGGCAAGCCGCGTCAGCGCTTCGATCAGCGGCAGATAAGGCTCCCCGACTCCGTGATGGTCGAGGCACTGGCCGAAAGCGACTCTGACCGCATGTGCGGTCTGAAGCCGATCAAGAAAAGCATCAGCGAGCGCACTCTTTCCAATGCCGGGCTCGCCGGTCACGAAGAACACCTGACGATGGCCCGCACGCGCCTCATCAAAGCTGCGCACAAGCTCTCCCAACTCAACGGCGCGCCCGACCAGCTGTGAGGGTTCGACAGCGATGGCACGCGATTGCAAGACGCCGCTTCGGTCCGCAATCCGCTCCACAGGCAGCATCAGCCGATAGCCCCGCCGGTGACGAGTTTCAATGATGCATGGGCGGCGTGCGTCGTCCCCGAGCGCGCCGCGCAGCTCCTGAATGCACGAAGTGAGCGCGTAGTCGCTGACGGCCATGCCGCCCCAGACTTGATCGAACAATTCCTGCTTGGTGACAAGTTGCTGTGCGCGGTCGGCCAAGACGTGCAACACGCTTGCCGACCGCGGCGTAAGCTTGACCTCGCGGTCGTCACGCCAAAGCTGTCCACTTCGCGCATCAAAGCGAAACAGACCGAACGCGAGTTGCTCGTCCGCGCCCATGCGCTATTCCCAAAAATTTCCCGGAACTTCGCCAGTACTTCGAGAACCGTAGCCGCAAAAACTCTCGCACGCGGGTGTCATGGCCGCAACTAGTCCGGAGCAGACAATGAGCGCAAATCTTGACGGGGCGTTGGTCGAAAAGCCAGTTATGACAATGGGGCGACCGCGATGCTGGCCGAATGCAGGGCGCAGTCTCGGTGATGTCCTTGTCGTGAAGCTCTTTGCGATCGCCGTGGCTGCGGCCCTGGTCATTCCGATCCCGTTCGCACGCGCCGGAGCCCCTCCGCCGTTAACGACCGTCCAAGCATTAATGGACGCTGAGCAAGCGTTCGATCTCGATCGAGCACTTTCCTTGTTCGCCGATGACGCGGTGATTGTGAATGCTGCGGGTGTCACCACCGCAGGCGCGGAAAAGCTAACGCGATTCCTTGAGGAGGATATGTGGTTCAATGACTCTTTCGAGTTGGAGCAGCCGGTGGTCGATCACAATCAGGTCTCCTGGACAGAAGCGGTGAGTGAGGATTTCTACCGCAGGCTTGGTGTTGCACCAGTGCACTTCGCGTTCACGGCAACCGTCGACCAAGGGAAAATTGAATTGATCGTCGCTCACGTACCGCCGCAAGAGATCACTCGCATCGAAGCGGCCTGCCGTCGCGCCACCAAGCCGATGATCGACGGTCGGCCATGCACGGAGTATGTCCGGTATTTGAGGCTTCAGGCCGATGCAGTCTACTAGGCCCGAACTTTTTTTGGGGGCCGAACAAGGACGGCCCACCACTACTCCCGTCTGATAGCTGGCCGCAGTGGCTCGATTATCAGTTTATGTCGCGCGCTTTTAGCCGGTCCGCCGTCGCGCCAAAGCTCTCTGGAACGCCGGTTATCGGCCGGTCGGCGTCCGAATTTCCCGGAAATTTCCCGGAACTCTGCCACGACTTCCTGGGCTGCTGCAGTCAGAATTCCTGCACGCAGCCCAGGAGGCCGCAATCAGGAAACAAGATCATGAACGCCAATCGCCGCAATGCCCTGGTCGCCGTTACTTTGCTTGCCTTGGTGCGCCCGGCGCACGCTGATGTCATCGTCGACTGGAACCAGTGGGCCATAGATTTCATCGTCAGCCATAAAATGCCGCCACCCCCGGCCGAGCGGCTACTCGCGATGACCCATGCGGCGATGTTCGACGCGGTAAATTCGATTGAGCACAAATATCGTCCCTATCTCACTGAACTTCCTTCGTCAGCAACCGCTTCCAAAGAAGCCGCGGCAGCCGCTGCGGCAGGAACGGTGTTGGCGGGCGCCAACCCGGCAGCACGGGCCGAGTGGGACGCAGTACTCGCCGCGTACCTGGCCGCCATTGCCGACAGCGAAGCGAAAAATGAAGGCGTCAAGCTCGGCGAAGCGGTTGCGGTGAAAATGTTGGCGGCGCGCGCCAACGACGGCGCCAATGCGCCGGACGTTTACCGGCCACGGACCACGCCGGGCGTCTACGTGCCAACCGTGACACCGCTCGCGACGCAGTGGCCGGGCGTCAAGCCGTTCGCCATGACCACCGCATCGCAGTTCCGACCAGCGCCGCCGATCGCACTTGCGAGCGCGGAGTGGGCGACAAACTACAACGAGATCAAGGAACTCGGCAGCAGTGCCAGCATCAAGCGCTCGGCGAGGCAAAGCGAGGACGCACACTTCTGGCTGGCAGTCGATGGCAGGGTCTACTATCCCCTCATCAGCACGCTGGCGGCGGATAAGAAACTCAGCCTTATCGACTGCGCCCGCCTGTTCGCCCTTACGGCGGTCGCGCGAGCCGACGGGCTGATCGCGGTGTTCGACGCCAAGTATCATTACGAGTTCTGGCGTCCGGTCACCGCCATCCGCAATGGTGACATCGACGACAATCCGTCAACTGAGCGCGACGCTGCCTGGCAGCCGATCGACGCGACACCTATGCATCCGGAATACCCCTGTGCGCATTGCATCGAAAGCGCCGCCGTTGCCGGCGTGGTGCAGGCCGTGTTTGGCACGGCGGAGATTCCGGAAGTTTCGATGACGAGTCCGACGGCACCAGGCGTGATCCACCGCTGGACGAACGTGCGCGCCTTCACCGACGAGGTCTCGCAAGCGCGCATCTGGTCCGGCTTCCACTACCGCTTCTCGACCAAAGTCGGCCAGGACATGGGTTACAAGATCGGGGAGTACGTGGTGAACAATTTCATGCAGCCGGTCGCGGCGCCGACGCGCTGACGCAGCGCTTGCCGGGCCCGCGCCGCGGGCCCGGTAGCGGTTCATTGCACAATACCAAAATTGACAAAGTCCATGATCAAGCAAGCCGTGCGCTTCGTGGGGGCCATTCCGGCAAACTATGACAGCGGACTGGTGCCGCATCTGTTCGCCGACTATGCCGTGGATCTGGCGCGACGGGCCGCGGCCGCTAAACCGAGCCGCGTGCTCGAAATCGCCGCGGGAACCGGGATCGTCACACGCATGCTTCGGGACGCATTGCCGGATTCTACCTATCTGCTGGCTAGCGATCTTAACCCGCCAATGCTGGAAATCGCTCGGCAAAAATTTAGAGCCGACGAAAGGGTCGAATTCCAGCCGGCGGACGCCACCGCGTTGCCGTTCGACGACGGCGCTTTCGACACGTTGGTATGTCAGTTCGGCGTCATGTTTTTTCCCGACAAGGACAAGTCATACCGCGAAGCTTATCGCGTGCTCTCCCGCGGGGGGCTTTACCATTTCAACGTCTGGGATTCGTTTGATTTCAATCCGTTCGCTCGCATCTCCCACGAGATCGTCGGCGGATTCTTTGGGCAGCAGGCGCCGAGTTTTTTCACGGTGCCTTTTGGTTATCACCGGATCGATACAATCAAGGCGTCGCTGCTCGGAGCCGGTTTCGAAGATATCTCGGTGCACGTTCTCCGAATCGACACACCGATCCCTGAGGCGCGACAGTTCGCCGAGGGTTTAGTCCTTGGCACCCCAATAATCGCGGAGATTTCCGCGCGTGGAATTACCGATCCGAACGTGATCGTCGTGGCCGTAACGGCAGCGCTGCACCGCGCATTCGGCAAAGCCGCGGGATGTATGTCGTCGCAGGCGATTGTATTCTGCGCACTCAAGCGGTGAAGCTGGCGGGAGCACTCAATTTCTCAGGCGGCGAGCATGTCTCATATGGGTCATTGGCTGCCGCGGCCCGACCGGATCGTGATGTCCGCTTCGCCGCCGAAAGCGGACATGAAGGCGGACGCCGAGCGCATCCGCTAAGGGCCAATTACGAACATCAGGACCATTTAATTCCTGCCTGATTACGTTCGGGTCGATCGGGGCCGCGCCGCCCACCATTTGAAAAGTTTCTGACTGAAAAATAACCGGGCCGGAATTTCCCATGCGGGGTATCTGCCGCGGGGAGCCATGGGACGTTCTAGAAAATCTAAGATATCTTGATCACTCCAGTTCGCAGGGACCGTCGAAGTAAACTCCGGCCGCCCCTCAAGACCACCTTTCGCATATTGAACGACGAGGCGTCGCAGCCTGGACCGCGGCATGCGTTGTACAAAAAGTTTCGCTTCTGTTCTGTACTCCGGACAATACCGTGTAGCGATCAGTCTCAATTCGCGCGTTTCTTGCACCGCGGCTCCTCAGATAATTCTTACCTGTCGACGGTTTGAACGGGCGCGCTTCCAGGGTGCTCTTTGTTGGTCGAGTCCTCGGCGCTCTTATAAGGTTGAGTAATTGGTTCTGCGGCCGGCGCGTCTTGTGTTCTTGCCTTAGTCCCAAATGATTTTGGTGTTTTGATAAATCTAATTCCAATTTCGGTCTGCGATCGCCACATCACTTGACACCACCTCAACACGCCGTCGTTTAGCCTGACCAAAAACTCCTGCGGTGCACAATTTGGATCAATGAATGTGAGACGCGCGCCGGTTTGTGAAATGTCTTTAAGTTCGCATTCTAAGCTCGGACCAAGTCCAGTGCCCATATGAACTGTGCGCGCGATCTCTCTACGGGGCGTTCCGCGCTTGTCGGCTATATCCCTTGAAGCCTCATCAGGTGCGAATGATGTTTGAGGCGGCTCGTGACGGTTGCCGCTTGTTGATTCACCGACATCTGTATTGACTGTAGCCTTTGCAGTTTCCGAAGACATGCTCATCCTACTCATCCTCGTTCGCGAAGAACCTTACGTCGTGCGCCAAGGCAGATCAGACTTCAACCATGACGCTATCGGCTAACACGGCGTCGATCTTGGCCTTCATCGTCGCCGCGCTAAATGGCTTGACGATGAAGCCATTTACGCCCGCCTTTTTGGCCACGATCACGTCCTCGACGTGTGCTTCGGCCGTCATCAAGATGAAGGGTATTTGATCCAGGCCGGTACGCACGTACCTCAAAAGGTCGAGGCCAGTCATTGGCTCCATATTCCAATCGGAAATCACCAGGCCATAGGTCTTGATCCGCATCTTTTCGAGTGCGGAGTTGCAGCCATTGGCGGTATCGACGTTTTCGTAGCCGAGGTTACGCAGCGTATCTCGGGTGATGCGTATCGTGGTCGGGGAGTCGTCCACTACGAGAATCGATATATTCAAGTTAGCGGTCATAGCATTCACCCGGCACGGCAATTGCCGCCTACCGACGAAAGTCGGGTTATCCCAGCTCGGCGATTTCTTAAGAGTTGAAGTACATTTACATGGCAACGGTTAAAGATCGGCTATGAGACATGCTCGCCG
>Ga0210386_10005767_pt1 | contig 10015 bp, 9 predicted proteins | sample IncBWH32OmetaG_FD_160091 | JGI IMG/M metagenome (GOLD analysis project Ga0210386, IMG submission 160091) | Forest soil microbial communities from Barre Woods Harvard Forest LTER site, Petersham, Massachusetts, United States - Inc-BW-H-32-O ... | reverse complement strand
ATCGATGCGCTGCGCGGTCTTCAGCAGTACAACGAGGCTCTGGCTCTTTCCCGCGATGCACTGGAGCACCTTCCGAACACTTCACTCAAAGGCCACGAATTTCAGATTCTGATGTCCCGCGCCGAGATTTACGAAGATCTGAATCAATGGGATTTGGCGATTGCCGACTGTAACGAAGCCCTCAATGATGCCCGGACGCTCTCCTTTTGGAGAGGCATCACCCAAGGAGGTGGGTTTCTCGCGCTCGCATATGAGCATCGAGGGCAGTTGCCGCAGGCGCTGACAGCTATCGATGAAGCGATTGAAGCCAATACCCATATTCCCGATGAGCTGTATTTTGTTCCGAAGAATATGGCCATTAAAGCGGAAATCACGCAGAAACTCGGAAACGCGAAGGAATCAGACGAACTGTATCGCAAGAGCGCCGCTCTTATCGATGTGATGCTTGCACACGCGCCCACGCAAAACGTTGAGCGTATCGTGCTTGCCGAGATGGGCTCCGTCTACTCCGGCTACTTCGCATCTCTCTGCGCACAGAGAAAATACGACAGCGCATTCCGCACGCTAGAGGAAGCGCGCGGGCGAGTCGAAGCTGAGGCCTTGCAGCATCACGGAACTGTTGTGCCACACGCGCCGACACCTGAGGAGCAGAAGCTGACAAGATTGAATCTGGCTCTGATCGACACCGACGATCCCAAACAGCGCGCCCAGATCACGGACGCCATTTATCACACGGAACTGTCGGTTGACTCGACCTCTCTTGAAGGGCAAACCGCTACACGTCCCATTGCCCTTGCAGAGTTTCAGCGCGATCTCAGTGATTCGGACCTTGTTGTCGAATATGTCGTGGCAGAACCTCAGTCACAGGCGCTGGCGATCACGAAAACCACAGTGCACCCGTATTCGCTGCCTGGCCAGGCCATGCTCGAAGCCGATGCCAGCAGGTATCGTCATGAGCTTCGCACGCAGGGCATCGATCCCGCCCTTGGTCAAAAGCTCTTTGATGAATTGCTTGGACCCGTTACAGAGGTGCGCGAGAAGTCCCATCTGATTTTCATTCCAGATGGCTCACTGCACCTGCTTCCATTCTCGGCGTTGGTTGACCACAACCAGTATCTTCTGCAGACCCACGAAGTCAGCGTGACGCCGTCTTCCACAGTCCTTCACATCCTGAAAGCGCGGGAGCGTGCCCGGAATGAGCAATCTCTTCCGTTCGTCGGCGTAGCTGCTTGGACTCAAAATCTCGACGCTCGCAATTTCATCACCCGCGCCATCGCCGGTCCGGAACGAAGCGAGCTTACGCCGCTTCCCAACAGCCAACGAGAAGTACAGGCGATTGCGACCACACTCCCGAAGCCCAGCACAATTCTGCTGGGAGAGGACGCGACCAAGACTCATTTCGAGAGTCTGCCCCTTGCCAGGTTCAACGTGCTGCATCTCGCTTTGCACGGCTACGCCGATATCGACTACCCAGATCGCTCAGCGCTTGTCTTCGCGCCCAAACCCAGCCTGAGTGACGACGGCCTGCTTCAGGTTCGAGACATTCGCAAAATGCACCTCAACGCAAAGCTTGTGACGCTTTCCGCGTGCAATACCGGCGTCGGCCCAGTGGGCGAGGCCGGCGTCGCAAATCTCGTAAACGCCTTCATTGAGGCCGGCGCCGAGAGCGTTGTCTCCACACTGTGGGAGCTTGAGGACCATTCAACTTCACGACTGATGACTGAGTTCTACCATCACGTAGCAATGCATGAACCAGAAGCCCACGCACTCAGAGACGCCCAGCTTCAGCTCATCAACGAAAAAACCCCACCATACTTCTGGGCGAGCTTCCAGCTCGTTGGCGACCCTGACACCTCGTTGTAATCCATCCCCTAGAGAGGACCCGAATGACTCTTACGCGCTCCGACCGGCAGAACCTTTTGGCCAAGATCACTACTTTGGTCGCGCAGAAATACTATGACCCGACTTTCGGTGGTAAGGATTGGGAACAGATTGTCTCCAAGCACAGGGACTCAATCGTGCAGGCGGACACCGTGGATGGCTTCGAGGCGGCTGTCACAAGCATGCTTCAGGAGGTGAATTCGAGCGGCATGGGCCTGCTTGGCCCCAGGACCAAGATCACTCCGCGCAGCGCGATCAATGCGAGTTTTCGAAGAGTCGAGACAACTGCCGATGGGACCCGCTGGGTATTTCAGGATGTGCTGCCCGGAGGCGTTGCAGCTCGTGCCGGCGTGCAGCCTGGCGACGCACTGATTTCAGCCAATGGCACCGATATCGCGTCTCTGCAGCCGCCGGCATTTCCGATGGGCGAACGCATTCCAATTGTTGTCTCCAGGAACGGGGACAGAACCGAGAAGTGGTTGGATTTGGCGACGCAGGAGCCGAAATACAAGGACAATCCCTATTCAGAGCCGGACAGCGTGACGGCGAAACTTGCGGCTGAATCACTGGGCGCCGTGAAGGTGAGTCTGTTCCCCGGCAAGATCGGCATCGATTTCGCCAATCATGTGGACACAGTTTTCCGGGAGAAGATCCCGAATGTGAAGCGATTGGTCATCGACCTGCGCGGCAATCCAGGTGGCGGCATTGGAGGGCTCCATCTGATGAGCTATCTCACCCCTGCGAAGATTCCGGTTGGATACAGCCTTGACCGTCCGACCGCGGAGCGCGGCTACGACAAGGCGAGCCTCCCGAAGTTTGATCGTATTCCCAAGTCGAAGCTCGAAATTCCAATTCTGGCCATCAAATTTTTCGGAAGGAAGTCCGTTGTGCTTGAGACCTCGGGTCTGGGCAGCCAAAGCTTCCACGGACGTGTGGTGATTCTGGTGAACGAACACACGACCGGCGCGGCGGAGATGCTCGCTCAGTTCGTCCAGGAAAATGGGCTTGGCACTATCGCTGGGAGCAAGACTCCGGGCAGGCTCGTTTCACGATCAGCTTTCAAAATCGGGAACGACTACCGGATCGTCATTCCGATTGGCGCATACGTGAGTTGGAAGGGAAATCGCATCGAAGGCAAGGGAATCACCCCAGATGTGTCAGTGGATTGGTCTTACGAAGAAGCACTGCATGGGCGCGACAATCAGCTGACCAAAGCCGTTCAACTAGCTCAGGAATTGATTGCGTGACCGCATTGTGTTGGCGATCGCGCGATGGATTGCGGACTCGGATCTAGCAACCGTTTCAAGCGCGCGCCAAGTTGCTCGATTGAGCATTCTCAGGTCGCCGGGAGCCGATACTGCTTCTTTTGAAATCTTTGTTTTGTCTCGAAAACGTAAGCAACTTCGCGTCCGGGCGCATTCATTTCGGCTTCCATGAGCTCGATCTTCTGCTTTCGGATCGACAGGGCACCTTTCGCAATTTTGCTCCAGTTCAGCTTGACCAGGTTCTCGGCGAACTCCAGCGGTGGAATGACGAAAAGCTCAAGAGCGCTGCGGGCTGTCTTGAGGCCATGCAGCTTCATAGCGTTCTGATACTCGTTCAGCGACCATTCGATTTCGTCGCGGATTTCAGGCTCCGTCTTTGTTGTGGCAGCGAGTCCCCTCAGAAAGCGCCGGAACGCCCAGAGTTTATCGTGCAACTCGGTCCGGATATCCAGGATGTCCTGCCATGAACAGGTCTCGCTGGGCACGGGAAGATAATCAACGCCGATGCTAAGCACGTCGGACAGCGCCAGAGAAGGACAAGTGAGTGCTGGGGGAGGGGCCTGCTCGAGGATGGGTACGGCTCGCATCCCAGAATTCTTTTCCAGCTCGAATGTCCTGAGGCGTGTGAATACATCCCACACCGCCTTTTCTGTCGTTTTGTTTGGAGATTCAAGGTGCGCCAGCACACGCTCCGCGTATGGATTCATGATCGATCTGACCTCTGGCATAAGCGGTAAATCGGTGATAGAAAATCCTGCCGGCGGCATCTGAAGAATCTGAGTCTCACACAGGAAATCAAATGTCGCCTGAGCTTCCAGAGATGCATAATTCCTCATTCCCGGAATGTTTGTGATCCCAAAATGCTGGGTGGCGTAAAAGGAATCAAACAAGAGCGCATACCGCTTGAGCGTCGAGAGGCGCTCGAGGGAAGGGATGCTCTTAAGGGCGATCAGCGGCTGCATCAGAGAAGAATTATCGATCTCGGAACCTAACAATCGCAATCTCGCCTCTGTCTGCAAAGCGCAACTGTTGTGATCTGGGCGCTGGCATGTGATTTCCCGCGGTCTGGCCAACTATAATCGCATCCATTCATCATGCCATCCTCAGAACGCAATTCGGTCCTAATCTCCGGGGTTGTCTCCTTCTTCCAGATCCACGTACAGCGCGAGTACATCAGCGCTGAGGATGAAGAGAACGATTATCTCTACCGTATGGCGCTGGAAATGCATCAGCGGCTCCGTCATGAGATACAAGAACAGGTACGCTCAACCCTTGGGCCGGAATTTCAGGTCCAGTCCCTCGATATCCGAAAGGGAAGCGTCACGCTCCTCGTCGCGGTATCAACCGCGTTCGGGTTCTATATGGGATTCTCCCGCTACGAGAGTTTCATCAAAAGCGCGAACCTGCTGGTGTCGCAACTCAAGGGTATTGTGCAGCGCATTCTCGGGCAGTCCACGAATGCCGGTGCAGGTAATCTCGATGTTCAGGGGACGTGGGTGCCATTGGCGCCAATCACTGAAGCGCATAACGAACTGAGTCCTGCACCTCGAGGTTTGGACAGTTGCCGGCTCCTGCTGTTCTACGTTCTCACGAGCCATGCCGCTTTGCTCGCGGTGTTCATCTGGCTTCTGCTTCATCACCTGTAGTCGAAATGGGCCGCAGCGACGATGTGAAGCGGCGTGTCCGTCCAGAACGTCCAAGCCCTCACGCCGAATGCTCGCTCTGCAACCGCAAATCTGACCCAACGAGGCGCATATGCCCAAACGCAGCCCGCAATCAACATTCCATGTCCTCATTGATACCTGCGTCTGGCTCGACGCCGCGAAAGACCATCAGCAGCAGGCCATCCTGGCCGCGCTGGAAGAACTGGTCCGCGAGGGCGACATTGCGCTCATCCTGCCGCGCATCGTCGTGGACGAGTTCGCCCGCAATAAGGTCAGGATCATTGAGGAGAGTAGCCGCAGCCTTTCCAGCACGTTGAAGCGCGTGAAGGACGTGGTGGAAAAGTTCGGCGACCCGCGCCAAAAGCGCAACGTCTTGCGCCAACTCAACGAGGTGGACCACCGCCTTCCGAGTTTAGGAGAAGCGGCCGTGGAAACAGTCGGCCGGATTGAAAAGCTCTTTGCCGGGACGCCCATCATCGAAACTTCAGACGCGGTGAAGCTGCGGGCGGCGCAGCGTGCCATCGACAAACGGGCTCCGTTCCATCGGCAGCGCAACGGGATCGACGACGCCATTCTGATTGAGATATACGCAGACAGCGTTGCCGCAAAGGCTCCCGCAGGAACACGCTATGCCTTCGTGACCCACAACACTAAGGATTTCAGCCACCCCAATGCGAGTAACAAGCTGCCACATCCGGACATGGTGGCGTACTTTTCGCGGGTGCGGTCGCTGTACTTCATCACGCTCGGTGAGGCGCTGCGGCGCATCCGGCCAGCACAGTTTGCAGACTTGATGATTGAGCAGGAATGGATGGAAGAACCTCGAAAGCTCGCAGAAATTCTCCACTTTATTGATGAGCTGACGACCACAGTTTGGTACAACCGGCACAAGAATCTTGCGTGGAGGATCGAGCGGGGTCAACACAAACTCGTTACGCGTCAAGAGTGGGAAGCGAACTGGAAACGCTTCAAGGGATATGGACAGACCCATACTATCGATACAGTCTGGAAGGGTGCGCTCAAGGCGGCAAGGAGAGCAGAGCGCAAGCTCGGCAAAGACAACTGCGGTCCGTGGGATGACTTCGAGTGGGGCATGATCAATGGCAAGCTCTCGGCGCTCCGCTGGGTGTTGGGAGACGAATGGGACATGCTGGATACGTGATCAGAGGGTAGAGGCGGGGAATAGTCGAGTGGAATCCCCTCACCTTGACCGTTCGATGAAGGGTTTCAGATCGCCTGGAAAGATCATCTTATTTGATTCAATCTGATGCCAATTCCGCCTGACGAACTCGACGCGAACAGCCATGTGATCTTCCAGTAGGAGACCGCGATTGGCAATGCTAAATGCACTTCAGTGCACTGATCTGTATTTGCGATGCTGACAGATCTCCGAATTTTCGACGAGAGACTAGCCCGAGGCACTCAAGCAGCGTCTCCGATCCAGACAGGATGAGGGCCGTTTGTGGGGGGCCACTCATTATCGGCTTTGGACATTCAGCGGATAGTAGTAGGTGCCGTTATCGCTCTCGCGCACTGTGGCCAGAAAATATGACCCAGGCTGTGCGGCGCGAAGATCGAGCGACACATCCAGGAGCAACCGTTGACCGCCTGCAACGGTCTTCCCGGTTCCGCGGGCGGCGATAGCCGTTCCGGCCCGGTCTTTCGATACGGCCACCACATAGCTTCCAGGATCGCTAAACCGTGGAAGAATCAGGTGGAGATGCACAAGTGAGGAGGGAAGTGAAACCGCGTCTAATGGACTCGGGTCGCTGCCGCCGCGTGTGGTCCCATGATTAAAGAGATCGATCGTTCGCTCCGTGGCGACCAACTGACCAGGCCCTTTCTGGGCTCCTCTCTTGACCGCGTTCGGCTCAGACTTCCGGAAGTGCGATTTCACTCCGAGAAGGCCGATCGCCACAAGCAAGCAGGCCGCGATACCCCAAGCCAGAATTCTGCGCCGAGACGCCTGACCAGCTTCGAACTGTCCCTTGAAGCTTCGAAACTCCGCAAAGCACGGCGAGCAGGACGCCAAGTGTAGACGTGCGGGATGATCTGCAGGCAGCCGATTCTCCGCGATGCCCTTCAACGTTTTCTCGTCGGGACATCCCTGCCGTTCGGGATTCGGATTTGCTTCAAGAAAGAATTGTCGAATCGGTTTCACAATGAACTCGGGGTTACCAAATCTTAATGCCAATGGCTCGGGGTCGCGAAACGGCGTCGTCTTCCTCGTCCCGTTGATTTTCGTTGGTGGAGAGTATCGCCGCCATCCTTTCTCTTGCGCGCTGAATAGCCTTCCCAGCCGCTGAATAACTGATCTCAAACACCTTTGCGATTTCTTGCGGGCCGAGGTCCTGCTCCAATAGGGCGAGGATCTGCCGGTCGCGTTCGCTCAGTCGGGCTTTTATCTCCGAAAACAAAACGCCCAGGTCCGCAGATGAGACGGACCCTGGTTTGGCTCCTCTCACACGATCGAGCTCATCTGGATCAAGGATGATTTCGACGGCTGGGTGTGCCCGATACCATTCCTGCAATTTGCCCGTTAGTGCAGTGAAAGCGTAACGTCTCGGGAATTCGATCCGGTCCAAGCGCCGGCACATCGCCAGAGCCACTGACTCAGCCATCCCCGCAAGCACGGCTCGGTCAAAATGTTGATATTCATGCAGTGCCCAGCGATAAGCGGTCTCCACGGCCAGACGCACTTGTGGGGGGACAGGTTGGTCGTGTTCGTCAACAAGATGAAGAAGGATGGCCGCCATTAAATCGCTGAAGCCTGTGCGCTCAAAAAAAAGTGGAATGTGGGTGTCAAACTTCAGGTCAATTCAACAGCTATAAGAATAGAGGCACCTTCAGCCTCTGATGCCGCAAGAATACTGAACACTTTGACGCAGTTTAAGAATCGCGAGTTGGCTCACGCAACGCGGAACCACACAGGAGAGTCTTCCCCCAATGGCCTACCTGATTGAGCGAAAGAGTCAGACCATCTTCGTTACTGCCACGTCAATTATCTCGAACGGAAAGCCGCGAGAGATGATCGTGGAAAGCCGCCCGGAATACGCAGTCATCCAACTCTCCGGCGTCCACGAAAAATTCCCTGTGCCCTGGGAAGAGATCTACGAGGCCGCAAAGCGCAGGCATGACGAAAACCTCCGATTGGAGCAGCAAGCATCACGCAAGAGGAATCGCGCAATCCGCTCAAAGGGCAAATCACATTGAACCGTGTGCGGAGGGGCTTTCTCTTGCTATTCAGAGCCCGCTATGGCATCTTATATTGAAATGTACATTTCTATATTAATTTTCGCATGACGACGCATTTTGCGATATGGGAGGGACTTCATGGAAGCCGAAAGACTCAGAAATGCGGCAGTGAGCCTTGAACCGTACGTAGATTCAAACGCGGCTGGAGAATTCCTGGGACTGCATCCAGTCACGGTAATGCGACTAGCGCGCGAAGGCCATCTTCCGGGGCATCCCGTGCGCCATGCAAAGAGAAGGCAATGGCGATTCCTGCTGTCGGAGTTGAGCAAGTGGCTTGCACGGCAGACGAGTGGGAATACGACTTCCAAAGATGAGAACTCTGAACCGGTCCAATTTCGCACCCTTCGGTAAGGATGAGTCGGTGAGTTCAATTCTGTCCCCCTTCCTTGTCTTGAAGGGCTCCACTAATACATCTGTCGGGCGATCTCTTTTTCTTGCTTTGGCTTTCAGGGTACAGTGTGTCTATCGATGCGTTCTGCGCCCTCAGCGAAAGGAGGATGTATTGAGGAAGGCGCGGAAACAAAATGGCTCACTGTATCTGGACGCCAACGGAAGCAAGGTCCCCGTTTGGATGTTCAGCTGGTTTCACATCATGCCCACCGGCCGACGTGTTCGCCGAAAGAGGCAGGTAGGCACTCTTGACCAGTACAAAACGGAGGCTGCTGCGGAGCGAGCAGTGCGAAGTTGGCGACTGGCCATCAACTCAAACGAGGCTAATGCGTTTAGCGGAATCACTATGCGGGACTTGATCGACCACTTTCGCATGAAGGAGCTGGACGGCTCGGTCCAGCAGGGTCGGGCGTGGTCTACGCGCAACCGCTATGAAACCTACCTCAAGAAGTGGATCGAACCCAGGTGGGGCACACAAGAACTGGCAGCAATCAAAACTCCAATGGTGGAGGAATGGTTGGAGCTGTTGCGACCGATGAGGAAAGGATCAACTACGACCAATCCGCTGCGAGACAAGGCCCAGACCGAGAAATCTCTCGCCCCTGGAACAAAGGCCAAAATCCGCAACATCATGGGTGTCCTCTTTAATCATGCGATGCGTTGGGAGTTTACCGATCGAAATCCGATCAAGGGGCTGACCCGCGGAGCTGGCGTTCGCCAAAGTTCCAAGAGGGTCTCCGTTCCTGACATTTTGGAGGTTTCGGAAATGCAGGACATCCTTGCGGAGCTTTCACCGCGGGACCGAACTCTCGTGTTGTTAAGCATGGTGACAGGGCTTCGTCGCGGCGAACTCGCTGGGCTGAAGTGGCAGGATATTGACTTTCAAAACCTGCAAATTGATGTCCAGAGATCCGTCGTGAACCAAGTTGTCGGTCGGTGCAAGACGGAAGCTTCGCAGAAGCCAGTACCTATCGACGAATACACAATGGGCGATCTTCTGGCTTGGTTTCGTGAGACGCCGTTTCAAGAGCCAGAGGATTGGGTCTTTGCGACGAATAGCAGTCGGGCCGGAAAGAAACGTGGGAAACAGCCACTCTGGCTGTCAACTGTTATGCGGTACCACATCGAGCCAGTTGTGCGGAATCTAGGTATTAAAAAGCGAGTCGGCTGGCATACATTCCGGCGCACCTATGCGACTCTTCTCAAGGCGAACGGAGAAGACGTCAAAGTTGTGCAGGAATTGTTGCGCCATGGGTCAAGTCGAGTCACTTTGGACATCTACGCTCAAGCACAAATGCCGGCAAAACGGGCAGCGCAACAGAAGATAGTTGCGATGGTCAGGATGCCGGCAACGCTGCCTAAGCCAAAAACAGGCACTTAACTGCTCCCCAAAATGCTCCGCGACAAAAATGGGGGAAACTCGACAAGTTATTGATTTTATTTGGCGTCCCCGACGGGATTTGAACCCGTGTTATCGCCGTGAAAGGGCGGTGTCCTAGGCCGGGCTAGACGACGGGGACGTTTGTCCGGCGTGGAAGGACGCACACGCTTGACAGGCAA
>Ga0210386_10005766_pt1 | contig 10016 bp, 11 predicted proteins | sample IncBWH32OmetaG_FD_160091 | JGI IMG/M metagenome (GOLD analysis project Ga0210386, IMG submission 160091) | Forest soil microbial communities from Barre Woods Harvard Forest LTER site, Petersham, Massachusetts, United States - Inc-BW-H-32-O ... | reverse complement strand
ATCATCTGCCGCAGTTCGCGCCGCGCCTCGGCGAGCTCCGCCTCTCTCTCCCGCAGCGCTTGCTCTGCGCATTTGAGCTCTTCAATATCCAGAGTCGCCCCAACCCACAGTAGTGGGGTGCCATCGCTTGCCCGTAGCGGTTCGAAGCGACTGAGGAACCAGCGGTAGTTTCCTTGGCCGCCACGAACTCGATAACTGTGCTCACCGGCCTCGCCTTTGCGAAGACAGTTTGACCAGTATTTGCGCGCTTCTTCGCGGTCGTCCGGATGCAACATCGGGATCCAGTCGTCCCACTTTGCGCCAATGTCGATGCCGAAACGCAGGGGATGATCTCTCGGAAGATCGAGGTAATCCGCAGCTCGTTTATTCACAAACGTGAGCCCGCCGGACGGAGCAGCGTACCAGGTATACGTCGGAATCACGTTTAAAGGCGCATGCAGCCGTGCCGCGAATCCGGGCAGTTCTTCGGCCTTCTTGCCTTCATTGATGTCAACCGACAGGCCATACCACTGGATGATGCGTCCCTGCCGATCACACAAAGGCTCACATCGAGCATAGTGCCAACGAAACTCGCCGTCCGCCCGGCGTAGACGCATGACAGCCCGGTACGAAGTTCCGGTCCGGATTGCGTCGTAGAAAGCCTCTGCCGTTTCTGGAAAGTCGGCCGGGTGCACGAACGCCTCCCAACCACGGTGCCTGAATTCCTCAAACGACATGCCGCTGAAGTCCAACATGCGCTGATTGATATGGGTCGGCTCGCCGTCGGGCCCGTTCGACCAGACGAGGCCTGGTACGGTTTCGATAATTTGGCGGAGCTTTAACTCACTCTCACGAGATTTCTCGTCCGCTTTTTTTTGATCATCTATGTCAATGAGGACGCCATACCAGTTCTGCACGCTGCCATCACTATCGCGTAAGGGCTCACCACGTACGTTGAACCACCTGTATGCTCCGTCGGCACCTTGAAACCGACAGTTCGCGTCGTGCGAAGTCATGGCTTCCAGGTTGCTGAGCCAGCCTTGCACCTTGAACGCGACGTCGTCGGGATGTACTTTCTCCATCCATCCCCAACCAACAATCTCCTCAACGGGCGAGCCAAAGTATTCGAGCAGGCGTTTGTTGACGTAGTCGATATGGCCGTCAGGCTTCGCCCTCCACATGAGCGCGGGGATGGTCTCCACCAGAATCTGTAAACTTTGCTCATTGCGCTGAAGGTCTTGTCGACCCTGGATGCGTTTTTGCTGCCTCATAGGTCATTTCCAGCCCGAAGCGGGCGCCTGTTGTTTCGACGCCTGAGTCGTCGACGCTATTGCCAGATACGGAGCGCGGTATAGCATAGAATTCTTGCTGACCCGGAACTCACTCGCTTGTGCACCGCGCAATCACGCCGGGCGCGCATTCGCGCGACCCGGTGGCTGCACCCATCTACGACCTGATCATGATTTGACCGGCCAAGTGACCGGGATCGTAAACTGAAACAGAGCGCCTTGGGGGTCAATCCGGCTCGCCCACAGCCGTCCTCCGTGCTCCTCGATGATCGACCGGCAGATCGATAGGCCCATGCCCATGCCGTTGGGCTTCGTCGTGTAAAAGGGTGCAAACAGACGTTGCAGGTTCTCTGCGGAGAAACCTGGACCGCTGTCCCGCACCCCGACGCGAACACCTTCCGATGCGATCAGCTCTGTGGTGACATGCAGTTCGCGCTCGCACTCAGCCAAATCGCTCATCGCCTGAATGGAGTTGATCATCAAGTTCAGGATCACTTGTTGGAGTTGGACTCGATCTCCTCGAATGTGTGGCAGCGGCTCTGCCAGCTCCATCCGCGCGGTGACGCCATTCTTTGCCATTTCGCTCTGGATCAGGCCAACAAGCTCGAGGATCGCGCCGTTGATATCCAGCTTTTCCATGCGCGGCGCGTGCTTCTTTACGAGCCTGTGAATCCGCTCGATCACGTCGGAGGCTCGCATGACATCCTTGATCATTTGCTCAACGGATTGCGCTGCTTTTTCTATTTCAGGCGGCTGTCTCCTCAACCAACGCAAACCGGCATCCCCGCCCGTCACTACTGCGCTCAACGGCTGCTTGAGTTCATGGGCAATCGAGGCTGTGAGCTGTCCCATTGTCGTTACGCGGTTCGCGTGTGCCAGCTCGTTCTGGACCTCTCGATACTCCCGCTCGCGACGGGTAATCTGTAAAGCAATGGCAGCTTCTGCAGCGAAGTCCGTGACTAATTCAATCTGCTTGTCCGTGAACGGCTGTACGCGCATCCGGCCCACCATAAGCACGCCGATTACCTCCTCGTCCTTGACCATCGGGACGAAGAGGCCCGTCCGAAAGCCCCACACGTTGACGGTCGTCAGAAGGTAAGGGTCGCCGCGTCGATAGAGTTCGTGTGCTGCCAGGTCGGGGATGTGCACTGAAGACCGGGTTGCAGCGAACTGACCTAAATAAGCGCTATGTTCCAAAAGCTCAGGTAGCGACCTCGGCAAATTACCGCTTACCGCAACCAGGCGAAGGCCTGCTTGCTCGCTGAGGCGTAAACTGCCCACGTCGGCTTGGCAGAGGCGCCTGGCGCTGTCGAGAATCGTATCGAATATGGGCTGCAAATCGTGCGGCGAGCTGGCTATGGCGCGTAGCACTTCAGAGATAGCCGCCCGATGCCGAGTGACCTCAGTCAGCTCATCTTGCAGCTTTGAGCGGACCGATGCAGGGAGTCGAGGGCGCTTTCGGTGAGGTTTCTGGTTCTGGCGGCGCCGCTTCATTTGTGGCATTGCCAAGCCGTCTCAAGTCAGTCGTCCATGACTATGTCTGGGGAAATCATATTCCAATAAGCTCCCTCAGCATAGCCCTCAGCACGGGTTGAGCGCTTGCGAAGCCCATCGCCTGCCGCGCGCGCCGGCCCAGGCCGGGCCTTTGCCGGGCCATTGGCTCGTCCATGACATGCTGGGTTTCGCTGCGCTCTACCCGTCTACAGACGATTGAACTCAGCCATTATAGCTTTCCCATTCAAACACGCGCCAGCGCCCCGCGTCTTCAATCGCCATCCAGGATGGCAATCGCAGCACGTATGGCGGGCGCATCGACGGTCCATTCGCAGGCCGGGTGGTCAACCGATACGTCGTCGCCTCATGCCAAAGGGAGAGAAAAACGCCGCTTCCATGCGTTATTCAACGATAACGTAAACACTGACGGTTGCGGTTTGGCCGCGATATTTACCGTCGGCCTTTGACGTTACCGTGTAGACAAACGTGTCCGATCCTTTGAAGCCCGGGCTGGGATGATATGCGATTCCGAAGGGGCCATTCTTGCCAGCAATGCCGTGCGATGCTGGCGAAGTTATTTTGATGTAGGAGACATCATCTGGATGTTTGTTGGTGGAAATGCAGACGCCGCCTGCTGAAACAAACCATGTCGATGAAAAGGAGCCGCCGTAGCGCCAGTGGACAGGAGGATGCTTACAAAAGGCTCCCTGGCGATCGAACCCACCAAAATTCCGAGACCACGCGAAACTGGGGGTCAAAAGGAGCAGTCCTGTTAGTAAAAAAGCGGTCGATGATCTGACCCTCAAGATGGCAATATTCATAGTTTTCCCCCTGTATTCCCTTGCTAGCCCGTAGCAACCATTAAAGCACGGCGACCTTTCCAGTCCATGGCGTTCCACGCTGGACGACGGTGTTGGCGTAGATCAGGAGCTTTGGGGCGCAGGCGATGAGCGCTGACTTACGGGCCTTGCCCTCGGCTACAAGACGAGCCTAGAGGGCGATCAGCCCGTAGGATCGGTTGAGCATTTGCGAAATCCATCACGGCCGCACGCTATGGCCGCCACCACTTGATGGGTACCGCGGAGTTTATCATCGGGCGCGCATTCGCGCGACCCGGTGGCTCCACCCATTGACGGGCTCCGTTATCGGCTCGAAATCCTTTTGCCCAAAACTCGCCGGACGGGCGCGCGGTAATTTTCCTTCAGACGCTCGGCGATGCTCGGACAGGTTTCTCCTCCGCCGAGCGCGTCGCGCTGCCCGATCAGGCTGACCATTTCCCGGCGCATGTCCATCAAGCGGAGCGAGGCATCCGTGCAGTCCAGGTCACGGTTGATCAGGTCCCGGATGGAACCCTCGGTATCGAGCATTTTGGCTCTTAGAGCGCTGATTTTACGACGAATTTCATTGATCTTGTTGTCCATGCCCTTGATAGAACGAATTAAGAACATAGAGTCAAGTTACGGATTAGCGGGGTGGTTAAAAATGAGCATTTAGAGAAGACTTGCCGAACAGGTGACCGCGCCCAGGCACTGAAGCTTCGGAGCCTGAGCCAGGAGGCCTATCAGCCGAAACTGTATGACAAAGACCTTTCGCACGCCGAAGCTGCGCGAAGGATCGAAGTGCTCCAGCAGGAGATCGCACTCGCCGATTCATTCTGATGTGCAGCGGCGTCCATCAAAGCGCCGACCCGTTTGTCGTCCGGAATTTGATCGAGAAGCCCGACGCGGTTCCCTCGCAGGAACTGCTTGTGTTTCGGAAAAGTCCGAGCGGTGAAATCGTCGACGGGTATTTAAGATGGGGTCTTATTCCCCACCACGCGTATGCACGTCCCGAAATTCAGCCAGTCAATGCGAGGGCGGAGTCGGTCGCCGAGAAGCCGATGTTCAAGGAGGCGTACCGGAAGCGCAGATGTATCGTCCCGATGGACGCGTTCTACGACAAGAAAAAGGGCCGGCTGTACAAATTTTGCATGAACGACCGGCAACCGTTCGGCGTTGCCGGCATCTGGGAGAACTGGCGAAACCCCGCCGGAGATTGGAGCGGACGTTTTGCATCATCACTGTCGAAGCAAACGATTTGGTCCGAAAGATTCATGACCGCATGCCGGCGATTATCGTCGCTGCGGATCATCAGCGATGGTTTGACGGCTTCGACGATCTTCTTGCGCCCTACCCCGCGGATAAGATGAGTGTCATTCCAGCCTAGTGAATTTGCCGCTTGAAAATCCAGTGCTTCAGATTATTCGAGAAACGTTTCAGACTTCTTGTCTGAAGTGATGCCTTGGCTTAGGGCGTGAACCCATAAATTCGGAACGGTACGGATGTCCGCTTTGGTGCGCATAGCGGACTCAAGTCGGACATCGCGCCATGTCCGCTAAGTGCCAACAAGAGACTCATGCACCGCAGCAAAAAGGGATCGTTGCACGGGAGCAGATCGGCGTCACTTTCGACACGACTAATATCGGGATCAAATCGGCGAAAAAAGCTTCAGAAGAATAGTCCGGCGTTTGCCCCGCATCAGTGAAAGCGGATGGCACCGATTAACGGAAGCTGTGTCCGCGGCGAGCCGCGTTGCGTAGCAAACGACCCCAGGCGCTCTGGCATTGGCGATTCGCCAGAGCTACAGTCATGGCGGATCAACCAAGGTGAGTTAGCAGAACATGCGAAGCTCCTCCACGGTATCGCTCCCCTCACTGAGCATTCGTATCGATCTAGACGCGGAATGTCGTATCGGGCCCGACAAAATCCTGTTGCTCGAGCATATTCATACTTGCGGTTCAATATCGGCCGCATGCCGCGCCATGGACATGTCCTATCGGCGGGCGTGGGAACTGGTGAGCGAGATCAATCGTACCTGCAGGCGCGCTGCCGTCGAGCGGCAAATCGGCGGCAAAAACGGGGGCGGCGCGACCCTCTCGCCCTTCGGCCTTTCTCTCGTCGCGCGTTACAGGAAAATCGAGCGCTCCGCGGAGACCGTGGCCCGCGAGGATATTCTTTCGTTGCGGGCGGACTTGGGTGCTTGAACGGAAGCCTGAGCGGTTGGCGAGGCCAATTCCGCCTTGCCTGAATTGCCGGCTCACGGCGCCGCCATCCCGCATCGTCGTTGCTGTAATCCCCAGTGACTTTCGCCCGACCAGGGGCCGGAAGTTGACTTGAAGCAAATCTCCCCACCTGTTGCCTTGATGTCACATTGGCTGGCAATAGCGGTCAAGCGGAGATCGCTCCACGGGCTCGTTCTAAAAAAAGTCAAACTTTCCTTTCGTGATATTCGAGCTGATATAGCGCGGCACTCAGGCGTTGCAACGGGAGCAAGGGCACATGAGAAACCAGGCGCAAACTCGCGGCAATCCGTTTAAAATTCGGTGGCTCGGCGCAGCGGTTGTAACGGCTATATCGCTGGTGCCAGTCTGGGCGCACGCTCAAAGCGCGGACCCTCTGCGGCCGCTGCCGGTTAAGGCGCCTCCTTCTAACGGATTACCTAGTTATAACGGATATCAGCCAAGCGATCCGATTCAATCCTGGCTCGCCATGGTCTCGGCCACCCAAGCGGCGCAACCGAATTGGATGACCCCGCTTGTAACGGTCACGCCTCGCCTTGAGCAAGAATTTCGGTTCGACTTCTACGACCAGCAAAACGGCACCGGCAGTCAAGGCAACGGCCAACAGCTCGTCAATTACGGGGGACCTGGCGGCACCAGGATAGAATTTATCCCCGCGTATAATTGGGAAGTTATCGTGGCGACGCCGCCGTATGAGACCGCCACTGGCCCCAAGGGAGCCGCACAGGGCTGGGGCGATTGGCCGGCGTTCCTTGTCAAATATCGGATTGCTTCGGGAAACGCGGAGAACGGCGATTATATCGTCACCGCCTTCCTTCAGGAAACAACGGCGCTCGGCACGGCTGGTAAAATCTCGACCAATGTCGACGTCCTCCAGCCCACCTTGGCATTCGGCAAGGGCTGGGGCGCTTTCGATATTCAGATGACCATTAGCCAGCAATATCCGTTTGCCGCGCTCGCTTCCCCCGGCACCCCTGCCAACGTGAATATGTCAAACTTCGGCGATCCCCTCCTGGTGAACACCACCTTCCAATATCATTTATTCGAGTATTTTTGGCCGGAAATGGAGGTTAACTACGAGTACTGGCCGAATGGCGAGCATCAGGGTCTCAGCCAGGTATTGCTGACGCCGGGTATCATATTCGGCCGCTTCAAGATCGGCATGGACAGCCCGACCAGGCCGATAAACCTGATCTTCGGCGCTGGCTATCAGTTCGCGGTGACATCTAATCCCGTCACCGCCAATAACTGGGTCGCCACCATGCGGATCACGTTCTAGCAGGAGTTATTAGTCGCTCGCGCCGGAACCACTCTTCGCCATCGGCATCGGCGCGATGAGCCTGCTTGGCTGGCGCATGAAGCGGAAGGCTGACCTGGCCTCTGAATTACACCTAACGCGCCACGATCTCGCGTAGTCACACACTGGCCGTTGCAACGGCTTCGCCATAGACAATCAACATGAACCGGAATGAAGTGAAGACAGGGGCCAAGCGAGGCGGCCCCTTTTTCACAAAGAGGCGAATAGCCTTGTCGAGGCGTAGCGGTTCGTTACTCCGGAAGCCCCGCTTTGCGGAGGCCTTCGGCGAACCGTTCATTGTAGGCCAGCCATTTCGGATTATCTGCCATCGCCAGCTGCTGTGTTTGAAACTGGCTGATGGTTCTGCTCCTGGCCCGGCTGTCCGCGAGATATGCCTTGATCGCTTCGCCTGCTTCAGCCTGCCGTCCGCTTAGTGCTAATGCCGAGGCCAACATCAGCCTTGCATAAGGATCAACGGATTGGAGGGTCGCGGCGGACCGTCGGATCAATTCGATCGCGCTGTCGTCCTGGCGCATGACGAAGTAGGCCTCACCTTTTACCTCATAGAAGCCCCCGAGGGCCGGATCCCGCGGGCTGAGGCGAATAGCCTTGTCAATGGCCTCGAAAGCCCGTTCCGGCCGACACAAAAAGTTGTTGGCGACGCCAAGGACCAAGTAAGCGTCCACGTTGCTGGGGTTCAGAGCGAGGCTGCGCTCGGCCTCAACGATCGATTCTTCCTGACGATTTTGCGCCATGAGGACCCAGGCCTTGGCGAGGTGAGCACCGTCGAAGTTCGGGTCAATGGCCAATGCCCGCGAGGCAAGTTCATCGGCCCGCCGCGTGGCTGCGATGGGATCGTCGCTTTGACCTAGAATGACCGGGAAAATGATAAACCAGGCCGATTGGCCAAGCGCAAGAACGTTGCGAGGGTCGATCTGAAGCGCACGGTCGCAAAGACTGGCTGCACTGGCCCAGCTTGCGGGCCCTTTGATGATATCCGCAATGCAACGCATGGCCAGGTCCTGGGCATTCAAATTGCCGGGTCGCGTCCGGTCCCCGCTAGCTATACCGACAGCCAAGAACTGGAACCCTAAGGCTCGTGACAGGCGAACGACAATCTCATCCTGCATCTCCAGGAGATCGGACCGATCCGCATCGAATTGATCCGCCCAGAGATGTGCGCCGGTCTCGGCGTCGATGAATTGGGCCGTCACGCGGACCTTATTGCCGCTATATTGCGCGCTGCCTTCCAGTGCGTAGCGCACCCCGAGCTCCTTGCCGATCTGCTTCACATCTATCGGCTTGCCCTTGTAGGTGAAGGCCGTGCTACGCGCGATCACGAACGTGCCTTTCTTGCGCGCCAAGGCTGTGGTCAACTCCTCCGTAATGACATCGGCCAGGTAATCCTGTGCTGGATCGCCGTTCAGATTGGTGAATGGCAGCACGACAATGGATAGTGGTGGTGTAGACCCGAGCAGCGAAGGTTCCTTGGCAGGTTTGAAACCGAGCCAAAGCCCCGCTGCGACAACAAGGACCGTTGCCATGCCCGCGGCGGCGGCCAGCCAGCCACGGTTCCAGTGCCTCCCGGACGATTGCTGGCTGTCCACTGACAGTGGAGAGGCCGGCAGCGCCGCGATGGCATTTGCGCTCAGTGAATACACCCGCACGGGGCGGGCAATGTTCTTGACCGTTTGCTCCCCCTTATCGGTAAGGCGTCAGGAAGCCGATCACGAACCTGATCGTGAGTTGCACCAGAGATGCACACGCCACCGGGTTCAGCCAGGCCTTCAAGTCGGGCAGCAACGTTCACACCGTCGCCGTGAATGTCACCCGGTTCTACGATGACATCGCCGAGATTTATGCCAATCCGGAACACGATGCGTCGATCTTCCGGGAAATCGGCGTTACGGTCGATCATCCCGCGCTGGATCTCGACCGCGCACCTTACCGCGTCAACGACGCTGGCAAACTCAAGGAGCGCACCGTCGCCAGTATTTTTGATGATCCGCCCGTGATGCTCGTTAATCTTGGGTTTGATCAAGTCCCGCTGGAGCGCGTTGAGGCGCGCATGTGTGCCCTCCTCGTCCAGCTCCGAGAGGCGCGAAAAGCCGACCACGTCCGCGACGACGACCGACACGAGCTTCCGCTCAATGCGCTGCTGTAACATGGACCCGTGCCTCTTGGCACCCGTGCCTCTTGGGCAGTTACAGGCCATAGCCTAGCAGAAAGGCACCCCTCCAGCATTTCAAATCAGGGCAACCGGTTGCGATTTTCCGAGTTGGGTCAAACTCGGCCCTCGGACCGCAGCAGAGCTTGGTCCGTTCACCTCCTCATGGCGGACGTGCGGTGACAACACCGCCATGGCCGTTTCGTGCCAATAGCCGACGCTTTCCGCCTGGTTGGAATGAAAATAGACCGCGAACCCTTGAATAGCTGCGCCTGCACGCTGGGGCCGTAGGCCGTTTAGTTTTTCTGTCACCTGTCTCAGGCAGACTTAGGCTGCCGGGATTTAAAGACCCGACCGAGGAAATACCAACGAGAGCGCCGGTTGGGGCTGGTCATGAGAAGTCTTGCTGTTACATTTGCGGCGTTGACGTCGATCGCAGCCGCGTCCGCACAACCGACAAACATTCCAAACTCAGAGCCGGCCGCTTCAGCATTTGGCCCTGATCCCATCATTCAGATCACGACGACATTCCGGGTACGAGTTGAGGGACTGGCGGACCCACGCGACGTGCCCAGCACTCCGGCTCAGGACAACGCCCGTCGAACACTCTACAACATGGCAGCGAACGAATGCATCGTGTTGTCCGAGTTCTGGAAGGCAGAATGCCGGCTGAACTCGTTTTCAGTCTATGTACCCGTTGAGGGAATCGTCGAGCCGGACGCGCTGCCCCAG
>Ga0210386_10005765_pt1 | contig 10018 bp, 10 predicted proteins | sample IncBWH32OmetaG_FD_160091 | JGI IMG/M metagenome (GOLD analysis project Ga0210386, IMG submission 160091) | Forest soil microbial communities from Barre Woods Harvard Forest LTER site, Petersham, Massachusetts, United States - Inc-BW-H-32-O ... | reverse complement strand
ATTCCGCTCGCCAGAGACTTCTTCAACGGCCTGTTAGGGCACATATTTACGGCGTTACAGCGCGAACGTAAGCATATTCGGGACTCGCTTGGCGCTGCAGACGAGCGTACCATTTAGAGGGACTTAGGACAAATAACTATGTTCCACTTGTCGCCCTCTCTCATGACTTCTCGCTTCAGCCTTCGCGCGACATCCATCGACGCCAGGCGCGGAGAGCAAAAAAGCTAGAGAGAATGGCCGCGAGGGAGGATAAAGATAACACAGAAAACTAGCGGTGAAAGCCCTCGCGGCAGCGAGCTAGTCTAGTTGCTTGTGGGCCGATTGTAGCGGCGCTCGGTGAGCGCGGCGGACGCCCGCGTCTACAAATCCTTGCCGCGGGCCTCGACACAGACCCGGGCTTCGGGAACTGAAGCGAGCGGCGCCTTGACCCGCACGTAAGCCGCGACCCCGTATGCGTCGGCATGCGCGAGTTCGGCGTCCGATGGATGAACCTAGCTCGTGGCGAGCCGCACATGCCTGCCCGCACGCAAAAGAGGGACCGCCATACGGCGGTCTCTCACAACCCGATTACGCTGTTGAAGATCAGGCGACGAGAGGACTCGTCTGCCCGCTTTTCGCCTTTCGATAGCCGGCAAAACCGAGACCAGCGAATCCGAGCAGCATCATCGCCCAAGTTGAAGGCTCTGGAACTCCACCCACAGCCACATTGTCAAATTCAAACGAATTTTGGGTCGAACTGAACACAGCTTTGTTGAAGTCGAATCCGCTCACGACGAAGTATCTGTTGGAGTCATTGGCAAATTGATCTCCGCTGGCAACCGGTGGAACGGGAACGACAACGGAATTGGCGCCATTGAAGAGGGTGATGACGTTGTAAGTGTCAATCGATCCCCAATACAGCCCCAACTCAGAGTAGGTTTTTCCATACACGACAGTCTCTGACTGGCCTGAAAGCACGGCCATGTAGTTAGTCCCGTCGCTGGACGGCGTTGCGTAGAGACCTTCCGATCCGCCGCCGCCATTGTTCATCACGATGCCGCCGCCGGACCACGCGCCGCCGCCGTCCGTGAACGCCGTCGGCTGGGGAGGGGTCGGAACGGAGTCTCCGTATGGGGTTTGGTCTATGGCGTCGAAGGTGGCGATCGAACTGAACCCCGGCAAGCTTGGCAAGGGAACGCCGCCGGCGCCAACCGGGGTGACAGTTACGGCCGCCTGCGCTGAAACTGATAGGAGGAACGGCGCAATTAGCCCCGCCAGGAAATAGGTCGTTTTCATAGGAAGCTCCAAACATAAATACGTCGCACTAGAGGATAATATATTGACCTTTTCGAAGGTGGTCAAGCTCGCTGAAGGCGTGCGCACTCCGTCGATCGTTAGAATTGTCTGGATAGTTAAGTTCGAACCCATCGAGGAAGGGGCGGCGCCGGCGCTAGCGAGGTTTTGGGCGCATGGGCGCCAGGCTAGCCGGACGGCTATCGTCGACGTAAAGCGGTCGTCGCGGTTCGCGCCGTAGAACGTCATGTAGTTCATCACGGATGTGCGCGAGACCTCTGCCATTGCGCGGATCAATCGTCATCGCCGGGCATTGCGTTGTCCACATCGCCGGAGGCCGAAGCTAGTCCAGCCCTGCTCGACGGAAGCCTTCGAGGTAGTGCTCACGCTCGGCTTCCAGTTTGATCGGCATTTCCTTCGCGATCCAGGCCAAGGAGATGTTGGGCTGGGCGCGGCGAAGCTCCCGGAGCGAGGCTGCGGCAACCTCGGTTTGGCCAGCCATGCCAGCCGCAGCGGTCAGCACCCGATGCGCGCCGACAAAATCGGCGCGCTCGCGCACGGCTTGGCGTGCAAGCCGCATCGCCTCGTCGTAGTTGCGTCCGACGAACTGCGCGTAAGCGGCGATGCCATTATAGATCGCCAAAAGTGGATCGCGCGGGCTCAGGCGCAGGGCGCGGCTCGCCGCCAGAGCGGCGTCCTGCCAGCGCCCGCAGTAGGAGAGAGTGAGACCGTAATAGCCTTGAGCAAAGGAGAAGTTCGGATTGAGGCGCAGCGCCAGCTCGAATTCGGCGAGCGAATCGTCGAAGCGACGCGAATACAAATGGACGCACCCCAACGCGAGATGCGCCCACGGATCCTCGCCGTCGGCGCGGATCGCCGCGAGCGCCGCGTTCTCGGCGATCGACGCGACGCTCGCCATGTCCGCCCAACCCATATGGGCGCAAAACATATGGCTGGCGGCGAGCACGCCCGCGGCCTGGCCATAGTCCGGATCAATCGCGATCGCTTTCTCCAATAGCGCCTGCGCGACCACGTTGTCCTGCCGGGTCACCCGCCAGAAATGCGACAGCGCCCGCATCACCAGATCCCACGCATCCAAGCTGTCGGGCGGCTTGCGTTGGGCGCGGAAATTTTCCGCGGCGTAGAGCTGAGGCTCGATTGCGGCGACGATCGCCTCGGTAATTTCGTCCTGCACCTGAAACACGTCAGCCAGCTCGCGGTCATAGCGCTCCGCCCAGATATGGCTTCCCGTGGTGACTTCGTTGAGCTGGGCCGTAATGCGAACGCGATTGCCCCCTTTGCGCACGCTGCCCTCGAGCACGTAACCGACGCCGAGTTCATCGGCGACCTGCTTCATGTGGACGGCTTTGCCCTTGTAGGTGAACGAGGAATTGCGCGCGATCACAAAGAACCAGCGCAACTTGGAGAGTGCGGTGATGATGTCTTCGCTGATACCGTCGGAAAAATACTCCTGTTCCGGATCGCCGCTCATGTTCTGGAACGGCAGCACCGCGATCGACGGTTTGTCGGGCAACGAGAGGCCGGAGTGCTTGCCCGGCGTGGCCGGTTCGGCTCCGACCGCGCGGTCCAGCGCCGCGGCGTAGACGCGCACAGGCCTCTCGACGTTTTTCAGCACCTTTTCGCCGAGATCGATGAAGGTCTCCCTCACCCGGTCGCGAACCTGCTCGTAGGCCGCGCCTGACAGGCAGACCGCCCCGGGCTCGCAAATTCCCTCCAGTCGGGCCGCGATATTGACCCCTTCGCCCATCAGGTCGCCGTCACTTTCCTCCATGACGTCGCCGAGATGAATGCCGATGCGGAAAACGATGCGACGGTTCTCTGACACTCCCGCGTTGCGATCGACCATCGCGTTTTGAACTTCGATCGCGCAGCGCACAGCGTCCACCACGCTACGAAACTCGACAATGCTCCCATCGCCCGTGCGCTTGACGATTCTGCCGTGATGGATGGCGATGGTCGGGTCGATCAGATCACTGCGCAGCGCCCGCAATCGCGCGAGAATCCGTTCCTCGTCGGCCCCAGCGAGCCGGCTGTAGCCGACCACGTCGGCAACGAGAATCGCCGCTATCTTCCGGGTTTCGGACATGACGAGCCCTCGGACGTCATCCAGAATAGCACGGGAAAAGCCTAGGCCGCGCGTCTACCGATCGAAAGCGATTAGGCCGACGCCGATGGCCGGATGGCGGCTAGGTTCGATTTGTCGCAATCGCCGGCGCCGCAAAAGATCGATCGCACCCGTTCGCCACACCGCCAGGCTGAACCGGTCCAAAGCCATTGGCGAATGGTCGGTATTTGCGCATCCTTGCCGTTGCATCGCAATCGGCGAAGGGCGAGAATCGTGAAGCGCTCGAACCACTCGCGCTACGCCCCACGGATCGAGCCTCTCTCGCGCGGTCCAGCCTGCATCGTAGTAGCGCCGAGGTGGCCCTTGTCCGCCGCCCGCCTCTCACGCCGGCGGAGGCTTACCGCGCGTGTCGACATAGGCCCACGCTTTTAGGCCCGAGGCGAGCGGCGCCTTGACGCGCACGTAAGCCGCGACCTCGTATGCGTCAGCTTGCGCGAGTTCGGCGTCGGATATCTCGAACACCATGCCCGGCACGCGATCCTCGCTTTCGCCCGTGTAGGCGACGATCGGGTGATGGGTCTTGCCGCTGGTGCGCACGACCTCGGGATCATCGATCGCCACCATTGACTGCCGGTAGCCGACGAGCGCGTCGCTCACGCCTGCGAGGCGACGGCCGAAGGTCGCGAGCTGCACGTCTTCCTGCTGCAGCGTCCCGTAAGAGAAGAGCTTCGGCATTCGTGCCGTCCACAAGCTTTTGCGCTAAAATGCCGCCATGACGACCAAGGTAAGAAGGCGGCTTACGACGCTCCTGTGCGCCGATGTTGAAGGATATGCTCGGCTCATGGAGGCCGACGAAGCGGGCACGCTGGAGACTTTGCGCCGCTACCGCGCCGCCATGGCGACGCTGATAGAGCGCCACGATGGGCGCGTCGTCAACACCTGGGGCGACGCCATCATCGCCGAGTTCCCCAGCGTCGTGGAAGCCGTGCAATCCGCGGTCGAGACGCAGCAGGAGCTCTCCATCTACAACGGCAGACTGCCCGAGCCGCGACGGATGATATTCCGCATTGGGATCCATTTGGGCGACGTGATGGTGGACGGCGATGATGTCTATGGCGACGGCGTCAATATCGCCGCGCGCTTGCAGGAGCGGGCCGAACCGGGGGGAATCCTGATATCCGGTCCGGTCTATGATCAGGTCTACAACAAGCTATCCATTGGGTTCGACTGCCTCGGCCAACAGCACTTGAAGAACGTCGCCAACCCGGTAACAGGCTATCGCGTTCTTCAAGTCGGCGCGCCGACGCCGCCACGCGCATCGCGGCCCGATGTGAGGGTGAAGCTCGCTCCTCGTTCCGCGCAACATGCTCAGGCCGGCCTCTCTTCCGCCTGGGCATGGTACAGAGGGCTGCCGCGCGTAAGCGCTCTGATGATCACCCTGGTAGTCTTCTTGTTTCTGATCAACGTGTTCAGCGGCCTCAACCACATCTGGTTTCAGTGGCCCGCCATGCCCCTCCTGTTGATCGCTATTCTGCGGGCCCGGACCGGCGCAGGCCGTCGTGAATAGAGGGAGAGTTGTACAAAGAGGGAGGAAGGTGCATGAGCTCGAAATTGCGCTTGGAAAGCTGACGCTCCAGCACGACGCAGAGCGGCAATAGCGCGCCCTCAGCCACGGCTCGCCAGGTCGAGCCGGTTTGTCCGCCGCTCCCGCTTACGTCGGCGCAGGCCTGTCGCGCGGGTCGACATAGACCCACGCTTTGAGGCCCGAGGCGAGCGGCGCCTTGACGCGCACATAAGCAGCGACCTCGTATGCGTGTGCATGCGCGACTCCCGCGTCCGAGATCTCTCGAACATCGCGCCGGCGCGCGATCTTCGCTTTCCCCAGTGAAGGCGACGATTGGGATGACGCGTCTGGCCGCTCGTATTCGCGGCAAAGCCGAACCCCGTGCCTCGTCTCCCGTTCGCAGTAGCCGGCGCCGGCTTGCTATGAGCCCGAAAGCAATAGCAGAGTTCAGTCGAATCAAGCGGGGCGTGCGACCATGTCAAGGTTGAAACTGCCGTCGGCGGCTTTCACGCGCGGGGGTGATACGGCGTACGCCGAGGTTCGGAGGGGCAATGGGATCGTTGACTTTAGCCGCTATCGTGTTCGCGGTTGTCTTCGTGGGCGGGGCGATTGGAGTGGAATTGCAGCGCGTGTTGCCGGAGAGCTATACGACGGGAGGCCCCAAGGACATGACCGGCGCTGTCGTCGGGTTGATGACGCTTCTTCTCGCGCTCGTGCTCGGCTTGTTGATCTGGACGGCCTACGGCGTGTTTTCGATCCAGAAGGCTTCCGTCCAGACGCTCGCAATCACCGATCTGAAGCTCGACGAAGCTTTTCAGGACTACGGGCCGGAGGCGGCGGAGGGGCAGAGAATCCTCAGAGACGGGATCAAGAACACGATCGCCGAAATCTGGGGAGACCACGATGTCGAGGATGAGGCCGTGATCCACAGATTTGGCTACGCATACGCCAATCTGAAAGCCAGAATCGTCTTCCTCAACACGCTTCAACCGGCTTCGGCCGAACAGACAGCGGCAAAAGCGGAGGCGATGCAAGCCGCGGTCGCGATCGACCAGACGCTCTCGCAGATGACGCTCGCCCTGGTCGACCCCATATCGTATTCGCTTATCAGTGTCGTGGTGGCCTGGGCCGCGTTCCTCTTCTGCGGCTACGGCCTTTTGTCGAAACGCCATCCGATGTCGTACGTCGTGCTCGTGATCGGCGCCTTGGGCGTAGCGTCCGCAATCTACATCATCGTCGACCTGATCAGTCCGTTTTCGGGGGTGTTCGTGGTCAGCCAGGAGCCGCTCGTCGATGTGCTGAGGGCCGTCGAGGAGGCGGTGGCGCCGGGGGGCAGCCATCGGTAGCTGCGCGGCGCCGTCAGCGAGTAAACCGCTTTGCGGCCAAAGAGCCGGAGTCGAGGTTGAGCGGCCGAAAGATTCGATGAATTCACATCAGCCGACCCGTCGAACCGAACGCAAGATCAGCGCCTCCAGAGCCGGGATCGGCACGGCGAACAGGCCATCAGGCTTTCGCTCGCTCTGGGACTTCGTAACGTGACAACGCCCGGACGCGCGCCGCGGTGGCGCGCGCGAAGGACAAGGGCGTTGTTCTGGGCAATGGCGCCAAGCTCGCCGAGGCCGGCCCAAAGGGTCCGCCGCTACGCGCAATGCTGAACAGCTGAACAGGAGGAGAGGACATGCCGCGACACGAGGAGCAAAAGACGCTCGCCTACACGGCCGACGAGCTTTTCTCGGTGGTGGCGGACGTCAAGGACTATCCCGCATTCGTGCCCTGGTGCACGGCTGCGCATATCCGGCGCGATAGTCCGCAGGAAATCATCGCTGAACTCGAGATCGGGTTCGGCCCATTCCGGGAAAGCTTTACCAGCCAGGTCACGCTGGATCGACCGCGACAAGTGCTGGTGCGCGCTACTGAAGGGGGACCGCTGGAGCACCTAACAAACTCGTGGACGTTCACGCCAGTGGACGGCAGGACTCATGTGGACCTCGTTGTCGATTTCCAATTCAAGAGCCACCTCCTCGATCATGTGGCCAACAACATGTTCCACGAGGCGGCGACTCGCATGATGGGCGCATTCGAATCGCGCGTGCACCTGGTCCATCTGATGACGCAACGCCAAAGGCAGCATCCTTCTTCCTGACGGGCGCGCGCAGCATGGCTCAGCCTTGGATTGGACGAGATTGAACAATCTCGCCGGTAGTGTCTCACCCGCCGTCTTCCTTGACGAAGCGGCCGATGCTCGGATTGGGAAGGATGTCAAGCACGGTTTCCGACGCCCGGCGCAGCTTGACGCCTTTGGGCGCCACGACGTGAACCACTGTTAAGCTCGCCGGCTGAATCTCGCTTCGCTCGCAATGACGGGCTCGGATCGACTTGAAATCTAGGCGATCAAAGCGAGCGGGCGCGTCAATTGGCGACCGGCGGCAGATCGCCGCGCCCGTTGAGCGCTCCGGGCGCCCAGTTCACGCCGTCGCGCATGGCGTAGAAGATGTGGGCGCCGATGCGGTCCACCCGTTTCAGGTAGCCGACCCAGAACGGCGCGACATAGTTGGCGTGGTAATTGACCGCTTCGCCAACCTTGGGATTGTAGTTGGCTCCGCTCACCACGTCCTGGGCGATGCGGGTCGCGACCGCCCATGGGCCCGGCTCCTCGATTCTGAGCGACTTGCCCTCGCAGGCGAAGGTGAACTGGCAGGCGAACGGGCGGTTGCGGTCCTGATAGACGACGCCGCAGACGGTGGTCGGATAGATGCCGCTTCGCACGCGGTTGAGCACCACCTGGGCCACGGCGGCCTGACCGTCCTCGGGCTCGCTGCGGGATTCGAAATAAATCGCTTCGGCCAGGCAGCGCATCTGGCGCGCGCTGTCCTTCGGATCGATGAGCGCGGCGTAGTTCGGCTTGCCGCCAGCGTCCGACAATTGCGGAACGATCGTCTGCCCCGCGCCATCTGTCTCGACCGCCACCAGCACACCGTCGCTGGAAGTCGGCGACGAGGAGTTGAGCGCGAATTCGAGCGGTGCAGCCGGCGTTGCGCCGTCATCGAAACTGAGCGCTGCGGTCTCCGGTTCATCGCCCTCGGCTGGGCGCTGCGGACTCATCGTATGGCCGGGATCGAATTCGTCGTCGCGCGGATCTTCGAGCTCATGCGGCCACGAATCGAGCGGGTAAGGATCGGCTTCGGACCGCTTGCCGCTCAGACGTCTCACGTTGAAGCCCGGAAGGCCGATCAGCGGATCGCCCTTGGCGCCGCGGTCGACGGCGGGAAACGTCCGTCCCGGCTGCTTCAGCGCCCCGTTCGGCTCGATCTCGTCGGACTGCGCTGCGAGTTCGCCGGGATCGCCGACCGCGTAGCGCGCCTGGACGATCGGCAGCGGCTCGCCGTCTTCGTCCACCACGCGCGGCGGGCGGCTGGCGAGGATCGCCTCGTCGAGCCCGCCGGAGTGGCCGATCATCTGGGTCGGAGCGAAGGCGCTCGTGAAGTCGAGCGGCTCCTGTTCCGCTTCCGCGGTGATCGAGACAAGCACCGCGAAGGCCACGCACCACGGCGCGGCGACCGAAACAGCCCATCCGATACGCGAACGACCCATACCCGAAGCGAGCGCCCGTTGGTTTCACGTTCCCCGCGCGGCGGCTTTAAGAAAAAGCGCGCAATGCGAACCATTTCTTTTATCGGGGCTTAAGGTTGCCGGGACGTTACCAAGGGTCAGGGCCGGGCGTGCCGGTTTGGGGCAGGGGGGTTGCTTGTTTCGTCGGGGGCGAAGCCGGTCAGGCGAGGGGACGCCTTGCCACGCAGCGGCGGGAGAACGTCTTATCGGCGAACCTCGTTGAGGAAGCCGCGCTCTCGGCGCGCGAACAGGTCCTTGATCTCCCCGATGACTCTGGCGCCGTCGAGAGAGCCGTGGACCTGAGGGGAGCTGATGAGCGAGCTTTGGGCTGTCGTGAGGGCGCCCTGCACGTCGTCGACGGTGAGGATGTTCTTTCGTACCAGAAGGTCGAGAATCGCCATGGCGATCGCTCCGCCGACCATGGCCGTTCCGAGCGGGCGACTGGCGAAGGATGCGTTCGACATGACTGAATTCCCAAAGAAAGCGCCTGGTCGACGTCCTTAACGAGACGGCCCATGCTGGGAACGGCGAGGGCGGAGAAAAAAGATCGCGCCCGCGCTAAAGCTTCGCCGCTCGCGCGGGCGCGCGCCCCCATCCATCTCCGTGAATTAACCCGCTATTTGCGGCTTCAGGCGGCCATCGACTCGATGGCCACGTAGCGCTGGCCGTCCCAGACCCGCGCATTCGGCGGCTTGTAGGCCATCCGGCAATGGCCGGCGCAATAGGAGCGGCCCTTCGCGGTCTGAACGCCGCAATAGACGAACTCCTCGCTCGTTGGATCGCCGAGCGGCCATCGGCAAGAGTCTTCGCGGATCTCCTCGAGCCCCACCTTCAGCATCTCGCCGACCTGGGCTTCGGCGAAGGCCCATGCCGGCTTCCGCTCGCGCGCGACGGCGGGGACGGCGGCCCGCTTCCATAAAGGAGAATCGGTGCGCGCGATCGCCGGCCGTCGCGGCCGTTCCGCGCTCGGCCGAGCTGCTCGCGGCGCCAAGCAATGGATGTTGCCGGTGAGCTTGATGCCGATCCGGTTCGCCTTGCCGATCACGGCGTTGCGCGACGGCGCGCCGAGCGCCGCAGCGATGCTGCTCGCGCTTTTTCCTTCGAGCGCCAATTGTCTCAGAGTCTCGATCGCCGCCTCGGTCCACATATCCCACGCCCTCCGTTGCTTCCGTGTCAGTTCAGCCTGGTGGAAAACGCCGCTTCCCCTGCGACGCTGAGCGATGTGAGGCTAACCTTCACCCGCTCCATCATCGTCCTCGATGCCTCCAGGTTGTATATGATAGTTAATACAACCATTCGTTGCAAGCGGCAAGTGCGCATTTGTCAGGATTTGTTACGCCGACCTTCCGAGCGACTCAGAGGCAGGCGGCCACGAATCGGGAGCGCCTCTTTCTCTAGGGGAGAGAGCTGGAGCGACGCTGGCTCAGGGAAAATCTGTCAGGGGGCAAGGCGCGCAATCGGCCAGGGAGGCCGGCCGTTGCGCGCTG
>Ga0210386_10005764_pt1 | contig 10019 bp, 8 predicted proteins | sample IncBWH32OmetaG_FD_160091 | JGI IMG/M metagenome (GOLD analysis project Ga0210386, IMG submission 160091) | Forest soil microbial communities from Barre Woods Harvard Forest LTER site, Petersham, Massachusetts, United States - Inc-BW-H-32-O ... | reverse complement strand
CGGCCAGGTCGTACCGCGCGACATCATCACGAGCTTCACCTGCCGCTATAATGGCGAGGAGATTTTCCGCGCCGATCTGTTTCCGGCGATTGCCGCCAACCCGTTCATCACTTTCTTCACCATTGCGACAGAAAGCGGAAAATTCGATTTCGAGTGGATCGGCGACAACGGTTTTTCCGAGAAGGCTTCGGCCACCATTTCGGTCGAATGAAATTATTCGGCACGATATTTCTTGCAGCAGTGCTGATGGCAGCGGGTTTCGCTGCCGCGGCCGAAATCCCGCGCAACGAACGCCGCTCGGGTTACACCTTCATGGCACCCGACACGCAAACCATCCAGGATGACGACACCGCCAATCCCGGGATGCTCTGGGTGCTCGACGGAGAATCCTTATGGAAAAGGAAGGCGGGCGCTGCTGGCAAATCCTGCTCCGATTGCCACAGCGACGCCAACACCAGCATGAAGGGCGTGGCCGCGCGTTACCCCGCCTTCGACAAGACACTTGGGCGCCCGATCAATCTCGAACAGCGAATAAATCTGTGCCGCGCGCGGCACCAGGAGGCCTCGCCCATCGCCTATGAAAGCCGCGACCTGCTCGCGCTGACGGCCTTTGTCGCGCAACAGTCCCGCGGCATGGCCATCACGCCGGACACCACGGCCGAACTGCAGCCGTTCGTGGCGAAGGGGCGCGACTTCTTCATGAAGCGACAGGGACAGCTTAATCTCGGCTGCACCAATTGCCACGACGACAACTGGGACAAGCATCTCGCCGGATCGGCCGTGACCCAGGCGCTGCCGACCGGCTATCCGATCTACCGGCTGGAATGGCAATCGATGGGATCGCTGCAGCGCCGCCTGCGCAACTGCATCACGGGAATCCGGGCCCAGAACTATGACTACGGTTCTCCGGAGCTCGTCGAACTCGAGCTTTATCTGATGTCGCGCGCAGCGGGAATGCCGATCGAAACCCCGGGCGTTCGGCCATAAGCTACGCCGGCACCGCGAGCGACAGCAGCCCGGAGACATCTGAACGTTCCTCGATTCCCCAGATCGCATCGATCAGTGGCGCGACATCGTAGCGCGAATTCCACGCGGCGGCTGCAGCGCGCAGCTTGTCTTCGAGTTCGCGGTCGGAAAGCGGATTGACATCGCTGCCGCGCGCGGCCGTCTGCGTCAGCTTATGAGTTCTGCCGTCGGCGGTCGTGATCTCGACCGCCGCCGCAATCGTGGAAAAATTCTCGTCGCGCAGGACTTCGACCTTGCTCCGCAGCTTCAAAACCTCCGGCTCACGCACGCAGGAATCCGTAAACTGCTCGAGCCCGGCCTTTCCGCAGACCAAAGCGGCTGCGACCGCGTGCTGTACGCTCACCTGCGACTCGCGGCCCGTGGAAATCTTCGGCCGGTCTGCTCGCAGGCTCAGCAGCGGATTGCCGCGAACCACGACATGGGTGACCCCGGCTTTTGGATTTTCCCGCCGCCAGTCGAGCACACAATCGAGCACGGGATGGATCACGAAACCGCACGGATAGGGTTTGTAGGACGTCGCCATGATTTCCCAGCTTTCGCCCCAGCCGTCGGCAAGGCGTGACAGGTCAGGTTTTTCCGCAAGCGCATGATAGAAGCCCTGAACGCCCGCGAGCGGCTCTGCCGGTCCGTCAAATCCTTTTTCGGCCAGCAACGTCGACAAAAGCCCGTTCCGCGCAGCGTTGCCGACGCTCACGCTTTTTGCCGGTGTGCCCAGGCACTCGCAAAGTCCCGCCGATTGCGTGGTCGCGATGCCAAGCGCCCACACCATCTGGCGCTCGCTCAGCAAGGCAAGCTTGCCGCAGCCGACGGCGGCGCCAAACACGCCGCAGGTGGACGTGATGTGCCAGCCCCGGTTGTAATGGCTGGGCGAAATCGCAAGCCCGATCCTGGCCTGCACTTCATTGCCGAGGATCAGGGCAAGCAGCAGGTCGGCCCCGCTTACCGGCCGCAATTCGGCAAAGGCCAGCAGCGCGGCGGCGACCGGTGCAGTCGGATGGATCACGGTGGCCAGGTGGGTATCGCAGAAGTCGTCCACATTGGCGCAAGCCGCGTTGATGAAAGCTGCGCTTGCCGCATCGAGCCGCTCACGGCGTCCAATCACGCTGGCCTGCCGGCTGCCGGAAAATTGACCGAGCAAGCCGAGCGCGATCTCGATCGGGGAGCTGCGACAACCGGCGAGCGTGACCGCGAAGAAGTTGATCAGAGAACGCTTGGCCTGATGCCGCGCCTGCGGGGGGACATCATGCCATTGCGTTGCAACAATGTTTTGAGCAAGGCTTTCCGTGACTCCTTTGTCCAGCATTGTCATCCCTTACTTGAGACAGATGTGAAGCATCGCAAGCTGGCGAAAAAGCGCAAGCTCGTGGATTGGATTTCACATTCGCTACACTAGCGCCCGGTGGACCTTGCATGAAATTTTGCCTTATGGTGGCGCAAAACAATCAAGGTGGAACGCCCGATACCATGCGAACTCATTCGAACCGCCTTGCGCCCGCCCTTGCCCTTCTCGCTTTTGCTTTAGCCGTCCCGGTTGCCGGCGATATCGTTCGTGCTGCCGATTATCCGTCGCGCTCGATCCATCTGATCGTTCCCTATGCCGCCGGAGGTGCGGCCGATTCGATCGCCCGCGTCATCGCCAAACGGGCGAGCAAAGCCTTGGGCCAAACCATCGTGGTCGAAAATCGCGGCGGCGGCGGATCGATCATCGGCACCGAATTCGTCAACAAGGCCGAACCGGACGGCTACACGCTTCTGCTCGGACAATCCGGGCCGATCTCCATCAATCCCGCCGTCTACAAATCCCTGCCCTACGATCCGGTGAAGGATTTCGCGCCGATCTCGCTCACCACCACCTACCCTTACCTCATGGTCGTCAGCCCCGCGCTCGGCGTGAAGACTGTGAGGGAATTCGTGGCGCTCGCCAAAAGCAAGCCCGGCGCCCTGAACTACGGCACGACCGGCGTCGGCGCCGCCAACCACCTCGTCACAGAACTGTTCGACTTTCGCTCCGGCATCAAGATGACCCATATCCCCTATCGAGGGACGGCGCTTGCCGTCGCCGATCTGCTCGCGGGCCAGGTGCAGGTGGTGTTTTCCGATCCGATCTCGGCGCTGCCGCACGTGAATTCAGGAGCGCTAATCGCGCTTGCCGTCACCAGCAAGGAGCGATCTCCGGTGGCGCCTCTCGTGCCGACGATGTCAGAAAGCGGTTATGGCGGATTCGATGCCGTCGGCTGGCACGGCATTCTGGCGCCAGGGCGTACGCCACCCGAGATCGTGGCGAGGCTCAATGCGGAAATCGTCGAAGCCTTGAAGGATCCGGAAACCAAAGTCTTGCTCGAAAGCCAGGCCATGCAGATCGTCGGCTCTTCTCCGGAGGCTTTCGCCGACTTCATCAAGCAGGATATCGCGATCTGGAAGGAAGTGGCGGACCAGGCCAGGATCGAGGTGAGGTAACTCGCCCACGTCAGGCGTCATTGCGAGGAGCGGACGCGACGTTACGCCGTCATTCCGGGATGGTGCGTTAGCACCAGACCTCAGATGCGCAATTGCGCATCGGGGAATCTCGAGATTCTCTAATGTGCAAGCGCACATCATAGTTCGCGCTTTGCGCGCCCCGGAATGACGTGGATAGATTGCTTCGCAGAGCCCGTCATCGGGCCGCGCTTCGCGCGGACCCGTTGGCTCGCCATGACGGTCCTCGGCTATCTCTCGCCACTTGCCCTCCCTATTCCGCCGGCGCTGCGATCGGTATGTCATGTCGCGGAACGTAGGATTCCGCGCTGGAGCCGTACTTGCCGACCGCGAAGAAGCCGGCCGCCACCACAGCATAGGCCAGCGCGACGCCGGGCGTCACGCCCAGGCCACCGCCGACGCCCACCGCCTCGCCATGCATGAAGCCGAAATAGGTCAGCACCGCGCCGGCCAGCGAGAAGGCCGAAGCCTTCACGAAGTCGCGCTCGATGATGAATACGCCGATCGCGCCGAGTATCAGTCCGGCGATGATGGAGCCGCCACCCATCACTTCCAGCCCGTGATAGAGCACGCCCTGTTGCGGCAATGAGGCAACCGCGGCCGCCTTCACCGCGCCCGCCTTGTCGGGGGCGAGGCCGCCGACCGCCTGTGCCGCGCTGACGGTCGCCACCATCATGGTGTCGACCTGCAACTTGGCCCATGCGGCCAGATGCGGCGTCAGAGCCACCACGATCGCAGGCGCGTGCTTGATCGGCGTGGTCTGGAACGCCTGGGCACCGATCAGCATGCCGATATAGAGCAGGATCGGCGAGATCGCGACCACCGGCACGAGCGCCAGCATCACCGAGATGATCCCGAACCATGACAAAAAGACCACCATGATCCCGGTCGCGGCCGAATAGCCGATCCGGCCGCCCATTGCTTTCCAGCCGGGGTGGCCGATATAGACCGCGTTGATGAACGGGTTGCCCATCAGGCAGCCGATCAGGCTGACCACGCCATCGGCCGTCAGGACGCGCGTGGTGGGATATTCATCGCCGGCGGCTTCCGCGCTTTCGACATTGTCCATCGCCTCGACGAGATCGTAGATGCCGAAGGGGATCGCGGTGACGAGAATGATGCCGAGGAATTCGAATCCCGAAAAGACGTGCCCGATCGCGGGCAACGGCACCGAGAAGCCGAAATTCGCGAATGCGTCACCGAGGCCTTTGACGCTCAATCCGCCGATGCCCAGGCCGAACAGGTTGGATCCCCAGGCAATCAGCATGCCGGCTGCGATCGCGACAAGACCGGCCGGGATTCCCTTCAGATACTTCACGCCGCCGAACCAGCTGACCAGGATGATGGCGAAGCAGATCAATCCGATCTGCGGCGTCATGTACATTTCCAGTGCCGGCCGCATGGCGATGAAAGTCACCGACACGCCGGCAAGCGTGCCGAGCAGCGCCGCGCGCGGCGTTATCTTTCGCACATAAGGCGCAATGAAGCCGCCGATCATCAGGATGAAGCTCTGGAAGAACACCCAGACGAGGCCCGCCGACCACCCTTTGATCGGATCGCCAGTCTTGAGCGTAATCGGCAGCATGATCACGAAGGTGACGATGAACATGTGCGGCACGCTGACGCCGGAAGGAAGCGCGCAGACGTCGGTGCGGCCGGTTTTCTGCGCAAGCCGATACGCAAGCCAGGCGTAGTAGAACGTCGAAAGACACATCATCAAGCCGAGCGCCGGCAGGATGCGCCCGAACACCAGGGAGTCGGGCATCTTCAGCACGAAGCGCAGCAATCCCGTGAGCACCAGCATGTTGACCAGAATGTTGGTGCCGAATCCGAAAAAGGCGTTCCAGTCGCCGGAAGTCCATAACGCTGGTTTGAATCCTGACCTGCCGGCAGAAATGCTCGTGCTCATCGTGATGCTCCCGCTGCCAATTTGCTTGAAGTAATCGCTTTCATTGCCTTGAGAATCGAGCCGGAGTCGCTGACCCAGCCGAAGATGCCGCCCTGGGCCTTGATCATCTTCAACCCCATCTCGTGGAATTCGGGAAAGTAAGACGCGCAGCCGTCCGAGAGCACGACGCAGCGATAGCCGCGGTCATTGGCCTCGCGCACCGTGGTGTTGACGCACACTTCCGTCGTCACGCCGCAGACGAGCAAATTCTCGACGCCGTATTTCTGCAAGACCTCGCCGAGTTCGGTCGCGTAGAACGCGCCCTTTCCCGGCTTGTCGATCACGATCTCGGTGTCGAGCGGATACAATTCGGGAATGATGTCGTGACCGGCCTCGCCGCGGATCAGGATGCGTCCCATCGGCCCCGGGTCGCCGATCCGAAGGCTCGGCGCTCCGCGCTCGACCTTGGCCGGCGGCGCGTCGGACAAGTCGGGCAAATGGCCTTCGCGGGTGTGGATGACGAGCATGCCGAGATCGCGCGCGGCGCTCAGCACGGCTGCAATCGGTTTCACGGCCGTTGCAAGCCGCGAGACGTCGTTGCCGAGCGTCTCGCCGAAACCGCCCGGCTCCATGAAGTCACGCTGCATATCGATGATGACAAGGGCCGTGACCGACCAATCGAGTTCGATCGGCTCGGGCTCGGCGGCGACGATAGCTTTGGGCAGCTGTTTCGAGTTCGCCATGATCTGCGCGCCCCTAGTCGCGTTTCGGACTCGCGGCCAGGTGGGCAGCGAATGTCAAATCCACTCCACTAGGTCGAGAGAACTCTTTTGAAGGTGCTAAGCAAAGCCCGTGCCATTGTGTACAATTCGTCCCGCCGTCGCTGCGTTTCGGAATCCTCCCTGTTTTCAGTTATTTGTGTTTCCGGCCAACCGCGCCTCGTTCGCCCTGCCCCTCCCTTGCGACGGGCAATTGCTTATTCGTTGAGCGTCAGGCCGCTTGCACCGCAGCGTCGGTCGCCTGCGCAAACGGCTCGCCATCGGCGGGCAGGCCTTGCCACGCGGATGCGGAGGTTGCGGTCACCCAGCCAGTTCGCCACGATTGACCGCCTGCCCATCGCCTGAAAGGATTGCAAGGGATTACAACCTGTCTTTGCAGCGAACTCGCAACCGACTTCGGTTGTTCCAGCGCGGAATTTGCATCTTGTTTGCCGCTTGCTTTTCAGGACCTTTTGGATCGACGGGGAGCGTTCGATGGCCACGATTACTACCGCAGCACCGGTTGCGCGAAAGCCGATCTACTCCTCGCTGTTTGTTCAGGTGCTGGCCGCCCTTGTGCTCGGAATCGTACTCGGAATGGCCGTTCCCGATTTTGCCATCGGCTTGAAGATTTTGAGCGACGCGTTCCTGAAGCTGATTTCCATGATCGTCGCGCCGATCGTGTTCTGTGTTGTCGTGCACGGAATTGCGGGCGCCGGCGATCTGAAGAAAGTCGGTCGGGTCGGCGTCAAAGCGCTGATCTATTTCGAGGTGATGACCACGATCGCGTTGGTGATCGGACTGCTCCTGGCCTACGCGTTCGGCCCCGGTCACGGCATGAATATCGATGCCTCGAGTCTGGACGCCAAGGCGCTCGGGAACTTCGCCGACCGAGCCAAAAATCTCAAAGGTGAAGGCATCGGCAGTTTTCTCCTCAACATCATCCCGACCACCTCCTTCGATGCGCTCTCGCGCAACGACGTGCTCCAGGTGCTGTTCTTTGCTGTCCTCTTCGGCGTCAGCCTGGCGCTGGTCGGTGGCGAAAAGGGCGAGAAAATCTCTTCCCTGATCGACGCGGTGTCGACCGTGCTGTTTCGGGCAATGGGACTGATCGTGCGGGTCGCACCGATCGGGGTGCTCGGCGCGGTCGCCTATACGGTCGGAAAATACGGCGTCGGTTCGTTGAAACAGCTCGTCTCTCTCGTCATCCTTTTTTACGCGTCGGTCACGATCTTCGTGCTCGCCGTGCTCGGCGGCGTGATGGCGCTTGCAGGCTTGAACATCCTCAAATTCCTCGCTTACCTGCGCGAGGAACTGACCATCGTTCTGGCGACCGCCTCGTCGGACGCGGTGTTGCCGCAGGTCATGCGCAAGCTGGAGCGGCTGGGCGTCAAGGATTCGGTGGTCGGGCTTGTGATCCCCACCGGGTATTCGTTCAACCTCGATGCGTTCTCGATTTATCTCACGCTTGCGGTCGTCTTCATCGCCCAGGCGACCAACACGCCGCTGTCGTTCGGCGATCTCCTGCTGGTGCTGGGGGTCTCCCTGATCACGTCGAAGGGCGCCCACGGCGTTCCGGGCTCTGCGATCGTGATTCTTGCGGCGACGCTGAACGCGGTGCCGACCATTCCGGCGATCGGGCTGGTGCTGGTGCTCTCGGTGGACTGGTTCATCGGCATGGCGCGCGCGCTCGGCAACCTGATCGGCAACTGCGTCGCCACCGTCGTCGTCGCGGCATGGGAGGGCGATCTCGACCGCGCCAAGGCCGCGCAGGTGCTCGAGGGAGCGGAGATGGTCGACGTCACGGCGGGATAGTAAACACCCTCATGTACTCCGGTAGCTTCGGGAAGCCACTGGTCAAATCCTGTGGTCGCTTAAGGCTGGTTGTGGACAGGTAATACAACCTAAAATAGCCTCGCTCCTGCCACGGGGGTGGCTGGGGGGCAGCTTTGATTCCATATTGCTGACGACAGTGTAGCTCCGGTCGCGACCTGCCGGGCAGTGTTGAACGGCGTTCGCCTCCCATAATCATGGGAGCTGAACATGTGGAGAAAGTCTATTGCGTTAAATCAGTTGGTACCGAATTTTCGTGTGTTACGTCTGTCGGTTGGTTATGCAGCCGTCGGACTGATTTGCAATTTCCTTGTTCAAGCTGCGGTCGCCGCCGATACGGGAGGTGGCGCCAAAACGCCAGCGGATAATTCACCGACGACAAAATTTGGTGGGATCGGTTGGGGGATCGGACTTGCTGCCGATTTTGATATTGGCGGTACAAGAGTGAACAGCGCCACCGTCGTGAATAATATTGTGCGAGTGACCGACACCTCCAACAACGTGAACGTCGGCTTCGTCCTCGAAGCGCATTATTTCTTCAAGGCGAGGGAATTTGGCTCAACCAAGAACTGTAGATCCAACAACGTTGTGGATGCACTTAATTGCACGGACTTGGCGACCGGTCCATTTGTTGCCATCGAGATCGGTGGTGGAACGAATGCGACACCGAACAGTGGACCGATAACAGGCTATGCGTTGGGATGGATGATTGGCGTTCGTCATCCGGACCTTACATTGATGACGCCCAACTCCTCCTGGAACTTCGGAATTGGACTGCGCGTCGATCCCAAGGCTCAGGTTCTGGGAGACGGCATTGTCGCCAATCAGCCTCTTCCGATCGGAGAATCTGCAACTTTAGTTCGCACCAAGACGGAACCCCGAGCGGGGCTGATGCTGCTGTCCTCGTTCAGCTTCTGACACCCTGACAGCCGGTGGCGAAGGCAAGCCTCGCCACCGTTTCCCGTTTGGCGGCACTGGTATTCCTATCGAATTTCAAACAGCCAAATCGCCATCATAGGTCATGGCCGGGACAAAGCCCGGTCGACAAAGCGAGCAAGACGTCGATCACCGGGACAGGCGTACAGTCCGGGGACATCACCGACGGGTGCCCTGGACATAGCCGACACATCATAGTGCGGTCGCAAATGGCCCGAAGCAGAACATCGGTCTCCGAGCGACTCCGTCCAAAAAAAGCCCCCGGACAATGCCGGGGGCAATTTGCGGATTGGATGGAAATCAGTAACGGGCGACCAGCGGGGCGCCATAGCCACCAAAGCGGTAGTTGAAGCGCACAGTGACCATGTCCACGTCCTGGCTGGTACGAACGATGGCGCCGGTAAGCAGGGGATTCACGAACCCCGGGAAGACAGTGTCATTGGCATCCATGAAGAGGTGGTCGTATTCGAAACCCACCGACCAGTTCGGCGCGAAGGCGTACTCGAATCCGGTACCTACGACCCCACCCCAGCGGGTCGAGCTTGCCGAGGCACTAGCTCCGGTCAAGCTGTCGCTGAGGGAGAACTTATTGCCGGTCACCGCAAAGCCGGTCTTCACGTACCAGAGCCACGTATCCCAGGCAAAGCCGAACTGGCCGGTGAAAAGCCCTATCGCATCAACTTTGGTTTCGAGAGTTAAGGTCGGAACGAAAAAGCTGACACGCGAGGCACTGAGATTGGCCCAATCGCCCTGAGCTTCCAGACCCCAAACAAAATGACTGCCGGGTTGTTGCCAGCGGTAGCCAATCTGGCCACCGGCGACGCCTCCGGATCGATCGTGACAACCTTCAATTAAGGGAATAAAGGGAAGACCTGCCGTAACGGTGGTGGTCCAGCAACTTTCGCTCTGCCCCCAACCGCCGTCGGCACCAATGTAGAAGCCCGACCAGTTGAACATCGGCGGGATCATGGGCGGTGGTGCCCTGACTGGAAGATCGGCTGCGAGCGCCGGAGCTGCCATTGCGATAAGACCGAGAGTCCCCCAAAAAAATCTCTTCATCGTAATTCTCCGACTTGAGCGCTTGCTGAATTCCAAATTATTGC
>Ga0210386_10005763_pt1 | contig 10020 bp, 4 predicted proteins | sample IncBWH32OmetaG_FD_160091 | JGI IMG/M metagenome (GOLD analysis project Ga0210386, IMG submission 160091) | Forest soil microbial communities from Barre Woods Harvard Forest LTER site, Petersham, Massachusetts, United States - Inc-BW-H-32-O ... | reverse complement strand
TAAATAGTGAGCCAGGCCCGTAGCATCATGCGGGTCAAATTTGCTGCCTGCCTTAGTGGCAATAAGGGTTTGAATACGAGGTTCAGCTTTGTATTCGCTAATGTATATAGTCAATCCGTTGGGAAGTGTATAAATACGTCCATTGGTTGGGTCATTGGGAACTGTAACATAGGCGTACTTATCTTTGGGTTTGTTAGTGCAACTTGCAAAAAACAAAAAAACCAGGCACTGAATAAAAATTACTTTTCTCATAGTTTTGGTTATTAATGAAGTACAAATATAATAGGAGAAAGTTCATAAAGGAAAAATCTTTTCTTTATAAACTTTCAATTTATTAAACTCTTACATTATGTGTCCAAGCCCAGCCCCAGTTGATCAACCAGTTTTTCGATCTCCGGATTTTTGCTCTTCATATGGGCATATTTTTCCTGGGCTGTATAAGGCTTTTTCTGGGCATCTGATTTGGCAATATTGATAATCATATTGACCTTTCTCAACCGGAGTTTATCTTTTAAAAAATCAAGCAGATTCATCTTTTCAGTTTCGATGGCCTGTTGGTGAAAAGTACTTTCCACATTCACTTCAAACGATGAAGGATTATCTGCCAATACTTTGGGAACCGTATTTATAAGAATACTGTAAATGCTAATTTTCTTTTCCTTGATGGATTGTGCGTACTCGTTCCAGGCTTCTACCAATCCTGCTTCAGGCAGAGGTTCTGATTTCTCCGGTTCGCCCGATTCCTGCTTTTCCGATGTTTCATTAGCAGCAGGGGTTTCATTTATTATTTTGGTAAAGGATGCAAAATTCATTTTCGGAGCAGCCTTGGGTGGTGTTTCCTGTTTGGGTTCTGCCACTTTGGCAGGTGATGCTACGGGGGGGGTATAGGCAGGAGGTGCGGCAACCTGTCTGGCAGTTGTCGGTACGGGTTCAACATTTTGAACCCGTACAGTTTTTTTCACCGGTGTTAATTCCTGGTTTTCCGGTGCAATTAAAAGGTTGGTGAGTTTTACCAATGTCACTTCCACAAGCAACCGCTGGTTCACTGCCATTTTATAACTCACATCTGTACGGCTGATAATGGAAAGACCTTTAAACAATAACGGCTCTGTATATGCAGAAGCCTGGGCAATATATTTTTCATTAAGAGCACCGCCTTTTTCAAGCAACACAGCTGTTGCAGGATTTTTCGCCACCAATAAATTCCGGAAATGCTCGCCTAACCCATTAATGAATAAGTGCCCGTCGAAACCATTGGCAAGGATTTCATCAAAAATTAAAAGTGCTGAATAAATATCGGCATTCAATATAGCCTGTGTTACCTTGAAATAATAGTCGTAATCGAGGATGTTAAGGTTTTCTATTACCTTTTTGTAGGTCAGTTCTTTACCGGCGAAGCTCACCATTCGGTCAAACATAGAGAGGGCATCACGCATCGCCCCGTCCGACTTCTCGGCAAGTATGTGAAGGGCTTCCGGCTCAGCGGTTATACCTTCTGCTCCGGCAATATAAGCCAGGTGGCTTGCTATATCCTTAATCTGAATCCGTTTGAAATCGAATATCTGGCAACGGGAAAGTATGGTAGGAATTATCTTGTGCTTTTCAGTAGTAGCCAATATAAAAATAGCGTGTGGAGGAGGTTCTTCCAATGTCTTCAGAAACGCATTAAAAGCGCTGGCAGAAAGCATATGAATCTCGTCTATTATATAGACTTTATATTTTCCGGCCTGGGGCGCAAATCGCACCTGCTCTATCAGGGCACGGATATCATCCACCGAATTGCTCGATGCGGCATCTAACTCATGGATATTAAAAGAACGTCCGTCGTTAAAGCTTTTGCACGATTCACATTCGTTACAAGCCTCGGTCTCCGGAGTCAGGTTCAGGCAGTTTATGGTCTTTGCCAGGATACGGGCGCAGGTGGTTTTACCTACTCCCCTTTGTCCGCAGAAAAGGAAAGACTGTGCTAAGTGTTTATTGGCAATAGCATTTTTAAGGGTGTTAACTATGGCACCTTGCCCAACTACATCCTTAAAGGTAGATGGACGATACTTTCTGGCTGATACTACAAAATCCGGCATCGTTTTATTGTCTCAATGTTCCAAAGATAAACAAGAAATGAAAGCAACTCTAAACTAACTATGAAATGTAGGCATTTATCAAACCGGCCAGAACGGAATTTGACTTTATGAGTATCAAAAGAGGATAAAAAAGAAGTTTTGAATATGATTTTTATCATCATTTTGAGGCAAATTATCTGATTATCTAAGGCTCTAAATTATGCTGCACTTTTTGGTGTAACTTTTTTAGTAAAAAAGGCGTAACTTAAGGTAGCAATCACAGCACCTATGAAAACCTACCACTCCTTGCTGATAGCAGCAATTTTATTTCCATTCATTTCTATCGGGCAAATTCAAAGTGTATTACCCGTTTCTACTGCTAAAAATGGCTCACTTACCGCAGTAGTTTACGATTGGGAAGCAATTGGTGTTAACCCGTCTAACCTCGGATGGAGCGATAACCACCAATTTTCATATACTATATTAGATGCCGGAATCAGCGGACAATCTAAAGGAATGAATTTTCCTTCGTTGTTAACTGCCCTTCAATCCGGAAGCCTTACTTCCAGTGCTTTAAGCTGGCAGAGTATTTTGGGAAGCCCCCGTGGCATGAATACCTATGCAGATATTAACTGGTTCGCGCTTTCATTCCGTATTCCAAGTATTCCGGGAGCATTTGCAATAAACCTTCGGGATAGGATAATTGGCAATGCATTTTTGGGCCCCGGTGCATCACAAGCTTTAATTCACAGTACCGATGGCATTTATAACGATGCTACCATCATGTCGTTCTTAAATGGAACATCACTGAATTACCTGCACTACCGTGAAATAAACTTTGATTATGGCGTGAAGATCTTTGGAACAGCAGAAGGCGCGCATGAGGTAACAGACATAAGTAAATGTTTTTCTTTCAGCGGAAAAACACTGGGCGGAAACGACGACCAGGCATCAACCTATGTTGGGGTAGGTTTTAAATATATTTTCGGTGTTGCCGATTTAAATGGAGGAGTATCCGGTGGTGGCATTAATGCTATCTACGACATGTATAATGATTATCCTAATATTCCTGCGGGCTTCTTTAACACGCCCGGACATGGCTATGCTTTTGATTTCGGAGCCAGTGAGATATACAAACGCTGGACCTTCGGCTGGTCGGTTACCGATTTCGGGTCTATTAAATGGAAATATGCCCATGCAACAGTGAACGATACAAGCGTTGCACCTATAAAATATGGCAGCGATTTTATGAATGAATTAAAAAATGGAACACTTGCCAGCTCAACACCTGCACCGGATTATACCACTTATTTACCGGCTAAAATGAGGGTAGGCGCAAGCTATATTTTGAATAGGAGAATCATGTTGTCCGCTGACGCAATATTCCCATTAAATAAAGTGGTTGCAGGCCTGCAAAGCCCTTATTATGCAATTGGCGGACAATGGAAAGCAACCAGAATTATTACCATTTCCACCGGATTTGCAACAACTGCCAATTTCGGATGGGGCTTACCTCTGGGTGTAACTTTTAATGCATCTCACAGAATTGAGTTTTATATGGGTACAACTGATATTACAGCGTACCTTGGTAAGCCCAGCGATGCCAATGTTTCTGCAGCATTCTGGATGTTCAGATACAATTTTTAAAGTTTAGGCGAGTTAAAATCCAATTCCCTAAAGGGAGTGTTTTAAAATAAACTACTTTTGAGCCCCCAATAAAATAATTTGCAAGCGGGTTAAAGGAAAATTTATTTTGAAAGGTTTTATTATTTCCGATATAATAAATAAACGTGCCATAAAAAAATGGGCTGCTCTGTTATTGTTAATTCATTTCCAAGTTGTGGCTTTGAAAGCGCAGCAACCTCAAACAAATGCCAACGGCAAAATTACAGGAAGGATCGTAGATTCGGCTACGGGGCAGGCTGTTGAATATGCCTCCATTAGCCTGGCTTTGCAGGCCGACGGAAAAGAAATAAATGGCATGACCACCGATGATAAAGGTGTTTTTGTCCTCACCAATGTGGCAGATGGAACGTATGAGGTTATGATATTTTTTATTGGGTATAAAGATGGTATTAGAAAGAATATTATTATTGATAAAACAAACTCAAAAATTAATTTAGGAGACATAAAACTAAGCAGCTCCACCGGAAAGTTAGCGGATGTTACTATTTCGGCTGACAAGAGAACAGTAGAATATAAGATTGACAAAACAGTTTATAATGTTGATAAGGACATTACATCCCAAACGGGTGTTGCAACAGATGCCTTGAAAAAAATTCCGGATGTATCGGTGGATGTGGATGGGAATGTAGAATTGCAGGGAAATGCAAATATTCGTTTCCTTATCAATGGTAAACCTTCCACCATCTTCGGAAATAACCTGGTAGATGTGTTGCAGTCTATTCCCGCAAGCCAGATACAAAGCATTGAAGTTATTACCAGTCCGGGTGCAAAATATGATGCTGAGGGGACAGGCGGAATCATTAATATAATACTTAAAAAGAGCACTGCACAAGGTATTAACGGGAATGTTTCTCTTTCCGGCGGTACACGGTTAGAAAACGGGTCTTTCAACCTGAATGCAAGGAAGGGCAAATTCGGGGCGCACGCATTTTTCAGCGGCAATGCAATGCTTACATCCGTTACACCCAGCAGCACAAACCGCACAGGGCAAGACTCTGCATCTACTATTTCACAGCTTGATCAAAACGGTAGCAGTAATTTCAGGAGAGAAGGTTACCAGACGGGTGCGGGATTTGACTGGGATATAACGCCTAAAGATAATTTCAGCGGTGGGTTCAGCTATAACTATTTTGGGAATAATAATATAGGAGCAGCAAACAGGGCAACAATAACGGAGGATGCTTTCGGGAATCCTGTTTCCGATGTGAACGATTTAATTAATACCGCCAGTAATTTTCACGCGCAATTTATTGATTGGAATGCGGAGTATAAAAAAACTTTTGCCAAAGAGGGCCAGGAACTGGACCTGGCTGTCAATTCTTCAACAGGAACAGGAAACACATACTACATGCAAACACAAACCCATTTATTGAATGATTCTGTATTCAATAGTTCTTACGGTAATAACCCCGGATTGGATAAAGAGACAGACTTTTCTATTGACTACACACAACCGCTCGATAGTTCCATAATATTGGAAATGGGTGCAAAAGCAGCAATTTCAGAAATAGTAAGCACGTCGGATGTATACCTGCTCGACCCAATTGCAGATAGCTACAGTTACAATACCACGCAATCATCTTCATTGGATTATAAGGACAATGTATATGCAGCGTATTTCTCAGGAACGTTCAAGCTTTTTAAATGGCTTGATGTGAAAGCAGGGGTCAGGTATGAATATACCCAGATAAATGCTAATTTTTCAACCTCCGGAAATGTTGACATACAACCTTATGGTACCTTAGTTCCTTCTGCCGTTATTTCACATACTTTTAAAAATAATCAATCCCTTAAAATAGCGTACTCACGCAGGATAGAACGTCCGGACTTTATGGATTTGAATCCATTTGTAAATGCCAGCGACCCTAAAAATATTACAACAGGTAATCCTGCATTGCAGCCTGAAATAGGCGATAAGGTAGAACTCGGATATAATAAAACGCTTGAAAAGGGCGGCAATATTTATCTTTCACTTTTTTATCGCGACAATACACACGACATTCAGCCTTACACAATTTATTATCCTACCTATAAGGTGGGCGATTCAACCTATACAAATGTGTCTGTTACTACACGTGAAAATATTGGCAGAGAAGAAAATTATGGCTTCAGTATTTTCGGGCAGATACCCATTCAGCATAAGATCAATTTGCGCTCCAATGTTTCCCTCTTCTATCGCACTATTTATACAGGGCTTAGTACAGGTGGAAACATTAGCGGGTTTAATTACCGCATCAATTTAAACGGCACTTATGAGTTCGGAAAGACATATACTTTTGAAGCTTTCGGAAACTTTAACTCCGCACGCTTAAATGCACAAGGAACATATCCTGCCTTCTTTTCATACAACTTTGCTATTCGCAAACTGATATTCCATAAAAATGGAAGCATAGCTCTTACTGCTACCAATCCTTTTGACAAATATATTTACCAGACAACTACCCTCACCGGAGATAATTTTACTTCGGTAAGTACCCGCGAATTGCCTTATCAGTCATTCGGATTTAACTTCACTTACAAATTCGGCAAGCTGGAATTCAAGAAAGAAAAAGAACCGGAAGATTCCAATTTAAGTTCGCCTGAAGGGAATTAAAAACCATGCAAGACTGTTCTGCATATCCTATAGTTTTTTGTCGAGGATTATTGGTTCTTTGCATTTTTTTATAGCCATATCATAAAGACTTTGCAGTTCCTTATACTCCGACGGCTGAAAAACTCCAACATTAAATGACAGATCGCTTGTAAATTGAATAGTGTTATCTGAAATTTGTTTTATTTTATAAGAATATGAAGCGTTATTGCTTGTCAGCGAATAGTTTGTTTCTGCAGGCTTTTCATGGAGCTTATAACCTGCCGGAATTACTATCACCGCCTGGTATTTAAAATCACGCGGATAGTCCATATCCACAGGATATTTCCTATCCGGCATTGTTAAAGGATTGCTGTGTAAGGGCTCATTTAAAAATGGCGAAAATATGATTCCTGATATTGCAGAATCAGTTTTTTGCCGAAGTGCAGGAAGAGAAGCAGAAAATTTTATAAAAAGTGGCTCCTCCGGATTATCCAAAGAGTATATTTTAACGCTGTCATTTATTTCCATTCCATTACTCCTTGTTAATTGAGAACTGAATTTATCATATCCTTCATTCCATTCCTTCCTGCATGTATAACCACTATAGCCACTGGTCATAATTGTGAATTTGCAATTGATCGAATCGTAATTCTTTGAAAGATTTATAAACATAGTTTCCATGGTTTTGGCCGCCATTCGCGGTTTCAGATCAACCCACTCACTGTCATCTTTTTGAACAACATATCCAAAACCATTCGTGCATTGAGGAGGGAGTACGAAATATGGTAATGCAGGCTCGGTAGCATCTAACAATAAACTTAGGCTATCCGTTTTAACATAGCAAACCACATCATTAAAAAAATTGTAAAACGGATAATTTGCTTTTATTTTACCATGTTCGCGCGTGCTTATTAAAACAGGTTTTGCACCAATGTTTGCAGCTTTCAACAGTGCCGTTAAAAAAAGGTTGAGGTCCGCGCTGTTTCCCGTTTTTTGGGTAATAAAATCTTCCATTTCTTTGTCGGCCAAATAACTATAGTAGTTGCTCCATTTATAATTAGTCTTCACGTAATTTACAATAGTTTTTATTTTTTCTTTTTCTGGTTTCCCTGACAAATTCAATTGCTCAATGGTTTTATCCATATAATGTTCTTTCGAATAGTAAAATCCGCCAAAAGCTGGAACATCCAATAGTAGATGGTTTGTAAAATCTTCCCAGGTATTGGTAAATGTTTTTTGTCCAACGGCACTTTTTGACAACTGAAATCCAATTTGTATAATGTAGTCTTGTTTATTGGGGATAAAAGCTTCTTCTTTAAAAGCCGGCACATCATTATAAGCGTAAGTGTATATTGCATCCTGGTATTTGTTGGTTCCGCTCATGCCTTGGTAGTTACTTAAAACATTATTAGGAATACTGTCTTTCCTTTCAAAATATATCCACGCAGAGGTATCTATATTTTGCATAAGCGACATATAGTGCAGAAAAGGTGGTTTGATGAGGTGAAACACAGAATGAGCCACAGGAATATTATGCTGGAATGACCAATTAAAATAACCAATTGAAGGGGACCTGATTCCATATGAAATAATAATAACAGAACCCACTTTTACATTGGGCATGGCTATTTTCCGGGTAGATAAATAACCTGAATATTTTTCCTCGTACATCGTGTTTTTATTGAATGAAGTACTGCTTATTTTTCCATCTTCCAGGTTATAGGTTGTTGCTACTATATAATTAATAAATTCATTGAACCGTCCATTGGTATATAGAGGTATTTCTAATGTTCCATTGGAAATGCCTGCTTCAGAAAGTATTTTTATTTTCACAGTGCGGTCAAAATACTTTTCGAATGCGTAAGACCCCCCAAGAAATATATTGCCAACATCTGACAAGATGACCGCATCTGCGGAAGGATCCTTATCATATTTTGTCATTTCAAGTTCATCCATCAGGTGAATATCCTTTGTCGTATCAGGGCTTTGAGCAGCAACATTCAAACAAAGTGCCAGAAAACAGCATATAAGCAGGTTCAATTTATTCATTCTTAATAAAACTTAATGGTGTATTAATGGCTTCATGAAGTTTCGTAATAAAACGGTAAAAATCTCCATATTCCTGCGTTGAATAATCACCTGCATTCAACAGGATATTCCGATATATTTCGATTTTGGTATCAACCTGCACATACTTTATTTTTATGGTGCCGTATTTGGTTTCATAATTTTCATCCGGTTTTTTTTGGACTTTGTATTGGTCGGGAATAGATACTTCAGTTGTATCAAAATAGTTAATAGGATAGGGTAAACATACGGGTAAATGCCGTTTAGAAGGGTTTTCAAATGCAGGGAGAGTATGGGCACTAAGCTGCAGAAACATGAAATTGCCTGTCTGTGTAATATTGCTTTTCAAATTAAGGCTGTAGTCCATTTTTATATCTGCTGAATCGCGGCAATCCTTTTTTATATTTAATTGTTTCAATTCAAAATTCTGATATGGGACTATGGTACCCAGGTATTCTTTTTGTTTCTCTTTATTTAATTTTTCGGAATAGGAAGCATCCATATCAAAACCAATCCCTTTGCAAATTGTTGATGATTTCAATAAAGCATTCCCAGCAGTATCTATACTCACTTTATTGTTGCTTGAAGTATAGCAATTGGAAGGAACCAGTGCGGGAGTCTTTACAAGCCTGCTGTTGGCGGAATCAATAACCAGTGCATAACGATTCTGGGTAAAACTCCCAAGGTATCCCGGAGGATTAATTTTGGATGTGCAATCAAGCCATATTGAGTCATTAGCAAGGGGCACCAGTAAAATAGCGTGATTAAATTCAGGGGATACAAACGAACTTAATATTTTACGTGTATCACCGTCCTTGCCTCCATATATTAACGCAGTATGGGATGGAATTCCGGCTGTTTTTAAAAGGGCTTTCATATAATTGGAAAGTGCTTTGCAATCGCCATATCTTTTGCTTACAACATAGGATGCAGGATAACTTTTAACCCCTCCTATTCCAATATCAACTCCTTCATAACGGGTATTATCCTGCAAATATTGGTAGAGTTTTTTAACAATAAGTTTTTTATTGCTGATTCCATTTATTAATTCATGCACTTTTTGAACTTCGCTTTCAGGTAAATCATCTAATCCTCTATTCAGCATGTAATTCCAGTTTCCAAGCGAGGCCCAAGTTTGCTGGCTTCCCTTGATACCGTATGTAAATTCTACAGGAACAACGAGTATACGCGGAAGAAACTCGAGGAGCGATGGGGAAGAAACTTCGGGCTTAACAGGTTGCTTATATTGGGTTTGCCAGGTGAGTGTTATATTTTTCTTTGTGCTGTCTTTTAAAGGAGGGCCAATTTTATTCTGGTAACAGGAAATTCTATATCCAATAGGAGTGGTAATAATCAATTTGGCTTCATAGGTTGGAATTTCGGTGTATAATAGCGACCAGTCACAAATTAAAGGAAATTCTTTTTCCTTACAATTGTATTTATATTTAATAATATATGGATATACATTATATTTTAATTCGAATGTTTTTATATAAGTATCTGCATATAACATACCTTTGTCAATACTGTTTCCGTCATAAATCTCATCATTTTTCAGTTTCCTGATTTTTTTCCCGTTCACATCTTCTATCCATGCTTGCAGGTCAGAAACCGGATTTTCCTGTGAATAATGTA
>Ga0210386_10005760_pt1 | contig 10023 bp, 10 predicted proteins | sample IncBWH32OmetaG_FD_160091 | JGI IMG/M metagenome (GOLD analysis project Ga0210386, IMG submission 160091) | Forest soil microbial communities from Barre Woods Harvard Forest LTER site, Petersham, Massachusetts, United States - Inc-BW-H-32-O ... | reverse complement strand
GAGCCCTCCGCCCACCCCGGCTTCCGTTGACACAAGCTCCCTAGGATGTTAACTTTAGGGGTTTTGTAGCCCTCTTACTTCCGGTTCTTCAGCTAAGCCATGGATGAGACACTTCGACAACTAGGCGGATTACTGCTCGGGTCCATCCCCACCATCATCATGCTGGTGGTGTTGTGGGGAGCTTATGCCGTGATCGTCCATAAGCCACTGTCGAAGGTCCTGGCTGAGCGGCGGGCTAAGACCCAGGGTGCGATCGAAAAGGCGCGGGCCGATGTAGCAGCCGCCGAGACCCGCACGGCGGAATATGAGCAGCGGCTGCGCGAGGCCCGAATGGCAGTTTTCCGGACCCAGGAAGCTCGCCGGCAGGCGGCCCTGCAAGCGCGGGCGGCGGCGGTCGCCAAGGCTCGAGCACGGGCGCAGGAGCAGGTCAAGCAGGCCCGGGAAGCTATTGAGCAAGACAAAATCCTGGCGCAGGAAGGACTGCAGGCGGAATCGGCCCGGCTGGCCACCGAGATTATTCGCCACGTCCTACGCCCCGTGGCAACGCCAGGCTCCGCAGGTGCAGCGCGATGATTCTGACTCCCCCGTCACGAACCCGGCTCCTGCGATCAACTGCGGGCATCTCTGTCTTCTTGTTTCTCTTAACACTGGCAGCCTTCTCTCAAGCTTCTGGATCGTCTGCATCTGGCACGTCATCGTCTTCAACAGAGCCACAAAAGGGACAGGAAGCGAAGGAGCAGCCAAAGAAGCAGGAGGCTGAAAAGTCTCGCGGTTTCGGCGAACAGTTGGCGAAGGAGACGCGTGAGGCCGCCGGCGAAGGCGACGACACTGCGCAGTTTAAGCAATCGGCTTCCGTGGTCTGGTTGTCGAAGCTTACGGGCGGAAACCTGCAGCATGCTTACTGGCTTGCCGTGTTGCTGAACTTTGCCGTGATCGCCGGGATAATGTTCTGGGCGGGCCGGAAATATTTGCCAGGCATGTTTCGCAATCGTACGGCCTCGATTCAGAAGGCGATGGAAGAAGCCCGGAAGGCTAGCGAGGATGCCAATCGACGGCTGTCGGAAATCGAGTCCCGTCTTTCGCGGCTCGACGGTGAGATTGCCGCGATGACGGCCAATGCGGAAAAAGATGTTGCGGCCGAGGAGGCCCGCATCAAAGCCGCTGCCGAAGCAGACGCACGCAAGATCGTGGAATCCGCGGAACAGGAGATTGCAGCGGCGGCGAAAGCAGCGAGACGCGATCTGACCACTTATGCCGCGGATCTTGCGATTTCGCTCGCCAAGAAGCAGATTCATGTAGACGCGGGTACAGATTCCTCGCTGGTGCGAAGTTTCGCCGACCGGCTGGGCAGCGACGAGGACGGAGGAAAGAATTAAGTATGGCTTCCGTCGCCAGCGTTTACGCCCGAGCCTTCGCCGACGTAGTGTCCCAGACCGGGCTGGATGGCGGCAAGGTTATGGGCGAACTGCGGCAGTTGAGCGCGTTGCTGCGGGCGAATCCTGACTTGCGCCGGGTCTGGGAATCTCCTGCGATTCCAGCCGATGGGAAGCGCGGAGTGCTCGATCGGATCGTGGCGCGGGAAAGGTTTTCAAAGTCCGTGCGGAATTTCGTGGCAGTCTTGATTGATCACCGGCGCACGCACTTTTTCGATGTGATCGTTACGCGTATGGGACACGAACTGAACGCGCGCATGGGTTTTGCCGAAGCACAGATCACGACCTTTCGGGACCTGAGCGAGTCAGAGCGGCGAGTGCTGGAGGGCCAGGTGGCAAAGGTCACCGGCAAGAAAGTCCGGGCTGAATATTTGCGCGATCCGGCGATCCTGGGCGGAGCGGTGGTGCGCGTGGGCAGCACCATCTACGATGGATCTGTGCTCGGGCAATTGGAGAGAATTCGCGAGCAGATTGCGGGAGGCAGCTGATGGCTGTTGGCTGATGGCTTTTTCTTCGTAGGGGAAAGATTTTAACCGCAGAGGGCGCGGAGAACGGCCGCAGAGTTCTCGGAGAAAAGCTTTTAACCGCGAAGGTCGCAAAGAATATCCGCGAAGGTCGCAAAGAGATGCCTGAGAGATTTGGAAGAAAGCATCATCGAGAACGAAATCACATCAGCTAGCAGCCAGAAGCTAGCAGCGAAGAGCTGATTTTCTATGGCACAGATCAAGGCAGACGAGATATCGCAACTGATCCGCGAGCAGATCGAGAACTACGAGTCGAAGATCACCGTGGACGAAGTCGGCACGGTCATCTCCCTCGGCGACGGCATTGCCCGCGTGTACGGCCTCGACAAGGTGATGGCCGGGGAACTACTGCAGTTTCCGCACGGCGTGGCTGGGCTGGCCATGAATCTGGAAGAAGAGCAGGTGGGCGTGGTGCTGCTCGGAGATTACACCGAAATTCGCGAAGGCGACGAGGTCAAGCGCACCGGGCGCATCATGAGCGTGCCGGTGGGCAAGGAGATCGTCGGACGGGTGGTGAATTCGCTCGGCCAGCCGATTGATGACAAAGGTCCCATCGCGACGACCCAGTTCATTGCTCTTGAGCGCATCGCCCCCGGTGTGATTGACCGGCAGCCGGTGCGCGAGCCCATGGCGACGGGCCTCAAGGCGATTGATTCGATGATCCCGATCGGGCGCGGCCAGCGCGAGCTGATCATTGGCGACCGTCAGACTGGGAAGACGGCGATCGCGCTCGACACGATCATCAACAACAAGGGCAATGACCTGATCTGTATTTACTGCGCAATCGGGCAGAAGCGCTCGTCGATTGCCCAGGTGGTGAAGATTCTGGACGACGCCGGGGCGATGGAGTACACGATCGTGGTGGCCGCATCGGCATCGGAGCCCGCGCCCATGCAATACATTGCGCCTTATGCCGCCTGCGCGATGGGCGAGTACTTCCGCGATAGCAAGGGGCATGCACTCGTCATCTATGACGATCTTTCGAAGCACGCCGCTTCGTATCGCGAGATTTCGCTTTTGCTGCGGCGGCCGCCGGGACGCGAAGCCTATCCCGGGGACGTGTTTTATTTGCATTCCCGGCTGCTGGAGCGTGCCGCCAAGATGAGCGACAAGATGGGCGGCGGCTCGTTGACCGCCCTGCCCGTGATTGAGACTCAGGCTGGCGACGTTTCGGCCTACATTCCAACCAACGTCATTTCGATCACCGACGGGCAGATCTTTTTGGAAACCGATCTGTTCAACTCGGGCGTCCGGCCAGCGGTGAACGTCGGTATCTCGGTGAGCCGCGTGGGCGGCAGCGCGCAGATCAAGGCGATGCGGCAGGTGGCCGGATCGCTGAAGCTCGAACTGGCACAATATCGGGAACTGGCGGCATTCGCGCAGTTCGGCAGCGATCTCGACAAAGCTACCTTGAACCAACTCAACCGTGGTCAGCGCCTGGTGGAGCTGCTCAAGCAGAGCCAGTTCTCGCCTCTGCCATTCTCGAAACAGATTCTGATCATCTTCGCGGGAACGAGCGGCGCTTTGGACGACATGCCGGTCGAGCAGATACGTCCGTTTGAAATGGAGCTCTACAAGTACGTGGATACCGTCAATCCCGGTTTGTTGAGCACGATCATGGAGAAGAAGATTCTCGATGACTCTTTGAAAGGCGAGATGACGAAGGTGATCAAGGAATGCAAGGAGCAGTTTGTGGCGACGCGGAAGAAGTGATCCTCCTTGCTGGTGGCTTGGGGCTTCTGGCAGGCTTCCGAGGGCGGTTGGAAATACATATCGGCGTTAGTGGAGACCGATACAGCAATGGGGTCCTTCGACTACGTTCGGCTGGCGCCTCACTTCGCTCAGGATGACAGCGGTTTTAAGGGTTCGCTTACGAGGTGGTTTTACTTGTTGGCTAACAGCTAACGACTAACGACTAACAGCTAACGACTAAGAGCTACAAGCTGCTTTTCCATGGCTAACATTCTCGACATTCGGCGACGCATTCGCAGCGTGATTAATACGCGGCAGATCACCAAGGCTATGAAGATGGTCTCGGCCGCGAAGCTTCGGCGCGCTCAGGATCGGGCGCTGGCAGCGCGGCCTTATGCGCAAATGCTGACGAATGTGCTGAAGTCGCTGGTATCGCGCGCGGAAATCTATGATCCCGAGACGGGGGAGCCGAAGCATCCTTTGTTGGCGCAGCGTCCCGAGCAGAATGTTTTGTTAATCGTGGTCACCGGCGACAAGGGACTGGCTGGGGCTTTCAACACGAACATCCTGAAAGCGGCCACGCAGTTTCTGGGCGAGAAGCCGGGCAAGAACATCGAGATCGAAACCATCGGACGCAAGGGGCGCGATTTTCTGCGACGACGCTTTCCAATGGCCGAGCCGCGCAGTGCCGAGTCGACCGAGCCGCCACGCACGACCGTGATCGGCGAGCAGATTGGGGTATTGAACAAGGTCGATCATGCACTGGCTTCCAAGTTGGCGGAACGAGTGATTGCGCGCTATGCCGAAGGGTCGGTCGATGCGGTCTATCTGATTTTCAACGAATTCAAGTCGGTGATTCAGCAGCGGCTGGTGGTGGAACGGATTCTGCCCATTGTCGAAGTGGGTGTGGCGCAAGTCGAGGTGGCGCGGGAACTCACTCAGCGGGAAAAAGAAGAGGCGCAGAAAGCGGCCATTTCCGCGGGCGTGGGCATGCGCTCGACTGAGGGGCGCGCCATCGATCAGGCTGCCGCAGGTTTTGCGACCGCGCCGGTCGATTACATCTATGAGCAGCCTCCGGCGGAACTCTTCAATGACCTGCTGCCGAAGTATGTCGGGATCCAGATTTTTCACGCGTTGCTCGAGTCGGTCGCGGCCGAGCACGCGGCGCGCATGACGGCGATGGAATCAGCCACCAACAACGCGACCGACATGATTGATTCCCTGACGCTCGCCATGAACCGGGTGCGCCAGGCGAAGATCACGAAAGAGATTATTGAGATCGTAAGCGGCGCGGCGGCGCAGTAGGAAAGCTATTAGCTGTTAGCCGTTAGCTTTTAGCTCAATCAGGCGCTGCAAGCGGTTCGTACAGGCTTCGACGAGCAGATTCGTACTTGTCGGCACAAAATTGTGGATTTCATAATGAGAGCTAAAAGCTAGAGGCTAACAGCTGATGTCGGAAAACATTGGACACGTAGTGCAGATTACGGGACCGGCGGTAGACGTGCAGTTCGCCGAGGGGGGCCTGCCTCCCATTTATCAAGCGGTGCGCGTGGTCAGCGATGGTTTCAAGGTGCCGCAGCCGATCAACGTCGTCCTCGAGGTTCAGCAGCACCTAGGGGAAGGCAGGGCACGTTGCATCGCCATGGAAGCCACCGACGGCATGGTGCGCGGCATGAAGGCTATCGATCTCGGCGGACCGATTTCCGTGCCGGTAGGTCGCGGCACCCTGGGTCGCGTGATGAACGTCATCGGCGAGCCTGTCGACCAGTTGGGTCCAATTGAATACAAGAAGCGTATGCCCATACACCGGCCGGCTCCGGCGTTCGACGAGCAGGCCACCACCGCCGAGATGTTTGAAACCGGCGTGAAGGTGGTTGATCTGATCCAGCCGTTCCTCAAAGGCGGCAAGATCGGGTTGTTTGGCGGCGCGGGCGTGGGCAAGACGGTCTTTATCCAGGAACTCATCAACAACGTCGCCAAGCAGCATGGCGGATTCTCGGTGTTCGCGGGCGTGGGCGAGCGTACCCGCGAGGGCAACGATCTGTGGCTGGAAATGAGCGAGTCGGGCGTGATCAAGCCGGGCGATCCGTCGAAGTCGAAGGCCGCGCTGATCTATGGACAAATGACGGAGCCGCCCGGAGCGCGGTTGCGCGTGGCCCTGACGGGTCTTACGGTCGCGGAGTACTTCCGGGACGTCGAAGGCGCCGACACACTGCTGTTTATCGACAACATTTTCCGTTTCACGCAGGCGGGCTCAGAAGTGTCGGCGCTGCTGGGCCGCATGCCGAGCGCGGTTGGATACCAGCCCAACCTGGCGACCGAGATGGGTGAGTTGCAGGAGCGCATCACGTCGACGAAGAAAGGAGCGGTCACTTCGGTGCAGGCGATCTACGTGCCTGCCGATGACCTGACGGATCCGGCGCCGGCAACGACCTTCGCGCACCTGGACGCGACCACAGTGCTTTCGCGCGCGTTGACGGAAATCGGAATTTATCCTGCCGTCGATCCGCTGGCTTCGACCTCGCGCATTCTGGATCCGCGCATTGTGGGGCAGGAGCACTACGACGTGGCGCAGGCCGTAAAGAAAACGCTACAGACCTACAAAGACCTGCAGGACATCATCGCGATTCTCGGCATCGACGAACTCAGCGAAGATCAGAAGCTGACGGTGGCGCGGGCACGCAAGATTCAGCGCTTCTTATCGCAACCGTTCCACGTGGCCGAGCAGTTCACCGGCTCGCCGGGGCGCTACGTGAAGGTGGCAGATACGGTAAAGGGCTTTAAGGATATTGTCGAAGGCAAGTACGACGATATTCCGGAGCAGGCCTTTTATATGAAGGGCACCATTGATGAAGTGCTCGAGGCTGCGGAGAAGATGAAGGTGGCAGCGTAAGAACCGTCGTTGGTCGTTGGCGGGGGCCGCTGTTCGCGCTCAGGGCCTGAGGGCTGTGTTGGAAAAGTATGTCGGGATTGATGGAATCGATACAGCAATGCGGTCCTTCGACTACGTTCGGCTGGCGCCTCACTTCGCTCAGGATGACACGGAGTTGAGGTTGGCCAACGACTAACGATCACGGACTAACGACACTAACGACCAACGACTGCTTTCCAACGACTAAGTTCCAATGACCGGCGACTAAGTTAGAAAGACTGATCCATGGCTGATTCTTTCCAACTCGAAATCGTGACTCCCGACAAGCTGGTCGTGAAGGACCGGGCCGAGGAGATGCAGATTCCCGGAAAGAACGGGTATCTGGGCATTTTGCCGGGGCATGCGCCGCTTATTACGGAGTTGGCCGTGGGGCAGATCAGCTATCGGAATGGCAGCGAAACCCATTACCTGTGCGTTGCCTGGGGGTTCGCGGAAGTTCTCCCGGATAAGGTCACGATTCTGGCTGAGACGGCGGAGCGGGGTGAAGACGTGGATTGCGAGCGTGCGCAGAAGGCGAAAGAACGCGCAGAGCAGCGGCTGGCGAGCAACGACCCGCAGGTGGATGTCCCACGTGCGCAGAATGCGCTGGCGCGGGCGAATACGCGGTTAGAGGCGGCGGCGAAGGAAGGCAAGACGACGGCCGGGCAGTGAGAACGATGTGGTTCCGCAGTACGCAGCCGAGCGGGCGCAGATTCCTCCGCGGCTACGCCGCTTCGGAATGACAAGATCCAAAGAATTGGACAAGAACGAGGCCGCCGGGGTGGTTCCGGCGGCCTCTTTTTGTGAAGGACCTGAGTTGATTTGCTGCCAGCACCCGCCCAAGCGGAGCTTGGACGGGGCACCCAATTCCAATCGCATCCTCACCCATCTGAATCGATGTGTCGAGACGGCGTGGCTCGGTTGACGACCACGATTCGACTTTCGTTGTGAGCCGTTAGCCAACCACCATCAGCCATAAGCCAGCCATCAGCCAACGACTACCAGCCAACAGCTGACGACTGAAGCCTGACGACTGTTCTTCAGTACCTGCCGTTGAACGTGGCTTGGTATCCGGCGCGGTAGCCGTCGGTGTACTGCGACCTGTAGGCGCTCTTGTCTCCGTACTCGCGGCGGTAGCCGTGGTCGCGATCATCGAAGCGGCCGCGCGGATTTGGGTTGAATGGCTTGTTGCGATATTGATCGTCGCGCGCCATGGTGACGCCGTCCTGGTATCCGGTGTCGTAGCCGACTCGGCCGTTGTAGGCATCATTGCCGTAGTAACCGTTGCCGCGATAGCGATCGTCACGATCGCCATCACCACGCCAGCCTGGGCGCTCGCTATTGAAGCCGGAACGGAAGCCGTCCGCGTAGCCCTGCTGGTAACCGTTCTGGAACACGTTCAACGGGCCCATCCAGTTTTTGTAGCCGTGCGTGGCCTGGCGCCAGTCGGGCGTGTGGTAGTCGTTGGGATCGTTCTCGCGACCTTCGTGGCGACCGCGTTTCTCGCCATCTCGAAAACCGTTGTCGTACCCGTATTGGCGCGTCTGGGCTACGTCGCCGCGGTAGTAGTAGTCGTCACGATCCTGCGCGCGCGCAAACGTGCCCAGCGCCATCACCAGGGAAGCTGCCAAAGCTGCCATTCTCAGTTGTCGCCGCATACTCACCTCCGTCACCGGTTGATGCTTCCGGTCTCTGCTCAGTTGGGATGCCGGCGGCGAGGAGCGCGATGCCTTGACACGCGCCGATGTCTGTCTGCGATAATTTCTGAAGCCAATCTGAAAACACAATGTTTATGCGGGTCCGCAACTTTTTCTGCGGAGTGGTGTTCAATACGCAACCGTCTCGCGGAAATCCGCTCGGCTGTTCTGATAGACTTTTTTGTTCCCTTACATGATTCGGAGTTGCTTCCGCATGCAGATCCAGCGAGTGGGCGTGGTGGGCGCAGGCACGATGGGAAACGGCATTGCCCACGTGTTTGCGCGCAGCGGCTACGCGGTCACGCTGTTTGACGTGGAACAGCGTTTTCTCGATCGCGCGCTCGACGTCATCGCCAAGAACCTGGCCCGCGAAACCGCCAAGGCGAAGATCACGGCCGAGCAGGAAGCCGCCGCGCTTGAGCGAATCATGCCTGTGCTCGACCGCTCCCGGCTGGGCGACTGCGATTTCATCATCGAGGCCGCGACTGAGAAATTCGAGATCAAGGCGGAAATCTTTCGCGACCTCGATCGCATTGCTCGAGCTGACATCGTGCTCGCGTCCAATACCTCTTCGATTTCCATTACCAAGCTCGGAGCTTTGACCCAGCGGCCGGCGCAGGTTATCGGGATGCATTTCTTCAATCCCGTGCCCATAATGAAGTTGGTGGAAGTGATCCGCGGGCTGGCGACCTCGCAGTCCACATACAACGTGGTGCGTGACCTGGCGATCGCACTCGATAAAACGCCGGTCGAAGTGAACGATGCGCCCGGCTTCGTATCGAACCGCGTGCTGATGCCGCTGCTGAACGAGGCCATGTACGCGGTCATGGAAGGAGTGGCGACGGCGCCTGCCGTCGATGAAGTCTTCAAGCTCGGCATGGCGCACCCGATGGGTCCACTAACTCTGGCCGACTTCATCGGGCTGGATGTCTGCCTCGACATCATGCGCGTGTTACATGCCGGTCTGGGTGATCCGAAGTATCGTCCGTGCCCTCTGCTGATCAAGATGGTGGATGCGGGCTGGCTGGGGAAGAAGAGCGGGCGGGGCTTTTATCAGTACTAGCAAGAGCAGGCTCCAGGCTTTAGGCTCTAGGCTCTAGCAAAATCTCAGAGCGCTAGCTCCTAGAGCCTAGAGTCGAGAGCCTGATTTTTTTTGAAGTGGGATTTTTGATGACTACCGCATGGGGACAAGTTTTACCGGAAGAGCAATCGAGTGTTCGTCGGGACACGGGTTTTTATGTCTTTGCCGCTGGCGCCGGCATGTTCGCGGGCTGGGTGGATATCAAGGCCGGAGACCTCCTGTTGACCGCGCTGCTGGTGCTGTCACCGTGCATGGTGCTGGGACTGATGCGTCCAGAGAAGCCCTGGCGCTGGATAGCAATCGTGGGAGTGTTGGTGCCCATTGCCGAGTTGCTGGGCTATCTGGTGTTGACCCGAAAGCCCTATCGCGCGCAAATCTACGAATCATTCCTGGCGTTTCTGCCGGGGATCGCAGGGGCTTACGGAGGCTCGCTGATGCGGCTTGCGATCACGAACATCTCCGGCAACAAATAACGCACGCCACCCGAAAGTCTCGGCTAACCAAAAAAGTACTCACGTTTTCACAGGCTTAACGAGTATCCTGCGGCATATGGCAGTATCAGTTTCGGTGCTGGCCAGCGGCAGCCGCGGGAACAGCGCCGTCGTGCAAACTTCGACCACCCGAATCCTGGTCGACGCGGGAATTTCCTGCCGGGAGACCTTCAAGCGCATGAAGGCTCTGGGCG
>Ga0210386_10005757_pt1 | contig 10025 bp, 11 predicted proteins | sample IncBWH32OmetaG_FD_160091 | JGI IMG/M metagenome (GOLD analysis project Ga0210386, IMG submission 160091) | Forest soil microbial communities from Barre Woods Harvard Forest LTER site, Petersham, Massachusetts, United States - Inc-BW-H-32-O ... | reverse complement strand
GGACGCGGATGCCTGGGGCCGCCGGGCACTGGCGAGCGCGAAACGGATCGCGGAGCAGATGAGGACATGAGGCCGGGCGAAGCAAAGGTCGGGCAAAAAGTGCGCACGGTTGTCGCGTTTGCGGCTTATCCGGAAATCAAAATCGGAACGAATGCGACCATCACGAAAGTTTTGACGCAGAAGCCGGATGGGGATACGGACATGCTCTTCATTCATCCGCACACCTGGATGAACGAAAAAAGCATGCCGTGCGGCGCGGACGACGTAGAGCTCGTGTATTGATATGGCTTTCCTTTTAGAGGTGGCGATCATCGACGGCGGGGATGACACGGTGAAAGTCGTGCATCAGTTCTTCGGCGTGACGGAGCGCGAAGTCGAAACCTACAAGCGGGAGCACTTATCCGGCTGCGAGTACTTCCGCACCGCGGAGCGCGAGGGGCGGACGATCGAGGACCTTGAGGAAATCGACGCGAGCGAACTGCCCACCGCGGCGGATTACGAATTCGATGAGGAGGAGGAAGCCGGATGAAACTCGAGATACCGCAACTGATCGCGTTGGCTGCCGGCGCTGGCTTCGTCGGCGACGATCTCACGACGGCCGTGTCGATCGCGCTCGCCGAATCGGGCGGGGACCCGAATGCCTATAACCCCGAGCGCGCGGCGAACACTCCGCAGGGTTACGGCTCCTTTGGGCTCTGGCAGATCTACCTCAAGATGCACCCCGAGTATAAGGGGCAGAATCTCTTTGACCCGCAGCTGAACGCCTCGGCGGCGTTTGCGGTGTACAGCTCGGCCGGCAACTCCTTCCGCCCATGGTCCACGTTTGGAAACGGAGCGTACCTGGCGCACGTCGACACGGTGAATGGAATCATCGCTGCCGCTTCGGGCGACACAATGGCAAGCACAGATGGCGGGCCGGTTCCGGGCGATGGGGGAATGCTGGGCATGGCCATCGTGGGCGCGCTCGCGCTCTGGCTGGCGATGAAGTACTTGGGGTGAGCGGATGCGGCGGGCTCTTGTCATCTTCGTCTTTGTCGCGTTGGCTGGCTCTGCGGCGCTGGCGCAGTTCACCACAGTTACAGGAACCATCACAGACCCAAACAGTGTTCCCTACTCAAACGGAAACATCACGGCGCAGCTGGTCACAACCGGCACCACTCCCACATTGAATGGTTTGCCTTTCTCGATGAGCGGGTCATCGGGCCTCGACGTGAACGGCAAATTCACCATGCGCCTGGCGGACAACACACAAATCGTACCCGGCGGTCTGCAGTGGAAATTTACAGTCACTTGCGGCGGGGGCTGTGTTCCGCCGGCGGGCGGAACTGGTCCGCAACAATTCTCGGTGTCGATCACCATCTCTGGCGTTTCGCAGGATATTTCCGCGACGCTGAGCGCGGCGGCGCCGGCGCTGACGCGAGTGAGCGGCGGTGGGGCGAATCCTCCGTTTAATACGGTCACGGCGGGCGCAAATCCCAACGCTCTGACAATTGCGGCGGGCGGTTCGCTCTCTCCCGGAGCGGGCAGCGTCCTCGGTACAATCCGCGCCAATCAGGAAGCGTGGACGATTGGGCCACCAAACGCTTCGTTTTATGAAGCGATGAGCACCACGGGCGGCTCGATTAGCGTCAATCAAACCGTCTTAACGCAGATCACCTACGTTACCTCAGTAGGTGGCGAGACTCTGCCGAGCATCTTACCGTCGGCGTCGAACACCCTTCCGACTAATTGTTCCAGCGGTAGTACGTGCTCTTACTTTCTTTCGGGCTATCCGCTTCCGCCGGGTTACTCCGGTTACACGGTTTACACCTGTGCGACCTCATCGTCTTGCACACCACTAAAATTTACCGGCTGCATCAACATCACAGGCTCCTGCACGATTACCGGAAGTGGCACAGGTGCAGGGGTGCCCACGTCTAACACAGCTTACCTGGCGCAGCCGACTCCCATCGGAACTAACACCTGCCCACCGAGCGCGTCACCCTGGCTCTATGTCAATGACGGCTTTAACTGGTATAACTACATCGCTGTGGATGCGTCGAATACTGGAGCCAATCCACCAGCACCTTACAATAAGCTCGTTTTCTGTCGTCCTATCTGGGTGAACGATACTGGAGTTGACCCGCCGTTAGGCCGCAATGCCGTACTTAATATATTCCATCTCGCCAATGGGTCAATCATTAATGCTGGCAATCAAGATCGGAACCAGTTCAACTTTTGGACGAACTGTGCTACTGACAATCCGTGCGGCGATACCGGTAACCATTACGGCGGAGAAGCGTTGCAAGCGGAAGCGGATTGGTTTGATACTACTGGCACGGTATTTGGGCATCCAGACAGTGAAGTCGCTGGCGGTTCATTCCAAGCTGCCGACTTCCATACCACGGTCGGTGAAACGGGACCATCGCTCGGCATTACGGGAGTACGCGCCCACGTATTCCGCGAAGCAGCCGCAACTAGTTTCTCCAACGCCTGCACCTATTGCTGGCAGGGCATCTACGCCAACGCGCAGAACAACAGCACAGCCTCTGGCAACGGGCAATACCTTGCAGCCGTAAATGCGACTTGCGCAGAGGCATCCGGCTCTCCGTCCAATATCAACTGCATGGGCGTCCACATCACAGGCCACGGCAGCGCATGGACGCATAGTTACGGCATCTACATCGAAGATGGCGGCACAGGAGCCACACAGAACAATATGAACTCCCATGCTGCGGCAAGCAACGGGGGTAAGAACTACTTTGAAGGCTCGACATTCCTGAATCATGTCAGCACGACGGGGCCGAACCAAGGTGTCACGAATCCAACCTCCTGCACGCTAAGCGCAGGCTTTGGCACGACTGCCACCTGCACCTTTGACACTGGCTCAAACGACTCCAGCGGCACGATGACGATTACTCCAAGCGGGACGGGCATCGTGGCAGTTGGCAACGTCACGCTTAACTATCAGGCCACGCTGGGAACCAACTCAACTTCATGCCTGTTCTTTCTAGTGAACGGGACGGCGACATTTAACGCCCGCGCTACAGCAATCGGCAATGCGGCAGGGACCACGGCGGCATTTACAGGGATCATCGACAACAACGCCGCTAACTTCACGTCGGGCTCGACCTATAAGGTCAACTACTGGTGTCCGGGAAAATGATTCGCCGAATTCTATTCCTCGTGCTTCTGTTTCGGGTTGCGGCATTCGCGCAGTTCACCACCGTCACAGGCACAGTCACAGATCCCAACGGCCTCGCCTATACCTTCGGCACTATCTCGCCCACGCTGGTTTCGAGCGGCTCTCCGACGCTGAGCGGATTGGCGTACACTCCACCGACGCAACCAACCGGCCTGAATCTGCAGGGCTCGTTCACCATGCGCCTGGCGGACGTGAGTGTGCTTTCGCCCGGCAGCTCGACCTGGTCGTTTCACGTGTGCTCTGCGGTGGGCACGGTTTCGCCTGCCTTTGGCAAGGGGCCGGTGTGCTTCGACGTCACGGGAATTTCCATCTCGGGCGCATCGCAGGACATCGGCGCCACGCTCAGCGCTTCGGCGCTGGCGCTCACCTCTCCCTTCGGCGCGGGAACCGGCTGCGGATCGGGCACCACGAACACGATCATGATGTTCACGGCCTCGACGACGTGCGGGAATTCGCCGATCGTCTTCAACGGGAGCACCCTGATCACCATCAGCAAACAAGTCACGATCAGCGCATTCGGCGCCGCGTTCAACATCAACGGGGTGCTGGCTTCCTACAATGGGCTCACTTCACTGGGGAATTCGGTCGCGCAGGTCGTCGGCCTGGCGCAGGGCAGCGCGTTCACGGCCAACATGGGGTCGGTGCAGCTCGGGGTGGCGGTGCCGGCCAGCGGACACCAGTTCTATCGGGTCAACTGCTATTTAGTGGTGACGACGGCTGCAGGGACTTCGAGCACCTTGCCGCAGTGCCAAGTGTCATGGACTGATGCCAATACCAGCGTGGTGGAAACAACAACGTTCTCGCCAACGAGCAGCGCGAATACGGTTGGAACCTTTGTGCAGGGGACTTTCTTTTTCAATCCAAAACCCGGCACCACGATCAGCGTATCAACCACGGGATACGCCTCGAATCCGGGTGCAGCCATGATCTACGTGAACGGATTCGACATGGAAGCGCTCTAGTGCGGTGGCGGACCTTCTGGCCAGTAGTAGAGTATCCATCCGCCCGGAAATGTAAATCGCCGCTTAGAGCCCACAAGCCACCAAAGGAAATTCCAGCAGTGGGCTGCACTCACGGCGGCGATTCGGAGCATCATCAGTGCGCCCGCTGAATCCGCGGCGCGTCTACCTCGTCCGGAATGAAAACAATCTGCATGGTTAAAATCTTGCGGCACTGCTCGTGTGAGCAGGCCACGGCGAACGTCATGGAGTGGGGCGTGGGCCACTGAAAGGCGATGACGGCCGGGAGTTCTTTGCCGCAGTGAGGGCAGCAGGGGATCTGAATCGCGGTGCCGGTGCTCATAGCTTCTTCATCACCTCGTGAAAGTGCTCCCACATCTTCCGCCATGACTCGCCGAAAATTCCTTCCGCTGCGTGCTCGGTGTGCACGCGTCTGACGTAACTAACGTGCGAGTGTTCTTGGCGCCACTTTTCCAGCGCGGCGATGCGCATCTCGAGTTGGGCGATTTTTTCTTGGAGCGGCATCGTGCTCATGGTTTCGCCTCTCCGCGCTCTCGATCAAACTCTTGCACGATCGCCCGGGCGCTGTCCACGGATTCCTCGCCGCGCGCTATGGCCTCCGCGTGCAACGCGCTGTGCATCCATGCCGGCCACACGTACGTTTTGAACATCTCCTGATCAAAGCACACGATAAATTCGCCTTTGCCCAGCGTCGCGATATCGGAGCGCGACGGCCGCGGATAGAGATTTTCGGGGATGGCGTCCAACGTCTTTTCGATTTCCGAGCGCAGGCGCTGCACGCCAAAAAGCCAAACGCGGATCTGGCTCAGCAGTACAGCACTGATGCCGGAAATATTCTGGGAGTCAATCCAGAGGAAGTTTTCGAGCGCAGCCCCCTGGCGGATGAACTCTTCCGCGGCGTCGCGCACGGGCGAGCGGCGCTGGGCCGGCGCAAACCTCCAAGCTTCGGGCATGGCGACGATCGTGCGGAAACTATGCTGGTGCACCCACCGGATCACGGACCGCACGATGAGCGATTGGATGTGGAACTCGTAGCGCTCCAGGTCGATCACGTTCAAGCCGAATTCCAGATCTGGTTTCGCAGAACTCGTTTTCAGTTTTGCGAGCTCTTCAATTGCGGTTTTTAGATCGTCCTGAATCTCGCCGAAAACCATCTCGCGTTGGCCGGTGGCTTTTGCGAGCGCGGTGCCCACGTTGGTTAAAACGTCCTCGAGCGAATTCGGCCGCGGCCATTCGGCAAAGAGTTTAGACCCGGGCCGCCCGGCCTGGCCGGCACGGCAAACGCTGCGCAGGCACTGGCGCTGAAACTTATCCCACCTCTCCTCCGTGAGCGCTTCGCAGAGGGTCCGCACCGTGCGCCAATCGACATGGTCCTCATAGTAGGGCGGCAATTCTCGCGACAGGCGGAATGAACCTTCCCCGCGCTTGGTGAGGAATGCGATGCACTTCGAATCGGAGCGGGAGGCGCAGGCCTCGAGGGCGGTGGTCTTGCCGGCGCGCTGGGTCTGACCCACGATTACCATGTGGCCCACGGGGAGGTGCACGGGATTCCCGGTGCCGGATTCAAAACCGAGATGGATCACGCGGAAACCTCTTGCGTAACTTCTTCGGCTAGCAGATCGAACAGGCTCGGCGTCGCCATCTGCCGCTCGGCTGCCTCCAGATAGAAGCAGGCATCCCGCCAGTACGATGCGGCGAGTTCGCAGGCGATTCCCTTCCGGCCGAGCTTGATGGCGCGCAGCGGCACGGTTCCGAGTCCGCCAAAGGGATCGAAAATCGTCTCGCCTTTCATGGTGAATTGGGCGATGGCGCGATCGGCAAGGTCGAATTGCATCGGGCAGAGATGCATCTCGCGGCCGGATGCGGACTGCGCCGAATTCAGGCTGAGCATGCGCGTGATATCGGTCCACACGTCCGGATGCCACGATTGCGGCTGTAACAACATGAAAGTTACAGGCAGGCGTCCGGCGCCGGGGCAGCGGAGCGGCTCCGGATCCTCGGGCCCGAGCGCGTGCTGCACCGTGATCTGATCGCAGTGCGTCGGCTTCAGGTGGATGTGTCCGCACTCCTGGCAGGTTTCCAGACTTTCGCTCAGCGCGACGTGGCGCTCGAAGTCGTAAACCTGGGTGCGGGAGAATTCACGGAACATCTTAAAGATTCTTTCGTGCGGGACTCCCTGTAAATCTTCCGGAGACAGCAAGCGATTTCCGCTTGATCGGGCAAAGCCGTGGGCATCGATTTGCCAGCGGGACCTGGAGTATTCGGCCTTCTCTTTGATCACGGGCGCATCGGCGTAGCCTTTCGATGAGTCGGTTGGTGGCCGGCGGAAGATCAGCAGGTATTCCGGCATCCCCACTCCCATACGGCTTCCGTCCTTACACTGCTCAGTCCAGCCAAGCCGATAGGTTTGGTTGTTCTCGCGCACGACGTCGGTCACGATGGTTTTCATGCCGAGATAAGCAAAGCCTCCGCGCTGAAAGTGGCGGATGGCATCGCAGTGGAATGGGTAGGCGGTCTGGAAGCCCATGCCGTTCAATCCGCCGGGCACGATGCGATCTTTGACGTGAATCAGGCAGGCGCGGCCTGGCTGAAGGACTCGCCAGAGTTCGGGAATCAGGAATCCCATCTGCTCCCAGAATTGCTCGTTCGTCTCGGTGTGGCCGAAGTCGTTGTAGCTCGGCGAGTACTCGTATTGCGTGCTGAACGGAATCGAGGAGAGGACCAGGTGCACACTCGCATCCGGCATCGCTGCGGTTTCGAGCACGGCATCGTTGTGGACCATCTTCCAGTTCTCGCCAGAGGCCTCGGTGCGCTCTATTCCCAGCGATCGGCCGAATTCATGCTCGAGCGCGTTGGTCGCAAGCCCGTATTCGCGAATGATGGCGGACATCTGCGCGACCAGTTCGTTGTGCTTCTGCCACTTTTCCTCGAGCACGCGGCGCACTTCGCGCTCGGCTTCGGTGTAAATCAAATGGATGGTGACGGTGCGCGACTGCAGAAAGCGGTGGATGCGCTTGACGCTTTGCAGGAATTCGGCGAACTTGAAGCCGATGCCCGCATAGATGGCGGTGTGACACTGCTGCAGGTTCACGCCGGCGCCGTACATGACGGGCTTCGAAACGAAGGCGGTTGTTTGCCGATTCTTCCACGCCATCATCAGGCCTTCGCGGATATCGATACTCTGATCGCCGTGGAGCGACGAAACGGACACTCCCATCTCTTCTAGAGTGCGATCGATGGCGCGCTGCTCGTCGTTGCGGTCACACCATACGATGAATTGCTCTGGATTCTCGCGTAAGCCTATCAGTTGACGCACGCGGCGCACTCTCGCCTGCAAGCTGTCTTTTTTCTCCCGCGCAGCGTGGGTGATTCCCAGCGCAGTCGATCGGATCAGCCTTCCCTGTCCGCCCTTTTCCGGCGGTGCCGTGGTGTGATCTGAGGGCAACTCGTGCCACTCTACGTGCAGATCGGGCAGCGCGTACTCGGAGCCATCGAAGCCAAGGTCCTCTGGACTCTGCAGGAAAATCGCCCAGGATGAAACCCAGAGCCAGAACTCACGCTCTTTGGTTGCGTGCAGCGTTAGATTGTCGGCTTTGGTTGAGTCGCGCTTAAAGAATCTGGTTTTCGCCTGGCTCACATCCATCACGTCGAGGAAGGCAGCATAGGCGAGCAGTTCGATGTATTCGTTGGGGCTCGGCGTTGCGGTGGCAACGAACTTATAGCGCACCTGGCCGTTCTCGTAGAGGCGCATGAACTCACGGAAGGTCTTGGTGCCTCCGAATCCGCGCAGGATCGCTGCCTCGTCCAAGCTCGCGCCTCCGAACTTCCGCGGATCGATCTTACCTTCGCGCACGCTCTCGTAGTTGGTCAGATAGATGTGCGGCGCGCCGAATTTCGCCTCGCTGGTTTCGCGGATGAAGGTCAGGTCTAATCCGAGCGTTGCCGCGTCCCTGCGGAACTCCTGGCGCACCCCAAGGGGCGCGGTGATCAGGAAGGGCTCGCAGGTGTGCTGCGAGATGTGCCGGCCGATTTCCAGCTGCATCATCGTCTTGCCGAGTCCGAAAGCGGCGAAGATCGCGGCATTCCCTTTACGGAGCGCCCAGCGGATAATCGCGGTCTGGTGCGGCTTCAGGCAGGGGTGCAGCGCGGTAGCGTCGATCGAGATGCCGCGCTCGGGAGCGGTCACCATCTTGGAACGGAGAAAGTCGTTATAGGCTTCAGTCATTAGCGCTCGAAAGGTTTTCTTTAACCCCGTATCTTTCATAGTTTTCCACAGCTTATTAACTGCTTTGTTTTCACTGCCCGTTTTCAGTCGCCTCAGACAGCCTTTTTCCGCTCATGAATTTGCGCACGGTGGACTCATCGGCCTTGACCCGATGCGCAACCTCTCTCCATGGCAGCCCCTGCGCGCGCAATGCGGTAATCTGAGCGGCATCGAGGAGCAGGCGCTTGCGTCCCATGTGCTTGCCGTTCGCTTTGGCGTGGCGCATGCCGGCGCGCACTCGTTCACTGATGAGGGCTCGTTCAAATTGCGCGATCGCGGCGAAGATGTGGAATAGAAGCTCGCCGTGGGGCAGGGTGGTGTCGATGTTCTCCTGCACGGAGACAAACTGCACCCCCAGCGCTTTGAATTCCTGCAGAGCGTCCACCAGGTGCGTCACGGATCGGGCAAAACGATCAAAGCGCCAGACGAGCACGACGTCGCACTCCCGCTTGCGGACCCGGGCCATCATGGCATCGAGCGCGGGCCGCCGCTCCTTGGCTCCGCTCCATCCGGCATCGGGGAAGGTTTCAATCTCCCATCCGCGGCGCCGGGCGAACTCCGACATAGAGGCGAGCTGCATGCCTTCGTTTTGGTCGCCGGTCGACACTCGAGCATAGAGAAAGGCTTTCACGGGCGCACCACCTTGTTGCACTGGGAGCATCTTCCGTAGTGCGCCGCGGCAAAGTTCGTGCCGAAGCCCGTGCCGTCGTACCAGTCCCACACGTGAAAGATGAAAAAACAGTGCAGATACCATGCCCACATAACGGCGAGAACTACGGCAATGAAGCCGAGCACTGCAAAAAGTGCCGGGCTCACGGCTGCACCCCCGGCGGCGGGTCCGTGGGCGGCTCTTTCACGATGACGGTGATTTTGCTTTTGGCTTTGCGGGTGCGCGACTTCTCTTCTGCGCTGGCCTCTACGGGCGCATCCGTGGCCGCTGGCTGCGCGAATAGCGGCGCAGAGCGTTTCACCATCAGCGCTTTGGCGAATTCCTCTAAATCGGCCTTATAGCAGCCGTGGCGCTTCACCACGTCGCGAAATTCCTCGATATCGTGCTTGCGGGTGCGCCACACGGAGCGGTCGCGTTCGTCGCGCTTCGGGAATCCGTCTTTGTCGCGCGCGGCGTCGGCATGGCAGAGCTCGTGGTCTACGAGTGCGCGTTTCTTCTCCGGGGTGAATGCATCGTCGAGCCACACCTCGCGGTTAAGAAGGATTACAAAATCCCAGTCGATGAGCTCGCGCTGCAGGTCGCTGGCCTTGACGCATCGCCCGAGAATCAGATGCCCGTCCAGGTCGCGCTTCAGCTTCTTGCGCCATGCGAGTGCGATGCGCGCTTTATTCAGATCCGGGTGATACTTGTCACGCATCTCGCGGAGGATCTTGTACGGCTCGGGCTCGTGCATGCCATCCATGGGCGGGATGAGTTCGAAATTGATCGCTTTCGGCTTCGGCGGTTTCAAGCCTTTCATGCGGTGCGCTCCTCTCGTTTTTCGTTGGCTGCTTGCCTGCGCGTATCTACTTCAGCCCGGAATTCGGCGGTCGAGCGCAGGAGATTGGCCTGGTACTCGATCAGCGCGGCACGCTCCTCGTAGAGTTC
>Ga0210386_10005756_pt1 | contig 10025 bp, 7 predicted proteins | sample IncBWH32OmetaG_FD_160091 | JGI IMG/M metagenome (GOLD analysis project Ga0210386, IMG submission 160091) | Forest soil microbial communities from Barre Woods Harvard Forest LTER site, Petersham, Massachusetts, United States - Inc-BW-H-32-O ... | reverse complement strand
CGTGGTTCCGGATTCGGTGCGCGATCCGCTCGGCTATTATCGCAACAACACAATGAACACACGGGCGCTGATCGAGTGCGCGGTGCAGGCCGGCGTCCGTCATTTCATTTTTTCCTCGACTGCCGCGGTCTACGGCAATCCGGCAGAAATTCCCGTGACCGAAGATACCGCGCTCGCGCCGATCTCGCCTTACGGCTGGTCGAAGCTGATGAGCGAAGTGATGCTGCGCGATGCCGGCCGCGCGCACGGACTCAATCATGTCATTCTGCGTTACTTCAACGTCGCCGGTGCCGATCCACTCGGCCGCACCGGGCAATCGACCAAGGCGGCGACGCATCTGATCAAGGTCGCGGTCGAAGCAGCGCTCGGCCTGCGCGCCAAACTCGACGTCTTCGGCGACGACTATCCGACACCCGACGGCTCCTGCGTTCGCGACTATATTCACGTCAGCGATCTTGCCCGCGCCCATTCCGATGCCCTGCGCTATCTGCGCGGCGGCGGGTCGTCGCTGACGGCCAATTGTGGCTACGGTCATGGCTTTTCGGTGCTGGAGGTGATCGACACCGTCAAGCGCGTGGCCGGCGTCGATTTCAAGGTCGAGACCGCGCCGCGGCGCGACGGCGATCCCGCGCAGATTGTGGCCTCTTCGCAGCGCGCGCGGGAGACGCTTGGCTGGCAGCCGCGTTTTGACGATCTTTCCGTCATCGTCGCGCATGCGTTGGCCTGGGAACAGGCGCTGAGCAAACGCGGTCGAGGCGCGCCGCAGGGCACCGAGCGGCGGGCGACCGCAGGTTCCGGCGGCGCGTAGCGCAGCCACGACTTTCCCTAGATAGTTCTATCCGCCGAAACAACTTGAAAAATCCGCCTCGGGCGGGCAAGGAACGCCCATGGCGCATCAAGGGCTCGCGCTTCAAGACTTGAGGCTTCGAGGTTTAAGGCTTCAAGACCCGGTGCATCGGGAGCGCATGCTGCTCCGCGGTTTGGGGACCCCGCACCGTTCCGTGGCTGAAGGAACGCAGTAGACATGAACGTTTCGCCGGGCGGGGACCCGAACGCCTATCCGACCTTCGCCTTGCTGCGCCGTTTGTTGGTCGACGAAGCTTTGGTGCACTGGCGGCGCTACCTGATCGCCGCGATTTTCATGGCGATCGCAGCCGCCGGCGCGGCGCTGAGCGCCTATCTCATCGGCACCATGACCAACGAGGCGTGGGTCAACAAGAACTTCCACGGCATCGTGATCATCGGCCTCCTGGTGATGGTCATCTTCGGCGCCAGGGGGCTTGCGACCTATTTCAGCACCGTGGTGCTTTCGCGCATCGGCAATCGCATTGTCGCCGACAATCAGCGGCGCATGTTCGATAAGCTCCTGCACGAGAATATGAGCTTCTTTGCCGACCGGCATTCGTCGGAATTCATCGCCCGGATGACCACGGGGGCGAGCGCGGTGTCGTCGGTGATCAATCTGCTCATCACCGCCATCGGCCGCGATCTGATGTCGCTGATCGGCCTCGTCATCGTGATGGTGACGCAGGACCCGATCATGTCGCTCGGCGGCTTGATCGTGGCACCGCCGGCGATTTTCTTTTTGCGCAAACTGGTGCGACGCGTGCGCAACATCGCGCGCCTGCAATTCAACTCGGGCACCCGCATCATCGAGACCATGCAGGAATCGCTGCAAGGGTTGCGCATGGTCAAGGCGTTTTCGCTCGAGGACGAGATGCAGCGCCGGCTCGGCGACAGCGTCGCCGCGGTCGAGCGCGACTCCAACAAGATGGCGCGCGTCTCCAACCGCTCCGGCCCGCTGATGGAAACGCTCGGCGGCTTCGCAGTGGCGCTGACGATGATCTATGGCGGCTACCGCGGCATCGCCGCCGGTGCCACGCCCGGACAGTTCGTCTCGTTCCTGGCCGCGTTCCTGCTCGCCTACGAGCCGGCCAAGCGGCTCGCACGCCTCAACATGGACCTCAATAACGGCCTCGTCGGCGTGCGCGTCCTCTATGAGATCATCGACAGCCCGCCCGGCGAATCGGAAGACAGCGACCGGCCGCCACTGCGGCTCGCAGACGCGCGTCTGGAATTCGCCGACGTGCGCTTTGCCTATCGGGCCAATACGCCGGTACTGCGCGGCATGAGCTTCGTCGCCCAGCCCGGAAAGCTCACCGCGTTGGTCGGCCCTTCGGGCGGCGGCAAGTCGACCATCCTCGATCTGATCCTGCGCTTCTACACGGTGGACAGCGGCCGCATCCTGATCGACGAGCAGGACATCGCCGGCGTGTCGCGCGGCTCGCTACGCGAGCAGATCGCTTATGTCGGGCAGGTCGTGCAGCTCTTCCGCGGCAGCATCCGCGACAATATCGCGCTCGGCCGCCTCGGCGCCAGCGAAGCCGAAATCGTCGCCGCCGCCAAGGCTGCGCATGCGCACGATTTCATTTCGAGCTTCCCGCTCGGCTACGACACGCCAGTCGGCGAGCACGGCCTGCAATTGTCGGGCGGCCAGCGCCAGCGCATCGCCATCGCCCGCGCCCTGATCAAGAACGCGCCGATCATTCTGCTCGACGAGCCGACCGCCGCACTCGATTCGGAATCGGAAAAGCACGTGCAGGAAGCGCTGGCGGAATTGCGCAAGGGGCGCACCACGCTGGTGATCGCGCACCGGCTCTCCACGATTACGCACGCCGACAACATTCTTGTCGTCGAAGCCGGCCAGGTGGTCGAGTCCGGCCGCCACGACGAGCTGCTGCGCAAGAGCGGCCGTTACGCCTCGTTCTACCGCCTACAGCTTCGGGAAGAAGGGCCGAGCTTCGAGTCGCTCGCGGTGGGCTGACCCGTCCTCCGCGTCCCCAGGCCGGCGCCGTTACTGCAACAAGCCTTCGGCCTTCATGGCCTCCTGCACTTTCGGACGCGCAGTCACCCGATCAATGTACGCGGTGACGTTCTTCCACTTGCTGAGATCGATGCCGACGCGCGGCGACCAGCGCAGCACCGTGAACAAATAAGCGTCGGCGACGGTGAATTGATCGCCCATCAGGTATTGCTTGCCGGCAAGCTCCTGGTCGATCCAGTCCAGACGCTGACCGATCGAGTCGCGCGACTGGGTCTTGTAGTCGTCCGGCGTGGTCGGCCGAAACAGCGGCCCATAGGTCTTGTGCAATTCCGAGGTGACGAAGTTGAGCCATTCCTGGACACGATAACGATCCAACGAGCCGGCCGGCGGGACCAGCCCGGCCGCCGGCTTCAGGTCGGCCAGATATTGCACGATCACCGGCCCCTCGGTCAGCATCTGCCCGTCCTCCATCTCGAGGGTCGGCACTTGGTTCTTCGGATTGACGCTTGACAGCACGGTGCCGTCGGCGGCCTTGCGCTCCGCGCGGTCGAGCGGTGCCAGTTGCAAATCAATGCCGGCTTCGCGGGCAACGATGTGGGGTGACAGCGAACAGGCGCCGGGCCAGATATAAAGTTTCATGAGGGAAGCTCCAAAAATGCGCGGTGGGAAAGACGACGAGCGTGCCCCGTCGGGGCGGAAGACAACATTTGAATTACCAGGCAAGTGAATTACTAGGCACGTCTGCGGGCCCCGACAATGATGGAAAACGGAACTTTAGCGAAGGTCGAGAATTGTAGAGGTCGACCTGAACGCATTCGGAGTCCTTCATGTCCGGCCGCCGCATCACGCTTCGTATCCTGCCCCCCAATCCGATCGGCGAAGTCACGATGGTGCCGGAGCCGCTGAGCGGGCGCCCGGAAGCGCACACGGCGCGCGCCATGGCGGATGCGTTTGCGGACAGTGAGGCAGCCTCGAGCGCTGACGTCTTCAATCGCCTCCGCCAAACCTTCCCGCTGGCGCCGTTGAGCGAGCGCGTGGCCGCCTTATCCGTCATCATGGACCGCTTGCGGCACGCGTTCTGAGTTAGCGCCAAGCCCCCTCGCATTGTCATGGCCGGACTTGTTCCGGCCATCCCGACAGAGCTGGCACCGCCTCGAACCTCGACTCGAGACGGCCGGGGACAAGCCCGGCCATGACGGTCGAACAAGCCCCTCAGCCTTCCGCAAACAACGCCTCGATACCGGCGGCGATGCGCAGCAACGTGTGGTGCAGCTTCATTGATTCGTCATGCCCGGCCTTGTGCCGGGCATCCCGATAGAGGTGGCAAGCCGCGTGTTCTTGACCGGGGTGGCCGGGACAAGCCCGGCCATGACGAGGGAGCGAGACCCCAGCCGCTCCGTTACCGTTTACGCGAACAACGCCTCGATACCGGCGGCAATGCGCAGCAGCGTGTGATCGGCACCATTGCGCGCAAGCAGCATCAGCCCGACCGGCAGCTTTGCCGGCAGCGGCAGCGAGACGCCGCAGAGGTCGAAGAAATTGCCGACCGAAGTGTTGCGCAGCAGCATCGTATTGCTCTTGGCGAAGATGCCCGGATCGGCGACGTCGGCGATCTTCGGTGCGACAATGCCGGACGTCGGCATGATCAGCGCGTCGAGCCCGGTGAGCTGGTCGTCCATGGCGCGCACGAGCCGGTCGCGCGCATAAAGCATGTTGATGTAGTCGGCCGCCGACACCGCGCCGCCGCGCTCGAGCCGCACGCGAATATTCGGATCGATATCGTTGGCGCGCCGCTTGATCCGCTCCACGTGGGTCGCATAAGCCTCCGGCTGCACAATGCCGCCGTAGGCATTGACCTGCCGCATCTCATCGAACAGCGGCATCGGCTCGTCCGTGAGCCGCGCGCCGGCTTTCGCCAGCCGCTCGATGGCCGCTGCAAAGGCGGGCCCGACCGTGTCGTCCAAGTTCTCCAGCGGAAAGCCTTGGGCTACTCCTAAGCGCAGGCCCGCGACCGGCAGCGGCGCGAGCGCTGAAAAATCCTCGCCGGCCGGCACCGCATCGGCCATCACCGCAAAAGCCTTGGCGCACGCGGCAACGCTTTTCGCCAACGGCCCGATCGAATCGAGCGTGGTGCTCAAGGGAAAAGCACCCGCGGTCGGCACCCGCTGCCGGCTCGGCTTGAAGCCGACGATCCCGCAGAGCGCCGCCGGAATCCGCACCGAGCCGCCGGTGTCGCTGCCGATCGCGATCTCCGCCATGCCGTCGCCGACCGTCACCGCCGCGCCCGAGGACGAGCCGCCCGGCACGCGCGCGCGGTCAGCCGGATTGGCGGGCGTACCGAAATGCGGATTGGCGCCGATGGCGCCGAGCGCAAACTCGGTCATGTTGGTCTTGGCGACGATCACCGCGCCGGCTGCGCGCAGGCGCCGCACGACCGGCGCATCGGCCGTTGCCGGCGCCGCCTCGTCAGCAAGGATTTTCGAGCCGGCGCGGGTCGGCTCGCCGGCAATGTCGAACAAGTCCTTGATGCTAACGATGGTGCCGTCGAGCGGGCCCAGCGAGATGCCGGCCCTGGCGCGAGCATCGGCGGCGTCGGCCGCCGCGTGCGCGGCTTCGGAATAAACGGTCAGGCAGGCCTTGGCGCCCTCGCCTTTCGGATCGTTGATACGCGCGAGCGCCTGTTCGAGCCGGGCGCGGGAGGAAGAAGCCGTCATGTCAATTCCGGAGGTTTTGTCTGTGGGAGGGAAGCTTAAGTTAGCATTGCGAGAGAGTATTGAAAGTGTCATTGCGGTCTGCCGCCGCTAGACGCAAGCCTGCAATGACACGGCTCGAACCGTTATAGGGAACCCCCATGGCCGACAACAAACCCGCCGTCTGTTTCATCGGCTTCGGCGAAGCCGGTCAGGCGGTCGCCGCAGGTTTGCGCGAGGACGGCGTTGCCCGCATCGCGGCCTGGGATATTTTGTTTCCGCAGGCCAAGGGCGAAGCGCTCAAGCGTGCGGCCGACGCCATCGGCGTGCGCGCCGCCGACTCGGCAGCCGACGCCGTGCGTGGCGCCGACATTGTGGTCTCGGCAGTTACCGCGGCAGCGAGCGTTGACGCCGCGCATTCGGTGAAACCATATCTCGCCGGCGAGCCTTATTTTCTCGACATCAACTCCGTTTCGCCTGGCCGCAAGCAAGAGACCGGCAAGACGCTAGGCGACGCCGCCCGCTACGTCGATGTTGCCGTGCTCGCACCCATCCATCCGGCGCGGCATAAGACGCCGCTGCTTCTCGCCGGCCCCTACGCGGAGGCCGTCGCACCCGAGCTCGCCGCCCTCGGTATGCGCGCCACCATCGCCGGCGCCGATGTCGGCGCCGCCGCCGCCATCAAGATGGTGCGCAGCGTCATGATCAAAGGCATCGAGGCGCTGACGCTCGAATGCTTCCTCGCCGCCGCGCGCGCCGGCGTGGTCGACGAGGTCGCGGCCTCGCTCAAGAACAACTATCCGGGTCTCGATTGGGCGAAGGTCGTTCCCTACAATCTCGAACGCATGGCGAACCACGGCGAGCGCCGCGCGGCCGAGATGGAAGAAGTCGCCGCGACTTTGCGCGAGCTCGGCGTCGAGCCGCTGATGACCACGGCGACGGTGAAACGCCAGCGCGAAATGGGTGCGATCGGCGCGCTGCAATCGGTGCGCAACATGCTCAGCGCCGGCCGCGCCGCGATGTTGTCCGCGATCAGCGCCGCGGCGCGCGATCGGCATTAAGCGCTGTGCATCAAACTGTGCGCGTCATGCCCGGCCTTGTGCCGGGCATCCCGATAGAGTTGGCACCGCAGTGCTCCTGCGATCGAGATGGCCGGGACAAGCCCGGCCATGACGGCAGGTGCGATAATCACCCCCGCCGCTTGATCGTCTCGGCGAGAAAATTGAACGACGCTTTCGGGCTGCGCTTCTGGCTGGCGAAGTCCACGTAGATCAGGCCGAAGCGGCGGCTGTAGCCTTCCGACCATTCGAAGTTATCCAGCAGCGACCAGGCGAAATAGCCTTTGAGCTTGACTCCGTCCGCGATGGCGCGCCGCGCCGCGACGACGTGTTCGCGGAAGTAAGCGACACGGTCGTCGTCGGTCACCGTGCCATCGGCCGCGACATGGTCGTCATAGCAGGCGCCGTTTTCGGTGACGTAAACTTCCGGATTGCCGTAGTGATCGCGCAGGCGGTTGAGCGCCTCGTTGAGGCCACTGGCATCGACCGGCCAGCCCACGGCGGTAAAGCGCACACCTGGCGGCACCGCGCCGAACCAGGCGCCGAACAGGCTTTGCGGCGCTTCCGTCACCCAGGCCGGTGCGTAGTAATTCACGCCGAAGAAATCGACCGGCGCATGGACGATTTTCAGATCGCCCTCGACGATCGCCGGCTCGAACTCGGCGGCTACCGCCTCGGGATAAACACCTCTGAACAGCGGATCCAGAAAAGCGCCGTTCCAGAACCCGTCGAAGCGCTCGGCCGCGCGCTGATCGGCCTCGTGCTCCGACGATGGCCGCACCGGCGACAGCGCCAGCACCGTGCCGAGCCGCAGGTCCGCGCGTTCGGCGCGCAGCGCCGCCAGCGCCCGGCCTTGCGCCAGATTTTGGTGATGGCTGGCGCGAATGAAATTCACCAGGCCCTTAAGCCCCGGCGCATGGCCGCCCATGCCGTAGCCGAACAGCGCGTGGATGTTGGCTTCGTTGAACATCACCCAATGTTTGACCCGGTCGCCGAGCCGTTGTGCCACGACGCGCGCGTAGTCTGCGAATTTGTCGGCGGTGTCGCGGTTGAGCCAGCCGCCCTTGTCTTGCAGCGCTTGCGGCAAATCCCAGTGGTAGAGGCATAGCCACGGCGTGATGCCGCGCGCCATCAGGCCGTCGACCAGGCGATCGTAGAAATCGAGCCCGCGCGGTTCGATTGCGCCCGCGCCGGCGGGAAGAATGCGCGGCCACGCGGTCGAGAACCGATAGGCGTTGAAGCCGCCGCGCGCCAGCCACTCCACGTCCTCGACCCAGCGATGATAGTGGTCGCAGGCGACATCGCCGGTGTCGCCGTTCTTCACCATGCCGGGCGTGTGCGAAAATATGTCCCAGATGCTCTGGCCGCGCCCGTCCTCCTCGACCGCGCCCTCGATCTGATAGCTCGAGGTGGACGCGCCCCAGGTGAAATCCTTGGGGAAGCGCGGGTCGGCGGCTGCGGCTTTTTCTTCGGCCTTCTGCTCTTGCGCGGCGGCGGGACCAGGCTGCAGCACGCACGGCAAACCCGACAAACCGGCAAGCACCGGCAACACGCGACGACGAGAAATTTTCAGCATCGGCTACTCACTGACAACCACGCGAAGCACCAGTTCAACAACATTCGTCATTGCGAGGAGCGAAAGCGACGAAGCAATCCAGCGCGTCGCCGCTGCACTGGATTGCTTCGCTTCGCTCGCAATGACGAGACAATATCACGCCCGTTTCTTCTTTTCGGCCACCGGCTTTACGGCAGATTCAACAGCCGCTTTCACGTTGGCCGGCCAAAGGCCTCCCGCCTGCAGCCGCTGACTCCAGTATTCCCAGGTGCGCGCCACCACCGACGGCATCGCGTTGATGCTGCCGGCAAGCTTGATCTCGCCGGGACGCAACGGCGCCGGCGCGCCGAGCAAATAAGCTTTCATCTGATACTCGGCGTTCTGACAAAGAAAGACCGAGCGCGACACCAGTTCCTTGAGGCTTGTGCCCGCAACGGTGGCGCCATGACGCCGCATTAGCACCACCCAATGGCGGCCAAGTGCGCGCGCCAGCGATTGCCCCTCCTCGGGCTTGACAACGAGAAGATTGGTGTCGCCGAATTCGTCGGCCTGATCCCAGAACGGCGTCTGCTCGCCGATCGTGGCGCCGAGATGGAACACCGGCACGATCGGCTTGCCGGACACGCAGAACGGCAGCACCGCCGGTGCATGGTGATGGCAGACCGCCATCACCTCGGTGCGCGCTTGATAGATGCATCCGTGAATCACCCGCTCGGAATAGAGTTTTGCGTCGGTGCGTTTGACCGGCTCGGAATCGAGCGTGTATTCGAGAATGTCGTCGGGCTCGATCAGAAGCGGCGAGCGCGAGCGCGCGAGCAGATAGCGGTTCGGATCGGCCGGATGACGCACGCTGACATGGCCGAAGGCATCGAGCACGCCCTCATGCGACAAAATGCGATTGGCGACGCAAAGCTCTTCGATCACGTCGGTCAAGTTGCCGGTCACGGGCGCTCCTCGCTCTGGGCAGCGGCTGCCGGCTGCCTTGGTCGGCGCCTAACAGACCCGGAACGCGCGTGCACTGCAAGCGGCGTGGATGCCGCGCCCTTCCTTGGCCACGTCATTCCGGGGCGCGGGCTTTTGCCCGCGAGCCCGGAATCCATATCCACAGGTTCAGCGGCGATATACGAGACACGTCCGCATGGGTCGGGGTTATGGATTCCGGGCCCGCGCCTATCGGCGCGCCCCGGAATGACGCGGAATCGATCCACGGGTCAGGGTTGTCCCCGGCCGCCAAATAGGTCACAAGAAACTTTGGAAATTCTTGGTCTGCCGGAGGAGACAAACAGCATGGCTGGGGGGAAACGGGCGGGTTACAGACTTGCGACCTACCGCACAAGCGGGGGTCCGCGTGCCGGCATCATCGTCGGCGACGATGTGTTCGATGCCGAAAAGCTCACTGGCAAGGCGGCGTATGCGAGCGTTGCCGGTATTCTTGCCGACTGGGACGCGGCCGAGGCGGCGCTGGCGCAGGCCGCTGCCGGTGCTGCGCAAAGCCGCGCCGAAAAGCTCCCATTGGCAAAGGCGGAGCTGTTGGCACCCCTGCAACCGCCGACGATCTTCTGCGCCGGCGCCAATTATGCCGACCACGCCGCCGCGATGGCGCGCCGGCACGGCATGCCCGAACCGGCCGATCCCCATGAGCAGGGCCTTAAGCCGTGGCACTTCATCAAGGCCGCCGGCACCATTACGGGCCCGGGCACCGAGATCAAGGCGGCGGCGTATTCCCTGGAGCTCGATTGGGAAATCGAGCTTGCCGCCATCATCGGCCGTCCCTGCAAGGACGTGCCGCTGGAGAAGGCCCTGGATTATGTGGCTGGCTATACGGTGGCCAACGATCTTTCGGCGCGCGACCGCGGCCGCCGCCCCGGCATCGAGCCGACGTCGTTTTTCAAGATGGA
>Ga0210386_10005754_pt1 | contig 10027 bp, 7 predicted proteins | sample IncBWH32OmetaG_FD_160091 | JGI IMG/M metagenome (GOLD analysis project Ga0210386, IMG submission 160091) | Forest soil microbial communities from Barre Woods Harvard Forest LTER site, Petersham, Massachusetts, United States - Inc-BW-H-32-O ... | reverse complement strand
AAATCCCAACAATGGCTTATTCTTTATTCAGGTATCAGGTATAAACACCATACGGGTTTCTGTTGAAATATATAATACACTTGGGGAAAAAATATACGAAAAACGTTCCTCAGCTATTTCAAATCAGGGAAGTATTGAAATTGATCTAAATAATTACTCCGCTGGGATTTATTTTTACCACTTATATACGGAAAGTGGCTTAAATTTTGAAAATAAATTCATTATACAGAAATAGCTTCTTATGCAATTAGTAAGTAGAATGCTTACTAAAGATATAACTTCTAGGCACTGGTAACCCTATCTGCTATAATGACTGTAGAAATGCTATAAGTGCATCTCTATCATATGCCGAAAGGTTTCTTACATATTCTTTTGCATTATATGCTTCGCCACCATGCCACATAATTGCTTCCATTAAAGTTCGTGCTCTTCCATCGTGCAAATATTGCCCTTGCGGATCAATAAGCGGAACAAGTCCAATACCCCAAAGCGGGGCAGTTCTCCATTGTCTGCCTGTTGCTGAAAAGGTTGGGCGATTATCGGCCAAGCCACCCCCCATATCATGCAGCAGCATATCAGTATAGGCATGTACTTTTAAATTCGACATTATTGAAAATGAAAAATTGACACCTGTTGTAAGCGTTGGAGAATGGCAAGAAGCACACTGGGCACCTGCCGAATTAAATATTTGTTGGCCATGAACAACTTGTGCATCATATACATTGCGCCTTGCGGGTGGCGCAAGTGTTTGCACATAAAATACATTCTCATTCAATTCACTATCCGGTAATTCAGGGCTTGGATCACCTGCTGGAACATAAGCAAATTGCCCCTGGCCATATGTACTCTCTTCAGGAAAAACATAATTGGTAACACCCATATCCTGATTATATGCACCTGCAGTTTGTTGCAAAATACTAGGTGCCTCGCACTTCCATCCGAAACGGCCGAGCTCCATTTGCTGATTAGTATAATCATATACATAATTAGGCTTCCCATTAATTTGCGAAGTGTCCCCCATTGCAAGGTTCCCATGTACATTTTCCAATATCTCATTTTCAGGTATTTGTTCTAAAATACCAAGACCCACTAAACGCGGAGCCACACGACCTGATATTAAAGCATTTGATGGCCAGTTTGTATACGTTCCTGTTACAGTATATTGAGGTATTTGCAATTGATACGGCGTACCATCGGCAAATGACAAGTTTACGTTTGTATACTGAATATCTATCGTTCCTTCAGGAACCGCTCCGCCAACTGCATTATTTTGCAATTGCCCGCCATAGCCCGGAACAGGATTCGGCCCTCCATAAGGACCTTTACCCGGTATACTTATTCTGAAAAGCATCGATACTAAAGGCCCTCCCGGAGCAGGAGGGTTACCTTCACCCAAACCAACGTGACAACCCAAGCATGAACTATTATTATAAACAGGTCCTAATCCTGTAAAAGCTAAGTTGGGGTTATATACAAATGTATTATTGAAAACTGCTTCACCATCATCATGGAATCGCAACTGGCTACCACTTATTACAGGAAAATCGTCACCAAAAGCAGTGGATCCATTATCAAAAACTGTTTCATTGCCGGCAGATAAGTAAGGGTTATCGGGTGGTGGTGTACCCGGCTTACTGCAAGAATACATAACCAATACACTTATAATTACAGACAATATTGAAACGATATACTTTTTCATCTTTTATAAGGCTTTTTTACGGTCTTCTCTATAAAAGGTAAAAGTTTATTCAAATAATCTTTATCAAGTGTATCACATATGTTAAACAAGTTTTTCACCAAATTTTGTTGTGAATTCGCTTGCACCGCCACATAGAAAGGCTTAACGGTGATAGCATTTAAAGCATTAAATACATTATTGAAATCCGACTTAATCTTATTATCTAACGCAATATTAGATTGTTGTACAATAGCAGTTATTCCGTTTGTTTGTGTTGAACCAAATACACCTAAGTAGGCATTTTGTATTCCAATAATATTATTCCTAACATCGTTTAAGGTATTATCAGCAAAAGGAGATTCCTCCTGTAACTGCGGCTGACTATTCCAAAACTCCAGAGGCAGACCAATTTTTTGTGTTTCATCAGTTTCCGACTCAATTTTTTGTTCACTTACCAAATCCGACAATGCCGTTCCGAGTGTACTCCATGGCGAGCTTGATCCCCTACCAGCATATATAAATTGATGCGCAACAGAATCATCCCAGGCATTGTATATACTTAACATTGTGCTATCTATTATATTGGCCATTTCAAGCATATAGGTATACTGCCTGGGTGTAAATTCACTTACCTGTTTATTACTATTTCCGCCCCATAACAAAAACTCAAGTGCATGAAAACCCTGAACATTAAAGGCAGCATTACTAAAATAAGTACCAGACAGTGTTGATGTTCCATTTACTATAGTATCTATTGCTGTTGTATCAAGGTTAGGAAATGGGTTTAAACTGCCTGCCACTCCATTGTTCAAAAAAGGGCCAAAATTATAGGCTTCTGCAAGTTGATACGAAGCGATTGCCTGTAACCACCACTGCTTGCTTAATGCCAGGTTAGTAATTGAAGGCGAAGCCTGAAACTGCTGTAAAACTGAATATAATGATTGAGCATTTGTTGCAGCAGCCTGATAAGTAGGTAGAATAATATAATTAGCTAAACTATACATAAGGGTATCATTGGAAACTGCCGTTTGAGTTTGTTTTGGAGTACCAGCATTATCTTTTCTACATCCTGTATAAATTAATATTGCTCCTATGACAACTAATAAAGTATAAATATTTTTTTTCATTTTACAGAATATTGAATTGATACGCACTTATTAATTTATGCTATAAGCTATGCCTATATTAAGATAACCATTTGCTGTATAGTATTGTCCGGGCTGAGCAAACTCAGCTAGCAATAATGGATTTGGTGGCCCCGATTGCCTGAATACGTAATCAGCCTTGAATGCAACCCCTTTTATTGGCATATAGGTAATACCTGCAATAATGTATTTTAATTGGCGCGTAGGATCACTAATTCCTTCAGCAGAAGTTTTAGCATCCATGTTAACGTATTCGTACCGGGCAAATACAGTAAAATTGCGTGCTGTATTGTTATTTATTAAATAAGCAAGATTTACGCCTAATTCTGCATATGCACCTATCATTTGCTGAGGTACATTATTATCATAGGCTCTGTTAATAGTATCTGCTTCAGGAATACTAACCATTGTCCCCAATGCCTTAAATGTAAAAGCCTTCGTTAGATACTGAACATCAAACTCTCCTAGGGCAACCGGTGAACCAAAAGGTCCGTAATCAAGTTGTAAGCTATCCGCCTGTTGCTTATTGAGTCCTACACTGCCACCATAATAACCAGATGCCTGTATTCTTAAATGACCAATGTAATAAAGCAATGAGCCCGTTAATGCAATATTTGTTGCAGAAGCATTGGTACCTTCGTACAGCCCATTTCCACCTATCCCATTTTGCATTGAAAATCCTTGTGCATTAAGGCCGTTTACAATTCCTATCGAGTAATAGAATGGTGTTGACTTACAGCTTCCATAAAAACCAATTCCAATTTCGCGCCAGGTACTTGGTATTATTAATGCTTCTACAAATGGTCTGTCATTACCATTAAAGGTGGTAGGGATACTATTTTCATTTATAATACCTATACGAGGTGTGAACAATCCTGCAACCAGATAGTTATTGCTATTTATATTACACTTCAGGAAGCATTGCTGAACAGCAAAGCTTTTAGCATTATCTACTTCTACCCCAGCAAAAAGAGATATCATATTATTAAACTGGTGCTCGCCATAAACTACATTCCGTGTAAGATTGGCAATAGCAGTATTGAAACGAAAATCATATTGAACCTTGGCTTCTCCATACGCTGATATTTCTGTTGTTTTACCATTAGAAATGATACCTGCGTTTGCAGAATCCTGACTGGTAAGTATCTGTGCGGAAGTATTTATAAAAAATAAGCAGAAAGCCGCCACGGTCAGGATTCCAATAGAACTCTTTTTCTTCATACTACTTTCTAGTTTTCAATTATTAATTTCTTCACGCAATAACTACCATCAGCCAATAATATCTTGAGTAAATAAATGCCCGACGCGATATCTTTTTTTACAGGTATTTCTATTGACTGTGTATTTATAAGTAATTCGGTATTAATGAGGCATTGTCCTGTAACACTGTAAACACCTACAACTGCATAAGATGTCAATTTATTGGCAAAAGTCAAATGAAAACTTCCGCCAACAACCGGATTTGGATAAATATTAACTCCAAAATAATCGGTAATATTTTCAATACCGACCAAGTTGGTTACTTTACGCACTCTATTATTTGAGCCATCAGCAAAATAAACACCTCCTGAATTGTCTAATGTAATATACAACGGCCCATGAATTTCACATGCAGTCGCAGGCCCGCCATCGCCTATAAAGCCGGCCTGGCCAGTGCCAATTACTGTATTAATTATGCCATTGGCAGATGCTTCTCTTATTCTGCTATTATCAATATCAGCAATAAACAGATCACCGGATTTATCTAAGGCAATTCCAACAGGTCCGTCAATGCCTGCCGCAGTGGCAGGCCCTCCATCTCCGCCATATCCTTCAGTTCCATTACCGGCAACAGTTGTAATTATTCCAGTTGTAGCATTCACTTTCCGGATCGCATTATTCCCGTCAGAAATATACATATTCCATGTTGAATCGAAAGCAACATCAGCGGGAGTATTCATTGATGCATTTAGTGCAGGTCCACCATCGCCACTGTAACCAGAATTTCCGCTACCTGCTACCGTAGTAATAATACCAGTGGACATATTTACTTCTCTGATTACATTATTAAGTTCGTCGGCAACGTATACATTACCGGCATTATCTAAAGCTACTGAAGCAGGGTAAAAAAAGGAGGCAGCAGTTGCTTGCCCTCCGTCTCCACTATATCCTTCGTTACCATTACCTGCTATGGTAGTAATTATGCCAGTAGATTTATTAACCATTCGCACCCTTTGGTTAAAAACATCGGCAATATATAAATTACCTTGTTTGTCTAAAGTTATGTTTCCAGGTTTTGATAGTTCTGCATCAGTAGCAGGGCCTCCATCTCCACTAAAACCGCCTGTTTTTTTTCCGGCAATAGTAGTTATAACTCCGGTTTTAACATTTAGCTTACGAATCCTGTTATTCAGATTATCGCCTACATATACATTGCCGGAGTCATCCAGAGCAACACCGTTAGGAGCATAGATTTCAGCAGCCGTAGCTAATCCTCCGTCGCCCGAAAAACCTGGGTTACCATTACCTATTATGGTATTGACCGTTTGGCCTTTTAAGGCAACCGCAAAAAAAGAAAAAACAACAATAAAAAACCTGAAGCTACCGGTTAAATTTCTACCTTTTTCAGATAAAATATCTACCATAAAGTTAATATAAGTGATAAATTATACTTTGCGCATTAAAACAAACCGGTTCTACTTATTTACTACAACCTTTTTGCAAATATTTATATTATCACCTGTAATTTTCAAAAAATATACTCCATTCGAAATATCCTCTACACTTATTGCAAGATAATTATCGCCGCCTTTCAACTCTGATTCCATTACTTTAACAGTTCTTCCTGTAATATCATATAAAGAGATGGTTACCTTATCTTCCGTAACCGATTTTACATTCATATTTAACTCTTCCTTAGCAGGTACAGGCCAAACATTTAAATCAGCCACAGGAGCATTAAGAGAACTTATTGCAGTTGGGTTCCATATACTTGTAGGAACATCTGCAAGGCCAGAACTTGACCCACAAGCGGGTAAGCTATACATATCTTCAATAGTTTTCAGAAGATTATAGTGATTCATTTTAAAGGAACAATTCTGCCCGCTAACCATTCCACTGCAAAACAGTAAAGGAATATTATTGGTACAGCCAGTACATTCATCATCTTCATCCCAAACTATTATAACTAAGGTATTATTTATTGGTTTTTCAGCCCACCTTACAAGGGGCATAATATTTTTCTTCAACCAACTATCGCCATTTGATATAGCTGTAGAAGGAGTCGAGGGATCGTGCATATCATCATCTATATCAGGTATTACCCATGAAACCGTGGGTAAGGTGCTATAATGATTTGAATCAGGAAAATAAGTACCAACGGGTGCAAAAGGTAAGTCAGACTTAACTGGAATTGAATCCATTGTTGCAATAGCACCATTGTCTCCATTCATCCAATTAATCCAAGGGCAATGCTTGGTATAATAAGTGCTTTTATCTCCACTAAACCAACCCGTTGAAGGTTGACTCTCAGAATAACCAATGAATGTAAACTTAGCTGCAATAAGTGAAGAACCCAGGTTACAATCATTAAATGGAGCTACCGCATCAGGGCCACTTTCATCTACAGTCACTCCCTGATTACTGCCAGAAAACAGTTCAAGATAATTGGGCTCACTAGGATGTGTTATAGCAAAGTCCTGGGTAAAGTTAACCGTAGTTGAGGCTTTTGATAGTGCATTTATTGTAGGTGCATATGATGAATATGAGCCACCAATTATTTCACTGTAAGAATAATTTTCTTCCAATACAAATACGACATGTGCACATCTAACAGGAACCTGTGCTTTTACAACAAAACCGTTTAAAATAATTCCTGAAATAAGGAATATTAGTGTAATTTTTTTCATTTTATACAGGGTTTAAAATTTAGTATCTCAAATATCATTGAAACTTATTGCAAAGCTAGGGCAAACAATTATTTTTTTCTAGCGATTTCCCGCCTCTTATCAAAACATAACACTACTGTAACATTGTGGTAACAATATATTGCTGTTTCATCAAAATAAGCCACTTAATTTTTAAATAGTTGGTAGTAAAATGTAATCCTTAGTACCATATCATAATCGAATTTTTCTCTTGCCGTCAAATTCAGATTAGGGTCATTAAGAATGGTAATTCCATCATACCATATATTAGGCATAAAGTGAATTTGTTTTATTGGTTGGTAATCAAAACCCAGAACACCATATGATTCTTTGATATAAGGAACATTGGTAAAGGTTTGTGGTTGTCCATCAATAGTAGTTGCCTGGTAAAATGAAAGCGGGTTAAAGCCAACACAAGGGTTAAAAAAGTCATACCTTGCTATAAGACTTAGTTTCGGGGCCTTGGTATTCTTGTCTCTCAGTAACACCGCCGCTGCCATAATTGAATAGCCTGACTGAACAATGTTATGCATTGTATCGCCACCAACTGGCACAACTATATCATCAGAAGCGGCACCTAAAGAAGGCGCTAATGCTATACTTGGCGTATAAAACTGATTGTACTCGGTTTGTACAAAATATTCAGCACTGATATTAAAATTCTTTGTTTTATAACCCAGAAATATCCGTTCTGTAATATTATAGGCATGTTGAGCAACCCCGGAATCATTTTGCCATTGCAAAGTACGGCCATCCATAAAAAAGTCAAGAACTAATTTATCGTTCAGTAGCTTTACGTAAATATCACCGTAATATTTCTTCCAAACCGTATATGAAGTGGGAATCCCAAAGTTATCGGGCGTTGAACCAAGGCCGTTACCAACCATAATATTATAGCCAATACATGCATTTTCTATACCGTCATCATCTTTTTTTCTCCATAACTTTCCACCCAACTTTACACCAAAATCATTTGAATTTGTAATACCCTTCATATCCATTATAGTTCTGTCAATAGATCGGTAACCCCAAAAAGGTTCCTCTGTAATAGCAAACGAGGGAGTAGTAATTAAGCCTGTTGAAAGTGTGGAGCCTCTAAAAATATTTTTCCATTCAATATTGGCATATTTCAGATAAAATATCGGAGAGTAATTATAATTAGATGTTATAGAACCAAAAGAAGCATCCTGATTCTCTTCATGAGCAATAACAATGTGTCCAGAAAACTGGTTATTAAAAAAATAGTCATACCCAAGGTAAACCCGCTGCATTGAAAATGCATTAGACCCTTGTGGTAATTGTGAATACTGGGTATTTCCTGCTTTACCGGAATCAACATGTACTTTTGTATAATAACTACCGAACATATATCCCCAAAAATGCCCACGAGTTGAATCTGCTGATTCATGTGGCTCCACTGTTAAAGGATAATTCAGAAAATCAGTGAATTGCGCATTTACCTTAGTGCTGAAAATGATACCTAATGCTATATATAATAAAGTGATTTTTTTCACATCCATTAAAATTAATTTATACCCTAACCCTTAAATGCATATTTCAACTATATTGACAGTGCGATTCAACAATATCTTAATTTTTGAAAAACTGATAGTAAAAAGTCAACCTGAGTACCATATCATAATCTGCTTTTTCTCTTGCGGTATAAGTAACATCAGGATTTGTTCTGTTAGTAATTCCGTCATACCATAAATTAGGCATAAAGTGAATTTGTTTTATCGGTTGGTAATCAAAACCAATAACATAGTAGGACTCTTTAATTGAATTATACGGGGCAGATGACTGACTATTTACGCTGACTGGTTGGTATGTTGTAGTTGCACTAAAATTAACACAAGGGTTGAACATATCGTAACGTGCTATAATGCTTAACATAGGAACACCGGAGGTTTTATCTCGCATTAATACAGCTGCTCCCATAATAGAAAAGCCAGATTGAATATTGTTCTGTAGTGTATCGCCACCAACTGGTATTGCAGAGCCGGGAACAATGGCTGCACTAGGCACATACATTTGATTATATTGTGTTTGCTGAAAATATTCAGCGCTTATGTTAAAACTCTTTGTCTTATACCCGAGGAATATTCTCTGGGTAATTGTATAGGCATGATCTAACGCTGAATCAGTATTATGCCATTGCAAAGTATGGCCATCCATAAAAAAGTCCAACACTAATTTATCATTCAACAATTTCACATATATATCGCCATAATATTTCTTCCAAACAGTGTATGCAGATGTTATACCACTATTATCAGGCACCGACCCTGTACTGTTACCAACCATAATATTGTATCCTATGCAAGCATTTTCAATACCTACATCATCTTTCTTACTCCATATTTTGCCACCTAAATTCACCCCAAAGTCGTTAGCATTCGTAATACCTTTCATTTCCATAATTGATCTATCGAAAGAACGGTATCCCCAGAAAGGGTCTTCTGTAATATCAAATGAAGGAGTAGCAAGCAAGCCTGCTGAGAGTGTAGAACCTTTAAAAATATTCTTCCACTCCATATTGGCAAACTTCAAAAAGAAAATGGAAGTAAATTTATAATTAGTTGTTGCAAGAGCAATATTGGCATCATTTGTCTCTTCGTGTGCCAAAACAATATGTGCAGAAAAGTTCTTATTAAAAAAATAATCGTACCCTACATAAACACGCTCCATTGAAAAAGCATTCGAACCAACGGGCAAACGCGCATATTGCGTTGTCTGCGTTTTGAATGAATCGGCATGTACTTTGGTATAATAACTACCAAACATATACCCCCAAACATGCCCGCGCGTTGAATCAGCTGATTCATGCGGAGAAACAGTCAACGGGTAATTAAGAAAATCGTTGAATTGAGCACTTACGCTATTCAGGCCAATTATTATAACAATAACAACACCAAGGATCCTCTTGATTTTCATACTTTCTTTTATTAAAATGAATTCTGTTAATTAAATAGTGCCTATCTACTAATCACTATTTTAGTACAAACATTAATTCTCTCTCCTTTTATAGCCAGAGAATAGATACCGCTTGAAAGATCATCAGTATTAAAGGTAATGGAATTGTCACCGGGTTTTAATTCAGTGCTCATTTCTTTCACCAATCTTCCAGTAACATCATACAAATCTATGTTTGCCTTTCCTTCATCAATAGAAGTAACTTTTACATTTAATTGTGAACTTGCAGGAACTGGCCATGTCGTCACTTTGTTTGCAGGGTTAGGTATTGAATTTATTCCTGTAACTCTCCAAACACTAGCAGGCACATCAGCAAGCCCGGAACT
>Ga0210386_10005751_pt1 | contig 10027 bp, 8 predicted proteins | sample IncBWH32OmetaG_FD_160091 | JGI IMG/M metagenome (GOLD analysis project Ga0210386, IMG submission 160091) | Forest soil microbial communities from Barre Woods Harvard Forest LTER site, Petersham, Massachusetts, United States - Inc-BW-H-32-O ... | reverse complement strand
ACCGAGGAGAGTGCAAGACTCGTGCCACTCTTAAGGCCGGTTGGTTATTCCGATAAGCGATTGAAACCGGGGATTCACGAAGAGATTTCTCGGAATTGGGAGATCAGCCTGCAGTCGAACCCGTGACATGTCAATAACGCGTCAAATTCCTCGGCTCACACCCAATCGCCTTTCATCGCGGATGATTCGTACTTCCGCAACTGTTTCCGCGCCTCGACACGTGGATTCCTCGTACCATCACTGGAGACTGCAGCAGCTTGCCACTCTAGCGTTTGGCGGCCGTCGATGATTTTGAACCTGTTAGTTGCACGCACTAATACCGCGCTTTCCACTCCTATGGTTGTTAAAAGCTCAAACCAACAACGCAATGGCCGGAAATATCCCGCGGCTGAAGCAGGAATTTCCAGTCGAGATAATCACGGGCGCTACCTCGCAGCCGTTTTCCCACGATTTCGTCGACTTAAAGCTGAGGATTCAAAACTGTGGCACTCCCCGTGCAGGGGTGAGTCATGCACGAGTCCGCGATGCGGCAGCATGACCGGCAAAGCCTTTTCCTTGCGGAAGCGGTAGAATTCTCGGGAAAATCGTATGACGTCAGCAACGCACAGTAAAACAAGCACCGGAGAACTTCTTTTACCTGAAAGCGATGGAGGTGAAACATGGCGGTAGAAGCAGCGAGTCCCGCAACCAATGAGCCGCCGAAGGCACAACCCCCGGTAACGCCGCCTGCGGCCTCATCACGTTGGCTGAAATACGTCACGCCGGTGTTCGTCGTACTTCTTGCTCTGGCTGTCCTGGTTGCCGTAACCCGGAACTGGAATTCCTGGGAAGGTGGCCATGTTGAACAAGCTACCGACGATGCTTATGTTCGCGGCGATCTTACCCCTCTCAGTACGAAGGTGGCCGGAATCGTTCAAAATGTAGCCGTTTCCGACTATCAGCAGGTACACAAGGGAGAGCTCATCGTTGAACTTGAGGACAGCGATTATCAGGCGCAGGTTTCCCAGGCGAATGCGGCTGTGGAGGCGGCAAGGGCTGCTATCGAGGACAACCTTCGCCAGCGTCAGCTCGAAGACGCTCGCATCGATAGGGCGCTTGCCGGAGTCGACGAGGCTAAAGCTCAAATTGTTGCAGCGCAGGCCGGCAAGGATGCTGTTGAAGCGCAATTGGTGCGCGCTCGCTCGGAGAGAAAGCGGCAGGAGAACCTACATCAAGCTAACGCAGCAACTCAGCAGAAACTTGAAGCTGCTGTTGCCGATGAACAGCAACTCGCGGCTCAGTTCGCCAGCCGCGACGCCGATCTGGCCGCGGCCAGGACCGGGTTGCGCAGCAATGAGCTGGCTGTTGAAACGGAGCGGCGTCAAAAGATCGTCCTCGAGTCTCAGGAGGTGCAACTTGCCGCCGATCTTCGCGCCAAAGAAGCAAGTCTGGTGGTCACGCAGGTAAATCTTGGCTATACAAAGATCTATGCGCCGGGGGATGGGAGCGTGGGAGAACGGCAAGTCCGCCCCGGTCAGTTGGTGTCTCCCGGGACGCAGGTCATCTCTTTCGTCGACCGTAAGCGGTGGGTGCAGGCGAATTACAAAGAGACACAGCTTACCAACGTAAGAGTTGGTGATGTGGCCGAGATCCGGGTTGACCAATTCCCGGGGGAGGTCTTCCATGGCAAGGTCATCGAGATCGCACCTGCCAGTGGATCGCAATTTGCGCTATTGCCCCCCGACAATGCGACCGGCAATTTTACGAAAGTGGTGCAGAGAATCCCGGTAAAAATTGAGCTCGATGATACCAACAAGTCCAGCGAATTGCGTCCGGGACTCTCGGTTACCGCTATTGTCCGCACGAGAAAGTAAACCAGTGACACCCTCGATCCTCGTATAACCGGACATATTATCTATGGCTGCTTCCACAACAATAAGTCGTCCTCCCACGCCACTGGAAATTGCACAAGCGACGGCTAACGCGATTCCCTGGAAGATTTCCGGCCGGCCTGTGCTGGGAATTATCGGCGTCCTCATCGGAGCCAACCTCGTCACGCTCACCGGCCGCATGTTAACCCTGGGGCTCGCGGATCTGAAAGGTCACGTCGGCATTAGCTACGATGACGGCGCGTGGCTCGACAGCGCCTATAACGCATCCATCATGTTTATCGGGCCTTTCAGTGTCTACATCGGAGGCCTGCTCGGACCGCGCCGCGTTCTTCTGTTTGCGTCAGCAATTTTTGCTGCGACCTGTGCTTACTTGCCGCTCATTCATAGTTATAGTCTGCTGATTGCGGCGTTGATTGTCGCAGGACTGACATCAGGCACCTTTTACCCGCTCACCATGACTTTCGCGCTTCGCGTAACTCCTCTGCGATACCTGCCTATTACGATGGCGTTCTATGCCACGGCTATCGATGGGGCCGTGAACGTGGCGCCATCACTCTATGGCTGGTACCGCGACCATCTTTCCTGGCATTGGATGTTCTGGAATTCGGCTGTCATCGCACCGGTGATGTTTGTCCTTATCTATCTTGGGATACCGGCAGCGCCCCCCCGAAAAAAAGACGGCCCCGCGCCGCCCAGCTTCGTCGGGTTCCTGTACCTGAGTGCGGGACTGGCCCTGATATTTACTGCCCTCCAGCAAGGCCAGAGGCTCGATTGGTGGCGCTCCGGACTCTACAACGGGCTGTTCTGGTCCGGCGCATTCTTCCTGCTGTGCGCTTTGATACGACGAATGCGCGGCCCTAACTGGCTGGTGGCCCTTCCTTATATCTGGCGGTGGAACACGGTGCTGCTGGGAAGCTTGCTGTTCTGGTTTCGGTTCACTCTCGTCTTGACCATCATCCTGATCCCGCAGTCGCTGGCCATCCATGGTTTCGAGGCTGATCAGATTGGACCGGCCATAATCTGGAGCGCTGCTCCGCTCTTGCTCGTCGCGCTTACGGGCGGCCTCTTGATGCTTAGCGGGCTGGATCCCAGGCTGCTCTTCGCCGCCGGGCTCGCATGCACGGCGCTGTCGGCTATCTTATGCGCTCACTATTCGAGTGCGTGGGCGGCAGAAAACTACTATCGCACCGAGTTGCTCACCGGCGTAGGACAATCCTTCGCTCTGATAGGGCTGGTGGGATGCATCATCCTGCAGGGAGTATTCACAGGGGGCTTGTCGAAGCCTCAGTACATCCTGACCTTTTCTGCATTCTTCCACACCGTTCGCTTGTTTGGTGGAACTGCCGGCGCCATATACATGGGCCACTTTCTCGCGGTACGTGAGGAGCTGCACTCCAATCTTCTTGGGCTGCACGTCAGCAGTTACAACTGGATTACCGATGCGAACATTTATGGGATGACGGCTGGGCTCTTTGGTAAGTCCTCCGGGCTACCATTAGCCGGCGAGCGTGCGATTGATCTTATCTCTGCCCGAATACGCCTTCAGGCGTATTCGTTGAGCCTCATTGACGGGTTCCTGCTGGTCGCGTGGAGTTGCGCAATCGCACTTTTTGTCATCGCCATGCTCCGAAAGTCGCCCCTCAACTACGCCGACCTCGCCAAACTGCAGCCGGTCAAGGAGGAGAACTCATGAAGGGCAAAATACACCTTATATCGATAGTGGTTCTGGCGATAGTTTCCTCATGCCACGGGCAGGAGCGCAAGATCGGCCTGCAGGACGCGATCGATCTGGCAGTCCGGCAAAATCACGCTGTGAAGATGGCGCATTATGAGGTCGCAGCGCAACAAGAGAAGAAGCGCAACGCCTATTCCGATTACTTTCCGAGCATCACCAACGAATCTAATGCGATCCATATAACGAACCTGGAACGTATCGAGGTGCCGCCGGGCACTTTCGGCCAGATCCCAGGGGGCGCGCTCATTCCTGCCACGACCACCTATCTGACACAAGGAAGACTGGATTATCAGACGAGCGGGACCATGTTGGCCCAACCGATCACTCAGCTGATCAAGATCCACGATTCAAACAAAATCGCGGAGGCCGATCTGAAAACATCAGAGGCTTCGGAACGAAAGGCCATAACCGACGTCGTCTACAAAGTGCAGGAGCTCTATTACCGGGTACTCACTACGCAGCTCCAGAGAAAAGCAGCCGAACTGCAAATCACCTCCAGCGAAGAGAACCTGGCCGAAGCGCGCGAGCAGAATAAGAACGGGGAGTTGCTTCAGGTGGCGCTGGTCGAAAGCCGCGCCAACTCCCTCGACGCCAAGCAGACCTTGCTGAACACGGAGATGACGATCTCCACCCTGACAACCCAGCTGAATGATGTGCTCGGGCTACCTCTCGATACCAAGCTGGACCTCGATCCCGATGTCAGCACGGCCTTTGACGTGCCGGCGCGGGACGAAGCGCTGCGCACCGCGCTAACAAACAACCCCGAGGTCCAGGAAGCTATCCAGAAAGTTGCGAAGGCGCGAGCTGCCGAAGGAGCGGCGAAGGCTGAGTACATTCCCGACGTTACTGGTTTCGCGCGTTACAGCTATCAGAATGGTGTTCCTTTCCTCGATCACAACTTCGGAACCTTCGGCGTTAACTTCAAATACGACCTGTTCGATGGCGGTAAGCGGCGATCGCTGATCCGAGAACGGGGCGACGAAGTGTCGGAGGCCGAAGAGAACCTTGCCCGAGTCAAGGATGAGATCGGCGTTCAGATCACGACCATCTATAACCGCATGGAGACGACCCGGACGATGATTGACGTCGCAAAGGAAAGCCTTGCCGCCCATCAGGAGAATGCCCAACTCTCCGAGAATCAATTCAAGCAAGGGGCTTCATTGGCTTCGCAGCGCGACGCTACGCGGGCCCAGGCGATGAAGGCTCAGGCGGGGCTGCTCGAGGCCAGCCTCGATTATCTACTCTCGCGCGACGAACTGAACCGCGTCCTCGGCTCCTCAGCCAGATAGCGTCACAGCATTCCCGGATTCACGAATCCATCCTGAGATGCCAGCTCTCGACGACGTCGGCGAGATCGTCGAGAATCCTGCCATCTGGGCCGATCATCTGCGCGCCGCGCTCGTGAACCAGCAGTTACCGAAGAACGCGAAGACGTGACCGCAATGTCGAAGATCAAACGGTTATAGTTTCCTCGGCTCTCGTTCGCGAAGCGGATTCAATCGAGAAGAATACCGCGACGACTTGAGCGCTCCAGTCGCTGCATCACTCCGAGGCTGGCGTACCAGACGAATAGAGTTGTCAACGAGCGGGTCCAATGGATCGGCTTTGCGCCAGGCCAGGCCAGGCCGATCTTCCATTTGGCTTCGTCCAGTCCCGTATCCAACAAGCGGACATTTGGCACGTGCATCAGCATGGCTGCCAGGCGCCACTCAGAGCGCCTGACCTCCGTGCTTCTGGTAATTTTCATAGCGGTGCGAGGTATATTGCGTTACCGATACTTGTTGTTCGTGCCTTGGAGGACCCCCAACCGTGAGCACGTCCATCGGACAAAATCCGAACAACGTGAAGCACATCGTGATCGTAGGTGGCGGCTTCGCCGGACTGAACTGCGCTCGCAAGCTGGCTGCGAACCCAAATGTTCGGATCACTCTGCTCGGCAAGAACAACTATCAGCAGTTCCAGCCGTTGCTCTACCAGGTGGCCACCGCGATCCTCGCTCCAGACAATATAGCTTTCAATTTGCGCGCCGCACTCAGGGGCCACCCCAACGTAGACGTGAAGATGACGGAAGTCGTCTCCATCGATCTCAACACGCGCACGGTGGAAACCGTCGACGGGCAGCAATACCAGGGTGATTTTCTGGTGGTGGCGGCGGGGTCGCAGGCAAACTTTTTCGGTACACCCGGAGCGGACAAGAACAGTTATCCACTGTACTCGCTGCATGATCGCTCAGCCTCAAACCAGAATTAGTTTACGGAAGCCTAGCCGACTCCTTAGAAACATCTCTTATGCGGCTGTTGCGGGACTGAGGGTGACGTTCAGTCCAAGCTCTTTAGCTTTCTTCTGAATGGTGCGGATTTCGTGATCCCGGTACTTTTCCTCATAGTAGTTCATCCCTTTGTCGACGTATCGTTCCCCGAACTTGAGCATGCGGTAAACGAGCCGCGCCAGCATGTGCGCCATTGCCGTGATGGCTTTGGGTGCGCCTAGACGAGCTCGCAATCGGCGGAATTTGGCTCCCAGATATGTTTTACTGCGCGACAAGCTGCTTGCAGCCATGCGTAGGGCAGTGGACGCACGGTTCTCGACATGCCTGGTCCCCCGGCGGAGGACTTTGCCGCCGGTAATCTGATTGTCCGGACACAAGCCGAGGAAGGAAGCAAAGTGTGCCTCGTTGGGAAACCGGCTCATATCGACACCTACCTCGGCGATGATGGTTTGTGCATTCATGATGTTGATGCCTTCGATCTGAGTCAGGTCGGTGCCGCTGATACGGTATAACTCACCGCGCAGATCGAAACTGGTTGGAGCATTGCTGCCGGCTCTCTTGCTGGCCCTTGTCGGAGGTGGTTGGCAGCCGGGTTTCGACTTGTTGTCGAGACTCTGTAAATGGGCTGCCAAAGCGGTATCGCACTCAGCGATCTGCTGCTGATAGATCAGATAGAGATTTCGCTCCTGTTGCAAGATGAACAGAAGCTCCTTCCGCCAGTTGCCTTCCAGACTGCGAGCAATTTCCTCTCGGGTTGCATGAATCCGCGCATGGGCCAGATCGGCCAGTCTATACCGGTCTCGCTCACCATCCAGAATCGCCTGAATGATAGCCATGCCCGTCAGGCCGCTGATATCGCTGATCACATTGGCCAACTGCACGTTCATCTCAGTGAGCACCTTCTGCATCCTTTGAATGCATGCGCTGGCCGAAGCCACGTGTTCGCCTCGCTGCCGCCAATAGGCCCGCAGTACGCAAATCTCCTCCGTGGGACGAAAGGAATTGTTCAGTAGGCCGAAGGTGTGCAGTTGCAGTAGCCACTGGCACTCCTGCACGTCGGTCTTACGGCCGGGCAGGTTCTTGGTATGGCGCGCGTTCACCAGAAACACCTCCAGGCCCTCCTCGGTCAGAATTTCATAGACCGGTAACCAGTACACTCCGGTGGACTGCATCGCCACGGTAACGATGCCGCGACTTTTCAGCCAGTCCGCCAAACGGTGCAAATCTTCCGTGAAGCAGGCAAAGTGCCGCACCGGGATAGGGTCTCTGTCTGGAGACACGGCCACGTAATGGGACTCATTGCCGATATCAATTCCCGCCGCGTTCGGATGCACCACTTCCAGATTCAAGCTCCAGTCTTGGGGCTCATTCACAGCCTTCTTCCTATGCTTGCGGTTCATGGGTTTATGCTCCTGCCTGATGTGGCAGTACTCGGCCCGGTTGCGATTGGTTTGTAAGTCTCCTTAACGGGGTCGAGGCAGCCGAACTCCGGACACCTCGCCGCCATGCGAGCGATCGCCTAAACCGGAACCACGCTCCCAATCGGGCATTGAAGCACCATCTCGGCCACGGTCCTATTTGCCGAATACTGCGCCTAGCAGCATGCCAGAATCTTGATGCCTGACGCCAGTTTCTTCTACAAGCGACGACCCGAGAAGGGCCGTCGAACGCTCCCAAGGAACGAATACTGTTCCTTGTCATCCTGTCTGGCCAAGGGTAGCCAGTTGCACGCTTCAGGGTACCGATCGGCCGTCAACGAGTGACTCGGCGATGATGTTGCAATCAAGAAGCTCTGTTTTGGCCAACGAGCGGCCCACCTTTGGGAATCAGACTACTTGCGCTCCTCACGACGGCGTGGAGAAGTGCGTCTGGGCTTTGAGGAAGCGCGAGGTTGTCGCGGACCGTATTCTTCGAGGATGAGACGAAGTCCCTCCCGGAAGCGGTCTTTTCCGATCTCAATCCGACCACCGCTGAAGATCTCCGCGATCCTCGGGAAATTGCCCTTAGCCAATTGTCCCGCCGCGAAGTCCATGTCGATTGGCTTTTCGCGGGCTGCTTCGCGGAGTGCATGACCAAAAACGAAATCGTCAACGATCGCAAGCAAGGTGAGCTTCTGCTTCACCGTCATCGATGTCTCTGCCAGAGCCTCAAGGCACTGCTCCATGTGGCGCATCGCATTGATTCCTGGAGGAGCCGACTGCATCGAGACGAGCGCCCATGGATGACGGGAGAAGATCGCATGCGTACGCGTGGCAATCTCCGTGATTGCGTGTTTCCAATTCCTGGGCACATCCGATAGAAGCGCTTCGTTCATCAGCGCGTCATCCATCACCGCGATCAGATCGTCTTTGGTCTTGACGTAGTAGTAGAGGCTCATCGTTCCGACATTAAGCTCCTGGGCCACGCGGCGCATCGAAACTGCCTCAAACCCTTCAGCGTCGGCGATAGAGAGGGCCGCGGCGGCGATCGTATCGCGGCCGAGTTTTACTTTTGCTCTTGACATTCGTACGCTGTACCATTATATCTTTTCGTACTATGTACGAAAAGACTGTATTGATTGCTGGTGCTGGGCCTACGGGATTGACCCTTTCCATTGATCTCGTGCGCCGGGGAATCTCATGCCGCTTGATCGAGGCTGCGGAAGCACCCTTCAGCGGCTCCCGCGGCAAAGGCATACAACCGCGTACGCTCGAAATCTTCGACGACCTCGGCATTATCGAACCGATCCTGGCCGCTGGTGGACTTTATCCCAGACTCCGCATACACCTCGGCCCTCTTTCAATCCGCGCGGGTTCTCTCGGCTCCTCCAAGCCGCCAACCGCGAACATCCCTTATCCAAACCTGTGGATGGTGCAGCAATCGCGCACCGAGGCAATCCTCCGCGAGCGTCTTCACGCTTTGGGTGGCCGGGTAGAGTTCAATAGAGCGATCGTCGCATTCCGGCAGGATCAAGATGGTATAGATGCTACGCTTTCGACTGGCGAAACCGTGCGAGTCGACTTCCTAATCGGGTGCGACGGCGGCCACAGCACAGTGCGAAAAACACTGGGCTTGAAGTTGGAAGGCGAAACGATCGACGAGAAGCCGATGCTCGTTGCCGACGTCGAAGTCGATGGGCTCAATCGGCACGACTGGCATCTTTGGCCTTTCGTCAAGGGTGGAGTAATAGGGCTTTGTCCATTGCCGAACACTCCGTTGTTTCAACTTACGGCGAAGGCAGACACGATCGGCACCGACTTTGAAGACGCGGTGCATCGAGCGACTGGGCACCGCATCGGGCGCGTTGTGTGGCAGTCGATCTATCAACCCGCAGTCCGCATGGTGAATCGCTACCGCGTCGGACGTGTGTTCCTGGCAGGGGACGCGGCTCACGTGCATCCTCCAGCAGGAGGGCAGGGCCTGAACACGGGGGTGCAGGATGCCTACAACCTGGGCTGGAAGCTCGCACACGTCATGCGGGGAGGCCCTGACTCGCTGCTTGACAGCTACGAATTGGAACGCCTGCCTATTGCAGCCTCTGTTCTCGGCTTGAGCAAGCACCTTCATCAGAATCGAACGCACAAGCGCGGCGTTTTAACCGACCAGCTTGGCTTGCATTATCGGGGTAGCTCCCTATCCTCTGGTTATGCACTCGGGAATTTGCACCCCGGAGATCGCATGCCGGACGTCCCTCTAGCCGATGGCAGCAGGCTTTTTGAATACATGCGCGGATCCCACGCAACCGACTTTGCGACGATCGAAGGGCCGAGAATTCTGATTCGTCCAGACGGCTACATTGCGCACATTGGCGAGGAGCGCTTCAGAGAGTACGGCGGCGAGCCTACACAAACAGTTACGGGCTCAGTCAATGTGACGAATTGCCGATAGCCTTTCCTAGAGAAAAGGCCTATCGAGATCCATCGTACGGACATCGCAGTGGCCATGGCCTTGGTCGCGCTTTAGGTTGACCGCTGCGATTACTCCTCGAAAACGCCGTAGCATCTCGGGAGGCACGGTGGGCGGGGGCTTCCGGAAAGCTGGACGCAAGCCGACATGAACGAAGCCGCTGGGGCGGCGGACGCATTCGCGTGCGCTGAGCCAGCTTTTGCGGCTGCCGGGGTAGTTTGGGACGCAGAGAAGGAGGACTCTCTGTGAACCAACTACGTCAGCTCA
>Ga0210386_10005742_pt1 | contig 10043 bp, 12 predicted proteins | sample IncBWH32OmetaG_FD_160091 | JGI IMG/M metagenome (GOLD analysis project Ga0210386, IMG submission 160091) | Forest soil microbial communities from Barre Woods Harvard Forest LTER site, Petersham, Massachusetts, United States - Inc-BW-H-32-O ... | reverse complement strand
CAATCTGCCGCAGCAAATTCACGATCTGCTCCGGCTTGTATCTCTTCATTGGCATGACCGGTCTTCCTCCAGGTGAATTCTCTCTCATTTCACTTGGTACAAAAATCCCCGGTCAGGTCATAAGCATACGCGTGCGCTTCCGTGATCTGCTCTTCACTCAGGCCCGGAAATCTCTGTCGAAGAAGTGGGCGGAGATCACGGGTCCATGCCAAGTCAACGATTTCCTCGTGGGTGAGCACGGAATATGCGGATGCCGCCCTCGCGGATAAGAGAGCGACAAGGAAAACTGCCACAGCGCGGATGATCCATTGACTCCGGAATTTGGGTATTACGGGCACAGTCTGCTCTTTCCCAAGTGAACCCATGCAATGAGATTCAATCGCCCTGCGGGAATGTATTTCGGTTGTTCTAACTAGCTGACTCGAATGTGCGACATGGAGTGGAAAAATCCAAATACATTGCCGAGCCACCACAAGACCGCGATGACAACAATGGCATTCAGAATCGACTTGATGGAGCTCGCCATTGGGATGAACTGGTTAATCAGCCATAAAACTACGCCGACAACGATCAACACGAAAACCACTTGAGTTAAAGGCATGATGAAATTGTCCTTTCCTTACCGCGCCCGTTTTTTGCGACCTCCGGTATCATACGAATTTTAAATGTTCAAAGCTGTTCACTTATATACATCTTCCATATTTACGCTATTGGTGAATGGCCTGGCTCTCGTCGCGGCATGGATTTCATACCCCAGCTTTCTGATCGGCAATGCGGTCTGCAAAGTGGTCACCTAACTCGTCTCCGTCCTCTTAGCACCCTTTAAATTGCGCTGTATCAGTACGATCAAAACCAGCGCGGCTCCGAGCATCCCAAGCGCTTTAAAGTGAAGGACCATTGCCGCTCCCGTCCCAGCACCCAAGACAAAAGCGGCCCAGAGTCCGCAGAGAAGGCGCATTTTGGGGTCGTGCGCTCTCATTGGTGGAGGTGCCTCTCCAGTAGCGTATTTTTCAGTTTCCGTAGAGATTAAGGTTGTAATCATCCCCGTGAGATACGTCGTGTGAACGCTGATGCCACCAACGCGACGAAACGCTCCATTTTGCAGCCCGAGCGCCAAAGAGACAAAGATCACAAATATTGCAAGTCCGTGTGACACATTTGATGCCAGCACCAAAGTCGCAGCTACTATCAGAATCACTTCTATAGCCATGACTGTAGGAAGAAACGGCGCCGATGGCCATGACTTGAAGGACCGGGCGATAAGCACACTGAGGGGAACCCCTATCAAAAAAATGAAAATGGCGGAGAGATGACCGAGCGTGGCCCGCCAATCATGGGCCACCACAGCAATAGCCCCTAGCACCAAGTTGCCGGTCACATGACCAGTGAACGTCTTGGCGAGCACGAAGCCAGCCGCGTCGCCATATCCGCCAACAAAAGCAAGCCCGAGGGAAAGCCAGGCGTCAGTCAAGCGATTGTTTGTAGGCACAAATTCCCCTTGCCGCCAAAGTGCGCCATTTCAGCGGAACGGCATTATCGATATAGATAATGGACGACTGCGTGGCGGAGGATGCAGTCTCATTCGAACCTTTCTCCGCCCCAAATTCCCTGCTAACAGGGAAAAATACAGGGAATCTTGTTACTTTGGTCGTAATCATTTAAGGCTAAAACTCAATCTTAGCGGCATTTACATCGAAACATTACGGACAAATATTCATTCGGAACAGGGAATTAATTCTATGTGAACAGGCTATTCTTTTCCCTAATACGAAGTTATATCGGTTTGGACATCCATACCGCTTCCGTACCAAGAGACAGCTGTAGGTCTATGGAAGTCTGGCCATCGAGACGCACAGCAGCGCCGATCATCGCTACATGGGCAGGCAGTTGGGCGGCGACAACCGGCGCCGAAGAACGAGCCGCAGGGCAATCACGATTAGGAAGTAACCTACTGCTTGCGAATGGTCCGAGTATCACCGCTCCTTAAGGTCACACCCTCACGATCGAGATGCTCGAGCACGGGGATGATTACGCGTCTGCTACAGCCGATTTCCTGACGAAGCTGACTAACCGTTGCAGGTCCCTTCTTCTGAATATAGTCATGGACTAATTCAGTCATGCGCTTCCAATTCTCCGCAGCGATCACGATTTCCGCATTTATCTCAATCACCTCCCCCGTCTCGACCAAAAGCCGCAACGCCTTACGTGAAATGGCATCCGCTACTAACTGCTTCAGCGAGGGAGGATCAAACGGTTTAGCGGCCAGCGCGCTGCGAAGCTGCTCAGTTGCGGCGAGAAGCGCCGGCGGCAACGCTCGCAGATGTGTCAACCGCCGAATTGTGTTTCCAAGTTTGACGAATTCACTCCTGCACAGGTCGGCCACAAGGACTTCAAAAAGGTCCGAGAACGGTAGAATAACTTCAAGATTTTTTCTAAGGTCCGAGAGGGGAAAGCCGGACTGTTCCGGGTGGTCGAGATGAAATGCTTCAATTGCATTTGCTGCACAACGACAGAACGACTTCCAAGCCGAGGCGTCTACAGCAAACTCCTCGGTTAAGACCAACTTTCCATCGGAGGCCAACCGCAGGACTGAATTGGTAATGTCCCCAGAACAGAAATTTGACTTGAGCAATAAGTGCGACCGCCTAACAGCCCTGTCGCGCGTGATTTGCGATGCGACAAAGGACGTCACGACGCTTGTTGATTCCGCCCGATGACGAAGAAAATTAAGCCGCTCTTCACTTCGGAGCATCTTTCGTTGAGGGTCGGAATCTAGCACTACACCTCCGGCCAATGTGTTCTGCCCGGCAGAATCGCGCAAGACAAACCTATCCCCGGTAAAAACGAAGATGCTCACTTCGAGCTTGAGTTGAGCGAGCGCCTGTGTCCCGGGAGCCAACTCTTTGCGCTCAAAAAGAACCACTTTGGCGGGAATGCTTTTAGTGCCGTGATGAATGCGGACTTGCACGCCATCCCTGAGCCGATGGGTCACTCTCGCTGAGATATCCAGAGCGACGTCAAGTGTGTCGCTCGGTTCGCCAATCTCAGCCAGCGTTACCACGTCGCCTCGATGAACGTCGTCCACGGCAGCAAAGTCGGGTAGATTGAGCGCGGTGCGCGTTCCCGGCACGCTAAACTCAACATCATGATTGTGTGATTGGATATTTCGGATCCGAGCGGTCGCGCCTGATGGCTGAATAGTGACAACTTGGCCGCGATGCAAAGTGCCTCCAATAAGAGTGCCGGTAACCACCGTACCGATACCTCGGAGTGTAAAAACACGGTCGACAGGCAGTCGCGGTTTGCCAATATCGCGCGGCGGGGACGAGTTATTCAGAACATTTGTGATAGCCATTTTCAAATCGTCAAGACCGCGCCCGGTGACAACCGAAGTCGAGACAATCGGCGCCTCAGCAAATGGCGTGTCACGAAGCTTGTCATGAACTGCGGCGATCGCGCGACGTTCATCTTGTATTAGATCGGACTTGGTCAGTGCGACCACGGCACGATTGACGCCGAGGTAGCTGAGAATTTGCAGGTGTTCCTCGGTTTGCGGCATCCATCCGTCGTCGGACGCAACAACAAACAGTGCAAGGTCAATTGAGCCGACTCCCGCGACCATGTTCTTCACGAAGTCTTCGTGGCCGGGCACGTCAACGATTCCAACTAGGTACGGAGGAGTGCCTGGAATAGAGGGAGGGAGTTCTAAATTCGCGAAGCCGAGGTCGATCGTAATCCCGCGCGCTTTTTCCTCTGGCAGGCGGTCGGGATCGATCCCCGTCAGCGATTTGACCAGCGCGCTCTTCCCATGGTCGACGTGACCAGCGGTGGCGATAATGAAATGTTGAGCCTTTGTCATCGAAAGCCTGGACGTAGCTGCGCAGCTAGAAATTCGTTTCGCCTTACCGGATTAGATGGCGCCGCGGAGTGCCGCGACAATTTCAGCGTCCTGATTAGGGAACACAGTGCGCAGGTCGAGCTTGAGCTGGCCTCGTTCAATGAAGCCGACGATTGGCGGCACGTGAGAACGGAGGCATGCGGCCAATTCCTGGGGCTTAAGTCTATTGTGAATTATCTCAATTGTCGTAGACTCCACAGTTGAGCGCGGCAGCGCGCCGCCGCCAATTTGGGAGCGGCCTCTGCCAATCCCTATTTTAAGTGGCAATCCATGGAGCGCGATGACTATCTTCTCAGCCCGCTGTTGCAATTCGCCATTCGACGTTTGCAACATCGCAAACAGGGGAATGCCCTGGAACTTCACTGAATCACTCGCCTGCGGATTCTGGACCAAACTTCGCAAGTAAATGTCCACCGTAGCTTCGAGGGCTGCGAGGATCAGTTTGTCGCAGCGAAGGGCACGAAATAACGGTTCTCGTTTAAGTGCGGCTACCAACTTCGCCTTGCCGGCGATTATTCCCGCCTGAGGGCCGCCGAGGAGTTTGTCCCCACTGAAGCAGACCAGATCTACTCCGTTTCGCAGTACTTCCGCCGGCGTCGACTCGTGCTCCAGGCCTTGGATGGTTTCAGTCTGAATCATGGCGCCACTACCCAAATCTTCGATGAACGGAATTCGCTTCTCGTGCGCCAGCTTCGCGATGGCCTGGGTTGATGGCGAGTCAACAAAGCCGTCCATAAAGAAATTGCTGCGATGCACTTTCAAGATTAGAGCAGTTTCACGGGTGATCCCGCGAGAGAAATCACCGAGAGACGTCTTGTTGGTTGTTCCAACTTCACGCAATCGCGTTCCGCTGGCCTCGAGGATCTCTGGAATCCGGAACCCGCCGCCGATTTGAATCAGCTCGCCTCGCGAAATCACAATCTGATTTTTTCGAAGAGGATCTCGTCGACGGTTACTTTTGTGCGCACTATTGTTTGCAGGCGCTTCATCTTTACAGAAATGGCGAAGAATCAGAATCAGCGCACTTGCATTGTTGTTTACAACAGTGGCAGCTTCCGACCCGCATAAGAGAGCGAGACTGTGCTCCAGGTATGCAGCACGTCCAGCGCGTCCTCCCTCGGTGAGTCCGTATTCAAGATTGTTGTAATGCGACCCAATCCGCCACACCTCTTCCAAAACGGCATTTCCCAATGGCGCACGTCCGAAATTCGTATGAAGGAGTACGCCGGTCCCGTTGATCACAGGTTGGATGCGGGATGCGCGTAGAGTCTCGAACGCAGACCGCAACTGGGAGAGAATGACCTCGAAATCAGGAATTGTGCTGCGTTTTCGCAGCGAGGCGAGTTCCTGCCGAATTCCAGCTACGACAACAGGACGAGGTAAACCCGTATCACCGAGAGCGACTGCGAGTCTATCGACCGACGGGATGAAGCGAAGTCCGCTCCGTTTCATGCCGTAACTCGTATCTTCGGCGTGTTTGAGCGCACAATTTTTCCTATAACGGCTGCACAAAGCGCCTGATGACTCTTCAGATGCTTAATTACGGCATCCATATTTCGCTGCTGGACGCTCAGCAAGAGGCCTCCACTGGTTTGCGCGTCCGTCAACATTGTCTTTTGAGCTGGTGTGACGCCGTCCCATTCTGTGAATTTGTTTGCGAAGTCCAGATTGTCGCGGCTTCCGCCAGGGATGCAATCCATCGCGATTAGGCGGGACACCTCAGCGCTGATCACCGGAACAGACTCTGCAGCGATCACGGCTCCAACGCCGCTAGCGCGGCACATCGCGCCCAAATGACCAAGCAAACCAAATCCGGTCACATCGACCGCTGCTCTAACAAGTCCTTTCTCGGCGAGTTCAGGCCCGACACTGTTGAGCTTTGTCATAATTGCAACAACTTTCTGTTCCAACAGACGGTTGGCCAGACCGCGCTTGATACCCGTCGTGATGATACCGGTGCCCAGCGGCTTCGTTAAGACTAGAACATTGCCCTCGTGAGCTCTCGCATTAGTAAGCATGTGCCGCGGCGACACCGTTCCTGTAACGGCCAGACCGTAGACTGGCTCCGGATTTCGAATGGTGTGACCACCGATCAAAACACATTTTGCCTCTTTAATCTTCGCAGCACCCCCACGAAGGATCAGATTAATGATGCGCGCAGGCACGATATCTGACGGTATCCCCATAATGTTCAGAGCCGTTACCGGACGGCCGCCCATAGCGTAGACGTCGGATAATGCATTTGCCGCCGCGACCTGTCCGTACGCAAATGGGTCGTCGACGATCGGCGTAAAAAAGTCAGTCGTTTGCACCAGTGCGCGATCTCGATCAATTCGATACACCCCTGCGTCATCTCCGGTCGCGGTGCCAATCAGGAGATTACGGCTTTTCAGGACTGGTAGCTGGCGCAGAACCTGCGTCAGAGCCTGCTGGCTGAGTTTTGAAGCTCAACCGGCGCAAGATGACAGCGATGTTAGCTTGAAGAGCTGCTCGCGCGACATGAATGATCACCACCTTTCGAAAATGGTTTCGAATCATCAGAAGTTGGCGGAGAGGGTAGGAATCGAACCCACCCCCCGACACGTTGTGTCGGGGCAACGGTTTTGAAGACCGCGACGACCACCAGGCACGCATCACTCTCCAGACGGGATGCAGGAAAACAAGCCGCAATCCGGGAAGTGGGAGAGTGTAGCAGTTAGGTATCCCTGCGCCAAAACGATAGCGATTGCCGCCCACGATCCGGTTGCGGAGTTAAGCTAAATTTGACTGTCGAGAGTTTTTAAGAGATCGTCGTGATCAATCAACCCGACGATTGTCTTGATCTTCTTCCCGTCACGCGAATAGAGCATGCTTGTGGGCATGCCCAGAATGCCACCAAATTTCTCGGCAATCTTGGAGTTGCCAAGCAGGATCGGATAATTCATCTCCTCCGCTTTACCGTTCACATCGAAACGGTGGGACTGTACCCAGGGTTGGACAATCTTAGTTCCTTCGTCATCCATGGCTACACCGAGAATCACGAGCCCTTTCGCTCCGTACTTCTGATTGAACTCAATAAGCCAGGGTATCTCCGTGCGGCATGGTGCGCACCAGGTTGCCCAAAAATTTACGAGAACCACTTTCCCTTTGTACTGGTCGATGGAGGCGGTCGTCCCATCCAGAGTCGGGATCTGCAAACTCGTTTCAGTCGCCCCTGCATTGACTGGTCCTGCAGATTCCTTCGCGGCCTGGCGCTGCGTTCCTGTTCCACAACCAGTTGAAGCGAGCGCCAGTGCGAACGCTATGGATAACGTCAGTTCTGTCTTCCTAGCCATTCACCGTTGCTCCTCACTTTACAAAATTATTCAGGAAACTCAATTTTCCCGAAAGCCAAGTCAGCCGGTTAACGTAAATCAGTGAGCCCACGGCGAGTAGTAACACGCCGCTACCGATTTCGACTGCGTGTAAATACTGGCGAAAGCGCTGATAGAATCCCAGAAATTGGTTGATTCCCAGAGCGGTGAGGAGGAATGGGATGGCGAGGCCGGCGGAATAGACAGCGAGCATGAACACGCCATGAGACACGGTTTCGCTCGTCGCAGCCATGGCAAGAACACCGGCGAGGATTGGGCCGATGCAAGGCGTCCAGCCAAATGCGAACGCGAAACCGAGCAGAAAGCCGCTGAGAACGCCTGCGAATGGACCGCTGCTTGACTTATCATCGTTTCGGCCTCCGAGGTTGCGGAAGTGGACGTCGCGATTGAGCCATCGTGTCAGGCCCGGCCCAGCCAAAAATATCAGCGCGACGGAAATGAACTGAGCCGGTCCGAAGGATCGGGGGGAGTCTCCACCTAACAGCGTCCAGATTCCAAGTCCAGCAACTGCGAGCAGCGCACCCACGACGATGCCCGCGCGCACTGGAATCCGTCCCAGCGCGCCGATCAAATGAAGGCCGAATAAAACGATAATGGCTCCAGCAAACGGAGCGAGAAGACTTTTGTTTTGAAGAAGAAATTGTCCGACGGCGCTAGCCGATGCCCCGAATGCTATGAACACCACCGAGAAACCGACGACAAAGGCGAAGGAAGACATCAGCAAGCTCCCTCGAGACTTTTCGCCTCGCCGCAATTGTTCGACTCCGATTCCCGAAAGCATCGACACGTACCCCGGCACGAGAGGAAGCACACATGGGGAGAGGAACGAAATCAGTCCGGCCACAAACGCGGCAACAATGGAAACTTGCATCATTGACTCCTAATCCGAAATAGATCAATCAGACTCGCTTGAAAACGAACGACGACACCTATCTCAATTACAAGATCGGGCTGCACTCCAGCTTTGAAAGGATTGACAATCTTTGCTTTTCGAACGCTCTTGGGTTCAGCACAATTGTCGATCGAAATTCACAACTCAAACTTCCGGTTTTACAAGGGCGAAAGAAGATGTGAGTTGAATCGCCTTATGTAATGTGCGATACAGCGGGCAGTGCATCGCGTAAAGGCCGTGCACTCGCTCAACAGTTTCAAGGACTTGATCTGGCGTTGCCAGTCGCATGGCCAAATGGATGCGGCGAACGACGAGCACGCCTTCCTCCGCTTCCACCTCGCCAGTCACTTCTCCCACGAGCTTCCCGTTGCTCGCATCAATGTGGCGCGCTTCCAGCGCGCCTCCAAATGTGCCGAGCATTCAACCGGCGGTCGCCGCGATCACGTAGTCGATCGTCGAAGCGTGAGACTCCGTAAGTTTGGCGGGATCGACTTTGTAGTGTTGGGCTATTGCACCATGGACACTAAAGATCACCGGTTGCGATTCACCTGCAATGTAGGCGATCCGAACGGGACCCACCTTTCGTTCAATTCTGGTTTTGGAAACGTACACGACTTCCGCCATTACTCCCTCCTATTTCATTCACGCGAATCACAGGCTGCCGTTTTACTTATGCCGAATGTCGTCCGGAGCTCTCTGCCGGTCCAAGGGCAAAATCTGCACCTGCCAGTGAATCGGGATCGACGTCGGCAAATAGCAAATCTTAGAATCGCAAGCCTGATATTCGAGCCTTCCCGAGATTGTGAATGTCTTGCCGTCCATCCCGAGCGAACTGCTGAAATCCGCCACGGAGCTCACTTTCAGATCTTGCGCCAAGCGAAATTTACCTTCGAATACCGGCACGCGTTCTTTTATTGCTGGAAGAAAGAGAGTTTTTGCGCGTGGATAATTTACAGGAGTGAACTCCATCCCCGGAGTTGGGTCCATCACTAAAGCGATTGACTTGTAGCCCTGTACGCCTGGGGAGTACACGTGCACGTCCGGGGGAAGCTGCACCACGGCAGCCAACGTGATGCGACCCCCTGGAAATGTTGTTCGGTCGGACTGTTCGACAGCAAGGCTCAAGTGCGGCGCTTGGACACTATCTGTCACCTCTTCGCCCAATTCAGGAAACAGTTTCCCGATCACATTGTTTCCGGAAAATCGCTGCCGGTACTTGGTTTCGAAAAACTTTTCCCGAATCGTGCCACTTGTGTCGATAAAGAAATATCCGGGTCTTGCCATGCCCTTATATTGTCCGGTCGCCTCGGTGTTCAGGACCTCATAGGCCTTAATGGCTTCAGAATTAGGATCGGCGAGCATCGGGAAATCGATCTTGCGACGGTCCGCAAAAGACTTCAGGATTTCCACGCTGTCATAGCTGATTGCGGCCACTTTAATGCCTTGTTTTTCAAATCGCGCTTTCGCGTTTTGCAGCTCGACCAGCTGCGCTTTGCAGTACGGTCACCAATCAGCGGAACGGAAAAAGAGGAGAACCGTTCCTTTCGGTCCTTTCAACGTGTCAAGGCTTTGCTCCCCTCCAAACTGGTCGTGAGCCGAAAGCGCAGGCGCTTTCTGCCCAACCGCTAGGCCGATGGAGGTATGCATCTTCAAGGATGAAACGTGAACCATATTGCCTTCGAGTGTTCCGGTAACCGTCATGCTATCTCCCAGGTGGCCAATCGCCTGATCCTGTGGCTCGAGGAGGTACATCTGCCGGGTGGTATCGTCGTACAACACCAGATTGGCGCCTGGCACATTCTTCTCCGTGCACTTCGGGGCTTCAGCAAAGGCTTCATCCGCGGTGCAACCGCTGTTAATGATCACGCCGGACCACGATCCAGAGCTTGGATTCCCGCTC
>Ga0210386_10005741_pt1 | contig 10044 bp, 12 predicted proteins | sample IncBWH32OmetaG_FD_160091 | JGI IMG/M metagenome (GOLD analysis project Ga0210386, IMG submission 160091) | Forest soil microbial communities from Barre Woods Harvard Forest LTER site, Petersham, Massachusetts, United States - Inc-BW-H-32-O ... | reverse complement strand
AAGCGAGGGGTTCGTAGGTTCGAATCCTACTGCGCCCACAATTTTCGAATACTCAATTCAGCGTGTCACAGCGCAAAGCCAAGGAGTCCCGCAAGAAGTCCAACCGAAAGAACACGTTCGTCTCCCTGCTCAGCTCCGACGGGATGCCGCTCGAAGATCTCGCTGACCTCGTCGGCCACAAGGGCACGCTGACCACCGACACGGTCTACCGGAAGGTGATCGTCCCCGAACGGCGCCGCGGCGCCGAAGTGCAGTGCACCGCATGCCGAGTTCGGGCACGATGAGTACGCTTCGGCGGTGATGATCGAGCCACTTCCGGAACGCCTGTACGACGCCGCTATCCGGCTGTGGCAGGACAGCGGCTTGACCCGGCCGTGGAACGATCCTGAAGCCGACCTGCGCCGGGCGGCCGGTGGCAGTTCGTCCTGCGTGCTTGCCGCCATCGGGGACGATGACGGTCTGCTTGCCACCGCCATGGTCGGTCACGACGGTCACCGGGGCTGGGTCTACTACCTGGCCGTCGACCCGGCGCAGCGAGCCCGTGGGCTGGGCAGGCAGATGATGGAAGCTTGCGAAGACTGGGTGCGGTCACGGGGAATTCCCAAGATCCAGCTCATGGTCCGCGCGACAAACCGGGGGACGATCGGCTTCTACGAACACCTGGGATACGCCGACTCAGAAGTCGTCGTGCTCGGGCATCGCCTCGATAGCTGATCACAAATACCACAGCCACAAGAGCGAGCAACCAGCGACGGGAATCGAACCCCCCCGACCCCATCGGGCCTGAACCCGTGGCGGCCGCACCGGACGTGCGGGCCGCCTGGCACGAGGCCCCGCCGCCCTCGGCCCCATCGACGGGCCCGACGTGCGCGGCATGCCCGATGGCAGGCTTCTGCACCTGCGCGACACCTATCCGATCGAGACCGCCTGGGCACCGCAATACGTGGGGGCCGAGCTTCGCCAGGTCCGCGCCGCCGCCCGCGAGGCCCGGCTGGCCGGCCTGCGCGCCAGCGCGAAGCCGCCGGGCAGGGACGCGATCTTGCAGCCACCCAAGCCGGAAATCCGGCCTTCCCCCTACGTACTCGAACGCGCCGCAGACCGCGACACCGACTGGGAAGCCGCCGATTGACAGCGGTCCGGAGTAGCCCGAGCGCCGCCGCGAAAGTGACTAGCTGTAGAAACCTGTCACTGAACGCCGCAGCGTATGGCTGCTGTCACGAGTTGGCGGCCATGTACCGGATGACCGTGTCCGTGCCGCGGCTGACGGCGTACAGCTCGGAGTCCGGGTCGTTCTCCGAGACACGCCAGACGCCCTCGCGCTTGTCCCAGAACGCCGACCAGGACAGAGCGGGCTACCTGGTGGCCGTGCCAGGGGTCGGCATGGTCGTCACGCCCGCAAACCGCTGGCCCGAAGCCAACTGAAACGGTTCACAGCCAACCTCCGCAGAGACGGAATGCCCAGCGATGGCGGAGTGTTGCATAGGAGGTACAGTTATCGTGTCACCTGTGTAACACTTAGAGGGGAGGCCGCCGTGACCTCGCAGATGCTCGACGTCAGCTTGCATGAGCGCCGCCGGGATCGACGGATGCAGGACCCGCAGTACCGCGCAGCGTACGAGCAGGCGGCGCGGGAGCTTGCCCAGACTGATGCGGTGATCCAGCAGCTTGACTCGCTCCGCGCTGATATGGGCATATCCAAAGCCGAGCTGGCCCGGCGCGTCAACCGCAACGCCTCCAGCGTGCGACGCCTGTTCACCGCGAGCCAGGTGCGGCCGGAACTCCCGCTCATCGCGGCGCTGGCTGACGCGCTCGGCGCCGAGTTGCGTGTCATTCCCCTGACTGCCGAAGCGCGGCGTGCGACGCGGGCGCACGGCCGCCACCGGCGTGTCGCCGCTACTGGTTAACTTTGGCCGGTTACGGTCGGCTTCATGCCCCCTCGGGACCGTGGCCAGCGTCGACCGCACGGCCCGCCCGGTCAGGACGCTAACGAGCAACTACCATGGGCAATCGTCTATTACAAGACGCCGGATGGGACGGTGCCCGTTTTGGAGTTCCTCGACGACTGTCCGGGCACCGTCGACGCGCAATTCACGGCGGTGCTGGATGCCGTCGCTGCGGCACCACCTCCGCGGTTCTCCGGCGGGGGCAAATGGGAGGCCATGCACGGCACGATGGGCGGCTGGTACGAAATCCGCCTGACCGGGCCCGGGCGGGAACAACTCCGGCTGTTCTGTCTACTGGAGAACGGCACCAGCGACGAACTGGCCAAGCGCGGGCTTCCCCGGCCGGCAATCGCCGTGATCACGGGTATGCGCAAGCCCTGGCGGACAGTGTTCTCCGAGCGCGACTACCAGCGCGTGCGGGAACTCGGCCGCGAACACCAGCAGAACTACCCGCGCCGCATCGCGACCTAAGGGCCACGGCAGCTGATGACCAACGGGCGATCGTATCTGACAGCAGAATCCCAAGAGCCAAACCAAGAGCCAAAGTAAGAGCCAGCGACCGCAGACGCCAGGACACACCAGGCCACTCCCAGTCAGGATCACCGCAGCTAGATGGCATATCAGGCCACTTCCAGCACCCTCCAGGCACGCTAAAGACTTTGCTTACACAAAGAGTTGGACCCAGGTGGATCTCCTCCGAGACGGGGAGCATATATTTTTACCTTCCATCAGCCTCAGCATCTGTGTAGTTTCTTAATTTTATTTAGAACCTGGTATAATACTTTTTATGAAGAGACAACCTATCGTTTATCTAATTTGTGGATTTATCGGTGCCGGTAAAACTACTTTCGCAAAGAAGCTAGAGGGAAAAACTGGTGCAGTGAGAATCACGAAGGATGAGTGGTCAATTCGTCTAATTGGAAACGATCCTACAATCGATGGATATGCGCAGTGGGATCAAAAAATAATAGGGCTATCACGAGATTTTGCGTTCTATCTAGCCGAGAAAGGTATTGACGTCATTATGGACGAGGGATTTTGGGCAAAAGAAGAACGAGAAGAACTGAAACGAAGAATACATGCAGTCGGCGTTAAAGCGGTAATGTACTATGTTGAGACGCCTATAGAAATGATATGGGAAAGAGTTGCGGGAAGAAACAATTTTCTCACGAAAGACTCGTTTAAGATTAGCCGAGAAATGTTGGATAATTATCTGAGGTATTGGCAACCTCCTAGTGAAGATGAAGATTTCATCCTCGCCAATGAGGTGAAATGAGTCACTGGTTTGAACCCAGTTGCACCCACAGTTTTCGAACACTTGATTGGGCGTGTCATAACGTAAAGTCGAGGAGTCGGAGATATACCTTGCCTAAATGGGGCAAGAGTGGTGCGGCAAGCGCGGCGCCCGCAGCACGCACAGCGGCAGCGGCAGGTCTTCGCGGAGCACCTCCTCGGATTTCAGTAAGCGTTCTTGGCGGATAGGGCAACCAGGGACCGCGCGGATACCGGCTTTGAGTCGGCTTGCCTGCCAGGCTTCCCTGCTTTGGTGGCCATGACGAGGAACACCGCCGCAGTCGTAACCGCGTCGCCGAGCGCGTGGTGCGGGGCGTAGACCGGCAATGAGAGCTGCCGTGCTAGCAGTTCCAGGGATGGCTCACGGCCGTGTGCGCTGCCCTGGGCATAGCCCAGTGCGCGCGCGAGCGCCGCGGTATCGATCACCGGTGCGGCGAACCTGACGCCGGCCTGGCGCAGCAGCCTGCTCAGGAATGCGCGTTCGATCCAGGCCGCGTGCGCCACCACGATCCGGCCCGCAAGCTGACGGGCTATCTCCTGGCCGACGTCCCGGGCCGTGGGCGCATCCTCAAGGTCAGCGGGACGCAGGCAGTGGATGCGCATGGATGAAACGGAGACTGGGCAGGCGGGCCGGATCAGGCTGTAATAGCTATCGCTGCAGACGATCCGGCCGTCACGAATGGTGGCGGAGCCGATGGAAATGATGCTGTCGCGGCGGAGATCAAGGCCGGTTGTCTCGACGTCAATCGCGCAGTACCTGACCTCACGCCAGCCAGCCCGCAGGTCGATGCCGGCCGCGGCAGCCGATCTGGTGGCCCACCTCATCCCGGTGACATCCGTGCTTTCCATCCGCTCTCAAGCTTGGCCTGAACTGCGGAGATGGCACGGAAGGAATCCCGGAGATGACGGCGGGTGAGGGGATCCAGATCGCGCGGCGCGATCCAGTTGGACAAGGGCCCGCCGTTCCGGATGGCGGCAACTTCCTGCCTGAGCAGCAGTTCGTAAACGTCCTTGAACGCACCAGCCAGCGTCTCCGCCTCATCGGTGGAGAGCAGGCCCGCTGCGGCAGCGCGGCTGAGCCGCTCAGGAGTGCTTCCGCGGACTTCTCCCATGGCGATGGCCAGCCACCGGGCCAGAGCCGAGATGGGAAGAAGGCCGCCGCGCTTGAGGTCCAGACCGCCGCGGTGCTCGCCGGAATGCTCGACCACGAAGTCGCGGATGAAACCCACGGGAGGCCTGGCGGTCAAAGTGAAGCGCAGCAGCGCGTCGAGGAAATCGGCGCTGCGGGTGGTTTCGCGGATCGTGTCGGTGACCGCCCTGCCGATGGTCGCCTCGGTGATCGGTCTGCTGTCCGCGACGATGGATGACAGCAGCAGGGCGCCTTCCCGCGTGGGATCGGTAATCCAGGTCCTAGCCGCTGCGGCCCAGGCCGATCGGGAGCGGCTGAACAGCGGGTTGTCGGCGTTGGCGCCATCTGCGCACCGGCGCAGGCCGCAGGTTTCCATCTCGTCGAGGACGCGGGCGGCGCGCTTGCGGATACGGACACCCGGATCGGCGCCGCCGTTGTGATCAGCCCAGACGATGCCCGTGTCCACGTCGGAGGCGGGCAGCGGCTCATGGCGCGCCATCGACCCGAGCACCAGCCACGAGCAGGCTGGCAAGGGTCCGTCATCTTCGCCCGACAAGATCAGCAGGCGACCCATGATGGCCTCGGTCAGGGCGGCGATCAAGGCTCCGATGTGCCCGGCGGGCACGCCCGTGTCGTGGAGCTCGACGATGGTGGAGGGCAGCAGCCGGGAGGCCTGGCTCAGTTCGCCGATGTCGGCCGCGGCGTCGATAGCGGTGCGGATCAGCAGCGGATCACGCACTTCGACCGAGGCCAGGTCCACGGCGCGCAGAATGCCGACGGGCTCCGCGTGTTCGCCGGCGACGACGAGGTGATGAACGCCTGATTTTACCATCTGCACGAAGGCCGTTGCGAGAGTTGCGGTGCTGGGCACGGTGTCGACAGGCGTGCTCATGATGACGCTCACGGGAGCTTCGACGCTGACGCGGGCGGTGGCGACCTGGCTCCTGAAGTCCCGGTCAGTAACGATGCCGGTGCCCTGACGGGTCCGGACGAGGGCGCAGGACTGATCGGCACGGGTCACTGCCTCGGCCACCTCCCGCACCGGTGCCGATGCGTCGCACCAGACGATGGCCCGCATGTGCCGGGTTACCGGGGTCTGCGGGCCGGCGAGCAGTCCGGTGCCGGTCAGACGCTCCTGAGCGATCATGGTGCCGAAGTGACTGAACTGAAGCGCGGACGGATCGTTAACGACCTGCCGCGGATCGGGCAGGCGGTAGCACAGCGTGTCCTCTTGCGCGCGGGCCGACAGGGCGGGTGCCAGTCCGGTGAGCACCGAAATATGGCCGAAGGTGTCACCGGGTCCCAGCAGATCGACCGTCCGGCCGCGGTCGACGATTTCCACTGCTCCTGTCCGCACGACGTAAAGATGATCCAGCGGGGGCGAGTTGGCGGGCACGATCACCGTGCCCGCCGCGAAGTACTCGACCTCGACCTGGCGGGCCAGGCGGGCGAGGTCGTCAGCGCTGAGCGCGTCGTAGGGAGGCTGTGAGCCGAGGAAGTCCGCGAATTCCTGCACTTGATGCTCCGCTCTAAGCCGGGATAGGCATTCTCCCGATCAGTATCACCAGCTAGCCGAAGATCGGGCTCAGGTGGGAACCCAGGAAGGTGCCCGAGGGATCCAGCTGCTGCCTGATGCCGGTAAACCGGTCGAACTGCGGGAATGCCTGCTGCACGCGCTCCCTGTCCAGGTAGTAGAGCTTTCCCCAGTGCGGGCGCGGGTCGAACGGATCCAACGTCGTGGCTACATCGGCGAGGAACCCGCGGTAGTCGAGGTATTTGTGCCCGCAGATCGAAACCGAGATTGAATCGCGCGCATAGAACGGCGAAAGGTAGGCGTGGTCGGCGGCGATCGACCGGATCTCGATCGGGTACTTGTTGTCGGGGTACTTCGCCAGGACCAGTTCACGGAGCGCGAGGAAGGCGTCCTTACCCCGGTCGAAGGGCACCATATATTCCAGTTCCCGCCCGACGATCTCACCCTCGAAGTCCGGGTCGGGGTAGATCCGGTAGGGGCGGTCAAGACGGTCCACTCCAGCGGCGGCACTCCCCGTGTCATCCAGGCTCGATGCGGGCAGTTCATCGTAGAGCTTCACCCGTGACCAGTCCGTCATATCGAGCCCGTCGGGATATTCCATGAAGAGCCGATCCGGCGAGTCGGCCGCGGGCATCCAGAAGAAGGAGAAGTGGCGCCGGTTGGACATCTCATCGTCCCAGCGGGCGAGGATCTCTTCCAGCGGCCAGAACTCGATCCGCTCGGCAATCGCGAAAGCGTCCCTGACCTCGAGTTCCACCTCGGTGATGACCCCCAGGAGCCCGAGCGAGACTTGCATCGCGGCCAGCAGCTCCGGGTTGTCCTCGGTGACGTCGATCACCTCTGCCGATGGCAAGACCACCCGGAAACGCCTGGCGGTGGCCGAGAAGCACTGCTGGCCGATTCCGGAACCGTGGGTGGCGGTGGAAATGGCGCCTGCGATTTGCTGAGAGTCGATGTCTCCCTGGTTCTTCAGGCACAGTCCCATGTCCCAGAGGGGGTCACCGAAATCGCGGATGCGGGTTCCGGGCCGGACCCGGACCAGTTTTGATTCGGGATCGGCGTGCACGATGCCGCTCATCCGGTCAAGGCTGATCAGCACGCCATCGGTGAGGCAGATAGGAGAGAAGGAATGGCCCGCGCCGACCACGCGGATCGGCAGTCCGCGGCGGGTCGCGGCGGCGATGATCTCGCTGGCTTCGTCCTCAGTGCGGGGGAAAGCGATCTCCTGCGGGCGGCAGCTTTGGTTGCCTGCCCAGTTGGTCCAGGGCGGGTGTTCGTCGGTCACGGACACGTGTTACCTCGATCCTTACGGAGGTTCAATTAGCGGGTCAGCTGGAAGACCGGGGAGCCCAGGACGTCCTGGTCGACAGTGACCCCGAGTCCGGGAGCGTCGTCCCACCTGACGATGCCCTCGTCGAATTGAGGCCCGGACTTTGCTGGCCCCGGTCCCTGATACGAGAAGGGCATGTGCGGGCCGATGAAGCAGCCAGTGCCGAGAAAGTTCTGCGGGTCAATGGTGGCCGCGAGTTGGGCGAGGGCCGCCGTCGCGAGGTCGGCCCCCTGTGGTTCATCGAGCATGACCTTCAGCCCGCTGGCTTCGGCCAGATCGCGGATGCGCGCGGCCTTCGTGAGACCGCCGACGCGGGTCAGCTTGAGGTTGATCGCATCGATGCTGTCCACCGCCAGCGCACCGAGGATGTCTGTCGCGTCTTTGGCGCCCTCGTCGATCATGATCGGCAGCGGGCAGTGCTTGCGGACCCGCGCTAGCTCGGCGGTCGTCTGGCACGGCTGTTCCAGATAGGTGTCCACTCCGGCCACGGCCCGGATGAACCGCAGCGTATCGGCGACGGTCCAGCCGCGGTTCGCATCGCTGGTGAGCAGGGCGGAGTCGGCGGGCAGCATATCCGCGACGGTGTGCACCCGCCGGGCGTCGCCCAGCGGGTCGTCGCCGAGCTTGAGCTGCCAGCGCCGGAACCCTAGATCGGCCATCCGGGTAACCTCGGCGGCCATGTCGGCGGGCGGTCCGAGGCTGATGGCCTGGAACGCGCCGAACGAGTGCTGCTTGACCCCGCCGAGCAGGCGGGCCACGGGAAGGTTCAGCAGCTTGCCGCGGAGGTCCCACATCGCGATGTCGATAGCGGCCTTGCCCGGCAGATGGCCGATGACGAGCGAGTCCATTCCGTCGGCCAGTACGTTCGGCTCGAGCGGATCACACTGGAGCACGAAGGGAGCTAGCTCGCGGACGGTGGCCCGGGCGCTACCGGGAAAGCCGTCAAGGTAGTTGGCGCCCAGAGTGCAGGCCTCGCCGAATCCCGATGTGCCGTCTTCAGCTGTCACCTGGACGACGGTCGAGGGGAAAGAGCGGAGGACCCGGTTTCGGGACATGGTGTAGGAGCCGTCCTTGGCGGGGATCTCGACCGCGTAGCACGTCACCCTGTCAAGCTTCATCGACCTGCAGCCTTTCGTTGTAAGTTCGTGCACCCGGAGGCAGGATCGCAAGGTCAGTCCAGGCTGAGCACGACTTGCTTGATGCGGGTGAACTCTTCGATGCCGGCGAAGCCGCCTTCCTTCCCGAAACCGGAGGCACGGAAGCCCCCGATCGGCAGGTCCGGTCCCACGACGAGATGCTGGTTCACCCAGACATTGCCGAATTCCAGACCGCCCACGACCCGGAGCACCCGGCCGACATCGCGGGTCCAGACCGACGCGGCCAGGCCGTAGGCCACGTCGTTGGCCTTGCGCAGCGCGTCGGCCTCGTCGGTGAACGTCTGCACCGTCACGACCGGCCCGAAGATCTCTTCCTGGACGAGCTCGTCGCGCTGGTCGAGGCCGGTCACGACGGTCGGCTCGACAAAGAAGCCGGGTAGGTCCGGCCGGTTGCCACCGAGGACTAGCTGGGCAGATGCCGGGGCGCGAGAGAGCAGGCCCTCGACCCGGTCCCGCTGTACCTTCGAGATGAGCGGACCGAGCGTGGTCGCTGGGTCGAGCGTGTCGCCGAGGACCGCGCCCTTCATGCTCGCTGCGAGCGCCTCGACCACCCGGTCGGCCGCCGACTCGGCGATGAGCAGGCGGGTAGCCGACATGCACTCCTGGCCCGCGTTGTACAGGGCGCCGTTGGTGAGGATCGGCAGCGCCTTCTCCAGGTCGATGTCCTCGAAGATGATCACCGGAGCGTTGCCGCCCAGCTCCAGGAGTACCTTTTTCGGCGCGTCTCCCGCCAGCCGCGCGATGGCCCGGCCTGCGGATGTGGAGCCGGTGAAGGAGACCATGTCGACTCCGGGATGAGCCACCAGCGCCGCCCCGGCTTCACTGCCGCGGCCGTGGACGATATTCAGCGTTCCGGCGGGGAGCACGTCGGCCGCGAGCTCCGCGAACCGTGTTACAGACAAGGGAGTGTTCTCGGCAGGCTTGATCACCACCGTGTTACCTGCCGCGAGGGCCGGAGCGAGCTTCCATACCGCTTGCCAGAGCGGGAAATTCCACGGCGTGATGCCGGCGACGACGCCGACGGGCTCACGGCGCATGTAGGCGGTGCATCCCGCGAAGTAGTCACCGCCGGGCTGTCCGGTGGTCATCCGCGCCGCGCCGGCAAAGTGACGCATGGCTGCCACGATGCCAGGCAGTTCGTCCGTGCTCACCACGGTCCACGGCTTGCCGGCGTCGATCGCCTCCAGCCGGGCCAACTCGTCCAGGTCGGCTTCGACGAGGGACGCCAGGCGATGCAGGATCGCGGACCTCTCCGAGGGCGGCGTCGAGGCCCAGCCCGGAAGGGCAGCCCTGGCCGCGCGTACTGCCTTGTCCACATCGGCCGCGCTTGACGCGGCGAACGTGCCGATGACCTCGGCGGTCGCTGGGTTGATGACCTCGATAAGGTCATCTGTTGACCCGTCGCTCGACGCGCCGCCGATGTAGTTGGATACCCGCTGACTGGTACTGACGCTCATGACTCTAATCCGCCTTTCAGTAGTGCTGAGCAGGAAAAATGGGATAGTAGCGGTCTCGCGTGCCGTAGATCCTTCCCGGACAACGAGCCGGGCCGATCCCGATAGCAGGAGCGGTGCGCGCCCCCGTCGTGACGGGCCCGGCGCTCCTCACTCTCACTCTCAGCATCAGGATCTCCCCTAACCGAACTTTTAGACTATTGT
>Ga0210386_10005739_pt1 | contig 10046 bp, 5 predicted proteins | sample IncBWH32OmetaG_FD_160091 | JGI IMG/M metagenome (GOLD analysis project Ga0210386, IMG submission 160091) | Forest soil microbial communities from Barre Woods Harvard Forest LTER site, Petersham, Massachusetts, United States - Inc-BW-H-32-O ... | reverse complement strand
TCACTGACTGACAAATACCTTGAACGCGGCGAACAGCGCCTTTGGATCATATTGGCCTTGGTAAACGGGCGGCGGGGCGGGGCCGCGCTTAAGCAGGAGGTGAACCGCTTCCCACGCGGTGCGGGCCGAGTATTCGATGGTGAAGGCTATATCCCGCGAAACCTCCACATACTGGCCGATGAGCCCGAGATTGGTCGCGCCCTCCGGAACCACGGGGGGCCTGTCGGTGCGGCTGCGCGGCATCCAGATGTTGTTCACATAGGGCATGTCGCAGGGGACGCAGATTGATGAGGCCTTGATCCTGTCCAATTGGTCGAACCGCAGTTGCCGCACCACTTCCTCCAGGATCTCCGCGCCTGTGCATGCATCCATGCGTTTCGGCACGTAATCGCCGTTGCGTTCCGGATACAAGCCGTAGCCCCACCAGACGTACGTGCCGCGCGGCTGGCCGACGACTTCCGGCTGGTAGAAGATCGTCAGCGACAGCAACCACCCCGAGTCTTTCAAAGTCACGAGCCCGCCGAATCCTGGCTTGCTGCCGGTTAGCGCGGACAGCTGGTCGAGGAATTCGGTGCCCGTCGTGGTGACCGTGAAGGTCACCCAGCGTGAGGAAGGCACCTGGACGGCGCTGAAGAAGAGGTAGGGATTGCCGAAACCGGTGCGCTGCTGCGCCAGCCGTTTCCACAGCGCCGAGGAGTGTCCGCCGCCCCGTGGCCGTGGCGCCTCGGTCATCGATCCCACCGAAAGGTCCTCGACCTGCGATCCGGTGGTGACCAGCACGACATCGTCCGGCGCGACCGCGACCGATGTCGCCGTACCCTCCCGTTCGTAGTCGACCCGGTTGACCGTTATGCGGCCATCCGACGGCGCGAGGCCGATATCCCGCACGACGGCGCTGGCCAGGAATTTCACGCCGCGTGGCCGCAGCCAGGCGACCAGCGGTTCGATAAACGCCTGGTGTTGGTTGACGGGTGTGCGCAGGACGTGTCTCAAGTCCGACAAGTCCGGAAACAAGGCCAGGGCGCGGTTCATGTAGCGCCGAAACTCCGTCGCGCTGTGCTGCGGCAGCGACCCAAAGATTGTCGACCAGAGCAACCAAAATTGGGTCGAGAAGAACCCTGGGGCAAAGAATTCCTCGATGCGCCGCCCGTCAAGCAGTGCTTCGGGCGTCAACCCGAGCCGCACGAGGTCGAGGCCGTCGCGCACGCTCAGGCCGAAACGTGGGGCGTGCGGCACGGTGCGGCCGTCACGATCGATAATGTGCGCCCGGTCGTGGAACGGGTGCTGCGTATTGAATGTGAAGAATTCGTCTTTGACGGAAATAGCCGAACCTCTTGCGGAGGGAATCGCCTGAAGCAAGTCGAACGTACAGCGGAATTCGTTGTCAAAGATGGAGGCGGGCAGGTTGTAGCCAGTCTCTGCATTGCCGCCCAGAAAGAGCCCACCACCCATCCGCTCGTCCGCCTCGTAGATCGTGATGTCTTGGCCAGACACCCCCGCGTTCCGGATGAGATACGCGGCCGCCGCTAGCCCGCCAAACCCGCCACCGACGATATGCGCCTGCATCTGGGTCCCCCTGGACTCCAGCTTTGGGAGGTCCTCCCGACCCGAGCCCGCTAGAGCCCGTAAAGAATCGTAAGTTTAACCAAACGGCAAACCGTTTCCAGGCAGCGCCTGGCCCGCGCGAACCGCGGCCGAATTTGGAGCATGCCAGAGGTCATCAATCACTTCTCGTCACCCCCGCGACAGCGGGGGCAAGGGCCAGCGCTCGAATCTTGCCCCCTGGATCCCCGCTTTCGCGGGTGTTCCTTGACTCGCTTCCGCCGCAATCGGTCGAGTTCGATGCCCCGGCAGCCTTCCGTTTGCCGGTCACGGCGGCAGAGCGCAAAGCTGAGCACGTCGTCGCAGTCAGTTGTCCTATTCTCGGTCACCAACAGCGCGGCACGCGAATCGCCCCGGCCTATGTCGCCTGGGTTGGGGAGGCGACCCAATGCACCAACCCCGATGTCATATAGACCACGGCGCCCCGAGGTGCGCCAATCGATCTCATGTAGTCCCGAAGCTGGGCGGCGTGGGCCCGGGTGTCCTGGCTCGTCGGCGCGACGTCGCTCTTCCAGTCCAGCACGACCGGGGCCTGTCCCTTATCGAACGCGATAGCGTCGGCGCGGCCTGCCAGAGCCGTTGCGCTGGCTTCGCCGTCAAGCATGGCATAGAGCGGCAGCTCGGGCATGAGCCCCGGGCGCAACGTTGCAATCTCCGCCAGATGCAATGTCCTCCACGCCGTCGACCCCATTTCCTCGGCCGCCGGCAACACTGCCGCGTCGCTTGAATCGATCGGAAGTTCGGTCAGCAGTTCGCCCGCGCGGCGCATGAAGGCGCTTAGATCCTCGGCCAGCTCGCCCGTGAGAACTTCCTCCATCAGCTTGTGCAAGACCAAGCCACGAACCCTCCCGGCGCCGACCGGGATCTCTCGCTCCGGCGCCTCGCCCCCATCTGCGGCGACAGCTTGCTCCACCGGCATCCGATCCTGATCTTGATCACTCGGGGTCAGCCATGTGATCGGCGTCGCAGCGGCGGCGATCGCAGCGCCTTCCGCCGCAAATATCTCCGCCGTCTGGAGATTTGGAGCCTCCGCAGGCGGCGAGAAGCCGACAGGGTCGAGTTTGGAAAGATCGAGCGCCGGCAGCTCCGCCCAGGCCAGGTCAACGACTCGCGCCCAGGAGTTTTGGGCGGCAGCCGATTGCTGCGGCACAATCAGCAATTCCCTGGCGCGCGTGCAGGCGACATACCAGATCCGTTCGCGCTCGCGTGCGAGGCACTCATCGTCGGCATCCAGCGCCAGCTGCAATTCCGGCGGTGCGACATCGCCGATCATCCAGTGAAGCGTGTCATCCGTCTCGCGATGCACGAATTCTTCGCGCGCGTGCAGCTGCGTCGCCGTGTCTCGAGCACCCAAAGCTTGCGACCGCTTTCGGCCAGCTGCCTTTGCAGATCGTGGACGTAGAAGTCATCAAACTGGCTGAGGTCCAATTGCGGCCGTTGCAATCGATTGTACCACCAAATCGCGTTAAGTCCTCATGATGTGGTTTGGCTATAGTCAGTGTGCTCACAAGACGGTCGTACAAAATTGACGAAGGGTGAGGTACTTCACAGATGCGAAAATCGTCTCCAGTGCGGTTCGCGGGCTTCTATCGCGGCTGGCGAGGCGATCAATCTCGCAGATGACAAACACTACAGCTTGTCTGACTATCGAGTAGCTTGCTTCTAAAGCTTGAGCGCCGAGTATCGCTGATGGCCGCAGAATTCCGTTTGCTGATCGGTTGGAGCCGTCGATGTCGACACTCAAACCCTCCGGGGTCCAACCCGCGTAAGGCCCGTATTCCACACTCTTGACATAGTTTAGATCAGGATCGACGAGTCACAGCTGTACACCAAGGTAATTACCATACCTATAATTTATAGGACTATAATCTTTCCACAATGCGCAAGTGTAGCCATTTTTATGCGCGGTAATAAAATCCGGGTGGTATCCCGAATAAGGTCCGTATTGTTGGGACGTAATGTAATTCAAGTTGCCGTCGATCTTCCATAAGGATAACATATCCGGCTGGTTACCTGAATCGCCGGCTATCCAACGGAGCACCGTGGACGCGTCGCCACCAACACCACTGGTTTGCGCGGATACAGTGATGCTCGGGATCGGACGCCCCGACCGTCACGCGCTACGGTGCATCACCCCGTCGGACCCAAGGCAAAATGGCAGTTCAGCCTTGCTGCGTCTCCTGCAGCGCGCGCCAGAGGCGCTATGACGCGTCGGTACGTGGACTTGCCTTCATGACGGTCGGCGTCGACGCGAGGGTTCTGCCTTCGCACAGCGTGGAGTAGTTTGTATCGTGTTTCAGCAGGGGATCTGCTCGATGCGATTTGAGGAGTGAGCTGCTACACCCCGCCCGACTCCCCGTTACCCCTGAATGTCCGCTTTGGGGGATGACCACCAGTCCGGGCCATACGCCGGCTATCGGTTCGGTCAGAAGAGCTTCGCCTGGGCTGTGGCACGGAAGGGACAAGCAGCCCATTCCGGTTGTTCGTTCAGTGAGGAGGGGTTGGTCGAGCGCCTTTCCAGCGCCCGGAATGGCGCTATTTGCGCGCGTCGCAAGTTCAAATAAAGTATACAGTGGTTATGTAACTCGCTATCTTGGCGAGGGTCTCCTAGCGGTGGATGGCTGTGGCTTGTGGGTCCGGCACAGCCTCGACCGATCAAAAACTATTAATCTGCGATAGGAGTAACGCCATGAAGCGGGGACTTTTTCTAAGGAGATACCTGCGGGACGTTCGAGTTTGCGCGTTGCTCCTCACCCCTGTCGCCGGGTTAATCGGGGTTTCGGTCGCGGAAGCGGCTCCGCGTCACTCTCAAACATGGTATGTGAGCGCCAATGCGCCCGCCGGAGGAGACGGTAGCGCCACCGCGCCATTCAATTCCATCTCCCAACTCGTGACCGTGTACGGGCCCGGTGACACGATCATGATCGAACCCGCTCCGGTCGGCACGGTTCTCAACGGCGGACTTCCCTTGTTGCCCGGCCAGCGTCTCATCGGCGACGGACCGCCGGTCGTCAAGTCGAGCGCGTCCCTGATCCCCAACGGACCGCCAGTGATGGTCTCGTCAGGCGCGTCATCACTGCCGCAGATTACCAATACGACGACCTACCTAAACGGGGATGCCGTCGAGCTGGCGAGCAACACCGTGGTGGAAAACCTGGTGATCGTGGGCCCCGCTCGGGGGGGCATCTATGGACAAGACGCTCTTAACGTGACAATCAGCGGGAACGACATATCCGGCGTCAATACGACCGGCGCCCCCGGGTTCGTGGTTCAGCCGTTCTTCTCGTCATCGTACATCGACGGTGGCGGGACCTACCTCGAGAGTGGCATTAATGCAGGCTGGGCCGCGATTCTTCTTGATACGGACAGCGGCAGCAGCAGTATCGCGGTTTCGAACAACTACATCCATGACGGCGCATGCGGAGATGGCATCGACATCCGCGGCATGAACACAGGAGATGTAACGGCACAGGTAACCTCCAACTACATCACGCGGCTCATTCAATGCAGCAAAGTGGGCACGATCGAGGGTATCGGCACGCAAGTGACCGGTAGCTCGCATATGAGAGCCACGCTCGTCGGCAACACCGAAGCAAATACCGGAAGTCCCGGCGCAAACATGGATAGCCTGTTCGTTGACCCGGCCGAATCCGGCACGTTGACCGAGACTATCGACCAAAATGTCTACATGAACGGTATCGGCGGCGCTTCGACCAACGGATTCGAATACATCGTGAGCAACGGCAACGGGACCTCTTCCGTCACCATCTCGAACAGCTACTTCGAGAACAACCCTGGCGATATGCTCCAGGAATTGAACTTTGCCGGCGAGGCCGCAAAGGCGACCTTGATCCTCGACAACGTAACCGTCGTCCAGACCACGATTGACCGGGGCAATCCCGCATATGCCATGCCGCCAGGCACCCTGACCGGCGCCACCAACACCGGTGACTGCCTCGACATCGTCTCGAACGGGTTCAATGATACAACCACCTTTCAGATGATCGACAGCTCGTTCACTGCTTGCGACAACAACGGCATCGAAGTGTTGTCCAACCAGGCAACTGGGAATGGCCCTGCTGGCAACATTCACACGATCGCATTGGACATCAGGAACAGCACGAGCAGCGGCGCTCAGTTTTACAATTTGTGGGTCAACGTCGTCTCGCCGCTGACCAACCTGTCAATAAAAGTGCAGGATACCGATCTTTCCCTCTCGAAGAACGGCGTTGCGGCTGCCTTCGACCTGCAGCCGACCGGGACGACGACAAACTACGCCATCGACCTCGGCGGCGGAACGCTCGGGAGCATCGGCGGAAACTGCATCTTTGGCGGCGCAATCTACAATTTGGAGGCCACCGGGTACAACGTCTTTGCCAAACACGACTGGTGGGGAACGCCAAGCGGACCGCCCGCGGGGACAGTGCATGAGAGTAAGGCGGGATACACGATCAACGATGGTTCGCCGCTGAAACATGCGCCGCCGGCCTGTCAGTAGCCCCCGAGCGAACACCAGAGGTACTGCAATAGAAGTCAGCACGGAACCCGAAGGTGCAGTCCGAGGATTCTTCGCCAACCCTTGCTACATTACTGCCGATATGGCCATCGCATCTACGCCCAGAGATCGCAGCCGAGGCGGTAAAGTAGAGTAGCGAAGAGTCCCGGGCTGGGCGCCATCACCCCACTGGCGGCCGCCCGTGAATGGGCCGTTCGGCGCATCTCGCCCCTTGCCGCGCGTCGTGGCGAAGGTCCCTTCGCCGAGCTTACAACGGCCATTCGCGTAAGCAACTGATCGTCGGTGGCAAAAGCGGCCCCGGCGCGCGATGGAACAGGCCTAGGTGTACGAAGTGCGCGACCAGTGGCGCTCTTCTTCAAGCAATGGGGTGGGCTTCGGGCGATTGAAAGATCGATGGGCACGAATAGAGTCTGTTCCCACGTCTCGCCGGGCTAGCTAGCGGAAGTGGCGGCCGAGTAACATGGTCCCATTGAAAGACTATGCGAACTCGTTCACACGTCTGGTGGCCGTCCTCAAGCACGACCCTCTGAATGCGCCTGTCACTCCATAAGGGCCAACCGAGGTGGGAGGGATTATCTTGCGCTCCTTTGCTCTCTGCGCGCCCGTGTCGGGGTGGGAGAAAGATCTTCTACAATTCGAATTCCTGATGTGGTGTAGGCGTCGTCGCCGGGGGATAAGTCCGCTGATCCCCGTTGCCCCCGGCGGCGGCGCGCGACCATAGAGAGAAGGCGCATGACACCGACCAAGATAACCGAGTTTGACATCTCCAGGTTGCGGGCGCGGCGCACTAACAAGTGGCACAAATTTCCGCCCGACGTGCTGCCGGCGTGGGTCGCGGACATGGATTTCGGCGTCGCGCCCTCGATCACCGCTGCGCTGGCGCGGCTGACGCGAGACCAGGAATACGGCTATGCGGCGCGCGACGGCGTGTTGGCCGCTGCCTTCGTCCGCCGCATGGAGCGGCGCTTCGGCTGGCACACCGATCCCGCCGACACGATCGCGATCGGCGATCTGGTGCAGGCCAGCTTCTCCTCGGTCATGGCGTTCAGCGAACCGGGCGACGCGATCCTGTTGCAGCTTCCCTCCTATCCGCCCTTCTTGCGCGCCATCGAGGATACGGGCCGCCGTCTGATCGCCAGCCCGATGCGCGATGACGGCAAGCGCTGGGTGCTAGAGTTGGGCGCCGATGAGGCAGCCCATGATCCGCGCCTGCGCATGCTGATATTCTGCCATCCGCAGAACCCCACCGGGCGCGCCTTCAGCCGGGCGGAACTGGAGGAGGTGGCGGACTTCGCGATCCGGCATGATCTGCTGGTGGTGTCCGACGAGATCCACGCGGACATCGTCTATCCTGGTAACACGCATATTCCGCTCGCGTCGCTGCATCCGGAGATCGCGGCGCGCACCATCACCATCACCTCGGCGACCAAGAGTTTCAACATCCCGGCTCTGCGCTGCGCCGTCATGCATTTTGGCGCGCCCGCGCTGAAGGAGGGGTTTGAGAAGCGCATCCCGTCGCGGTTGCTCGGCTCGCCGGGGGTGACCGGAGTCGATGCCACGGTCGCGGCGTGGGATGATGGGCAGCCGTGGCTGGATGAGATTCTCGCGCAGTTGCGGGCCAATCGCGATTGGCTGGCGGCGACGCTCGCCGCCGAGCTTCCGGGCGTGACCATGCGGCTGCCGGAGGCGACGTATCTGGCCTGGCTTGATTGCCGGGCGCTGGAATTGCCGTGCGCGGCCGGGCAGTTCTTTCTGGATCAGGCCAGGGTTGGGCTGAATTTTGGCGAGACGTTTGGTGCGGATTACGCGGGGTTCGCGCGGCTGAATTTCGCGACGCCGGCGGCGATACTGAGGGAGATTGTTACGCGGATGGGGGAGGCGGTGAGGCGGTGAGGCGGTGAGGCGACGTTAGATGCAGTTGTCGCGAACCCAGGCAAGATCGGTCAAGGAGTACCTTCGTCTCGCGCCTGCGATCGGCGACATCGATCGGGACGTCGAGCTGTAGGTCGAGCCCTTTCGCAGCGCGATACAGCTCCTGACCACCATTCCCGGCGTCGACCATTTGAGCGCTTGTGTCATCCTTGCCGAAATCGGCCGCGATATGAGCCGCTTTCCGACCGCTGGGCACTGATCTCCTGGGCTGGCTTATGCCCGAAAAACGACGAGAGTGCCCTCAAGCGCCGGTCCACCAGGATGCGCAAGGGAGCCCCGTGGCTCAAAACCACCCTCGTGCAATGCGCCAAGGCCGCCGCCCGCAAGAAGGCAAGCTATATCCAGGCGCAGTTCCACCGGCTGCGCGCCCGCCGCGGCGCCAATAAGGCGACCGGCGCGCTCGCCGCCTCGATCCTCACCATCATCTACCACATGCTGAACAGCGGTGAACTGTATCGCGATCTCGGCCCCCAGCACTTCGACGACAGGGCCAAAGCCGGCAATCTTCGCCGCCTCGTCGAGCGTCTGCAAAATCTCGGCTACGCCGTCCAGATCACCCCTCTGGCGGCATGATCCGACTGCTGTTTTTTTTGGGAAGACAGGAAGAGGCCGCGGGCAGAGGAAGCCAGCATTGAAGTCCCGATAATTGACGATCGGGTGACCAATTAGGGTGCCAAGCCGCCGGCGAAGGGCCTCCGTGAACTTGGGGCCGACTTGGGGGTCGAACCTCGCGCGAGGCAGGGTGAAAAACCGCGTCGCGCGGATGTTCCCGACCGACACACGGTGCTGCCGATCTCCGACAACTGGACAAAGATCATGTGCTAGGTGAACGGGTAGGAGCAGTGCATCGCATGCTCCGATCCAAAGAGTGTGCCGGTTAAAGGTCAACGCGGCAGAGCCGGATGGATCCGCTCGAGCGACGCGTGACCGGCCGATGCCGTCATGGCACAGTGCACGCCTACATCCTTGCGGAGGAAAACGATGAACGACCTGCCGCTGCACCCTCCCGCCGATATCGGCGCCGTCGAGGATCGATTCTTCACCTTGCGCAATTTCACGCTCACCGACGGCACGGTCATGCCCGAGGCGACGATCGCCTACGAGACCTATGGCCGGCCGGCGCGCGACGGTCGCAACGCCATCCTGTGCACGCACGGCTACACCGGGAGCCACCATTTCGCCGGCCGTAGCCCGGCAAACGGCAACCAGCCGGGCTCGTGGGACGGCCTGATCGGACCGGGCAAGGCAATCGATACGGACAAGTTGTTCGTCGTCGCCTCGAACATGCTCGGCTCGTCCTTCGGCTCGACCAATGCCGGCAGCATCAACCCGCAGACCGGCGGAGCCTATGGCCCTGATTTTCCGAACATCACGATCCGCGACATTGTCGCCGCGCAGAAAGCCTTGCTCGACCATCTCGGTGTCCGCCATCTGGTCGCGGTCGCCGGTCCCTCCTATGGCGGCTACCAGGCGTTCCAATGGGCGGTGGCCTACCCCGATTTCATGGATGCGATCGTGCCCGTCAACACCGCACCCTGGGCCTCGGTCAATACCGATAAGCAATTGGCCGAATTGCAGGCGCGGCTTGCCAGCGATCCGGAATGGTATGGTGGCCGTTATTACGGCAAGGCGGCGTGTAAGACGGTGTTGACCGACATCCGCGTCGAGACACTGAGGCGCTACGGCATCGAGTCCGCCCTGGCGCCGCGTTTCCCCGACCCAGCGGCGCGCGACGCGGCGATCCGCGAGCAGGCCGCGAACTGGGCCGCCAAATGGGACGCCAACTCGCTGATCATCTTGCGCCGCGCGTTGCTTGGCTTCGACACGAGGCCGGACTTCGCCAGGATCAAGGCCAAGGTGCTCTACATCTTGTGCCGCACCGACGCGCTGTTTCCACCAAAGATCGCGCCCGATGTCATCAAGGCGTTGACCGCGGCCGGGGTCGAGGCGCGCTATTTCGAGCTCGACTGCGATCTCGGCCATTCCTCCAGCGGCC
>Ga0210386_10005738_pt1 | contig 10046 bp, 9 predicted proteins | sample IncBWH32OmetaG_FD_160091 | JGI IMG/M metagenome (GOLD analysis project Ga0210386, IMG submission 160091) | Forest soil microbial communities from Barre Woods Harvard Forest LTER site, Petersham, Massachusetts, United States - Inc-BW-H-32-O ... | reverse complement strand
GTGATCGGTGTGTACCCTGCGGGACAACAGCACTCGGATTCTGCCCAGCGCAGTTGGGTGGCTGGCGATTAAAGAAATGGTCTTGAGCAGACCTGATCTCCAAAGTGACGCTCATCGGTTGAGCCGAGCCCCGGATTCCAGTTGGAATGAAGTGCCCCAAAAGTGACGAAGCGAGTTGGACCAGGCTTCGCACGCCAGAGGTTGATCGACAGGAGTTGCTATGAAATGCAGTACTCTGAAAGGCGTTGTTCTTGGATTGATTCTGCTATTTGTGGGTCCCTTATCAGGCCAAGCACCGTCCTCCACAGGTGAAAATGCGCCGGCGGCAAATCCGGGTACGCAGCCGGACGCGGATGCAAGTCGCAAACCCCATGACGAAAACTTCATCATCGGCAATGACGACGTGCTCGCGATCAGCGTTTGGAAGGAACCGGAACTCACCAAGTCGGTTCCGGTGCGTTCCGATGGAAAGATATCGCTGCCGCTGGTTGGGGAATTGCAAGCAGCCGGCCGCAGTCCGCTCCAGTTGGAACTGGATATCACTGAGAAACTGAAGAACTTTATCACCACGCCCGAAGTTACGGTCATCGTGGAGAAGGTCAACAGCAGGAAATTCAACATGCTCGGAGAGGTCGCGAAGTCGGGCGAGTTTCCGCTCACAGCCTCGACCACGATCATGGACGCAATTGCAATGGCTGGGGGCTTCAAGGATTTCGCCAAGAAATCCGGCGTGTACATACTGCGCAAGGGCCCTGACGGCCGCGAGATCCGCATAAATTTCAACTACAAGGATTTCATCAAGGGAAAGAATCCCGATCAGAACATCAAGATTGAGCCGAACGATACGATTATCGTTCCGTAGGAGTGACCTCGATGGTTAAGATTGCCTGCCTTTGTCTCGCCATCGCGGCAGCGATACCGCTGTGGTCCCAAGTCGCACCCAGTGGCTCCGGGGGTGGGGGCTCCCTGAGCGACAGTCAGATGATGACGCCTCCGCCAGTAAGTGGAGGCGGTTATCCAGGGGTCGTGGGTTCTGAAGAGCGCTCCAATTTTCTCGCCGGCGGATTGGCTTTCACGGGGGCTTACGTGGACAACCTGCTACTCACTAACAACAATGGCCCCATTTCCGATGAAATCTATTCATTTCTTCCCACGATCAGTCTCGACCGCAGAACCCCCAGGCAGGCTCAATCACTCAGCTACAGTTCGGGATTTACGGTTTATCAGCATTCCAGTCAGTTGAATTCCGTGACGCAGACCGCCGCAGGCCGTTACCGCTTTCGCATCAGCCCGTATACGGTCATCGTTCTCGGAGACACGTTCCAGCAAAATAACAACCTTTATAACCAGTCGAACCCATTCAGCGGGGGCGGGGTCTCGGGAACGCCAGGTCAACCGAACGGAGTTGTGATCTCGCCCTTTCAAAACCAGATCACCAATTCATCCAGTGCCGGTATTAATTACCAGTATGGAAGGAACGCGATGATTGGCGGAAGCGGCTCATACTCGTTCCAGCAGTTTTCCGAATCCGCATCGGTAACTGGACTGAACAACGAAGACACCGCCGGGGCTAGCGGGTTCTTCAGCCGCAGGATCGCTGGAGCGCATTACGCAGGAGTCATGTATCAGTTTTCGAAGTTCGTCACTCACCCGGTTTCTACTTACACGCTGACCGACACTTTGTTCGGGTTTTACACTTACTATTTCAGCCGGAGCTTCTCGCTCTCCATTCTGGGTGGTCCGGAACGCTACACCACCTGGAGCGCCACAACTCCAAGTCAAGGAGCGTGGACGCCTGCGGTGCAGGGAAGCTTCGGGTGGCAGACAATTCGGATGAACATTGCTGCCAGTTACTCCCACATCGTGTCTGGTGCAGGAGGCCTGATTGGCACCTACCATTCAGATACAGCCGGCCTGTCCGGTCGTTTCGCGTTTTCGCGTATGTGGGACGTCGGCGCCAATATGGGCTACTCGATGTTCAATAATGTCAATCCCAATTCGGCAGCTGTATATGGAACCGGGGGCAACAGCATTTTCGGCGGAGTGTATCTTGATCACCGGATCACGGAAAGGGTGAACGCACAGGCTGGATACGGTCATTTCCATGAGAGCTATGCGAGTATCCCGGGTGCGTCCACTTATCCCGACTCGAATCGAGCAAGCATTTCAATTCTCTATCAGTTCAACCGCCCATTAGGACGATAACGATGCCAGAGCAAATCGAAGAACAAGAATCGATGCAACCCGACTTCGACCAATACCTCGACGTGGTACGTCGCCGGCACATGCAATTCCTCGTGCCAGTGTTTGTGGGTTGGCTCCTCGTATGGGGAAGCAGCTGGGTACTGCCGGTCAGCTACAAATCGAGCACGTTGATTCTGGTTGAACAGCCGACGATGCCGGAGAGTTATGTGGCTCCCAACGTGAACGAGAATCTGCAGGATCGCTTGCAGAGTATCACGCAGCAGATCCTCAGCCAAACACGGTTGATGATGATTGTTAACAAGCTCAACCTCTATGCCGACGCCAAAGGCAAGAGTCAGGAAGACAAGGTCGAGGCTTTGCGCAAAGATATCAGCGTCGATCTCGTGAAGGACGCTCGTAACCAAGAGATTACCGCTTTCAGGGTGAGTTTCTCTGCGCACGATCCGGTTATGGCCCAGAAGGTCACGAAAGAGCTGACGCAACTGTTCATCGACGAAAATCTCAAAGTTCGCGAGGAGCAGTCTCAAGGCACAACGAATTTCATCGAACAACAACTCGAAACAGCGCGCGTGGCGCTTGCGGCTCAAGAAGCGAAGGTCAAGCAATTCGAGGCCGTGCACGAGGGAGCGCTGCCGAGCCAGCAGGCGAGCAATCTTCAAATCCTCGCCGGTCTGCAGGGGCAGTTGCAGAACCAGCAGGATGCGTTGAACACCGCCAAGCAACAGCGGGTCTATTTCCAGACATTGATCGAGCAGTACAAGAGTCTTCATGCGTCCGGCCGGTCCATAGACGGGACCCCGACGGGGATCGCGGCGCTCGATGCACAGTTGTACAGTCTCCAGACCCAGCTGACCGATCTCAGTTCGCACTATACGGACTCTTACCCCGACGTGCAGAAGGTAAAGGCGCAGATCGCCAAGACGGAGAGGCAGAAGGAGGAACTCCTGGCCGCTCCCAAAACCGGTTCGAAGAAGGCAATCGAAACAGAGTCCACCCCGCTGCTTCAGTTGCAGGGCCAGCTTCAGGCAAATCAGATGGAGATCGCAAGCCGCGAACGAGGAATTGCCGGGCTTGAGGCACGTATTAGCGAGTACCAGGGAAGGCTGAACGCGGAACCTGCCACGGAACAGCAGCTCGATGACATCACCCGTGGCTATGAGCAATCAAAGGCAAACTACGATGAACTTCTGAAGAAGAAGAATAATTCCGTGATGGCCACGAGCATGGAGCAGATGCAGCAAGGCGAGCGATTCACCATGCTTGATCCGCCGAGTCTTCCCGTGAAACCGGATTTTCCGAATCGCCTGAAGTTTTGCGGTTTTGGGTTTCTGGCGGGTCTGGGACTTGGCGGTGCAGTGGTTTTCCTGCTTGAGTTTTTCGACGATCGCATGCACGGAGAGAAAGAGCTCAAAACGTTGCTCCCGATCAACGTAATGGCAGAAATACCCGAGATTGAGGGCTCCGTAGACCTGGAGAAGCAGAAGAGACGCAAGGTCCTGGGCTGGGCAATGGCGGCCATCATAGGCGCGATCATCATAGCTGGGTCAACCTTCAGCTTCATACTGGGATAGACACAGGTAATCATGTACAAGAGCTTCTACAATCTAACGCGCAATCCGTTCGATCTATCGCCGGATCCGACATGCTTTGTAGCGACAGAGCGGCATAATGAAGCTTTGGCGGCGCTCTACTACGGCATCGTTCGGCACAAAGGCGTAGTGGTAGTGACCGGAGAAGTGGGAACGGGCAAAACCCTCATGCTCCGGTGTTTGCTGCAACTGTTCAAGTCGAGCAGCGAGATCTCGTATGCATACTTGTTCAACTGCCGCTTGTCGCCAATGGAGTTTTTGCATTATGTCGCCACGGATTTTGGCCTAAAAGCCGATGCGCACCAAAGCAAGAGCTCGCTCCTGCTTGACCTTAGCAAGTTCGTTACCTCGCGGGGCCTTCAGGGGCTCACCACGGTGCTGATTGTGGATGAGGCGCACAATCTTTCCATGGAATTGCTGGAGGAAATACGTCTGCTCTCGAACCTCGAGACAAACGACGACAAGCTTCTTCAGATCGTGCTTGTTGGACAGCCCGAACTTGATTTGAAACTCGATTCGTTTGAATTGCGGCCGTTGAAGCAGAGAATCGCATTGCGTGCCCACCTTTCGCCACTGGATGAGCAAGATACAGACAAATACATCATGGAGCGGCTGGCGATTGCCGGCGGGGGGGCTCGAACCGAACCGCTGTTCTCATCGGAAGCCGTGAAGGCGATCCATCAATACGCACGAGGATTTCCGCGATTGATCAACACCATTTGCGAGAACTGCCTCATCACGGGATACGCGCAGCAATCGCCTTTGATCACGCCTGATGTCGTGGTTGGAGTTGCCAAGGACTTTCATCTCACCTCCAACGGCTCGAAGTTGGGTAATGGTAATGGCGCGCATGCTGCGGACCTCGATCTGGAACGGGCCAAGAACTTCTTCCTTGATCTTTACGCGTCAATGCACAGATCCAACGGATCCGATTCCGGTACTACACCTATCACGGTTGAAGCGGGGGAAAATGAGTCAGATATTTGACGCTTTACAGCGCTCAGAAGCAGAGCGGAACGGGAAAGATCCTGCGGGGTCTGCCCGTGCCATTGACCTGCTGCAACGCTCAGAGAATTTAGCCGGCGACCGTACAGTCAGCGAGTCGCGTGATTCATGGAATTCGACTATTGTTGCTGAGACGTCAGTGGCGATCGCCGAGCCGAAGCTGGAGTCCGAGGGAGTCGCTGCCGCCGACCTTCTTCCCGCCAATTTTGCGCCTCCTCCGATCGCGGAGCGCGTTGAAGGCCCAATGCAGTGCGAAGTCCTGCGTGTTTTGGTGTCTCCGGAGAGTCACCTTGTGTCTTTGCCCAACCTCGAGACCCCTGCTAGCGAGGCATTTCATCTCCTGGGTGTCCGCCTGAGGCATCTGCGCCGCCAGCGTCCGCTGAAAAAACTTCTCGTCACGAGCACGATCCCGCAGGAAGGAAAGAGCATGGTGGCCGCCAACGTTGCTTGCGCGTTAGCGTTGCGTACCCAGCATAAGGTGCTGCTTCTTGAGGGCGATGTCCGGCGGCCTACGCAGTCGAAGATCTTCGGAATCGCGAAGAGGCCAGGCATTTGCGAGTGGTTAAGAGGCGAGAGGACGCTCATCAAGAGCATGTACCGGCTAGAAGGTCCGGGAATTTGGATCTTTCCAGCGGGAGTCGGAGCCGGAAATTCCCTGGAATTGCTGCAGTCCGGCGGGGCGACACCCATGATGGAACAGCTCATGAACTGGTTTGATTGGGTTGTAATCGATTCTCCTCCGATTCTTCCCCTGGCGGACACCAGCGTGTGGACCAACTTGGCAGACGGAATCCTGCTTGTGACTCGACAGGGAACCACTCAGAAGCGCCAGTTGAAGCGCGGTTTGGAAGCGCTGGGAACACAGAAGCTGATTGGGGCAGTTTTGAACAGCGCCAAAGGCGCGGCGCACACCGATTATTACTATCGGCCGACAAACGGGTTACCAAACGAGGATGCGGAGGATTGATTCTCCTCGGTAATATGGCAGAGATTGAGTATTCTCGCGATACAAGAGTTTGAGATTCATTCTGCGCAACACTTCGAATGGTCCGATGTTTTCCTGTTCAAGCAGAGCGAAACCGAGATTGTCCATCTGGTTGGCACAACACAGGAGCAACAGGCCATGTGCCTTGGGAGGAAGCAGTGAATACTGGACGGCAAAGTCGAACAATCAATCTCATCGATCCCCTGAGTGAGCCGGCGTCAGAGCGCAAGGTCCTTGATGAGGAAAGTTTCAGACGGGTCATCGCCATCGAGCGCAAGCGTACGGAGCGTTCGAAGGCGCCTTTCGTTCTAATGCTTCTCGAAGTTACAAACCAGAGTGCAGATAAGGCTGTCCCCGCACTAGAGTCTGTGATGTCAGTTTTGCTTGCAACCAGCCGAGACACCGACCTGGTTGGCTGGTACAAGACGAAGAACACGATCGGCGCTTTGTTCACCGGCCTGGTTGCGGGAGACAAGAGCTCGATCCTCATGACGATTCTTAGCCGGGCCACGAACACACTCCGCAATGAGTTGAGTTTCGAGCAATTTAATCTCATCAATATTTCCCTGCACTACTATCCCGATGACTGGGATGAGAAAGGTCCCGGACGTCCGAGCAATCCCGCGCTCTATCCAGATCTTTCGAATCAGGCCAGCGGAAAGCAGCCGCTGCTCGTTCTGAAACGCTCCATCGACATCGTCGGAGGTCTGATTCTCTCGCTCATCTGCCTGCCGTTCTGCGTAATAATCGCCATCGCTATCAAGGCCACCTCGAAAGGGCCCGTTCTATTTCGCCAAATGCGCGTGGGGCAGCACGGAAAACAGTTTCTATTTCTGAAGTTCCGTTCGATGTATGTTGACAACGACCACAGCATTCACCGCGAATACGTGACCAAGCTGATCAACAAGGAAACACACGATGGTGGAATGCTTAAGTCAGACACTGTCTACAAGCTCACGGGCGACAAGCGAATCACGCCGATCGGCCGTTTCCTACGGAGGACGAGCCTCGATGAATTACCGCAGTTTCTGAATGTTCTCCGAGGCGAGATGTCGCTCGTTGGACCGCGGCCTCCGATTCCGTATGAGTTGGCCGCTTACCAGACATGGCATCGTCGCAGACTGCTCGAAGTGAAGCCCGGCGTTACCGGATTGTGGCAGGTTACTGGTAGAAGCACCGTGGATTTTGATGCGATGGTGCGCCTCGACCTCAGGTATGCCACTTCCTGGAGCCCGTGGCTCGACATCAAAATCCTCCTCCGCACGCCGCTCGCTGTGATCCGAGGATCCGGCGCCTACTGAGCTCGATTCCTTCACAATTCAGCTTAATTCCAACCGGTAGAGACAACTATTAAGCCGGGTCAGGATTCCTGCGTATGCCTTCCCCCAACCAATCGGCTGTTCTGCAGAAAGACGGCGAATCATGATTTTCGGTGTAATTGGTTATGGCTACTGGGGACCAAATATTGTTCGGAACCTCATGAGTCTCGAGGGTTCCGAGGTTTCGGCAATTGCAGAGATAAGCTCTCAAGCACGGCTGCGGGCGGAGAAAGCTCATCCCGGAGTCAAGGTGGTTGCAAGTGCGTCGGAAGTTATTTGTTCACCCGAGATCGATGCCATTGCTGTTGTATCTCCTGTCTGGACGCACTACGAATTGACCAAAGCCGCTCTCGAAAACGGTAAGCACGTGTTTGTCGAGAAGCCGTTCACGAGCACTTCGGCCCAGGGCGAGGAACTAATCAATCTGGCGGCTCGGAAGAATCTGAAGATTATGGTCGACCACACCTTCCTCTTCACGGGGGCGGTGAAAAAGATCAAGCAGCTTGTAGATGACGGGGCTCTCGGAAACTTGTATTACTATGATTCTACGCGAGTTAACCTGGGGCTTTTTCAGCACGATTGCAACGTGCTGTGGGATTTGGCGCCGCACGATCTCTCGATTATGGACTACCTCCTGAAGGGCGATCCGGAGGCCATTGTTGCGACAGGCCAGGGGCATCTCAATGGCCATGAAGATGTGGCTTTCATGACGCTTTATTTTCCGGAAAAGGTGATTGCACACATCAACGTGAACTGGCTGTCGCCGGTGAAGGTGAGGACGACCCTAATCGGCGGGGAGAAGCGCATGCTGGTGTGGAACGACCTCGAAGCCGACGAAAAGCTTAAAGTTTACGACAAGGGCGTGAAGATCAGCGGCCGGGAAGGCGTATACGAGCTGCTGGTCAGCTATCGCTCCGGAGACATGTGGTCTCCCCAGCTAGAGCAGGGCGAAGCACTCCGACAGGAGCTTGCATACTTCGTCGATTGTGTCTCGACGGGCGAGGAGCCGTTCAACGACGGCTGCGCCGGTTTGCGCGTCGTGCGAATGCTGGAAAAGGCGACCGAATCCCTGAACCAGAAGGGGGCCATGGTTTATCTATGACCACCTTCAACTGCATCGCGGACGACGTGAAGTTGGGCGAGAACGTGCGTCTTTCGAAGTTTATCAACCTCTACGGTTGCGAGATCGGAGACGAGACAAAGATCGGCGCATTTGTCGAGATTCAAAAGAACGCCAGGGTGGGCCGCCGCTGCAAAATCTCCAGTCACACGTTCATCTGCGAGGGCGTCACGATTGAGGACAACGTCTTTATCGGCCACGGCGTGATGTTCACCAACGATACCTATCCCCGCGCGACGAGTCTCGATGGAGAGATGCAGACGGAAGCAGACTGGAAAGTGGAGAAGATCGTTGTGAAACGGGGAGCTTCAATCGGCACAGGAGCGACGATTCTTCCAAATACCTGTATCGGTGAGAATGCCATTGTGGGCGCGGGAAGCGTGGTCACCAGGGATGTCCCCGCGAATGCCGTGATAGTAGGCAATCCGGCAAAAGTTCTGCGATTCGTCGCGACCTCGGAGAAGGATGACGCTCTCAACGCAGGTATTTGAACCAGAAGCGCGAATCACGTTGGGCCGCGATTCTCAAAGTTCCCTCAATAATTCCAGAAACATGAGTTAGGAGAAACGATGAATACTGACGTATCGATCCCTTTTCTCGATCTCGTCACTCCCCATGCAGAACTTGAGGAGGAACTCACGGCGTTGTTTCGCCGAGCTCTGCATTCCGCCGGCTTCATCGGCGGTCCGATGGTGGAGAACTTCGAGAGCGCATTTGCGGAGTTTTGCGAAACACGTCATGCAATCGCGGTTAACAGCGGCACCGATGCGCTACGCTTCGCGATCATTGCGAGCGGGGTCCAAGCTGGCGATGTGGTGCTGACTGTACCGAATACCTTCATTGCTACTACGGAGGCAATATCGCAGGCTCGGGCTATTCCGGAATTTGTGGATGTGGATGAGCAGACGTACAACATGTCGGTCGTGATGCTACAGCGGTATCTGCAAAAGAAATGCGTACGCGACAAGTCAGGGCAACTCATCAGCCTTCGAAGCGGCCGTCCTGTCACAGCGGTGATCCCGGTGCATCTGTACGGGCAGATGGCCGACATGGATGGGATCCTGGAACTTGCCGGGCAGTATGGTCTCCAGGTGATCGAGGACGCGTGCCAGGCGCATGGAGCCGAGTACCTTTCGAAGAAACACAATCGCTGGATGAAAGCCGGATCGATGGGATGTGCTGCGGCGTTCAGTTTCTATCCAGGAAAGAATCTCGGGGCGTGCGGCGAGGCGGGCGCAGTTACAACAAACGACTCAAGTCTGGCGAGCAAGATCAAAATGTTTCGCGATCATGGCCAGGTTAAGAAGTATTACCACGACGTGGAAGGGTATAACGGCCGACTGGACGCGATTCAGGCGGGCTTCTTGCAAACAAAGTTGCCGCATCTGGCCAGATGGAATAAACAGCGACGCGATCGAGCTTCAGAATACAACCGGCTTTTAGGGGCGGATGAATCCGTCGGACTCCCCTACGAGCCATCCTGGTCACACGCTGTCTATCATCTCTTTGTCATCCGCACAAGCGATCGCGAGGGCATGATGAGCCATTTGAAAGATGCAGGAATTGACACAGCAATCCATTATCCGATTCCTTTGCATTTGCAAAAGGCATATACCTCACTCAACTACAGCGTGGGAGATTTTCCGGTCGCCGAAAGCGTAGCCGCGGAGATTATTTCCATTCCAATGTTTCCGCATCTTACAGAACAGCAGCAAGCAAAGGTGGCAGAGGAGATTCTGGCCTTCACTTCAAAAGTCGCTAGCAAGCGTACTGAAGGCGCAGGGCGCTGGCTTGAGCCGGCAGTGAAAACCGCATGAAATAGG
>Ga0210386_10005730_pt1 | contig 10054 bp, 6 predicted proteins | sample IncBWH32OmetaG_FD_160091 | JGI IMG/M metagenome (GOLD analysis project Ga0210386, IMG submission 160091) | Forest soil microbial communities from Barre Woods Harvard Forest LTER site, Petersham, Massachusetts, United States - Inc-BW-H-32-O ... | reverse complement strand
AGGCTCAGCCGGAACACCAGCAGGGTCGACCAGTCGCGGTCGGGCTGCCGGACGTAGCCCCGGCGCCGGTACAGCCGGTGCGCGGCGTGCATATCGGGCGCGGTCGCCAGCACCACGGCCGCGCGGCCCTCGTCCCTGGCCAGGGCCTCGCACGCCGCCATAAGCAGGTCGGCGATGCCCTGGCCGCGAGCCGCTTCGTCGACCGCGAGCATCCGGATCTCGACCTCCTCCGCCCGGGCCATGTTGGCCATGCGGCTCCCGGGCCGCGCCGCGGTCACGGTCCCGACGATCACCCCGTCGGTCACCGCCACCAGCACGACCGCGGCTTCGATCCGCGACCGGCCGTCGAGCAGCCGCTTGGAGTAGCCTTCGTCGGCCCAGCCCCCGTGCCGGTAGACCCGTTCGGCCAGCATCCCCACCTGATCGGCGTCGGCCAGGTCAGCCCGCCGGATCGTCACGTTCGCCGGCCGCGCGTGCGCCATGCTCCCAGTATCGACCCGTATCGACCCGCATCGAGTATCGATCCGTATCGACCCATATCGGCCGCTACCGCGCGGCCCGGCCCGCTACCTCCTAGCCGGCCCGGCGGCGCGCGCCCGGCGGCCGGCAGGCAGGGCCGCGACGATCAGCAGGCCGGTCAGCGCGAACGCCGCCGGGTATCCGGTGTGCCCCGCGAACAGGCCGAACACCACCGGACCAGCGCCGTACCCAGCGTCGTAGGCCAGGTTCCACAGGGCGCTGGCCGTGCCGAGCCCAGCGGCCGGCATCCGGTCGATCATCAGCACCAGCGTGGCGTTCTGGATGATCCCGAACCCGGTGCCGAACAGGGCCATGCCAGCCAGCACGGCGGCCGGGGACCGCAGCCAGATCAGGGCCACCATGCCGGCCGCGGCGATGGTCAGCCCCGGGATTAGCAGGCCCGCGTGACCGTGCCGGTCGCCGTGCCGTCCCGCCCACCAGCGCCCGGCCGTCGCGGTCAGCGCCTGCACCAGCAGGCCGAGGGCCGCGACGCCGGCGAAGACGCCGGCCGCGAGCGGGAGGAAGGAGACCACCACGCCGCCCGCCACCGTGGTCGCGCCGAAGATGAGGGCCAACCGCAGCTCTCCGTCCCGTCGCACGCCCTCGAGCAGCCCGGTCTCGGCCGGGTCTTCGGAGCAGCGGGGGTCGGCCGTGCCGGGCAGCCAGCGGAACGCCGCCACCGGAGCGAGCCCGGTCACGGCGGTCAGCAGCACAACCACCGCGAAGCCGTAACGATCGGCCAGCCAGACGCCCGCCGGGAGGGCCACCACGGCGGGCAAGGAGTCCACCACTCCGGACAGGCCCAGCCCCTCACCGCGCCGCTCCGGGGGGAGCAGCAAGGTGGTGAGCGTGGCCATGACCACGGTACACAGCCCGAAACCGAACCCCCGGACCACGCTCACCGCCGCGATGACCGGCAGCGGAGCGGCCGCCAGCAAGGCCAGCGCCGGTATCCCCATCAGGACGGCCGCGACTACCAGCAGTGTCCGGTGCCGGTACCGCCTCATCAGCGGGGTCGCGGCCAACTCGGCGGCCACCGTACCCAGCAGCAGCACGCCAGTCACCAGCCCGGCCCCTGCGCTTCCGGCGCCGGCCGCGGCGGCGTACATCGGCGTCACCGACAGCATCAGCTCGAAGCTGGTCATCGCGGCGAAGGAGGACAGAAACACCCACGCCAGGGGACCGCTGACCAAGCGCTCCCGCGGTGCCGCGGCGCTGTGCTCCGGACCGGACTCCAGGCAGGTCGAGGTGCTCATGCTCACGACCGTAAGCTCCGAGTGGAGCACCGATAAGGGCCAATCTGACCCCGGATCAATGATCCAGTTGGCCCCGCCCGTCAACGAGACGGTCGGCTCGGACCCGCCGGTCAGCAAGACGCCCGGCTCTGACGTCGGCCGTCAGCGCGACGTCCGGCCCCGACCCGACCCCCGCGACCGCCATCGCCGCCGCGCGCCGCCCGGTCGGCCCTCCCCGGATCCGGACTCCGCACGGGCCGCATCCACCCGAGCGACAGGTGCCGGAACGACACGCGCCGGAACCACGGGCGCCGGAACCACGGGCGCCGGAGCGGCAGGCGCCGGAGCGGCACGCGCCGGAACCACGGGCGCCGCGGGCCGCCCGCGAACCGCGGCGGCCTCGGCCGCCTCGGCGTCGGCCAGGTGCTCGGCGTGCGGCCGGGACACGTCCCGGGCTCGCATCGCGGCGCTGGTCGTCACCTTCATCGCGGCCATGAAGCCATTGTCGCAGGCTCGCCGCCCCGTTGGACAATCCCGGCACGGGCCGGGCAAAGTGGAGCCCATGCCGGGGGACGAGCCAGGCCGGACGCTCTGGCGGCACCGCAACTTCCTGCTCCTGTGGAGCGGGCAGACGGTCAGCGAGACGGGCTCGGCCGTCACCCAGCTTGCGCTCCCGCTGACCGCCGTGGTGGTGCTCCACGCCTCCACCTTCCAGGTCGGCGCGCTCACCGCGGCGGCGACCCTCGCGTTCGCGCTGATCGCCCTCCCGGCCGGCGCAATTGTGGACCGGCGCGCCAAGCGGTGGCTGATGATCTGGTGCGACGTCGCCCGGATGCTGATCATCGGCTCGGTCCCGGTGGCGGCCGCGTTCGGCGCGCTCACGATGGCCCAGTTGTACGCGGTCGCCATCGCCGCCGGGGTGTGCACCGTGTTCTTCGACGTGTCCTATCAGAGTTACCTGCCCGTCCTGATCGGCACCGACGACCTGGTCGACGGGAACGGCAAGCTCGGCGCCACGCAGTCGTTCGCGCAGCTGGTCGGACCGGGTCTGGGCGGCGGCCTGGTCGGCCTGGTCGGCGCGGCCCGGGCCATGTCCGCAGACGCGATCTCCTACGCGGTCTCGGTGGCCTCCCTGCTCGCCATCCGCGCCCGCGAGGAAGTACCGCACCCGGACCAGCGTCAGAAGCTGCGGACCGAGATCGCCGAGGGGCTTTCGTTCGTCCTGCGCCACCCGATCCTGCGCAAGATCGTGGCCTGCACCGGAACCGCGAACCTGTTCTTCAGCATGGCCGTGGCGCTAGACATCATCTTCCTGGTCCGGGTCCTGCACGTCCGGCCGGCCGACACCGGCCTGATCATGGCCGTGGCCGGCCTGGGCGGCGTGGCCGGCGGGGCGCTGTCTGGCCGGCTGAGCCGGCGCATCGGGTCGGCCCGCATCATCTGGTTCTCGCTGCTGGTCCTCGGACTTCCGCAGTTTCTCGCCCCGCTGGCCGAGCCTGGCTGGCGGGTCGCGTTGTTCCCGCTCGGATTGGCCGTCTCTTGGTTCAGCGCCGTTATCTACAACGTGGCGCAGGTCAGCTACCGCCAGGCGATTTGCCCGCCGCGCCTGCTGGGCCGGATGAACGCCGCCGTGCGCTGGATCGTGTGGGGCACGCTGCCCCTCGGGGGCCTGCTCGGTGGCGCACTCGGCACCTGGCTGGGCGTACGCACCACGCTGTGGATCGCGTTCGCGGGCACCTGGCTAGCCGGCTGGTGGGTGTACTTCTCCCCTCTGCGCAGGCTCCGCGAAATCCCAGACCTAGAACGCCCAGACCTGGAAAGCCCAGACCTGGAAAGCCCAGACCTAGAAGTTGACCGGGCACCAGGGAGCGGGGTCCCAGGACAGGGCGGTGGAGAGCTGCCGGACGGCGCCGGGACGGCCCTCGGTCACTAGCCCGGCCCCGGCCAGCGCGCTGAGCGTCGTCCCGCCCAGGTAGGCCGCCCCGAGCTGGGTGACGTCGAGCAGCACATCCGGAGCAGAACCCGAAGGCGCGCAGGTAGCAGAAAGGCCCGCCCCGTCGGGAGCAGCAGAGCCCGTAGTCAGCCGCCACCGCCCGGCGTTGGCCGGCAGCAGGTCGTCGCGCACCTCGAGGACCACGTCGGCCGGGGCGGAGTACCGGCGCCGCGCCAGCGCGCCGGGGACGTCGATGATCCGCACCCACAGCGCGTCCTTTAGCCGCGGGCGGGCCCGCCGGGGGTCGGCCAGCTGGTACAGCAGCGGGTCATCGACCGGGCGCCCGCGCAGCCGGAACTCCGTGGTCAGGTCCCGGCTCAGCAGGTCGGCAGCCAGCGCGGCGCTGGCCTCGGCGTCGGTGGCGACCATCTCGCGCACGTTCAGCGTGCTGTCGGGCAGCGACGTGTCGCTGTCCCAGTGGTTCACGGCCGAGTAAAGCGCATAGCCGCGCGGGCCGCCGTCGTCCTCGGCCAGCACGCAGTGCAGCGGGCTGGTGCCCTGCCGTCGGTCCGCCGGGTCGTACACCGTTCGCTGCCACCACGACTCGGTCCGCGCGATGAAGCCGGGCCGCGACGGCAGGACCGCGTCGTAGACCTTGGCCAGCTCGGGGATGGCCGCCACCGGATCCACGAGCCGCAGCCGCAGGCCGCCGTCGGCGGGAGCGGTCCCGGCGACCGGGGCGGTCCGGGCCAGCGTGCCCTCGCCCCGGTACAGGGTGAAGTCGGCGTGCCACATCGCGCGGCCGTACCCGAACCGGGGGTAGATCACCGACTCCGACGCCCACAGCACGGCAAGCGGCTCGCCGCGGTCCCGGACGTCGGCCAGCTGCCGGCGCATCAAGCTGGACAGCACACCCCGGCGCCGGTGCGAGGGCAGCACGCTCACCCACGTCACGCCGGCCGCGGGCAGCGCCGCAAACCCGGGCACGGTGAGCTGGAAGGTGTAGGCGCCCGCGGTGCCGACCGGCGTGTCGCCGTCGAAGGCGGCCAGGCTACGGTCGAACTCCAGGTGCGACAGGACCAGCTGCCGTTCTTCCGGCGACAGCGGGGAGCCGTGGAAGGCGTGCATATCCACGGTGTGGAAGGCGTCGAACTCCTCCGAGCTGACCGGCCTGATCGGATACGGGTGATTGCCGCGGGGCACCGATGTCGTCATGATGCCTTCGTACCCCGCCTTCCACCCCGATGCGACTGGTTTAGACCGTCCAGGTCGCTGATCGACTGTAGTGCGCGTGATCGACTACAGTGCGCGCATCATGGTTACCCCGCCGCCGATCCACGGCCGCCGCCGCGCGCGGCGGATCGGCGGGGTCCTCCGAGTCCTGCGGGCCCAGCTGACCAAGCAGTTCATCACCCGGAACCGCCGGATGGCGTTCATCTTGTCGGTCGCGGTGATCGCCATCTCGGTGGCGGCCGTGCACGTCTCGGTATGGTGGTTCTCGCCTGGCGTGATGATCTTGCCGATCCTGGCCGGCGGCCTGCTGATGTGGCCCCGGGCGCTGCGCATCTTCTTCGCCGTCGTGGCCGGCGCGCTGATCTACGACGTGGTGAAGGGCAAGGCCGGGGCCGGGATCGTGGCCACCATCGCGCTGACCGCGGTCTTCGCCTACGTCCTGGCCCGGACCCGCAAGAAGCTCGGCGTCCAGGGCCTGCGCGGCGACCGGATGCTGCTGGAGCTCCGGGACCGCATCCAGGCCCAGGGCAAGCTGCCCCCGCTGGGCGAGGGGTGGGGCTCGGCGGCGGTGCTCAGGCCGGCCGGCGGCTCTTCGTTCGGCGGCGATTTTGTGGTGTCGTTCTGCGACAGCAAGACGCTCGAGGTCGCGCTGGTCGACGTGTCCGGCAAGGGCATCGACGCCGGGACCAGGGCCCTGCTGCTGTCCGGCGCGTTCGGCGGGCTGCTCGGCTCGGTCCCGAGAGAGGAGTTCCTGCCCGCTTGCAACGCCTACATGCGGCGGCGCGGCGCGGCCGCGGAGGGCTTCGTCACCGCGGTGCACCTGTCGCTCGACCTGGCCTCGGGGGAGTACGTGATCGACTCGGCCGGGCACCCGCCCGCCGCGCGCTATGACGCCGCGGCGGGCCGCTGGGGCCTGACCCGGGCCCACGGGATCGTGCTCGGCGTGGTCCCCGACCTGCGCGGAGCCGCGGCCGAGACCGAACGCGGGGTGCTCCAGCGCGGTGACGCGCTGATGCTCTACACCGACGGGCTGGTGGAGGCGCCCGGCCGGGACATCGACGCCGGCACCGACCGCCTGCTCGGCGAGGCCGAACTGATGCTGACCAGCGGCTTCAAGGCCGGCGCCCCGGCCCTGGTGACCAGCGTGCAACGCGCGGGCGGCGGCTCCGACGACTGCGCCCTCGTCCTGATCTGGCGGACATAAGCCCGCCAGGCAAAACCCCAGAACCCTAAGCGTCAGCCAGCGTGCCGGCCTGGGCCAGCAGCGCGTTGGCCTGGGCGATCAGCTTGGACAACGCCTTCTTGCCCGACTTGCTGGTACTGAGCGGCTGGCCGCCGAACTCCGCGCCGGTCAGCAGCGCCTGAATCTGCCCCGCGAGCGCGTCGCGCGCGGCGCCCAGTGAGGTCAGCTGGCCCTCGATCGAGGTGTAGGTGGCATCGCCCGGGGAACTGCTGGCCAGCGCCCGGGTGGAGGCGGCCAGCGTATCCAGGCCGAACTTCCCGACCGCCGCCTCGAGCTGGGTGTACACCTGGCCCAGCTTGCGCAGCGTCGGGTAGCTGGACCGCATGGCCGCCGGCCGCGCTGTCCGCGAGATCACGTCGCCCAGCACCACGCCGTCCGGGGTGTAGTCGTCGTGCAGCCCGAGCAGCGCCATCATCGTCGGCTGGATGTCAGTGTGGTCGGACCAAATCGCGCTGTCGACGCCCACATGAGCCACGCCGGGCCCGGCCAGGCCGAGCCAGGTCGTGTTGATCGAAGGCGAAACGTCGCCGTGGTTCCACGCGTCCTGCCCGCTCGGCTCGCTCACGCACGAGCTAGCGCACTTGGCCGACCCGCTGCTCAGCCAGAAGTCCGGGTTCGCGAACAGCGCGAACGTCCCGGTGCGTTTCGGGTCTCCGGTGACCATGTGCAAGATGTTCATCTCCACCGGGTCGGCCAGGTACTTGGTCAGCGCCACGCCCTGCCCGGTGGCCAGGTCGGTCGCGGTCAGCCCGGCCGCGGCGCGTTCCATCGCGCGAACCGGCGAAGCGGAACGGGCGGGCTGGCCGTGCACGTAAACGATCGGCGCGGAGTCCGCCTCCACGTCGAACGGCGTGCTGACCCCGCGCGCCGCCAGCATCCCGGTCAGGTCGCCGTCGACCTCGCCGACCTTGCTGTAGGAGCACGCGACGGTCACGCCGTTGCAGGAAGCGGGGGTAGGCGAGGAGCCGACGAAGTGGTCGCCCTCGTCGGCGGTGATCACGAACAGCGTGTTGGCCTTGGTGATCCCGGCCGCCGCCAGGTCGGAAAAGAAGGTTCCGAAGGCGGCGTTCTCCACGCGCAGCTGGCTCTCGTAGGTGGCGGTGCCCGGACCCAGGCCGGCCCCGGTGGCCCAGTTGTCGTGCACGTCGGACAGGTAGGTGAAGGTGACCGGGATGCCGTGCGTCTGCATGTCCAGGGTGTAGGCCAGGCCCACCGGGCCGATCAGCCCGTCATACCCGGGGAACCCGATGTCGCCGGTCGGATCCTTGATCACGTTCCCGTTCAGGTCGCGCACTGAGCCGGACGGGCTGATCACCGGCTGGATGAACTTGTTGCCGAACAGTGCCTGGTAGCCCGTATACCCGCCCGGCTCGTCGGGCAGCAGGTCGGCCACCCCGCCATGCGAGGCAGCGCAAATGGCCGACCCGTGCGCGCAGTGCACGGACAGGCCCATGAAGTCCGCCTCAGCCTTGTTCGCCAGCTTGGGGTTCTCGGCCTCCTTGGCCTCGGCCGAGTTGGCCCCGTAGACCAGCGGGATGTCCGGCAGGGTGTTCTCGAGCTCGGTGTCGGCCGCCGCCACCGAGCCGAAGTCGCAGCCTGCCCGGGTGTAGGGCACCCACGGCGCCGGGGTGTTCTTGCCCTGCGCGGTGACCAGCGTGTGGTCGCTGTCGCCGGCCGGGGCGCTGGTCGTGGTGTTGTAGTCCACGATCGGGTCGGTCCAGTACGCGAACGAGCCGGCCGTGTGGGTGGACCCGCTCGGCGTGTAGTAGTTGTACTCGTTCGCGATCGGCACGCCCTGGTCGCTGCCGTACAGGCCGGTCTCGGAGGTCACGATGTCATCGGCCGTATGCGCGATCAGCGGCGTGTGCTCGCGGGCGATCAGCGTCCCGTTGCCGGTGATGAAGTTGAGCAGGTTCGGCATCTGCTGCAGGTCGCTGGGCACGTTAGGGTTGTCCCGGGTGTAGTGCACGTTGTCGAACTGGATGTAGATGACGTGCTTGACCGAGGTCCCGTTGGCGCCCAGCGCGCAGGTCGTGGTGGCCGGAGCCGCCGTACGCCCCAAAGCGGCCAACGTGGCCGGCGTTCCGGGCGCGGCGGGCGTGGCGGGCGTGCCCCCGGCGGGCACCGCCAGCATGCCGAGCGCCAGGGTGCCGCCGCCGACCACCGCGAGTAGCCCCGCCGACCGGCGGGCCCGGCGGGCAGCGGGAGTTCTCCGGCGGGCCCGTCCGGCGGGCCCGTTCGTCGGCCTCGTGGCGGCCATGGGCGACTACCTCCACCTGCATCGGACTACGACTGTCCCCCAGCGCGGCGACGCGGCCGGGGAGGCTTGAGTATGGGTGCGAAGGCGAGCTAAGCGCTGGCCATGGAGCGAGCCGGCAAAAATGATGATAAGACCGGATGAATATCCGCAGGTGGAACGACGCGCCGGCGATCATGGGCCCGGCCCGGCGCAGCGTCCGCGGCCGGGGCGACAGCACGCGGCCGCCGAGCTGTCAATGGCGTTGCCGCGCAACTTTCCCGAAACTGACATTCACGTCAGGTGTATTACCTAGCATAAGGTTGTTCGCTGATGCAAACTATTTTTCCGCAGCGTAACCTATGCGAACAGTAGTGAACTCCTCACGCCCGGGGGGCCTGGCACGGAGCCTAACTGACGCTAACCGACGCGTCTGTCATGTGACGCACGCGTCATTGTTTGCAATTAAATGTGCATTCCCTGGAAAATGACGAGGTGACCGGGGGCAGTAGCCGAACGGACCGGACAGATGTGCGCGAGCACGTCCGCCCGGGGGTGACGCGCGCCGAAGAGGTGGTGGCCAACGCCTCCGGGGAGAACTTCCCCGTCGCGCTGCGCGTGCTCCCGGCCGTGCACCGGCGGCACCTGACCGCGCTGTACGGCTTCGCCCGGCTCACCGACGACCTGGGCGACGAGGCGCGCGAGACCGGCCAGGCCGACGGCGACCTGCGGCTGCGCCTGCTGGACGAACTCGACGCCGACGTGGACCGCATCTACCAAGGCGCGACCCCCCGATCGCCGGTGATGCAGAAAATGGCCGTGACCGTCGCCGAATGCCACGTCCCGGCCCAGCCGCTGCGTGACCTGATCCAGGCCAACCGCCAGGACCAGCGGGTCACCCGCTACCCGACCTTCGCGGAACTGGCCCAGTACTGCGAGCTGTCCGCGAACCCGATCGGCCAGATCGTGCTGTATATCTTCGGTGTTGCTACCGGTGAACGCATCGCCCTCTCCGATAGCATCTGCACGGCCCTGCAACTGGCCGAGCACTGGCAGGACGTGGCCGAGGACCTGGCCAACGGGCGGATCTACCTGCCCGGCGAAGACCTGGAGCGGTACGGCTGCACCGAGGCAGACCTGGCCGAACGCTCCGCGCCTCCAGCGGTCCGGGACCTGATGCGCTTCGAGACCGATCGCGCGGCCAGGCTCCTGGACCAGGGCGCGCCGCTGGTTGGCACGCTGCACGGCGCGGCGCGGGTGGCCGTGGCGGGCTACCTGGCCGGCGGCCGGGCCGCGCTGGCCGCCATCCGGGGCCAGCGGTACGACGTGCTGATCGCCACCGCCCGGCCGCGCAAGCCGCGGATGCTGGTCGAGCTGGTCAAGGCCTACGCGAGGGGAAAGTGAGCACGACAGCGTGGAACTGAGCGAGGCATACCGCGAATGCGAACGGATCACCTGGTCACAGGCCAGGAACTTCGCTTACGGCATCAGGCTGCTGCCGCCCGCCAAGCGGCGCGGCCTGGCCGTGATCTACGCGTTCGCCCGGCGGATCGACGACATCGGCGACGGCACGCTGCCGCCCGAGGAGAAGATCGCCGCCCTGGAGCAGGCCCGCCAGGCCATCGCCACTTTGACCGCCGCCAGCCAGGACGACC
>Ga0210386_10005729_pt1 | contig 10055 bp, 9 predicted proteins | sample IncBWH32OmetaG_FD_160091 | JGI IMG/M metagenome (GOLD analysis project Ga0210386, IMG submission 160091) | Forest soil microbial communities from Barre Woods Harvard Forest LTER site, Petersham, Massachusetts, United States - Inc-BW-H-32-O ... | reverse complement strand
GTGGGCGGAGTACCTGGCGGCGGCCGGTCTGACCGTGCGCGCGCCGCGACTGCCCGGGCACGGGACCGGCTGGGCCGATCTCGCGAAAACCGGCTGGCGGGACTGGTACGCCGGCGCGGAGGACGCCTTCCGCGAGCTGGACGGCAGCTGCGAGCAGGTTTTCGTGGCCGGCATCTCGATGGGCGGCTGCCTCGCCCTGCGCCTCGCGGAGACCCAGGGCGCCAAGGTCAAGGGGATCGTGCTCGTCAACCCGTCGCTGGCCTCGGACACGAAGCTGCTGACGGTGGCGCCCCTCCTCAAGCACGTCATCCGCTCGGTGCCCGGCATCGGCGGCGACATCAAGAAGCCTGGCGCGGCCGAGGGCTCCTACAAGCGCGTCCCGGTCGCAGCAGCCGCCACCCTGCCCGACATGTGGCGAACGACCACGGCCCAGTTGACCGAGGTGCGGCAGCCGCTACTCGCCTTCAGGTCGGTCACCGACCACGTGGTCGGCCCGCCGAGTATGCGCGTTCTGCTGGCGGCCTTGCCCGGCGCTGAAGTGCGTGAACTCGCGGACAGTTACCATGTCGCGACGCTAGACAATGACGCGCCGGCAATTTTCGCGGGCTCGCTTGAGTTCATTAAGAAACACGCTGGTTTTCTGGAGGAGCTTGGAGGGTCGCCCCCTTCAGAAGCCTCCCCGGAGAAAAGGGCATAGGGACTGTGCAGTGGTGAACGGGGACGTACCCGGAAACGGCGCGACCGGTGGCGCGCCGGGCGGCGAAGGCAGCGGCGACGAGGCGGCATGGCTCGATTTGGTCGCCCGGTTTGACACAACAGGAGTCGACTCCGACGAGGGCGATACGCCATGGCCGGAGCGCGAGGATCTCGCGGGCGCGGTGCCCGTCACGCCAGCCTTCCCTGAGGCGCTGCCCATTGACCCGCCGGCGTCCCCGGCCGGGAAGCCGGGGCCGCCGCGAGTGCGGCTCGGCGGAATAGGGCCACGCGACACCGTCGCACCCGAGGATCCCGCGGAGGATCACTTCGTACCGCCGCCGCCACCACCGCTGCCTAAGCTCAACCCGGCGACGAAGGCCGCCTGGCTATTCCTGTTCGGTGGGCCCTGCTACCTGCTGATCGCCACCGCCGCTGGCTGGGCCATCTCCGGGATCGCCGCGTTTCTCGCCGTCGCCGCCTTCGTTGGCGGTTTCGCCGTGCTCGTCCTCCGGATGGGCAACGGTGGGCCACGCGACTCCGGGCCCGACGACGGTGCCGTGGTCTGAGGAACCCTGACCTGACGGGCCCTGCTCCGACGGCTTACGGTCGGGGCGCGGCTGTTGCGTCCGCATCGCTGACTCGAAGAGGCCGAACGCGTCTTGCGCGAGCCCGGCGAGGGTGTCACCCACCCCGGCCAACTGGGAACTCAACGGGGCGTTCGTGCCACCCGACTCGCGATACTTGCGGGCCGCCCGGCAGACCGGGCACCACTGGCACTCCGGCGGCTCGTCCCCTGGCGGTTCTGTCGTCGCGGTGTCCCAGACGTCGGCCGGCTTCGTGCCGCCACCGCCGCCACTGCCACCGATAGTCGACTTGACCTTGTCCGCCACTTCCCGGCTCAGGCTGCGCGCTCCGGCCTTCATCAGCCAGCGCTGGAAATCGCCTATCGGGTCGTTGCCCGGCTGCGTGCTCATACTCAAGACGGTACCCCTAGAGGTCCACTACATAGGGCGCGCGCGTGGCACGAAAGTGCCCGACGTTCACGCATTCGGTGCGCCCGATCCGGACCCGCGCCGCGAGCGGGTTGTGCACGTGCCCGAAGAACGCGTAGCGCGGCCCAGTCAGCCGGATCGTTTCGAGGAGTGCGCGGCTGCCTGTCTCAAGCCGCCGCGCCTTACAGTCGTAAAGCAGCTCCGGAACGGATGGTGGTATATGCGTACACAACACATCCACCGCCCCGAGCGCGGCGAGTTTCGCGGCAAACTCGGCCTCGCTTATCTCGTTCGGGGTCCGGTAGGGAGAGATCAGCCCGCAGCCGACGAACCCGAACGTTACGCCGCCCACCTCGACGCGCCCGCCGTCGATGACGTGATGCCCGGTCTTGAGGTACGCGGGCCACAGGCGCGGCACGTCCACGTTGCCGTAGGTCAGGTAGGCGGGCTCGTCCAGCGCCGCGAACAACGCGGCGTACTGCCGCCCGATCGCCTCTTCCGTCAGCGTTCGCAGGTCGGTGCCGCGTTCGGCCGTCAGCCTGGCCCCGATGCCCGCCGTCAGCCGCCTCGCCTCGTCGAACCGCCGCGCGGCCCGCAGGGCGATGTACTCCCTGGCGTGCTCGGCGCCGTACAACTCGGCGAAGATGCCCTGCGTGTGGTCCGCGTAGTCGAGGAACAGCAGCAGGTCCCCCAGGCAGATCAGCATGTCCGCGCCGTCTCCGGCGACGGCGAGCGCGTCAGCGGTACCGTGAACGTCGCTCACCACGTGGACTCGCATAGGACTCACCCTAAGCTCGGACAATGGCGTGCTCGGCACCAGGGAAAAAAGTTACCGGCGAGTAGGGACAGCTGGGAGTGCCGTTGGCTAGGCTTGGGTGACGGCGTTGTCCAAGGACGGATGACAAAAAGGAGATGTCGTGCGCGAGTACAGCATTCCGCCGCTGGCGGAGATCCCCGCCTCGGCGAACCTGGCCGACTTGGTCACCCGTCGCGCCACGGAGCAGCCGCAGGCGGTCGCCTTGCGGCGAAAGTCCGCGGGCGGCGGCTGGACGGACATCACCACCAGTCAGTTCCGCGACGACGTGCACGCGCTGGCCAAGGGCCTGATCGCGGCCGGGATCAGCCCCGGTGACCGGGTGGCGCTCATGTCGCACACGAGGTACGAGTGGACCGTCGCCGACTACGCCATCTGGAGCGCGGGCGCCGTCGTCGTGCCTATCTACGAGACGTCATCCCCCGAGCAGGCCGAGTGGATTCTGACCGACTCCGAGGCGACGGCCGTCATCGTCGAGAACGCGGGCTTCGAGCAGCTGATCGCCGACGCCAGGGACCGGCTGCACTCGCTTGAGCACGTCTGGCGCATCGACACCGGGCTAGCCGAACTAACCGCGGGCGGCGCCGGCGTGAGCGACGAGACGCTCGCCGAGCGCGCTACGCACGCGGGCGCGTCTGACCTCGCCACGGTCATCTACACCTCGGGCACCACCGGCCGTTCCAAGGGCTGCGAGATCACCCATGAGAACATGCTCGCGGTCGTCCGCAACACGTTCATGGGGCCGCTCGCCGCCATCCAGGACACGCAGAACCCGAGCACGATGCTGTTCCTGCCGCTCGCGCACGTGTTCGCGCGGGTCATCGAGGTCGGCTGCCTCGAGGCGGGCATCACGCTCGGCCATTCCGCCGACCTCAATGACTTGCTGCCGGACCTCGCCACCTTCAAGCCCACGTTCATCCTGGCCGTGCCGCGCGTCTTCGAGAAGGTCTACAACGGAGCTGAGCAGAAGGCGGTCAGCGACGGCAGGGGCAAGATCTACGACCGGGCCGCGAAGGTCGCGGTGGCCTACAGCGAAGCGCTCGACGACCCCAAGGGCCCCGCTATCGGGCTGAAGGCGCAGCACGCGCTGTTCGACAGGCTGGTCTACGCCAAGCTCCGCAGCGCCCTCGGTGGCCAGGCCAAGTGGGCGATCTCGGGCGGCGCGGCACTCGCGCCACGGCTCGGTCACTTCTTCCGCGGCGTCGGAGTCACCGTGCTCGAGGGCTATGGGCTGACCGAGACAGCCGCACCAGTGAGCGTGAACCGGCCAGACCGGCAGAAGATCGGCAGCGTCGGGCTGCCACTGCCCGGTATCGCGGTCCGCATCGACGAGGACGGTGAGGTACTCGTCCACGGCAAGACCGTCTTCCCCGCCTACTGGCGCAACGAGCAGGCGACCAAAGAAGCGTTCACGGCGGACGGCTACTACCGCACCGGCGACATCGGCGAACTCGACGACGAGGGCTTCCTCACGATCACCGGCCGCAAGAAGGAGATCATCGTCACCGCGGGCGGCAAGAACGTTTCCCCCGCGATCCTTGAGGACCGGCTGCGCAGCCACTTGCTGATCAGCCAGTGCATGGTGGTCGGCGACGGGAAGCCGTTCATCGGGGCGCTGATCACGATCGACCCCGAGGCCTTCGGCTCGTGGAAGGAACAGCACGGCAAGCCGGCCAGCGCGACGATCGGCGACCTCAAGGACGACCCGGACCTGGCGGCGTCGGTCCAGCTCGCGGTCGACGACGCCAACAAGGCGGTCTCCCGGGCGGAGTCGATCCGCAAGTTCCGGATCCTGGACACTGACTTCACCCAGGAAGGCGGTCACTTGTCCGCCAAGCTCGGCATCAAGCGCAGCGTCCTGGCGAAAGAGTTCGCCCCCGAAATAGAGGCCCTCTACTCCTGACCTCTGCGCTACGCGTCGATCATGGCGCGGAGGCGGGCCGCCGACTGGTCCCAGGACCAGTCACGCTCGACCCAGGCCCGCCCCTTCTCCCCCATGGCCCGCGCCCCCGCGGGGTCCTGGAGCAGCCGCGTGATCCGGGCGACCAGCGGCGCCGTGCCCCGACCCGGGACGACATAGCCGGTCTCGCCCTCAAGTATCGCGTCGGGTGCGCCGCCGGAGTCGCCGCCGACCACCGGCAGGCCGGCGGCCGACGCCTCCAGGTAGACAATGCCGAGACCTTCGACGTCGAGGCCGCCGCGCCGCGTCCGGCACGGCATCGCGAAGACGTCGCCCGCGGCGAAGTGGGCCGGGAGCTCTTCTTCGGGGACGGAGCCGGAGAAGCGGACGTGGGGAGTCAGGCCGGAACGTTCGGTCAACTTGCGGAGAGTGGCGGAGTACGGGCCGTTGCCTACGATGAGAAGCGCGGCCTCGGGGACCTGCTTTAGGACTTCTGGCCATGCTTTGATGAGGGTGTCCTGGCCCTTGCGGGGCACGAGGCGCGACACGCACACCACCACTGGGCGGCCGGTCAGGCCGTGCCGCTCCCTGATCCGCGCGCCGTCGGCGGCGTCCGGACGGAAGCGAGCGGCGTCCACGCCCGGGGCGAGACGGAGCATCCGGGCCGCGGCGCGCGCCGACAGGGCGCCTGACACACGGACGCGGAAGTACTCCCCCAGGTACGTGACCACGTCGGTCTCGTCACCGATGCGATGCAGCAAGGTGCGCGCGCCCGGCAGCGCCGCCCAGCCGGCCTCGTGGCCATGCGTGATCGCTATCGCCCGTTCGACGCCCGCCTTGCGGAGCGCCGGCGCGACGAGTCCCAGGGGAGCCGCGGCGCCGAAGACGACGGCCGTGGCGTTCCTGGCCTTCGCTATCGCCGTCGCGCGCCTGATCACGGAAGGCACCGGAAGCATCAGCGACGTCGGGTGCCTGACCACTTCGAACGGCTGTGCGTTGTCGAATTCGCGGGCGCCCTCCCATTTGGGGGCGTACACGGTGAGCTGGTCCGCTGGCAGGCGGAGCGCCAATGAATGGATGAATGACTGGATGCCGCCCTGCCTGGGCGGGAAGTCATTGGTGACGATAAGCGTGCGGCGCATGGCGCCCCCAAGTGTAGGGGTGCCATGCGCCGCAACTGTGCCCGCTATGACGTTAGACGCTATGGCGTGATGGCGTTATGGCTGGACCGCGCCGTCGAAGTTCTCGGCGTACCAGGACGTGTTCTCGGGAATTTCCTCCACGTCCAGACCTGTTTGCGGCGCGTCGACGATCATGCCGTTCCCCACGTACATCGCGACGTGGCCCTCGCCGTCGTAGTACAGCAGGTCGCCGGGCTGGATGTCCGACGAGGGGATGTGCGGCAGGGCCGCCCACTGCTCGTACGTGTCGCGGGGGATGCTGAGGCCCGCGGCCGCCCAAGCCGCCTGGACGAGACCGGAACAGTCGAACCCGTCCGCGCACGGGCCCGTGGCGCCGAAGACGTAGGGGCAGTGGTCGGCCGCCTGCGTCAGGACGAACTGGACCGCAGTGGCGACCTGGCTCGATGTGCCGGCCGGCACCGAGGTGACGGTACTTGCCGCGGCACTGGTACCGCCGCCGAGCGAGTCCGCCTGGACAGCGGCTTCTTCCGCTTGGTTGTTCAGCGACTGGAGCTCAGTCTTCTGACTGTCGAGGTTGGCTTGGATCGAATTCTTCGTCTTCGACCGCTGCGCGGCGAGTTGGGCGATCCCGTACTCGGTGCGCTGCTGCTCCTGCTGGACAGAAGAGAGCTCCTGGGCGGTGGAGAGGAACTGCTCGGTCTCCAGGTTGCGGGCGCCAGTCAGCTGGAGGATCATCGACGCCTCGTTCAGGACCTCGGCGGGGTTACCCGACGTGAGCAGCCCGGCGAGTGAGGTCGCGCTGGAGTTCTCGTACGAGGCGTCCGCGATCTGCACGACCTTGACCTTGGCCGAGTCGTACTTCGTCTTGTCCGCGGTCACCTCGGCGTTGACCTGCTTGAGCTGGGCCTTCGCCTGGGTGAGCTGCTGGGCGACATTGTCGTATTGCTCGACCGCCTTATTGAACTGGGCGGTGAGCGTGTTGATCTTGGTCTTGACCTGGCCAACCGTCGGCTGCGACGCTGCGCCAGCGACTTGGGTGACGCCAGTCGCGAGGCCGCCCGCCAGCACCAGAACGCCCGCCGTAACAGCGACGCTTCGCCGTGCTCCAGACACACGAGCAACTAGTCGCGTACGCACCGTGACTGCCACGCTCCTTCGCAGTACTCAGCCGGACACCTTTAGCCCGGACAATAGCTCATCTGCTATTACTCTGCGTGATCATCGCACGCAACCGCATAATTCAAGCTCTGGCTAGGCTATTGAGCGACGATGGACGATTCAACCGATTCCGCCAAACCTGACGAATCGGTTAAGGATCTTCAGCTACATGTCGGCCGGGCGCCAGGTACGCGTACCCTAACGACGCCTTCGCCATGGCCGGCGCGTAGCTAAGCGGCGGGATCAGGCCTGCGCTGGCGAGCACGGCCAAGGCCCGGACGTCGGCGGCGTCCAGTTCGACTTCTGCCGCCTGGCCGGTACGGGGCCCTGTGCGGCGCCCCTGGCTCGCCTGGACCGCCGTGGGCGCGTCGGCCGCTCTGGGCGCCTCGGCTGCGTAGGGCCCGGCCTGGGGCGGCTGGGGGGCGGACTGGGGCAGTTGGGACGCGGCCAGGGGCGCCAGGGTCGCCTGGGGCGGGGGCGCGGCCCGCTCCACGGTAATGAAGGTGATGGCGCAGTTGCCGCACGCGAGACCGCGCACGTTGCACCGGTCGCAGTCGATGATCATGTCTCTCTCCTGATGCCTCGCGGTTACCAGTTGCAGGTTGCGGATGACAGTGCGTTGCTGTTGGACAAGAGACACGGTAAGTGGCACCTCTGACATTCGAGCGGCTCCGCAGCGTGACCGCGACTCACCGAAGATGGGCCGGAACGCTCCCGGAGAAGCTGCCGATGTGCGCGGCTTCCCCGGAAATGTCGGTGCTCCCCTTTACCGTGGTGCACATGACCGAGGTGCAGAGCCCCAACGCGACAGCGGCCGTTCCTGGCGCCGAGTCGGCGCAGGATGTCACGAACGTCCCCCTTGTCGATCTGGAGTTCGCCGTCGTCGATGTGGAGACGACTGGCTGGTCACCCGACGAGGCCGGCATTACCGAGATCGGGGCCGTCAGAGTGCGCCGGGGCGAGATCGTCGCGGAGTTCGCGTCACTCGTGAATCCGGGCACCCCGGTGCCGACGCCGATCGAGGAGTTGACCGGGATAAGCGACCAGATGCTGGCGCTGGCACCGCCGGTCGCCGCCGTGCTGCCTGGCCTGCTCATGTTCACGGACGGGTGCGTGCTGACCGCCCACAACGCGCCATTCGACGTGAGCTTTCTCCGGGCGGCGTGCGCGGCGGCCGGCTTGGCGTGGCCCGGTTTCACCATCGTCGACACCGTCCGACTCGCCAGGCAACTCGTCATCACCCCCGAAGAGGTGCCGGACCGCAAGCTTGGTACGCTCGCCGGATTCTTCGGGACGCCGGTACAGCCGTCGCATCGTGCGCTCGCCGACGCTAAGGCGACCGCGTCGGTGCTGAGCGAACTGCTGCGACGCCTGGCCGACCGCGGCATCCAGACGCTCGGCCAACTGACTCCGTGGCTTGAGGAACTCGAGGCAGCCCAGGCCGCCGCGGCAGCCGAAGCGATGGAGGCAGCGGAAGCGGCGGCCGCAACAGAAGCGTCGGCCGCGGCGGCCGAGGGAGCGGCAGTCGAAGGAGCGGCAGTCGAGGTCGGCGTGCCCACACCCTCCGCTATGCCCCTGACGACGGATCGATAAGGTATGGCGTTGCATTATGCCCAGTTACCGGAGGCAGCACATGGTCACCGCCATCGTCATGATCAAGGCCGACATTCACCGCATCCCAGACGTTGCCGAGGCTATCGCGCAGTTCCCTGAGATCAGCGAGGTGTATTCCGTCACCGGCGAGTTCGACCTAGTCGCAATGGTCCGGGTCCGCGCGCACGAAGAACTCGCGGACGTCATCCCGGGCAAGCTCAACAAGGTGCCCGGCGTGACCGCGACGGAGACCCACATCGCGTTCCGCACCTATTCGCGGCACGACCTCGAAGCCGCCTTCGCGATCGGCCTCTCCGACTAGGAATCGCCCGCAGTTCTTAACTCCGCGATACCGGTCCATATAGGGACGTATCGGGTCAATTGATTCTCGGCTGCACTCTGCGGTGCGTGGCTTCTGCGCCGGGATCGGCCATGGAACCCGCCTAGAACGGCCTGGAACGCGCTCAAGGATGGCTCGCTAATTATTGGGTTAGTTATGGCCACAAATAGCGTGCAAAACTCACCCAATAAAAAATCTATCCGCGCTACCGCCATCCGGACGGCACGATCGCGAGATACCCCACCTTTCCCGCCATGGCCGACGAGAGGCCAGCTAGGCCCGCCGCCTCCGGACGGCACGATGGCTAGAAACCCCACTATTCCTGCCATGGAAAACGGGGACCTAATTCCGAGACGCGCCCCGCTGCACGTGATACGCCCCCCGGTGCCGTACCGCGGCGCCGGGGGGCGTATCAAACGTGGCAACTACAGCGGACTACTCGTCCCCGTGGGACGATTCGCCCGAGTCCGAGCCGATCGCGGCGTGTTCGCCGGCCTCGACCTCTTCGTGGCCGCCATGGCCGTTGGCCGCGCCGTAGCCGCCGCCATGACCGTTAGCCTCGGCCTCCGCCGTCTCAAGGAACGCACGGTTCGCCACCGAACGGGCCCAGCCCTTGACACCACGAGCACTCGGCGCGGGCACGCCATTCTCGTCGGGATCGCCTGCCGCTGGTAGCTCCGGAGGCACTGTTTTGGCCTCAAGTATGGCCAATTCTTCCTCGTCGGCTTCCGTATGGAGCTCAATGAACTCGCCGTCCGGCTGCTGGTAGATGATTCCGCTCTCCCAGCCATGGGAGGCGATCCCAGCATCCTTACGTTGCAAACCGAGACATATCCGTTTTGTCACGAAATACGCGATGACAGGCACCACGAAGAACGCGATTCGAGCGATCCACGTGATCGTGTACAGCGGGACGTTGAACCGGTCGGCGAGGACGTCGTTCGCGCCTTCCGCCCACCCGATGCCATACCAGCACACCACCGCGACGCCGACCCCGGTACGCACCGGGGCGTTACGCGGCCTGTCGTTGATGTGGTGCTCGCGTTTGTCACCCGTAGCCCACTGTTCGAAGAACGGCCACATCCCCGCGCCGGTAAAGAGCAAGCCGAGCGGCACCAGTGCCGGGATGAACACCGACCACGAGATCGTATGCCCGAGGAAGTTCGTCTCCCAGGCGGGCATCATGCGCAGCGTGCCCTCAAGGAAGCCCATGTAGAAGTCAGGCTGGGACGCCGACGAGATCGCGAGCGGCGTGTACGGTCCGTACAGCCACACCGGGTTGATCTGCGCGTACGTGGCCATCAGGACCAAGGCGCCGAAGATGAAGAAGAACCACGCCTGGCCCTTGAGCAGGAAGTACGGCCAGAACGGCTGCCCGACGACGTTCTTCTCGGTGTTCCCCTTCATCGGCATCTGCGTG
>Ga0210386_10005726_pt1 | contig 10058 bp, 11 predicted proteins | sample IncBWH32OmetaG_FD_160091 | JGI IMG/M metagenome (GOLD analysis project Ga0210386, IMG submission 160091) | Forest soil microbial communities from Barre Woods Harvard Forest LTER site, Petersham, Massachusetts, United States - Inc-BW-H-32-O ... | reverse complement strand
ACAACCCGGCGACGATCCCGCCGTCCACCACCCCGCACATGCCCGGCACCTCGGCCAGCCCGGTGCCGTTCATCACGTGACAGGTCGAGGTGCCCATGATGGCCACCATCGTGCCCGGCGCGCACGAACCCGCCGCGGGCAGCGTGACGTGCGCGTCCACGTTGCCGACCGCGACCGCGATCCCCTCCGGCAGGCCAGTCAGCGCGGCCGCGGCCGGGATCAGCCGGCCGGCCAGGCCGCCCAGCGGCGAGATCGGGTGGGCCAGCTTGTCCGCGGCGAAGGAGGCGAAGCGGGGGTCGAGCGCGGCCAGGTAGTCCCGGGATGGGTACTGCCCATCCTGGAAGATGCCCTTGTACCCGGCGGTACACGCGTTGCGGGTCTCGGTCCCGCACAGCTGCCAGATGATCCAGTCCGCGGCCTCGATCCACCGGTCGGCGAGCTGGTACATCTCGGGGTCTTCGTCGAGCACCTGGAGCGCCTTGGCGAACTGCCACTCCGAGGAGATCTTCCCGCCGTAGCGGTTGATCCACTTCTCGTGGCGCTCGTGCGCCGCCGCGTTGATCCGGTCCGCCTGCGGCTGTGCGGCATGATGCTTCCACAGCTTGGGATAGGCGTGCGGCCGCCCGGTCAGGTGCGGGAGCTGGCAGAGCGGCGTCCCGGCGGCGAGCACCGGCATGCAGGTGGACGCGGTGAAGTCCGTGGCCACGCCGATCACCTGGCCGGGGTCGATCCCTGCGTCCCTGATCGCGGCCGGGACGGTCACGCTCAGCGCCTCGGTGTAGTCGCCGGGATCCTGCAGCGCCCAGTCCGGCGGCAGTTCCCGCCCGCGCAGCTCGCGGTCGATCACGCCGTGCGTGTACTCACGGACGGCCGTGCCCGCCTCAGCGCCGTCGCTGACCCGCACCACCAGGGCGCGGGCGGACAGCGTGCCGAAGTCGACGCCCACGACATAGGCATCGCCCCGCTCGGCGCCTACCACGTAGCCGCCGTCCGGGTCACCTTTGTTAGCGCTAACATCCATCTGCCCGCCTTATCCTACGTATATCCAAGTGCATTCTCGCGTCCCGCCCGCCGGCTCAATCGCGGGGGGTCAGCCAGCCGTTGGCGGCCACGAGGCCCCGGCCGCCGCCAGTTTGGCCGGCGTCCCGGTCCGTGCCGTCAGCGGCCGCCGGGTCAGCGACCCGGCGGCGCGGCACTGGTCCTGATGATGAGTTCCGGCGCGATCCGTACCCGCAGGCCCGCCTCGATCGCGCCCGACATCCGGTCGGTGAGCGTATTGAGCGCCTGCCGTCCCACCTCGCCGAAGTCCTGGCGCACCGTGGTGAGCGGCGGGCTGTAGAAACCCGCGTCCGGGACGTCGTCGAAGCCCACGATGCTCACGTCGTGCGGGACCCGCAGCCCGTGCTCGGCCAGGGCCCGCATGACGCCGAGCGCCATCGTGTCGTTCCCGCAGAGGACCGCGGTGACCTCCGGGTCCGCCGCCAGCAGCCGGCCCATCTCGTAGCCGGACGAGGCCGACCAGTCGCCGGGCAGCACCGCGGGTTCCGGCGCGCCGTACTCTGTCAGCGCCCGCCGCCACCCGTCGACGCGTTCCTGTGCGTCGAGGTGGGCCAAGGTCCCGGCGATATGGTGCACGGTCCGGTGCCCGAGGCTAAGCAGGTACCGGGTCGCGGCGGCCGCGCCGGCCGCGTTGTCGATCGCCACCGAGGTCACCGCCGCCTTCGTGCCGCAGCCCACCGCGACCAGAGGAACCTCCGCGGGCACGTGCGCGAGCGCGGCCACCGCGGTGTCCTGCGTCGCGATCACCATGATGCCCTCGACGCCCTGGCCGAGGAACCGTTCCACCGCGTCCAGCATCGACCGGCGGTCCAGCGCCGGCAGGCTGGCGATGGACACGAAGTAGCTGTCGTGCGCGGCTCGCTCGAAGCCGTACAGCATCGACGCCGGCCCGTACAGCATGGTGTCGAAGCTGATCACGCCCAACGTGTGGGTTCTCCGGGTGACCAGCGTGCGAGCTGCGGCGTTCGGCCGGTAGGCGAGCTCGCGGATGGCGGCAAGCACCTTGTCCCGCGTGGGCGGGCGAACGTTCGGGTGGTCGTTGAGCACCCGCGATACGGTCTGATGCGAAACCCCGGCCAGCCGCGCCACGTCGGCCATGACCGGCGGCCGGCCCATGCTGCCCGGTCCGGCGACCACCGACGTCGTCGGCCGGCTCTCGGCTCTCTCGCCCGGTGACCGCGTCACGTCGTCCCTCCCTTGCCGGCGCTGTGTAGGCAGCGGTCAGCCGGGGCCGACGTTAGCGCTAACATCCGAGCTGGCCAAATGGTGGTACGAACCATATATACCCCCCACGGCGACAGGCATCTCTTCTCCGGCCGCCCGGATTTCCTACGTCTCAGCGTAGCCGTCGCACCGCTCCCGCGGTACCCACCCCGCGCCAGTCCAACTCGCCCCGCGCCAGTCCAACTCGCCCCGCGCCAGTCCAGCTTGGCGTCGGCACGGCCACCACCGTCGCACCGGCGCCCGACGCATCCCGCTTGCCCGCGGTCAGCACGCCACCGACGACGGCGCGGTTCGCCGGGGTCAGGACTTGTCGCGGTTCGCCGCGCTGTCCCGCAGGTCGCGGAGCGCCGCCTTGGCCTTGCGCCCGGCCTCGCCGTCGCGCAGGTCCTGCAGGGCTTCGCGCGCCTTGCGTCCCGCGTCGCTGTCCCGCAGATCCTTTATCGCCTCCCGGGCCTTGCGCCCCGTCTCGCCCTCGCGCAGATCGCGGATGGCCGCCTCGGCCTTGCGACCGACCTCACCCTGCCGCAGGTCGCGGACCGCGGCTTCGGCCTTGCGCCCGGTCTCGCTCTCCCGGAAGTCCTGCAGGGCCGCCTTGGCCTTGCGGCCCCCCTCGGCGGGCTGTCCGCCGTGCAGCCAGGCGGTCAGCTTGGCCCACCACGTCCGTAGCTGCTGCTCAAAATCGGTCATCGCCGACGCTCCTTCGCCTCGAGCGCCCGCGCGCTCTCGGGGTTATGCCGCTCAACAAGCTTTCGTTTCAAGATATAACGTGATGACGAAACGAGCCAACCCGGGCTCGTGTGGGTGCTACCCGTGCGCCCCTCGGCCAACCCCTCGACCCAGCCGGGATGAAAGAATGCCTGCCGTGCAACCTCAGCGCATCAGCGGTCACTCGCCCTACGAGCCGGTGTTCGGCTTCTCCCGCGCGGTCGTGGCCGGCGATCGGGTCCTGGTCGCCGGGACCGCGCCGATCCCAGCCGACGGCGGCTCGCCCCCGCCCGGGGCCTACGATCAGGCCCTGCTGTGTCTTGACCTCATCACTGAGGCCCTGACCCGCGCCGGCACCGGCCTCGAGCATGTCGTCCGGACCCGCATGTTCATCACCGATAGCGCCCACTGGCCCGAGGTCGCCCGGGCCCACGGCGAGGTCTTCGCCGACATCCGCCCCGCCGCGACCGCCGTGATCGTGGCCGGCCTGCTCGACCCTGCCTGGCTCGTCGAGATCGAAGCCGAAGCCGTCCTTCCCAGTCTGTAAGCCACCGAGCGCCGAGCATCACCTCCAAGCGATCGCGGCCGCGATGCGGGACGCTTGGTAACGTTCTGCGGTGCGATACGACCCTTCGTCCTATGCTGGCGCGGCTGTCCACTACCGGAGCGGGAGGCCTCCGTACTCACCGCAGCTCGAGGCTCTCCTCGCTGAGGACCTCGGCCTGGATGGCAGCGGAAGGTTCTTGGACGTCGGGTGCGGTCCCGGCGTTCTTACCGTACGACTGGCCCACCTGTTCAAGGATGCCGTCGGCCTGGATCCGGATCCGGCGATGATCGCCGAGGGGCACCAGGCCGCCCAGGAGCGGGACATCGCGAACATCACCTGGATCCAGGCCCGGGCCGAGGAGCTTCCCGCGGTGGCGCCCGGGCCGTACCGGCTGGTCACGTTCGGCCAGTCGTTCTACTGGACCGATGAGGTTCCGGTGGCCGAGGCGGTGTACGACATGGTGGAGCCGGGCGGAGCCCTGGTCCTCGTCGGACACCGGGCCGAAGGGCAGCCCGTTCCGCCGAGCCCAGGGCCGCCGCGTATTCCGCACGACGAGATCAGGGAGCTGGTGCGGAAGTATCTCGGATCGACGAGGCGAGCGGGTCAGAGCACCGCGCCGGTTCAGGCCCTCAGCCTCCAGGACGCTCTGGCCAGAAGCCGGTTCGGCGCGCCACGGGTGATCTTCGCCCCCGGAATCCCTGACCACGTGCAGGATATCGAGGGCGTATTGTCCAACTACTTCTCCATGTCCTTCGCCGCGCCGCATCTGTTCGGCGACCGTGTCGAAGAATTCGCCGACGAGGTGCGGGAGCTGCTGAGGGAGCGATCCCCCGAAGGGGTTTTCTGGGACTGGCCTGGCGATACCGAAGTGATGCTCGTCCGCAAGTGACCGAAAGGGGACGGAGAACTCGCGGCCCTCCGTTCCCGTCACAATTGAGGTGAGCGCGGCCCAGGGCGGACGCTCCGCCCGTCCGGTGCGCCGTGGTCAACTACCACAGGGCCACCCCGCCGTGATCATCTGCCAGCGACGACTCCGCAACCACTGCGGTGTATGAACACGCTCCCGGCTTCGGCGCCACCGTCGAGGTCACGATCGAGGCCGTGCCCTAGCTGATCCGCTCCCGGCTCGTGGCCAGGGGTCACCTAGTGGCTCGTGGCGGCGAGTATACGGGTGATGCTGGTGACGAACCGGGGAAGTGCTGCGGGGTCGCCGGCGCAGCGGGTCGGGTTGAGTTCTCCGATCGACAGCGTTCGCATCCGCTGATCTCGGGCCGCCGCCGTGAGCGCGTCGGCGACTTGGTCCAGTGTGGGTCCGGTGTTGCGGCCGTCGGTGTTCTCCGCCAGCGGGGCATCGGTGAAATCCAGGACGTCGACGTCGACGTGGACGGCGAGCGGGCCAGGCGGAAGGTGGCTGAGTGCGGCCAGGGCGGTACCAGCTGGATCGTCGGCAAGCGCCTGGCTGGTGGTCATGTGCGCGCCGAACCGGTCAGCCTGCTCGCGCTCCCACGGCGTGGCCGTCTGCGGCTCGACCCCGAGCCATGCCACCTGGTGGGGCTGGAGCAGCGGCGGGGGCCCGAACGCGCCGGCCAGGGTGTCCAGGCAGCCCGGCAGGGCGAGCGCGTGCGCTAGCCCCATCCAGTCCAGCGCCCCGTCGATGATGCTGTCCGGGGTATTGAGGTCGTAATGGCGGTCGACGTAGAGCAGACCCGGCGGCGCGGCGCCCAGGCGCCGCAAAGCCGCCACTACCCCGAGCGCGATGGTGCAGTTCCCGCCGAGCACCAGGACAATGTCGCCGCGCGCCAGCAGCGGGTGGAGGCGGTCCGCTAGCTGCTGCACGGACGTCGTCGCCTGGCCAGCGTTCTGGGCCAGCGGGTGATCCCGGTCCGGGCTCCAGATCTGGTGAGGCAGGTCCCCGTCGTCATGCACCTCGAGCCCGGCCGCGATGAGCTGTTCGAGCAGGCCGGCCGAGCGCAACGCGGCGGGCGCCAGATCCTGGCCGGCCGCATAGCTGGCCGCGCTGCTCGGAACACCCACCACTGAGATCCTGCTCACTAAGGGAGGATATCGGTGCGCGCCCCAGCGGCGCCGTAGCCCTTTCGCATCGCAGGCCAGTCGAGCCGCTAACGTTTCCGCGGAAGCGTCTTGTGCGCGATTTCACAAGCCGCTTCGGCAGGAAACGAGCGTAGGTAGATGCGCCACGTCGCGCCGGATGCGATGCCGTCCCACCACGTCAGCTGGGTCTGGGCCGAGCCGTGACGCTCATCCGATGGTCCGCCGTCTTCCCCGGGCCGCGGTTGTACGGGATGGTAGGGGTAGGGCGGCCCCGTGGTGCTGCTGTTCCGGGCGAGACCACGGCTGGCCGCGCCCCGACACGAGGCGAGGGAGGCCGTGATGTGTTTCGTCCATTCGGGTAGCGCGGAAGGCGGTTCCCTGATCCAGCAGACCGCCCTCGGTGCGGCGGCGGCGACCGCATTCTCCACCCTGGCGGCAGGCGGCGGGGCGGTCGGCGGCATGGACGTCGCCGCCTCGGGCTCGCCGGATGTGGTCGCCGGACCGGGCGGGGCACGGGTCGTGGACGGCTACGGCCAGATCCTGCACACCCGCTGGAACCGCGACCTGCCGCCGGTGGCCACGGTACGGCCCGGGGAAGTGATCCAGCTACTGTGCCGGGATGCCCTGGATATCGGCGAGGCGGCCCGCACGCTCACGCCGGAGGCGAGCCTGGCCCTGGATTTGGCCCGGGTGCACCCGCTGACCGGCCCGATCGAGGTCGAGGGCGCCGAGCCCGGCGACATCCTCGAGGTCGAAGTCCTGGACGTGGCCCCGCTGGTGGACTTCGGCTACGTCGTGATCGGGCCGGCCCTGGGCATGTTCGGGTCGCTGCGGCCGGATGTGCTCGCCCCGATCACCCAGTTCACCGAGCCTTCCCAGATCAGCGACCCTAATCCGGGGCCGGTGCCGGGCGCGATTCCCGAGGATCAGCCCTACAACAGCGGTTCGCCGTTCGTCCAGCTGTTCACCTTCGAGCGAGGCCAGAACACCGGGTTCGCCACCTTCGTCGGCGCCGACACCGGCCGGCAGGCCCGGATCCCGGTCGCTCCGTTCATGGGGATCTACGGCGTCGCGCCGATGCGCAAGGGCATGTACCGAACGTTGCCACCCGGCGTCAGCGGCGCCATGGGCGGCAACGCCGACATCCGGCAGTTCACCAAGGGGGCTCGGATCCAGTTCCCGGTCTACGCCCCCGGCGCGAAGTTCTCCGCCGGGGACGGGCACATGGCCCAGGGGGACGGCGAGGTCTGCGTGACCGCCATCGAGACCCTGATGGCCGTCACCCTGCGCTTCGGTGTGATCAAGAACAGCGTGATCGCCTCGCCGCGGGCGATCGTGCCCGCCGCGGACCCCACCCAGCTGGCCATGCCCGCCGACATGCTCGCCCACGGCTACTACCACACCACCGGCATCGGTCCCGACCTGATGGAGAACGCCAAGAACGCGGTCCGGGACATGGTCGACTGGCTGGTCACCGACCAGCAGGTGAGCCTGCACGAGGCCTACGCCCTGTGCAGCGTGGCGGGCGACCTGAAGATCAGCGAGACGGTCGACCTCCCCAACTGGGTCGTGTCGATGACGCTGCCCCGCGGCATCTTCGCCGAGTAGCCGAGTAGCCGAGTAGCCGAGTAGCCGAGTGGGCGCCGCGCCGCGGTATTTCGTTTGCGCCGGGCGAGGCCGGAGCCCACGATGGCGGCATGGAAACACAGACCGAGGCATGCCCCGTGCTGGTCGGCCGTCACGTCAGGATCCGGCCTGGCCGCCCCGACGACGCGCCGCGGTTGCAGGCCATCCTGGCTGAGCCGTCGGTGTCGCGATGGTGGGGTGAACCGGCTCCGGTAACGGCGATCGAGACCGACCTGCGGGGCGGCGACTCCGCGGTTCTGCTGGTGATGGAGATCGACGGGCAGGTCGCCGGGGGCATCCAGTACGAGGAGGAGAACGAGCCGATGTACCGGCACGCGGGGATCGATATCTATCTCGGCGACCGGTTCCAGGGCCAGGGCGCCGGGACCGAGGCGGTCGGTCTGCTGGCCAGGTTCCTGTTCGAGCAGCGCGGCCATCACCGGATCACCATCGACCCGGCCACGGCCAACCTCCCGGCCATCCGCTGCTACACCAAGGTGGGCTTCCGGCCCGTGGGCGTGATGCGCCAGTACGAGCGCGGCGGCGACGGCCAGTTCCACGACGGCCTGCTGATGGACCTCCTCCGCGACGAACTGGCCCTGCAAACCTAAGCCGGGCAAACCCAAGCCGGGCAAACCCAAGCCGGGCAAACCCAAGTCGGGCAAACCTAAGCCGGAGAACCCAGGACGGCCGCGACCTCGTGATGCGAGACCCGCTCGTCCCAGCGGCCTAGCGCCCGCCGGGCGGCTTCCTCCACCACCGCCACCTCGTAATCGTCGCCGGCGAAGCCGCGCACCGCGTCCAGGCTGGTGAAGAACGTGATGGAGGTGAACATCACCTCCTGGCCATCCTCCTGGCGCAGCAGCCGGGCGCCGCGAAACCCGCTGACCAGATGCAAGTTCTCACTGACCTCGGTCTGGTAGTGACGCTGGTAGTCATCGGCGGTGGCCATCGGCGCCCACCCCCGCCATATCCGTGCGATCATCCCGCCAGTCTGCCCACGCCCGCCTGCGGAGTCGAGCCAAATAACCTTTGGCTGGTGAGCCAAGCCGAAGGCGTCCTTATCACCGGTGTGTACGGGTCGGGCAAGAGCTCGGTCGCCGCCGAGATCGCCTACCTGCTCGAGCAGTACGGCGAGCGATTCGCGCTGCTCGATCTGGATTACCTGAGCTGGGTCGGCCCCGACGCCGGCGACCGCACCGCCGAGATCGAGCTCCTCAGCCAGAACCTCGCCGCCATCGCCCCGAACTACCGGCGCCTCGACGTCACCCGCTTCGTCCTCGCCTACTTCGTCCGCGGCGCCGCCGAGGTGCAGGCCATCGGGACCGCGCTAGACCTGCCGCTCAAGGTCGTGCGGCTCGCCGTCCCGCTGGCCGTCATCGAGCAGCGGCTGGTCAGCGACGTGACCAGCGGCCGTCGCGACGACCTGCGCGAGGCGGCCAAGCAGATCGCATCCGCCGAAGGCGTCGACCTGGAGGACGTGACCATCGTCAACGACCGTCCCGTCCACGTCGTGGCCCAAGAGATCATGACCTTCCTCGGCTGGCCATAGCCGGGCGGCGGTATCTCGCTACCGAACCTGCCAGGCCGGTGACAGAATCGGCAGTGGCTAGGACGCCACATGCCGCACAGCTAAAGTGAAGGCAAGGAGGTCACCGTGAACGTGAACCCCATAATGCCGTTCTCCACCATCCTGTACATCTGGATCGGGTTGACGGTGGTGGCGGCAATCGCCGGGAGCATCTCTCACCGGTTATCCCCACATTAGGGAAAGAAAGCAGAACGGCCCTCGGTCATCGCTACACCGCACCCGGCGGAGCATTGGGACCGGTGAGGCACGGCGGGGAGCCGTCATAAAGACGGAAGCCCGACCACCAGGCGAACGCTCGCCAAGCACGGCTCAGCACGGCTCAGCGCGGCCGGATCCCGTCCAGGATCACGTCCACCACCTCGCGGATGAAGTCGTCGGTCAGCGGCAGGTGACCGAGCAGCAGCCGGTGCAGGGCGACCCCGAAGAACAGGTCCAGCACCACCTCCCGGTCGACCGTGGCCGGGATCTCGCCGCGGGCGATGGCCCGGTCCAGCATGATCCGGTGCTGGGTCCGCAGCGGCTCGAGCACCCGGTCCCGCCACGCCGCGCGCAGTTCCTCGTCGTGCTGGGCCTCGGCAATCAGGCCGGTCAGCATCGACCCCATCGAGGTCTGGGTGACCGCCTGGACCCACGCGGTCAGCGCAGCGATCAGGTCACCGCGCAGCGTCCCGGTGTCCGGCAGTGGCTGCTGTTCCTGGAACGACGTGACGAACGCGTCCAGCGCCAGTAGTCCCTTGGACGACCAGCGCCGGTAGATCGTCGCCTTGCCCACCCCGGCCCGCGCCGCGATCTCCTCGATCGACATGGCGGCCAGCCCCCGCGACCCCAGCAGGTCCACCGTGGCGGTCAAGATCGCGCGGTCCGCCTCCTGGGACCGCGGCCGTCCGCGCTGCCCCCCGCCGCCTGCCGCCTCCGCCCCGCCAGCCCCAGCAGCAGCCCCAGCAGCCCCGCCAGCCCCGCCAGCCACCGAAGCGCTGACAGGCACGGCAGCCTCGGAAGACGGAATATCCCCGTTCATGGCCCGGTTCTACCCTCTGGAAATCTGAAACGATCCGTAACGTATCTGATTGGTATCATGCCCGGCACCGCGCCCTCCGAAACCGTAACCACCACGCCCTCTACCCTCGCGCAGCCAAAGACCGCGCAGCCAAAGACCGCCCGGCCAAAGACCGCGCATCCAAAGACCGCGCAAACACAGCCACCACACGGTACTCGCCGCCCCTTGCAGCTAGCCCTCATCCTCGTCGCGGCGTT
>Ga0210386_10005723_pt1 | contig 10061 bp, 8 predicted proteins | sample IncBWH32OmetaG_FD_160091 | JGI IMG/M metagenome (GOLD analysis project Ga0210386, IMG submission 160091) | Forest soil microbial communities from Barre Woods Harvard Forest LTER site, Petersham, Massachusetts, United States - Inc-BW-H-32-O ... | reverse complement strand
GGCGGCGTCGCAATTGACGAGATCGACGCGCTTCAATTTGATCTTCAGCTTGCCGTCGACCGTCGCCAGTGTGTGCGTGGCCCAGGCGGCATAGAGATCCTGCTCGTCGAGCCGGGTTTCCACATAGTGCATCGGCGTCCAGGTGACATATTCGTTCCCCGTCTCGTCGCGCTTTTCGATCTGCGGAATTTGCAAGACGTGATGGCAGCGGCTCTTCGGCTTTTGCGAGAATGTCCGATTGCCCTTGAGCCGCTCGACGCGGATGCGAAGCAGGAGTTTATCTTCGTACATTAGCGAAGTCGCGAGCCGCGGATCGGTCTGGCCCCATTCCAGCGGCATCCAGTAGTGACCGTCATCGGCGAACAGATCGAGCCATTCCTCGAAGCGGTGCTGGTCGATCAGCCGGGCTTCGTGCAGGACAAAGCCGATCAAGTCCTGATCAGTCGGCGCAGTCATCCGACACAATCCGTCACAGCGACATGGTCATGAACTTCGACCAGGCCCGGAATTGGTTGCGCATCTGCCATTCCGAGGTGCCGTTCATCACAGCGGTCTCCTGCTCCGCTTCCGCCGGATCGTACAGGCGCTGAATGTTCACCCAGGGATTGGCGTCGACATGCAGTCCCTCCTGGGCGCGCTCATACATTTCAAGGTCGTCATGGCCGACGATCGAGGTCGGCGCGTTGATCAGCCGAGTGTAGGTCAAGGTGCGCTCGAGGAGCTGGTCGGGCGCGTCGACCAGACGGAAGGTCCAGGATTCGGCGAGCGTGCGGTTCGGCGCGATCGGTTTGAACAGCCGGATCGCCTGGATCGGCCCTTTCACGGTGAAATTGGGAAAGTACGAGGTGTTGTGGCGGTTCTCGTCGAGGATCGCCTTGGCGCGTTCCTCGCCATAGGCGGCGACCATGTTCTCGAAATAACCCGGGATTGTCGAATAGTCGGAGTGGATCGAGTGATGCACGCCGGTATGACCGTGGCCGTTTCGCCAGACGCGGATGCCCATTTTTTCGAAGAATTCGTAGGGCGATATAAACGGCGCGTAGATTTCGACCGCCGGCGGCTTTTTGTTGCTGCCGGGAAACATCGTCTTCCACACCTCGACTGCGGTGCCGGCCGACGATTCATGGGCGACCATCGGATGACAGGTGTCGGTCAGATTTTCGACCAGCATTTTCCAGTTGCAATTGTGCATGTAGCGGAGCACGCCGCCGGCCACTTCCAGCCGTCCGGCCGGTGAGCGATCGACCATATTGTCGATGGTCGAGAGGCTGTCGCCGAAATAGTCGTCGAAGCCGGGCCCGACGTCGCTCATCTTGGCGAATACGAAGCCGCGGTAATTCTTCATATGCCGGACCCGCGGAATGCCCTTGTAGGCCTCGCTCCCCTCAAGCCCGGTGTGCTCGTAGCCCTTGCGCAGCGGGATCGCGAGCAGCGAGCCGTCGGTCTTGAACGACCAGGCGTGATAGGGGCAGCGAAAAAATTTTCCCGCATTCCCGCAGGTGTCGATGGTGATGCGGGTGCCCTTGTGTGGGCAGCGATTATAGAGGACGTGGATCGCGCCGTCGGTGTGGCGCACCATCAGCACCGGCTGCCGGCCGATCGTGGTTCCATAATAGTCGCCCGGATTGGGCACCTGGCTGTCGTGGCCGACATAGATCCAAGTGTTGGCGAATAGGTGGTCCATCTCCAGGTCGAAGATTTCCTGGTCGACATAGACGTCGCGGTGGACTTCGGTCTCGCGCACCAGGTCACGAACCGCTGCTGCGTTGCCGTGATAATGGCCCATGCGCTGTCTCCTATCGTTCCATAAAACGCGGCCAACAAACTCCGCTCATTCCCGCGTAAGCGGGAATCCAGAGCGGTTCGCGTTGGCGCCGCGGCAACCCCGCTGGGTCCCCGCCTTCGCGGGGACGAGCGGATAATGCTGGCGCGCGCGATATCATGACCTTTCTCTCTACAGATCGATTACCAGCCGCGGCGTCTTCGCCCGTGACACGCAAATCTGCATTACTTTGTTTCCGGCACGCTCGTCGTCGGACAGGATGTGATCGCGATGGTCGGGCACGCCCTCGAGCACGGCAACCTGGCAGATGCCGCACTCGCCGCGCTGGCAGTCGTACAGCGGGTCGATGCCTTCATCGATCAGCACCTGCAGGATGCTCTTGTCAGGCGGAACCATGAAGGTCAGGCCGGAGCGCCGCAGCACGACCTCGATTGCGATATCTTCTGCCATCATCCTGCCTTTGCGGACATGATGTTTGACAATAGTCAAATGGAGCTGTCCACCGGCTACCAATCGGAATACTTTAAGCTTAAAATAACTCGCCGGCAACGCCTGCCGGCGATCGCGGCGCGCCAGGAGAACAGCCGTATGTCAGTGCTCGCCAGCACGCCGCCGGGCGCCGCCCCGGGACGATCGCTTCCCGAGCTGTTTGCCCCGCTCGATCGGACACTGCCGAGGATGCTGGCACGCCAAGCCGAGCGCTACGGGCCGCGCCGCCTGGTCACGATCGGCGACGTCGCTCTCACATATGCCGAAACAGCCCAAGCGGCGGCCGGCTACGGTGCCGCACTGGCCGCTGCCGGGGTCAAGCCGGGCGATCGCGTCGCCATCATGTGCGGCAATCGCGCCGAGCTGTTGCTGACCATCCTGGGCTGCGGCTGGCTCGGCGCCATCGCGGTGCCGATCAATACCGCATCGCGCGGGGCACAGTTGGAGCACATTCTCGGCAATTGCGGCGCGCGGCTCATGGTCATCGAGCGCGAACTGACGTCCGTGCTCGCGCTTTTGGACCGCGCGCGCCTGCCGCTCGAAACCCTGTGGCTGGTCGGCGAAGAGCCAACCGCCGGCTTGGAACAATTTGTGTCCACGCCGTTTCCGCCGCCGCAGCAGGGCGTGCCGCCCCACCCGGTCGAGCCCGGCGATACCTTTGCCATTCTCTACACCTCCGGGACCACGGGGCTGTCGAAGGGCGTGTGCTGCCCGCACGCGCAATATTTCTGGTGGGCTTTCTATACCGGCGAACTCCTTGGCGTGCGCGAGAACGACGTGCTGATGACGACGTTGCCGATGTTCCACACCAACGCCTTGAACGCATTTTTCCAGGCGCTGCTCAATGGCGCGACGCTCATTGTCGAGCCGCGGTTTTCGGCGTCCGGCTTCATGACGGCGCTGGCGGCACACAACGCGACCGTCAGCTATGTGCTCGGCGCCATGGTGCCGATGCTCTTGGCGCAGCCGCCGAGCGTCGCGGATCGTGCGCACAAGGTGCGCATTGCGCTTGCCCCCGCGGTGCCGGCGCATTTCCACGCCAAATTCACCGAGCGCTTCGGCTTCGGGCTCCTCGACGGCTACGGCTCGACGGAAACCAACTGCATCATGGGCGCGCCGCTCGCCGAGCAGCGGCCCGGCCTGATGGGCCGCTTGCTGGCGGGCTTTTCTGCCCGCGTTGTCGACGCCAACGACAACGAAGTCGCCGATGGCGAAGCCGGCGAATTGATGCTGCGCGCCGACGAGCCGTTCGCCTTCGCCACCGGCTATTTCGGCATGCCGGAAAAGACCGTGGAGGCTTGGCGCAATCTCTGGTTCCACACCGGCGACCGCGTGGTCCGGGAGAGCGACGGCTTCTATCGCTTCATCGACCGGATGAAAGACGCAATCCGCCGGCGCGGCGAGAACATCTCCTCGTATGAAGTCGAGCAGGTGCTGGTGAGCCACCCTCAGGTGGAAAACGCCGCCGTATTCCCGGTGCGCTCGGAGCTTGCCGAGGATGAGGTGATGGCCGCCGTGGTGCTGCGCCCGGGAGCGAAGATCACCTATGCGGCGCTACTCGATTACTGCCAGCCGCGCATGCCCTACTTCGCCGTGCCGCGCTACGTCGAATTTGTCGATGCCCTGCCGGTCACAGAGAACGGCAAGGTGACCAAATACAAGCTGCGCGAGCGCGGTGTGACAAGGGCGACCTGGGATCGCGAGAAAGCCGGCTACAAGGTGTCGCGCAAGAGCGCGTCCTAGGTGTGTACGGGCTCGAGCGTCTTGGCGCTACGCCGGATGCAATCGTATAGGCAACTCGTCATAGCCATGAGCGGCCATGTTGATGGCGGTCTCCGGCTCGCCGATCAGCTCAATACGGTCGACTTTACGAGCCAGCGCGGCGAAAATGCATTCGCCTTCCAGTCGCGCAAGCGATTGACCGACACAGGCATGAACGCCGTATCCCATGCCGACGTGACCGCTTAGCTTTCTGTTCAGGTCGTACTGATCAGCATTCTCCCAGCGGCGCGGATCGCGACCAGCAGCCATCCAGAGCATCATCATCCGCGCCCCTGCCGGTACCCGAAGGCCGGCAATTTCGACCTCCCGCACGGTGATACGCCCGCCAAAACGCGCCGGACATTCGTAGCGTAGAATCTCCTCGAATGCCTGACGCGACAACGACGGATCCTTCTTCAGGATTTCCCATTGCTCGGGAAATTCTGCAAACGCACGCAGCAAGCTGCCGATCCCGAGAATTGTGGTGTCGGCTCCCGCGGCGTACATCGTCTTGACCAACAATTCGGCCTCTTCCTCCGTCACCGTTCCACGATCCGCGGCCTCGTACATGGCGGCGCCGAGGCCGCCTGGCGCCAGCGTTTCACGCTTGCAATTTGCCTCGACCCAGGCGATCGCGCCCGCGCCCCGTTCAATGCCGCGGAGCAAAATATCGTTCGGCGGCCCGAATGTATTGAAGACCGCATCGCTGAAGTGCAGCAGGTGGTGGCGGCCTTCTTGTGGAAGCCCGATCGCGTCGGGAAAGGCCTTCAATACGTACGCAGCCGCCACGTCGCGATGACCATTCACGGCGACGCTGCCGCTGGCCACCAACCTTTCGACTAATTCATCTGCAGCTCTGACAAACAAGTCGCGTATTCGATTCATCACGGCCGGCGCCAGCACCTTCTGGATCACCGTGCGGACACGCGCGTGTTCGGGAGGGTCGAAATTCAACAGTATTTCTGGACGTATCGAGTTGGGATCATGGAACGGCCGCGACGTATTCGAATAGTTGCGCCAGTCGCTGGCTACCAAGTAAACCTCGGCATGGCGGCCTACCACCCAGATATCGTACTGCGGGAGATAGACGACCGAAGCCATCTCGCGCAGCGAGCCGTCGAAGGCCTGCGCCTCTCGAATTGCTTCCACCGTAAACGGATCGAGATCGGAAATTGGCACTCCGCCCGGCGTCTTCTCCATTCCACTCCCCCAGTCTTTTGACAGATCATAATACGGAATGCGCGCAGCTGGCCACAATGTTGACCGCGCTGCGTCGTTACTCCTATGGTCGCGCAAACAAAATGCTGCGCGCTTGAGCACTTTGAAGGCTTCTGGCTCAGAGCACGCTTGCGCCAAAAGGGGGAGACGCGACATGAGCCAAAGCTTTGACATCGTCGTCATCGGCTCGGGCCACAACGGTCTGGTCGCGGCCGCCTACCTGGCGGCTGCTGGCAAAAATGTCGCGGTATTGGAACGAAATTCCTGGTTCGGCGGCGGCGTCATCACCCGCGAATTGACCGTGCCGGGGTTCAAACACGACCAGCACAGCACGGCGCACATTTTTATCTTGGGAAATCCGCTCATCAAGAACGACGATCTCGGGCTATTGTCGCGTTACGGCCTGAAATACGTTTACCCGGACGTGCCTTTCGTTTGTGTGTTCGAGGATGGCGCGACTATTGGGCTTCATCGGGATCGAAACAAGACCTGTCAGGATATTGCGCAATTTTCCGCAAAGGATGCGGACGCATTTCTGAAGTTCGCCGCAGTGGGCGAAACGTTTCTGCCGCTGGTGGCGGCGACCTTCTATGCGCCGCCGCTGCCGATGGGCGCGAGCCTGGCGATGCTCGATCAGAGTGCGATCGGACGTCAATTTTTCGCGCTCATGCATCGAAGCGCGTACGACGTCATCGTTGAAAATTTCGAGAACGAACGGGTGCGGCTGTTCCTGAGTCGGTTAATTTCGGAAAACCTGACCGGACCGGAAGAAAAGGGCACCGCTCTTGGGCTCTACATTTTCCTTGCCTTCATGGAAATCTACGGCGTCGGCGTGCCGATCGGCGGCAGCGGCGCCCTTTCGCAGGCATTGATCGGTTGCATCGAGGACCATGGCGGGACGGTGCTCGCCGATACCTCAGTCGAGCGGGTGTTGACGCGGAACGGGCGCGCGGTCGGCGTGCGCACCTCTGACGGGACCGAATGCGCGGCCAAGGATGCGGTGATCGGTGCCATTCATCCGCATCTTCTCGGCACGATGGTCCCCGAGGTCGATCCAGCGCTCGCCGACGCCGCCAGGCGGACGGAAATTTCCGCCAACGTGTGCTTCACGGTTCATGCGGCGTTGAACGAACCGCTTCGGTTCAAGGCGGGCGGCCACGTCAATCGAGCCTACTTCACCGAATTGATGCCCAATCGGCTCGATGACTTGCGCGGCTTCTTCGATAGTCTGCGGTACGGAAAGATTCCGAACCGGTCGCTCATCGGGCTGATCTCAGCCTCAACTTTCGACCCGTCGCGCTGCCCAGCCGGTAAGGCCACGCTGCATATTTGGGATTACGTGCCGTATGCTCACCCTGATGGTGGCGCTGCGGCCTGGGATCGGGTCAAGGAGGCGTTCGCGCAAACGATGTTGTCGCGGGTCTGTCCTTTCGTCGACAATCTCGGGCCGGAAAACATTGTTGCAGCCCACTACGACAGCCCGCTCGACATGGAACGAACGTCGGCGAGCTTCCAGCGCGGCGATCTTCATGGTGTCGCCAACCACATGTACCAGTCGGGCGCACATCGACCGACGCCGGAGCTTGGACGAAATACGGTTCCCGGCGTTGAACGTCTTTATCTGGTGGGCCCATTTCAACATCCCGGCGGCGGGGTATTTGGGGCCGGGCGAGCCACTGCGATGCAAGTGTGCGAAGACCTCAAGATAGATTTCGATAAGATAGGCAAGGCGTGATGAAGTTCTTCGGCGCCGACGGTAGCGAAATCATCATGGTCACCGCACTCGACCGGGACGGCAATAACCTCGTGATCAAGGGAAAAGTGTTCGGCGCGATGCCGATCAGCGCCCGCCTGTCGCCGGTTGAAGCACGCAAGGGACTGAAGCTTTTGAACTTTCGCTTGTTGCTGTTTTTGCTGACGTTGCTATTGAGACATTAGCTGATTTACCGGAGCCCCGGGTCCTCCGCCGTCGCGGCGCTGCGCGCCGGGCGGTGGCTCTCACATCAAAGTGCTGACATAGTAGCTGTCCATGTATTCGCGCAGCGCTCGAATCTTGTCAGCCTCTATCTCGATCATCCACGAATAAACATTGTTATAGGGCTTCCCGCTTTTCAAGCGGCCCGCGCCGCGGGTTTCGGCCGCGACCAACGGCCCTTTCGAGATCAAATTGACAACCGAGACTTTTGGATCGCCGTCCTCGAATATTCCTCGCACGGGCGCGAGGAACTCGTCGATGATGACGTTACGTCCCCGCTTCTCTCCCGCGCCCGGAATTCCCGTGGCCATGACGGTCCACGTTGCGTCCTCATGCAACAGCGGCCGCAAACGCTCCAAATCTCCCGAACTCAGGGTCTCGAAGAATGTGCGTACAAGTCTCTCGTTATGCTCTTCCGAGTCACCCATGGCTGGCCTCCTCCTGTTTTGACACTCTAAGAAGCTGCGGCTTGGACACCGCCGAACTCTATGGCCGACACGCAGACCGGTCTATTGTCGCTATCCGCTTTGCCGGCGATGCCCGGCCTGGGGCAGACCCGGTCATGCGATGACGCCGGCTTCATGTCGGGGTTTCGCCTGAAACCGGGAATCGGTCAGACGATTAATAAGTACGCGGCCTAGTTCATCAAGCCGCCCCACACCTCGCGCGCGACGCTGACGCAAAGCTCCAATTTCTTTCGCTCGTCGTCGACGGAGACAACGTTGCCTTCGGCGGTCGAGGAAAACCCGCATTGCGGGCTGATGGCGAGTTGCTCGAGCGGTACGACCTTGGCCGCTTCGTCGATCCGCCGCCTGAGAGCATCCTTGGATTCGAGCGTCGCGAATTTCGAGCTGACCAGGCCGAGCACGACCTTCTTGCCTTTCGGCAGGAAACGCAGCGGCGCGAAACCGCCGGAGCGCTCGTCGTCATATTCGAGGAAATACCCATCGACGGCGATCTCGCCCAACAGAACGTCGGCGACCGGGTCGTAGCCGCCCTGGCTCAGCCACGAGCTTTGATAGTTGCCGCGGCAAAGGTGAATGCAGACCGCCATGTCCTTGGGCCGATCCTTGATCGCGTCGTTGATCAGTCGAGCTGACAGACGCGCCATCTTCCGGGTGTCTTCGTTGCTCCTCCCCATCGCCGCGCCGATCTTGTCGTCGCACAGGAATGCGAGAAACGTGTCGTCGAGCTGCAGATAGCGGCAGCCCGCCCGGGAAAGATCGGCGATTTCCGCCGCATAGGCCCGCGACAGGTCGGTGAAGAACTGATCAGGGTCGGGATACACACTGCGGTCGATGATCTTTTCGCCGCCCTGCACGATCATCATCGATGGAGATGGAATGCAGACCTTGGCGGTCTTGCTAGTAGCTGATTTGAGGAACGCGAAGTCCTTGAGCTGGATCGGATCTGGCCGCGTGATCCGCGCATGGACTTTCACTTCAGGGGGCACCCATTCGAGCTGGACGCCGTCCTGGCGGTGCCATTTCAGCGGATTGTGTCCTTCTTCGAACACGACGCCGCCCATCTCGGTGAGGAAATCGAGGTGCCAGTAATCGCGCCGAAGTTCGCCGTCGGTGATGCCTTCAAGGCCGGCATCTTCCTGCAGCTTGACGACCACGTGGATGCTTTCGTCCTCGATCTCGCGCAGACGTTCAGCCGTGATGTTCTTGCGCAGCCGCTGCATGCGGGCCTGCTGCAATTTGGCCGGACGCAGCAAGCTGCCGACATGATCGGCGCGGAACGGACCCTTGGCGTTGGTCGACATGGCTTCCTCCCTCCTCCGGTGCAGCGCGCTTGATCGCCCTCAGACCGAGCGCTGCGCGCGATCCTTTTCGTTCTGCGTCTTGATCGCGTCGCGCGCCGCCTGCCACTGCGCGTCGGTCCAGTGGCGCAGCTCGTAGAAATTCGAGCCGGTGGCGTGGCTCTGGCTGCCGTCGAGCGTGATGGTCTGTCCGGTCAGCCACTCGCAGCCGTCGGCGATCAGGAATGTCGCGAGGTTCTGCAGTTCCTCCATACGGCCGACGCGGCCCATCGGATTATCACGCACTGTGCGATCGGTCGGCCCCTGGCCGGGGCTGAGACGTTTGCTCGCACCTTCGGTGGGGATGACGCCAGGCGCGATAGCGTTGAGCCGGATGCCGTGGCCGGCCCATTCGGTCGCAAGCGACATGGTCATGGTATGAATCGCCGACTTGCTCATCGCCGACGGCACCACATACGGACTGCCGTTATAGATCCACGTTACTACGATCGAAACAACATTGCCGCGATGACCGCCGGCGATCCAGCGCTTGCCGACCGCATGGGTGACATAGAAGGTGCCGTGCATCACGATATTGGCCACCGCATCGAAGCCGCGGGAGCTCAAGTCTTCGGTGCGGGAGATGAAATTTCCCGCTGCGTTGTTGATCAGGTCGGTTAACGGCGCGGACGTGAAAATGTCCGCCACCATCGCATCGACCGCCGCCGGATCGCGAATATCGACGCCGTAAGCGGTGATCTTGCCGCCGTACTCGCCCATGAGCTCGGCGGCAGTCTCCTCACATACTTTTTGCCGGCGGCCGCAGATAAAGAGCTCGGCGCCGAGCTGCAAAAATCTTTCCGCCATGCCCTTGCCCAGGCCGGTGCCGCCACCGGTCACCAGGATGCGCCGGCCGCGCAACAAGCCATCCTTGAACATGCGCTCCCCTTTTCGTTTTTTGTCCGCTTCGCCCTTGCTTAGCGCGCCGGCAGGGCAGCGTCACTGTCGATCACGTCGGCCAGCATCACGAGCGTACGCAGCGATGCCCGATGGGCCTCCATGTCGCCCGAAGCGCAGCAATCGGCCAATAG
>Ga0210386_10005721_pt1 | contig 10062 bp, 8 predicted proteins | sample IncBWH32OmetaG_FD_160091 | JGI IMG/M metagenome (GOLD analysis project Ga0210386, IMG submission 160091) | Forest soil microbial communities from Barre Woods Harvard Forest LTER site, Petersham, Massachusetts, United States - Inc-BW-H-32-O ... | reverse complement strand
TGCTGCTCGGCGCGGTCATCCAGCCGTCGCACGTGTTCCGCATCAACGTCAATTACGATACGCTGAATTCGAAATCCGCCAACGCGCAAACGCCGTCGAATACGTACACCCGCGAGGCGCCGAACGAGCTTTATCACATTCGGGCACGCGGTCTCGTTACTCCAGCAAAGTGGATCAACTTCGCTGTTACGGTCAACGACTTCCAGGCCAAGAATACCGATCCGCTGGTGAATCATCAGGAACACAGCCACGACTACAGTTTCGCCGCGCAGATCATTCCCACTGAGACCTTCAGCCTGGATTTCAACTTTGCTCGCGACGATGTCTTCTCGCAGACTGACATCTGCTATGCCTTTACGCCAAACGTCAATGCGCCGCTTCCAGCCGGAGCAACCAATGCCGGAACCTGCACTGTGGCCAATAGCGGTGCAGGTGTCGGTGATCCTTCTTACTACCTGGGCAACGGCTACTACAATGCTCCGGTTACATACTTCGCCGGCGCTCTTAGCTGGGCTCCGTCGAAATACTTCCGTTATAACGGTGGCTATCGCCTCACTGATACCAACGGCACCGCAGAATTTCTTAACCCGCTGATGGTCCCCGGCGCACTTCAGTCGAAAGTCGTGTCGCCCTTCAGCGATTTGATCATTAATATCGCGCCACAATGGGCGTGGCACGGTAACTGGGTTCACCATGGGTACGACGAAGCCGGCGGTCCTGGTCCGGCTCCGCGCAGTTTCCACGGTGATGTAGTCACTCTGGGTGTGAAGTATGCATTCTGAGTAGCGTGAGTGGATTGGACTTCGTAGAGCTTTACCATTCCACCCGTCAACGAATGAACGAGCAGTTGCGGATCTTGCCTGGAGTGAAGGGCCGCGGCTGCATTGAACGATGTCCCTTTCGTCAGCGATTTTCCCCGCGCAGTTGTAAGGGGAGATCCCTGGGAGAGAAAGACATGAGCAATTTATCTCGCAATAGTGTGGCGGCAATTCTGGTTATGCTTCTTGCCGGCACAGTGAGCTTCGCGCAATCTTCGGGCGAAGCGACCTATAAGGCGAAGTGCCAGATGTGTCATGGGGAAAAGGGATTGGCAGATTCGGGCGCAGGAAAATCAATGAAGGTAAAGCCTGCCACCGATCCTGAAGTGCAGAAGATGAGCGAAGCGCAGATGATCGATGCGGTCCACAACGGCAGCGGCAAGATGCAGCCCTACAAGGACAAGTTGACCGATGCGCAGATCAAGGATGCAGTCGAGTATTTCCGCACGTTTACAAAGTAGTGGTAGCTCGCAGTTTGCAGTTGTAGTTTGTAGTTCAGCTTGCATGTAGTAGTGCAGTAGATGAAAGCAGTCCCGGCGCATCTCAGAAATTCTGAGCATGCGCCGGATTTCAGTTAACGGTTCCTGGTGCGCATCACAGGGCAAAGCTACTTCTTGTTTCCGCCGGTGTTTGAGCAAGTAGGATTCCAGTGAATGGGCGTGGCCCCCAAACATTTGGCCATAATGCATTTTTAAGGAGTCTTGCAATGACGAAGACGATTCGATCGATGGCGGTGCTGGCTGCAACAGTATGTTTGGCTGGCTCCATGGGCTTCGCTCAATCAGCGGGTGAAGCGGTTTACAAGGCAAATTGCCAAAGCTGTCACGGCAGCACTGGAACGCCGAGCGCCGGCATCGCCAAGATGATGGACGTGAAGCCTGCCTCAGAGTACAAGAGCAGCGAGAAGGATCAGATTGATGCCGTCAAGAACGGCAAGAACAAGATGAAGGCCTTCTCACCCAAACTTACCGACGCGCAGATCAAGGACGCCGTCGACTACTTCCGCACCTTGAAATAGGCAGAACATCCGGCCCGCTTCACGCTGCGAACTCTAAACCTCATCAGATTTTGAGGTGGTAATCCGGGGTGGCTGAAGCGGGTCATTTACTGTCTGGGGGAACTTAGCAATGCTGCAACGATTCCGCGAGCACTGGGTCCGGCCGGCCCTGTTCTTCGGCAATAATCCAATCAGCCTGGCCGGGGGCGCCATTACGAGCGCGGCTGGCGTGACCATGATCGGTTACTGGCTGGTGGAGCTTTTTGGCCGGCCCAACGACAATCCTTATCTCGGCATCATTTTCTTCCTGATCCTGCCGGCGCTGTTTGTGCTCGGTCTTCTGCTGATCCCGGTCGGCCTGTTTGCCCGCCGCAGAAAGCTGCAACTGGCAGGGCAGATTCCCGCCGAGTTTCCCAGGATCGATCTCAACGATCGCATCTTCCGTCACGGCCTTGACATCGTGCTCGTCGCCACGATCGTGAACCTGCTGGTTGTTTCGGCGGCAAGCTATCGCGGTGCGGCTTACATGGATTCCCCTCAGTTCTGCGGCGCTTCCTGTCACGTGATGCATCCGGAGTACACAGCCTATAAAGTCTCCGCGCACTCCCACGTTGCCTGCGTTGAGTGCCACATCGGCGCGGGAGCAGAATCCTATTTCAAAGCCAAGGTGAATGGCACCAAGCAACTCGTCGAGGTCACCTTCAATCGCTATCCAAAGCCGATCCCGTCCCCGGTGATGAATCTCCGCCCGGCCCGCGAAATCTGCGAGGGGTGCCACACGCCAGCGAGGTTTGTTGGTGAGAAACTGCTGGTCAAATCCAGCTTTGCCGACGACGAAAAGAATACTGAGACGCAGAGTGTCGTCCTGTTGCATCTGGGTGGAATCGACTCATTCTCGCACCTTACGGGCATTCACGGCGTACACCTCGGCCATATCGAGTACATCGCCACTGACCCAACGCGCACCACGATTCCGTGGGCCGAGCGCACCTTCCCAGACGGCTCGAAAACAGCCTTTGGCGCTTCAAGTCTGAAGGGCGCTGTTCCGCAAGGCGAGCGTCGCGTAATGGACTGCATCGACTGCCACAATCGCGCCGCCCATACCATGCAGACCGCCGAAGACGCGCTCAATCGTGCCATGGCGGAGGGCGCCATCAGTCCCGAGCTACCCTGGGTCCACAAGAAAGGACTCGAGTTGCTCAAGGCTAATTACTCAACCGAGGCTGAAGCACGGGTCAAGATTCCGGCGCAGCTCACGCAGTTTTATCGCGACGTGCACCCTGATGTGCTGGCCGCGCATCCGGATCTCGTCAAGGCGGCAGGCCAGGGGCTGGTCTACGTCTTCTCGACCAACGTATTCCCAGACATGAAAGTCACCTGGGGCACGCACCCGAATCACATCGGCCACATGAACTATCCCGGCTGCTTCCGCTGCCACGACGGCGACCATGTGGCGAAGGACGGCAAGTCAATTACGCAGGACTGCGCGGCATGCCACAACCTCCTCGCCGTCGACGAGGCAAAGCCCAAGGTTCTCTCGGATCTCGGCATTCAATAAGAGCTGCACTGGGTAGGCAAGGGGCGGCGCTATAGCCGCCCCTTGGGTGTGTTTGCACGGTTCTTATCTGCCCGTGATAGGCTGGCTCTTCACGTTTGGGAGCCCAATTCACGATGCATTCCACCAAGACTCTGCACTTTGACCTTGTGGCAGCGGCGCACGCCGACATGATCCAAAACGGTTTTCAACCTGATTTTCCGGCCGGTACCGATGCCGAGCTGGCAAAGATCAAGGCACAGCCTGCGTTGCCTGCGGTTCCGGGTGCACAGGATCTGCGGAACCTTCTCTGGTCGTCCATCGACAACGACACATCGAAGGACCTCGATCAGATCGAGTGGGCCGAGCAACTCCCTGACGGTCGCATTCGCGTGCTCATCGGCGTAGCCGATGTCGACATTCGCGTGCCGCAGGGAAGCCTGCTCGATAAGCACGCCCAATCAGAGACGACCTCGGTCTATACCGGCGTAAAGGTTTTTCCGATGCTGCCGGCGGATCTCTCCGAGGGCATCACGTCGCTCAACGAAAACGAAGATCGAGTCGCGGACGTCGTTGAGTTCACGGTTGACCCGACAGGGTGCGTATCTGGAGGAACGGTGTATCGCGCGCTGGTTCGCAATCGTGCGCAGCTTGCCTACAACGGCGTCGGCGCATGGCTGGAAGGCCGCGGCCCGGCACCCGCCAAGGTTGCCGCCAGTGCCGATCTTGCCGCCCAACTCAAACTTCAAGACAAGGCCGCCCAGGGCCTGGTCGGCTGCCGCTTCCAGCATGGCGCTCTCGATCTTGAAACCATCGAAACGCAACCGTTGATGTCAGCCGATGATCAGGCCGTCGGCATTACCAGCCTCGAAAAGAACCGAGCCACATCCCTGATCGAAGAATTCATGGTCGCGGCCAACGGCACTGTTGCACGCACATTCGAGGCGGCCGGGATCCCCTCGATCTGGCGCATCGTGCGCACCCCCAAACGCTGGGATCGCATGGTGGAAGTTGCAAGCGGGCTGGGGACAAAGCTGCCAGAGCAGCCGGATTCCAAGGCGCTCAATGACTTCCTGCTGACGCAGAAACAGAAGGATCCCGAGCACTTTCCAGACCTCTCGCTTACGGTGATCAAACTGATGGGTCCGGGCGAATACGTTCTTGTAAAGCCCAATGAACCCTCACCCGGCCACTTCGGCCTCGCGGTGCGGGACTACCTGCACTCGACGGCGCCGAACCGCCGTTTTCCCGATATCATCACGCAGCGAATCATGAAGGCACATCTGGCCAAGGCCGACCAGCCTTACTCGGAAGGCGATCTGAGCGCGATGGCACAGCACTGCACGCAGATGGAAGACGCCGCGCGCAAGGTGGAGCGCATCATGCAGAAGCGGATTGCCGCCGTTGTCCTGCATCCGCGCATTGGTCAGTCGTTTCCGGCAATCGTTACCGGCGTAAGTCAGAGCGGCACATTCGTGCGCGTGCTCAATCCCCACGTTGAGGGAATGCTCTTGAATGCCGGCAAACCCGGGTCGAAACTCGACGTAGGCGACAAGCTGACTGTCAAGCTGGTCAACACCGATCCGCAGCGTGGCTTCATCGACTTTGCCATGTGATCTGACTGGTTCGACTCGAATCGTATCTTAGGCGTCGCCGGTTTCGTTTGCCGACAGCGCCTCCGTGCTTTTGGGTTCTTCGACAACCATCGCCCTCGCAGACCCCGGCTCATCGATCCACAGGCACACTATCCACCAGATCAGCACAATCACGTATACAGCGCTATTGGTATTCAGCAACTTTCCCTGCAGCGCCATCACGTGTTCGTACTCTTCCCGCGAGTGTAGAGTGGTGTGGCGCGCGATGATCTCCCAGATCCCCTGCGCGCCAATCTGCGCAATGGACGCGGTCGAGAGCCCGATCATGATTCGTTGAACGTGACTATGCCAGCCGGCCCCGTAGCGCTGACCGCAAGCCACCACGAGCAACCCCAGCGCTATCGAAAGCACATCGACCAGCAGCCCCGTTTTTACGGCGAACAACTGCATGAACTGGAGCCTGGCAATCGTGGTGTCGAAAGCGATCGCCTTCATCGGTGGCCACGGCCCCCACTTCCACACCACGACGCCGCCGAGCGCAAGCAGCACCAGAGTCCACCCAGCCCAGGCCGCGGTGCCTGCTTTCCTGAAGGCTCGCCGTGCCATCTCCACCAGCACAATCAGCCCCACAACAACAGAAATATCCGCCAGCGAAATCGCGATGGCGCCCATCGTCAACTGCGGCAACTTGTCATGCAGGAGCCGGTTTGACAACAGCCGCAGTGCGACCAGAACGATCGAGGCGGTGAACCACGGGAATCGCCGCAACCGGTCGCGCCCCATCAGGACTACAAGCAGGACCAGCAGGGCCGCAAACGTTAACGTCCACAGAATGGAAACAGCTGTGAAATGAAAATTGAAATGCATACAATCCTTGAAATCCGGCCTCAAATCCGGATTGTGTGTTCAAAGTGATTTCAGGAAATGTGCGGAGGGAAATGGTGCGCCCGGAGAGATTCGAACTCCCGACCTAACGCTCCGGAGGCGTTCGCTCTATCCAGCTGAGCTACGGGCGCGCTCTACCAGCATACCGTATTTTGCTCTTCTTACGTGACTCTCGAGGCGTCGCGCACCTCCGAGTGGGTCGTTAGTCCCCAGTCCCTAGTCCCTTTTCCCTGCTTTGCCTTAGTTCTTCCATCACCGACTGGATCAGCGCCTTCGCACCTTCCATCCCGCTCAGAACTGCCTGCAAATCCAGCGCCGGCTTCGCCGGATTGCGGCTTGACGCGCAGTAGACGCCGTGCTGCCCAACCATGATCAGCGAGTCGGTCAGAAGGTCCAGCGCCACCGCCAGCCTGCCTCGCTCCGGCCCCATCATGAATTCGTGCTTTTCCAGCTCCGCGCGCTTCTCGTCGAAAATGCTCATGTATCCAGCCTATCCGAAGCCCTCGAGGCTCACACTGCACCGCGCGGCGTGCTTGCAGTGTTCTAAAACTCCAGCTTCTTCATAAAGTCAGCGTCTTCGCGCAACTCCGTCATCGGGTCGCCTTCAAATTCTTCCTGCTCGATGAAATAGTGCTTCAGCCCCGTCGCCGCGCGAAAGATCGGCTTGTAGTCGATCGTGCCTTTTCCCATCACCACGTTGCGCCATTTGCCATCCGGCCCCTTGACCATGTCCTTCACGTGCAGCATGGGAAAGCGTTCCGGAAACTTGCCCAGATACTCCACCGGATTATGCCCGCCGGCAACTACCCATCCGCAATCCATCTCGAACACCACCACCTTGGGGTCGGTACGCTTGAGCAGTTCATCAAAGTACACAATCCCGTTCTCTTTTCCGAACTCGATCGTGTGATTGTGATACCCGAACGTCATGCCGGCCCCCTTGACCTTCTGTCCAATCTCATTGAACTGATCAGCCACATACCGCCAATCATCGAGGTTGAGATCGCCGGTGCGCGTGGGGTCGCGATGCACTCCTGCCCACGAACAGATGATGTATTCGAGCCCGAGCGCCTGTCCATATTCGATCAACTGGTTGAATTGAGTCTTCAACTGGACAAGCTGGTGGTGCGTACTCACGCACTTCAGACCCGCTTTTTGCAGGGCATTCCCGAAATCGGCCGCAGTCTTGTCGAAGTAGCCGGCCGCCTCTACTTCCTTGTAGCCGGCGGCAGCCAGCTGATGCAGAGTGCCCTCAAAATCCTTCGGCAACAGGTTGCGCACCGAGTAAAGCTGCAAGCCGACCGGCATGTGCAGTTGCGCGCCCATCAATTGATCTGCACCTACGCAGGCAGCTGCTGCCAAAGCGCCTGAAACTTTCAAAAAACTGCGCCGCGAAGAAAGAGGCATGCGATGTTTCTCCCTGAGGCTTCTGTCAGCCCTTGATGGTTTCCGTGGCTGCGTCCCACGTAGCCACGCCTTTATGAAAGTACGAGTGATTGGCCATATGGCACGCAATCGCCGTGTTGTTGCCGAAGACCTCGTCCTCAACAACATGTTCGCGCGTCTCCACGGCGCGGAAAAAATTGGCAATGTGATCGGCAGTATCGTCGTACCCCTGCGGCGCGGAATACGTCTCCGTCAAAGGCAGCGGCGCCGCCGGTTGCGGATGCGCGGCGTGCCACTCCTCCATGTACTTCTGTTTCGCCTCTGCTGTCCATCCATTGAGCGAGTAGCCTTCCGGCTGCGGTCGTGTATCCTGCGGAACCACGGTGAGCGTGTTGCCGTTGATCGTCATCGTGGCCTCCTTACCGTAGAAGATGGTGATGTCGCCCGCCGCGTTGTTCTGGTTGCAATGCACGTTCACCGTTACGGCCGGATAATCGTAGAGCGTCGCCAGAAGATCGGGATAGTCGCGTCCGTCTTTGAAATAGGTCAGGCTCCCGGTCGAGTATGCCCGCGCCGGTACGGCGTTCATGCCGCTGATGCACTGTATCCCTGACAGCAGATGCACATACAGATCGCCGGCTACCCCCTCGCCGTATTCTTCAAAACACCGCCACCTGAAAAAGCGCGCCGCGTCGAACGGCCGCTGCGGCGCATCGCGCAGCCAGGTGGCCCAGTCGATGGTTTCGGGACTGGCATCCGGTGCAATCGGATAGACCCAGGCGCCGGATGGAGAATTGCGATCCGTGTGAGCCTCAATAGACGAGACCGCGCCCAATCGCCCCGACTTATAGATCTCGGCCGCCTTCCGGTAAACCGTGTTGCTCACGCGCTGACTGCCGGCCTGGAAGATCCGCTTGTCCGCCTGCACAGCCTTCACCATCGCCATGCCATCTGCCACGTTATGCGACATCGGCTTTTCGCAATACACGTCCTTTCCCGCGGCCACGCAATCCAGTACCACGTGCCGGTGCTGAAAATCGGCAACCGCGACAATCACCGCATCCACATCCTTGCGGTCCAGCAGCTCGCGATAGTCCCGCGTCGTCGGAATATCCGTGCCATATGCCTCCACGCCCGCCTTGCGATGCATGTCATATAGATCAGCAGTGCCCACGCACACGCCGCTCCGCACCTTCTTCGCCGAGCGCAGCAAATCGCACCCGCGAATCCCCGTCCCAATCGAAACAAAGCGGATCTTTCTTTCCGTCTGCGCCGTCTGCGCGGCCAAAACCGCCGGTTCGAGCACAATCGATTTAGCCGCGGCTCCGGCTGCCACCGCCGCAGCTCCCAGGCGCACAAACTCCCTGCGTGAAATTGGTCCCATGTAAAGAAGCCTTTCCCGTGCGACCGCAATTCTCGCTTGCCGGACGGCGCCGTGTCCACCAACGGATGCGTGACAGAAGACGAATGGCATAGGATGCTTAGGTCACCGAATTCCATATCTCAGAAAGAACCAGGGCCATGTCGAGAACAAGATCACTTAGAGCATGCTTGAACCTCGCGCTTGTCTCCGTCACCAATCTCAGCCTTCTCGCGCTTTCTCTGAGGTTGGCGGTTGCGGAGCCGCTGAATGCGCACAAATCTGTTTTGAGTCCCGACTTCGGCCCCAACGTCCTGCTCTTCGATCCTTCAATGTCCTCCGCCGACATTCAGACGCAGATCGACAAGGTCTACGCCATCCAGCAGCACAGTGAATTCGGCACTGCCCGTTACGCACTGCTCTTCCTGCCCGGCGAATATCACGTGGATGTTCCCGTCGGTTTCTATACACAGGTGCTCGGGCTCGGCGCCACGCCCGACGCCGTTCACATTACCGGCAACGTCCACTCCGACGCCAGCCTCCCGCGCAACAACGCCACCTGTACTTTCTGGCGTGGCGTCGAAGGCTTTTCCGTTACACCCACCGACGGGACTATGCAGTGGGCCGTATCGCAGGCCGTGCCCTTCCGACGCATGCATGTTCTCGGAAATATCGTTCTTCACCAAAAACGTGGATGGGCCAGCGGCGGCTGGATGTCCGACTCGCTCATCGACGGCAACGTGGACGCAGGCCCGCAGCAGCAATGGATCTCGCGCAACAGCGAGTGGGGCAGTTGGACCGGCGCCAACTGGAACATGGTCTTCGTCGGCATTCCGCGTCCACCCGCTGGCGAGTGGCCCCAGCCTCCCTACACCAAGGTCGAACGCACACCCATCGTCCGCGAAAAGCCTTTCCTTGAAGTGGATGCGAAAGGGAACTGGAGCGTCCGCGTTCCCGCGCTTCAAACCGATAGCCAGGGCATCACGTGGCACGGCGGATCAACGCCGGGGCGCACCGTTCCACTGAGCCAGTTCTATGTAGCGCACGCAGACAAAGACACCGCCGCTACCATGAATGCCGAACTGGCCAAGGGAAAGAACCTGCTTCTCGCGCCCGGAATCTACGACCTTACCGAACCTATCAAGGTCAACCGGCCCAACGCTCTCGTCATCGGTCTCGGCTTCGCCACCCTGCGCCCCACGAACGGTACCGCAGCAATCACCACCGCCGACGTCGACGGCATCGACATCGCCGGTATCCTCTTCGACGCCGGCGAAAAAATCTCTCCCGTCCTCGTGGAGGTTGGTCCCCAGGAGAGCCACGCCTCGCATGTCAAAAATCCCATTTTCCTCCACGACGTCTTCTTCCGCGTCGGCGGAGCGGGCGTGGGCAGCGCCAAAGTCAACCTGCGCGTCAATTCGAACGACACGATTATCGATCACACCTGGATCTGGCGGGCCGATCACGGCCACGGCGTGGGCTGGACG